>ERZ1048872.227-NODE-227-length-69373-cov-8.632707_pt1 | contig 69373 bp, 60 predicted proteins | sample MGYA00383100_ERZ1048872 | MGnify/ENA primary metagenome ERZ1048872 (study PRJEB29581, sample SAMEA5548370) | metagenome | biome: marine; feature: coastal; material: water | depth 50 m | study: Short-term variability in the microbial, nano- and picoplankton...
CTCCAGTCAGAGATGAAGCAGGAAACACAAGTTTTTGTTCGTCATGTACTGGACAATAATCTTCCGGCGCGGGACTTACTCAGTGCAAACTATAGTTTCCTGAACCGTGATCTTGCAAAACTGTATGGAGTTGAGAATCAGCTGCCTTTCAGTAAATCAGCAGAATTTCAACGTGTGCAATTTGCAGATAAAAATCGTGGTGGATTACTTGGTCAGGGTAGTGTTCTTACAGTATCAGCAAACGGAATCGAGACATCACCAGTGATTCGTGGTGTTTGGATTTTAGAACGGATTCTTGGAACACCCACTCCTCCACCACCGGATGATGTTCCTGCCATAGACCCAGATATTCGGGGCGCGAAAACTATAAAGGCCCAGCTTGAGAAGCATCGTTCTTCGGCAGCATGTAATGATTGTCATCGCAAGATTGATCCACTCGGTTATGCCATGGAATGCTTTGATCCAATCGGACGAGTACGAAGTACTTACGACATGCGAGGTAAAAGTAAAGTTGATACAGCTGGTGTTTTGCCAAGTGGTGAATCGTTCTCAAATCTTGCAGAACTGAAAAAAATCTTGGTACGGCGGGAACCGTTTTTTGTACGAACGCTCATCAAGCATCTTCTGACTCATGCTCTTGGACGTCATATCGAAGCCGAAGATCGATTTGATATAGACAATATAATGAAGTCAGTAGAAGATGATGGATACCTGTTTCGTGATATTGTTGTAGCTGTTGTTACTTCAGATCTTTTCGCTCGCCCGTAGAAATCGGATAGAATATTTAAGTTTTTTGGAGAGTTATAGGATGTCACACACTCGGTTTATAGTATGCCTCTTTGTAATGTGCCCAGCCGTGATTGTTCTCGGTGGAGATATAAAAGATTCGCTATCAACAGAAAAATTTGCGAATAGAGCAGCTGAGCGTGGTGATTGGTCATTTAAAGAGGGAATTGCCTCAGTTGTTTCTGATCCGGAGTTGTACAAAAAGTACACAAATCACGGTCCGATTTTAAAATGGGAAACCAATTGCTCTCAAGGTACAACAGCCTTTGACATGAAACCTACAGATTGCCAGCGAGTCGTTTTTACCCTCAATGGTGACGGTCATGTTTTTAGGATTTCATTGATGGACCCTGAAAAGGCAATGAATTCATTTCAGAAAAAAAGCACGTCGCGGATGATAGCTTGGGCTGAAAAATCATCGAAAGCAAACAAAGGAGAGTCATTTCAACTAGATGGATTTCCTTCGCTTGGAGAACTCAATAATAAATGGACGCACGTATCTGTTGCTGTACGAGAAAAGACGGCATCGATCACAATCGGTGATTTCCAGGCAGACATCACACACGAAGCAATGCAGCGAGATAAAAAGGAGATTACCATTTCATTTGCATCTGGTAGTTTTCAGCTTCGCAACTTCATGTTTCAGGAAAACAAATAAACCAGTCATGCACTTCTGATTGCCAATGGCAACGGTGCTGAGACACGAAGCTCCTGAAATGTTAAAGCCGTTGAACTGTGGGTTTAAATGAAAGTAAGAACTATGTCATTTCGATATGCACTGTCTATATGCACTCAAAGCATTCTTTTGTTGGTATTTCTCATAAGGCCAACGTGCGCCTCTGATCCTGTTCGCATGGGCTGTGGTGTTATGACTTTTGATACCGTCCCGGGATGGGGTCTTGATGCGGAGGGGAATCCACAAATTGGTCCCACACATGGAAACGTCGTTGTAGACAGTCAAGGGAAGATTTACACGAGTTCCAATCTTGGGATTTTTGTTTTCTCACCAGATGGAAAGATCGTGAAGCGGTACTTAGGGAAAGACTATACAGCGATTCACGACATGAAAATGCGAAATGAAGGTGGGCACGATTTTATATATGGTGCACGCAATCAGGCAGGTGAAGGAATAAAGTTTGAAGCCGCAACAGGTACAATTGCATTGCGTTTTGGAATCCCCAGTAAACAAGAGTGTGGACTGGAGATAGAGAAATGGGCGCCAACGGCAATCACGGTTGGACCCGATAACGATATTTATCTCGCGGATGGTTATGCGAGCAATCGAATTTTTAGGTTCAGTCAAGAAGGCAAGTACCGCTCTCACTTTGGAACTAAAGGGAATGGGTTAAAGGAATTTAATACTGCGCATGGCATGACTCTTGACGATCGATATGATCCGCCACGACTCTTGATTTGTGACCGTAACCATAAGCCTAAAGGCCGATTGGTACATTACAATCTCGATGGCACCTATATCAAAGAGGTTATCACTGGGCTTGGTATGCCAACATCCGTAGCCATTCTGGGTGACTATGTAGCAGTGCCAGATCTCCACGGACGAATTGTGATCCTCGATAAAAGTAACACGATCATAGCAGTGTTAGGATCGAATACTGATCCTAACACTCGGGGCAACTTTAAGGTTCCGCACGAGCATTGGAAGGAGGGGATATTTAGTGGAACGCACGGTTCATGCTGGGATGCCGATGGCAATCTCTATGTTCAAGACTGGAATAGCTCTGGGCGGATTATGAAACTGGTCCGAGTGTTTCGCGATCAGGCCGAGATGTGATGAATTCTACGTCACGACATGACAACAACTATTGATCAGGAATGGGAACACCCAAAACACTTTCTTGTGGTGGATTACCGCCGGTCATTGTGAGATAGAATGGTTCTGGCAAGGTTTCTTTGTCACTTCTTAAAAATTGACTGAAGATCAGACCATCTTCAGGCCATTCTATTGTTGCAGTAAGACGTGCACGCACCCAAACTGTTTGTGAGTCGGCCATATACTCAGAAATGTCAAAGAAATTGCCGCCAAAACCACCATGATATGCAGCACGAGTATCAAGATTTGTCCACAGTTTTCCGTCAGGTGAAATATCGAGCGCAGCAATAGCCCCTGGGTCGTACGGAGATGGATCGCCAGCCGTCCATACTTTAATTGTTGCCTTGATGGTTGCGTGCTGAATTGCAAATGGAGCATCAAACTTTAGGATGACGACACCCTCTTTGTTTGAATCAGTTGGACGAATGAATGTAGCGCCACCAGCAGCATGTTCGGTGTAACACTCTGCATGATTCATGGAAACAAGGTTTTGTTTCCATGAATCATCAAGAAGATTAAAACGTACACTTTTGAAAGGCGGCATTGTCCATGTTGTCTCATATTCCTGCCGCAATCGGTGCCCGGAAACATTTTGAGGAGTCGAATGAGTCCCACATAATTTGAGAACATAGTATCCTTCTTTCGACGTGAGTTTCTCGAGCCCATTAAGTTCCCATCCGGTTCTGTTACCAGCTACTGTGACACCCTTCAGGGGTACGTCATGGCCATTACGCAGCAGTTTGAAGTCAGCGGTAGAAAGACCGAGTACCGGTTCATTGAATGCTAAATGCAGCCACCTGAGCGGGGTCGTTCTATAGCTCGAGACTCCAGCAAATTTGACTTCGAGTAATTTATTATTTTTTGAAGTAGTAGGTATTGTTGTGACATTAATTTTGTTGGCCGAAGGCAAAAAGTTTAAGAAAGAAAATATTGATAACATGACGAGGAGCACGGCACCTGATGCTGTAAAAGAAGAGTGTCTTTTGGAAAAAACGAGACTTCGTTTCAGCAGTGTCTGTGGTTTTGCTGCGAGAGGCTGTCCAGAAAGAAGAGCATCAATATCTTGCGCGAGCGTTTCAGCATTCTGGTATCGATCCCGGGGTTCTTTTGAGAGACATTTCTCGGCGATGATATCAACCCCAGCACGGAATTTCTTCTCAGGAACACGAATCCTATTCGGTGGTTGTTCGTGGATAATCCGAGCCGTTTCAAGAGGCGATGAATCTTTTAGATCGTATGGGAGCTTGTCGGTAAGAAGTTCGTGCAGTATGACGCCAAGAGAATAGACATCACTCCGCGAATCAACTTTATGTCCAGCGCACTGTTCGGGGCTACTGTATTGGCGAGTTCCAAGAAATGTACCGGTTTCAGTTGCATCATCATCTTGTTCTATTCGAGCGATTCCGAAGTCAATAAGCTTTGTATGCCCGTTGGAATCGACAAGTATATTACTGGGCTTGAGATCACGATGAATCACAGAACGCGCGTGTCCGTATGCGACAGCCTTAGATACTGATAAAAAGAGACGCAGGCGTTCTATAGTTGGCAAGCGATGATAGTTGGCAGCTTTTACCAAGGGCATTGCATCTTGGACAAGTTCCATCACAAAGTATGGAAAAATTTCACCATTCTGTTTAATAGAACCAGCAGTATAAATCTGCGCAATGCCAGGATGAGAAAGTTGCCCTAAAAGTTCAGTCTCGCGCTTAAATCGGTGGAATGCCCGCGGTGACCGATGGCTTGGACGCATGACTTTGACTGCAACATTTCGCTCAGGCAATCGCTGTTGTCCTTTATAGACACGACCCATGCCACCTGATGCGAGAAGCGATTCAATGATAATGTCTCCGAGGTCAATTCCAAGAAAAGAATCAGTCTGTTCCACAGTGATTTTTTCATTAACTAATCCAAAATCTGTGGTTCGTCTTGATAATTCTTCAATCGAAGGCACGGTGTCATGATTATCGACAGGCAGCGCTGCGTCTGACTTTTCAGAATTTGGCAACTGCTGTTTTGGTCGGATTTTCATAATCACGCTCGTTCATCCAACAATAAAAGCATAAACAGGCCCCAGCGTTCGAGAGAATAAATTATTCATATGCTTTTTACCAGCATAAACATGGCAGAAATCAAAATGTCCCAGAAAAACTGGAGGCCGGATAAACTACAAAGACCATGTCACTTTCTATTCATTACATTGCCAGTTTGGATGCCGTTGTTGATGAGGCTGTTGAATTTTTATCTCAGCCAGAAGATTTTTTTACGGCCTACAAGATTGTATTACCAACAATTGGAGCTCGTAGTTGGCTTGCGGACGAACTAGCAAAAAGGCTTGGATCAACATCAGGAGATCTGAGTGATGGTATAGTTGCCGGAGTGGATTTTTCTTACCCGGGTTCTCTGTCACGATTGATTGGATCGTGCAAAGACGAGGAAGATCCATGGTCTGTGCAGCGACTCACTTTTATAGTTCTAGACATTCTTGTGGAGACGCCTCACTATGATTGGCTTATTCAGCAAGCAGGGGGCCCGTTGCTTGCGGCCCGACGAATCGCTGACAGATTCGACCGGTATCATTTTCGCCGTCCAGGTATGATTCTGGCTTGGGAAGACAAAAAGCCAGTACTTGCGCCGGAGGCTGGTGAGGTCAGCGAATCTGGTGGCCAGATGCTAGTATCGTTAGCGCGAAGTGATCGCTGGCAATTTGAGCTTTGGCAGTTGGCTCGGGCGGCTATCCACCAGCCAAGTCCACCAGCCCGGGAACAAAATGTACAAGGGCGGGGTCCATCAGCGGTTCTGGTAGCAGGTCTGGAAGGGCTGGCTTTTCACCAAATCGAACTTCTGAAGAAGCTTGCCACGCTTACTGATGCGAATGGAAGTCACTGTAATGTTAAAGTGTTACTCGTTCATCCGTCGTCTCCCCTTCGTATGCAATGGGAGCAAACATTGCCGCTGAAAACGCTTGGATATCCACCAAAAAAGCAAGAAATAGATGTGCTTCAGCCTGGTGATCCTCTGGTGACTTCGTGGTTGCGAGGAACACAAGAAGCTCAAATGCTCCTTGCATCTCAGGGCCTTACTCCTACCCATATGGAGAAGGAAGAAAACGAGAAAGAGAAAACCCCAGCAACACTTTTGAAATCGCTACAGCAAACGATTTCCGATGGTATTTGCAGTACAGAAAATGTTCATATTCAAGATGAATCCGTACGCATTCATCGCTGTCATGATCTCAGCAGGCAGGCAGAGGTTCTTCATGACGCACTTCTGCACTCATTTAAACACCATAAAAATCTTTCTCCTCATGATGTTCTGATTGTGAGCCCCCGTATTTCTGAATTAGCGCCTCACCTTGAAGCGGTCTTTAGTAGGAAGCTGACCGGAAAAAGTCATAATATCGAGCTCCCTCTTGTAATAGCTGATCGAGGAATTCGTGAGGTAAGTGCAGGAGCAGAGCTGCTTGTTGCATTACTCAAGCTTGTTGGTTCACGGTGTTCTGTTGAAGATATGTTAGCTGTGGCGACGCACCATCTGGTTCGCAATCATTACGACATTGATGACAATACATTAGAAGTCTGGACACGTTGTATCGAACGTACACGTATTCGCTGGGGTATTGATGGGCCGCGTCGAAAGCGAGATGGACTTGATCAGCCAGAGTTAGCGGCTCATACATGGTGGCAGGGTTTAGAAAGAATGTTGCTGGGCATTCTACTTCCAGATGGTACGCCAGAAGTTGTACTCGGTGGTATTGTGCCATTGACTGGTGTGGATACTTCGGACATCGAATCACTCGCACCACTTCTATCAATTGTACGTGTGATTGATGCCTTCGATCGTCTTGTTGCCAATGCTCATTCAGTACGTGATTGGTGTAACCACATTGAGCAAGCATTAATTCAACTCGTAGGCGATGATACAGATGAGTTGGAAGTTGCAATTGATGAACTTGAGCAGTTGCGTCGATGTGCAACTGAAACCAGAGTGCCATATCATGATATTAAAACTATTTTGGTAACAACTTTGACAGCTGCAGTTGGTCATCAGCCCCTGCGTACCGGTGCTATTACAGCAACTTCCATGATCCCACTTCGGGCAGTTCCGTTTCGGGTTATTTGTGTTGCAGGATTTGATGAAGATGTTGCTGAATCTTCTGTCAATGATAGTGATGACCTCGTTGAACGGCAGAAATTGCTTGGTGATAGTGATCCACGAATCAATGTTCGTCGGAGTTTCCTAGATTGTGTTCTATCCGCCCGCAACCAATTAATAATCACGTGCACTGGAATGAGTGTTTCGACAAATGTGAGTTTGCCTTTGATAACACCACTTGCTGAATTTGTTGATTTTGTAGGCCGGCATGGTGTGCCTCTACGGAGTAGGAATGGTGAGGAATACAGCGAAATCGAAGTGTTCCATCCTCGGCACGCATGTAGCCACAAAAACTTTGAAATACATGGTATTCGGCCAGACATAGTCTGGAGTCACGATCAAAAAGCTTTACATGTTGCGAAAGTATTGGGAGCAAAACCTCAGCCTGTACGACTCAGGTCTACCTTACCACCACCTCGAACACTCCTTGAATTGGCATCACTTGCTGCGTTTATGCATGACCCACTGTGGCCATTCGTACGTGAAACACTGGCGATTAATCCGTGGAGAAATGATGATGTTGAAATTCCTGCAACTCTTCCACTGGCGTTATCACCGTCTGAACAACGTGAATTACGGGATAATTATATTCATCGGTTTCTCAACAGTGATCAGAGTAAAGAGTTCGAACATATTTGGACGGAGTCTGTTCGAGCAGACGGTGATGTTCCAATTTGGGGATTTGGTGAGGCTGCGATACAGGAAATCACAGCATTTGCTGAGGCTGTCGTTCAGCAGACTAATGAAGATGGACTGTCGCTTATGAATAGGCAACCAGAAATGATTCGGGTTGAGGTAAATAATGTGCAGATTTCAGGAACACTGCAGATCAGCAAGGACGACTCGACATCACTTATTTTCCTTTCCCCTGGGGCAAAGACGACAGCACAATTCCAGAGGCCCAAGTATCTTGCACTGGGCCAATTACTCTTGGCGAGGGCTGCTGGCGTACCGATAACTCGAGCCTGCGTGTACAGTCAGCATGAAAAGTGGTCACCCAATGCAGTTGATGCGAAGGGAAAACCTCGCAAGGCGGTTATGGTTCGTGAGGTTATGCTCAACGCGAGTATTAATAGCCAGACGGCCAAAAATCTTCTGGGAGCTCTGTGTGAACTTTATCAGCAGGCAGCGGTGAGTGCTTACAGCAGTTTTGGCAAGGCTGCTGCTGAGTTTCTTAATGATCAAAATAAATCAAAAAGAACATTTAATTCTTTTGTCAGTCACAAATCTTTTGAAAAAAGTCTCGAAGTAGTTGTTTATGGTCGAAGTCCAGTATTCGAAAATGTCTTTTTAGATCATGAACGACATAAGAAGTTTTTTAAGCCATACGTTGCGCTTACTTATTTTAAGCCACGAACCAACATTTATTCTCCAGAATGAAACTTAACCTCGCGAATGATCAGATTTGTAATGGCATGATCGTTGAGGCGAGTGCTGGTACGGGAAAAACGTATGCCGTTGCCGCGCTCGTAGCTCGGGAACTTGCTCTCCGTGATGACCTGCGGATCAGCAATATCCTCATAACAACGTTCACTCGTAATGCAGCAATGGAGTTGCGACATCGAATTCGACAGCGACTCATTGCAACTGCAGCAGATCTACGGGGTACAGGTTCACAGGAAAATGATGCGGTTACAGAGTTGTTGTTCGATATTGATGAGCCAGAACGACTAAAACGAGCGTTCCGGCTTGAACGATCTCTGGTTGAATTTGACACGGCAACAATCTCAACAATTCATGGTGTCTGTAGTCGGGTGCTTAGAACAGCAGGTGTTGATCTTGAAACAGTCGTTGATGCTGAGGAAACGAATCGTATTGTAAGCGAAGTTGTAAACGATGAAATTGTGAGCGCTGCTGCATCGGGACTACGTTGGGACGAGGCGACACTACGATCGTGTCTAATCACATTATTAGGTGATCCTTTTATTGAAATGTGGTTTGATGAAAAAGAGATAGCTGATCAAGCTCTGATCGATCGTCTACAGAATCTGAAGGATTTACTAGCTCATTGTGTACAGCGTGTCCACAGTGCGATGGCAGTAACACCGGACTCAAATGACCTATTGCGACGTGCATGCGAACTCGTAAAAGATTCAGAATCTGTTGTTGTGAAAAGACTACGACAGCGTTTTTTAGTAGCGATTGTTGATGAGGCGCAGGATACAGATAGGCTGCAGTGGGAATTTTTTACACGGTTGTTTCCGGGTGATGATAAAAGATCGTTAGTGAGTGTGGGTGATCCAAAGCAGGCTATTTACAGTTTTCGTGGTGCTGATGTGCAGGCATATATTAATTTTACGAAGAAAGAAAAAAATCATCGAACTCTTGCCACAAACTGGCGTTCGGACCAGCCTCTTGTGGAATGTCTGAATGAAGTATTTTCAGAAACAAGTTTTGGAGAAGGGATTGCATACGGTCACGTTACTGCTTCAAGTAACCACCAGGCATCTTGCCTGATAGGAGACGTAGAGCCTCTTGAGATCATTCATGTAGGTGAGACAGACAGCCAACAATCACTCGTGGAGCCGGCTGTAAGAAAAGTTATACACTTGTTGGATCAGGTGCAATTAAAATCGCATCAAGCAACAGCAGCACGTGCTTTGGTGCCTAGTGATATTTGTATACTGACTCGCACAGGAAGTGTAAGCCGTATGATTGAACGGCGACTTGCCCAAGAAGGTATTCCTGCAGTGAGTGGTGGTACAAACAGTGTGATGACTGGCCGTATGGCGTTTGATTTACGGCTTCTTCTTGAAGCTATTGAAAAGCCATCAAGTAACGGGCATATACGGAGGGCGGCCGCCACATGTTTTTTTGGCTACGCTCTATCGGAGAGTGGTCTCCTCGATGATGCTGTCATGAATCAAGTGCAGGAAGAGCTCATGAAGCTCTCGGTTGTGCTCGTGCGGAATGGTATTGCCGCTTTTGGCGTGGCGATTGAACAAGAAGTGTCCATGATGGAGCATATCGTTGCTGGTTCTGATGGTGAACGAAATCTGACAGATTTTCTTCATATTCTTGAGGCACTTGATGCGATTGGCCCTTCCGGTGGGTGTAGTCCTCAGCAAGCTGTCGAAACAATCGTACGGCTATCAAAGAAAGATCCAAGGCATGATCTTGTTAGTCGGCGCATTGAGAGTGACGCTGATGCAGTGCGAGTACTAACAATGCATTCGGCAAAGGGATTGCAGTTTCGATGTGTTATCGTGGCGGATCTTTGGAAGCCGGCAATAAAAAATGTCCATGCTAAATCCTATCCAACGGTTTTTTATGATGATGACGGCAGACGTAAACTCGATATAGGTTTTGCTGTTGAGAGAGCATCAAAAACAGCACGCCAACGCCAGCATGAAGCAGAAGATCAAGAGGCTAAAAGACTTTTTTACGTAGCTGCAACTCGAGCAGAGCACTACTTAGGAATTTTGATAGCGGATGGAAAAGTACCGAGTATTATCCAGTCGTTTTCATTTCCGAATACATGTGTTTACTTAAGCGATCTGCCGGCACGACTCGAACGCAATCTGAAGGCAGCGACATCTGTAAATAGTATGACTAATGCTGCGTTGCCCCCTGTGGTGTGTTCTTCACGGAGGATGTCCTTCAGTAGCATCATTGCTACTCGGGGCCATGAAGATATCTACCGGCCCGAACGGGGTGGATATGACGAGCAAGTTATGCAGACAACGAGTCAACCATTGCTGTCTGAATCTGGGAATACGGCAGGTCAGCAGGTAACAGATTTTCCAGCAGGTGTGACTGTTGGTAGTACGATCCATCAAATATTCGAAGAGGTAGACACGACAAGTAGTCCTCTGGAAGAAGAAATACAACGAATTGTGAAGGATAAAACATCAAACGGGAGACTCAGGAATTTTGGTGAAAATCTTAGCAAGATGGTGCAAGAAACGCTGACAACACCACTTGGAGGGCCCTTTGGAAATGATCGTTTAGTCGATATCCCACCTTCACGCTGCATACCTGAGATGGGTTTTGAAATGGGACTAGGAGGTCAGCAAAAAAACATAAAAGTGTCTTCTGTAGGAAAAGTTCTTAAGGAATGTTTGTCGCCTCAAGATTCTCTCGCCAACTATGCTGAAATACTCTGTGGTCCAGCTTTTGAAATACCAATTGGGGGTCTACTCACTGGGTCTGTTGATGCGGTGCTCGGGTTACCGGGAAGCCGATCAGATCAGCCAAAACTGGCAATTTGTGACTACAAGAGCAACCGCTTGCATACGGCTGGAATGCAAAATCCTTTACAAGCTTATGCACCAGAACGAATCATTGAGGCGATGGAGGTTCATCATTATCCATTGCAGGCAATTCTCTACGGAACGGCACTATATAGAATGTTGAGATGGCGACGCCCTCAGGTAAATCCAGATCAATGTATCGTTGGTATTGTCTACGTATTTACTCGTGGCATGAAAGGGGCAGATACACCAATAGATAATCAGGGAAGAAGATATGGTGTTTTTACCTGGAAGGCACCGAAAGGACTTTGGCAAAAACTTAGTGATCTGCTCGCTGGAAAACATGAGGCAACTACATGATGCCACCTCATGAATTGCAAGACTATAGAAAGTTCGGAGTTTTCGGACGTGAAGATATTGCGGCAGCCACGGTATTGGTATCAATCGCGAATCGAGATTGTGAAGAACAGCCAAGTCTTCTTGCTTGGGTTGGGTTTTGTCTCGCACTTCGGACCGTACGGGACGGTCACACATGTGTTGATTTTGATAATATCAGTGAGTGGGCTGGTGGAATTGAAATAGGTGCCGTTGATGCACTCGACTGGCCAGTACAGCCAAGCATATGGCTGGATTCTTTATTGGCTGTCAAGTCACTTGTTACCGACTCTGAAGATCGACGACCGTTTATCATTGACGGTCATCGACTGTATCTTGCAAGAGCTCTCTCGGAAGAGCAGGATATTGCATCGGTATTAATGCGAGATTCATGCCGGCAAGTACGCGTTTTACTTGGTGGACCTGGTACTGGTAAAACAACAAAAATTGCTCAAGATTTGGTTGAGCGATTTTCTAGGCTTAGTACAAAAGAATCTTGGCCAAGATTAGGCCTTGCTGCACCAACAGGTAAAGCGGCATCACGAATGACTGATGTGCTACGGCAACGATGTTTAGACGTCGGTGCGTCAGCGAGCGTCATAGCTGCCGTGACAGCAGAACCAGCTCGTACAGTTCATAAGTTATTAGATTACAACCCATCTCGAATACAGCCGTTTCGATATCATGCCGGAAATCGCTTGCCATACGATATGGTCATTGTTGATGAAGCATCGATGTTATCAAGTTCGTTGATGTATCACTTGCTCACGGCTCTTGCAGATGATGCAGAAGTTATTCTTGTAGGTGATCCTGATCAACTTGCCAGTGTTGATGCCGGAACAGTGTTAGGAGATATCGCTGGATTTCGCTCAGACCGTTTTGAAAAACATCCACTTCATAAAAAAATTGCAGAATTGACCACCATCCACCGTGCAAAAGACGCACCGGGTATCAAGGCTTTGGCTGAGTTAATTCGAGCAGGCGATGTTGCCCAAACACTAGCGGTTCTTGAGGCCAATCAGACAGATGTTCAATGGATTGAATCAACAAACGGACGGGCCGTGAACGGACTGGTAGCCGAGATTGTCGCTCACGCAGAGAGATTGCAGAATGTTGCAGAACACGGTGATCTCGATAACACGCTTGCTATACAGCAGGAAATGCAAGTTCTTTGCGCACACCGAGAAGGGTTCTCAGGGGTGACACAATGGAATGCTCGTGTCGAGTCAAAGCTAGGAATTACGCAGGCCATGCCCTGGTACATAGGACAACCAATCATGATTACTCGAAATTGCCGGTCACTGGCACTTTTTAATGGTGATGTTGGGGTAATCGTAGCCTCATCCAGTAGTCACAATCGTTTCGAGGCAATCTTTGGTCAACCTGGTCAACATGTTCGAGTTCCAGTGTCAAGACTCGAGGATGTCGCAACGGTACACGCTCTTACGATTCATAAAAGTCAGGGTTCCGAGTATCAACATGCAGTTGTTATTTTGCCAGAACATCATAGCCGTATTGTCACTCGTGAACTTGTGTATACAGCGGTGACGCGAGCAATCAAAAAAGTAACGGTTGTGTGCCCTCGAAATGTTCTTAAGGCAGCAGTCAAAAAGCCTATTCGTCGTGCAACTGGTCTTGCAGAACGAATGACTTCATTGCGGAATGAATCCAAAGTTAAACTCGAAGTAAATCCGCTTGCTGTTCATGACACGTAAAAAAGATCACAGGAAATCGTTTCGAAAATGATTTTAAAATAGAAATTGCTTCGCCCAAACGTTCCTTGTCCAGATGTACTAGTGGATCGTCCAGCATTACAAAACCACTGGCAGATTGTAGATATAACTCAGCGAGAGTGAGGCGGATGGCGAGCGCAAGAGCCCCGCGTGCACCTTGTGAGAGTCTTTCTGGTGACATTGTTATCTTGCCACGAGTAATGTGTGAAGGAAGTGCATCAAGAAAATCTATCTGCGAATCACTTTCAGAAATAGTGGAGAATATTTCTGCAACACGTTTATTAAATTCATCCAGAGAAGTGTTATCGATTGGAGTAACGCCAGAAAGCGTTTCTTTGATTCGTTTGTACGAGTTGCCTTCATCCAAGATGTGTTCGAAATGGTTTCTTGCGTTATCCGCTTCCTCTGCAAGGTCTTCACTACGACGGTCCCCTAGCTGACCTTCGAGCCCTCCTCGTTGAGCCGCGAGTGTGGATCTTGGTTCACTATTTATGTTTATTCGTTCTTGGGCAGAATCAAGAGAGTGTACAAACGCATCACTCGACGGAAAGCTTGATGGGGCGTGTGGCAAGGTTGTGAGTGTTGTTTCTGCGGTACGAAGATCGTGCTGAGCTGTAACAAGCTTCTCTCCAAGTGCCTCAAGGTTCGTATAAGATTTTTCCCACAATTGAATCTGCTCCTGATGTGTTTTCAGGGATTGTTCACCTGTAGAAATTGAATGACGTACAGCCTCGAGTTCAAGCTCTATTGTTTTGCTGTCTCGTGTTTTTCGGAGTCCTTCAATTTCTGCGAACCGCTTATCCCACTCTGCCCGTGTTTTGCCTTGCAGAAGTGCTCGGTATGTTTCCTTTTTTGATTTCATACGAAGCGCAAGACTGTCGTAGGAGGAGGATTGTTCCCTGGCTTCCGCAACAGTTGAAACACCGCAGTTTTCAAGTGTAAGACCTAAAGAAGTTCGTTTTTTGTGAAGTTCTCGAAAGACTTCTTCAACGTCTTTGGTGCCACTGCCCACGGTGATAATGAGCCCGGATGATTCGATTCGAATCCGGCCGGATGCTGTTCCAGTAAATGGAATTTTTTGAATCTCACGCTGCTCTGGTGGGTCGTCAGAATGTGTAATAACAACCGATTGTGCTGAATCCGAGGTAATAGAGTACGTCAATGACTGGGCAGCAAGTACGTTTTCAAGGTGAGTCACTTCATTGTGGAGTGTTTCAATAGTTGAGAGTATTTCTGGCTCAGGTCGACGCTGTTTTTTCATGGCATCTTGAGCTTCGTGCATCTCTTTTTCTGTAGACTCAATGGCGTGGTAATTGTGCGTGATATCATCGGCCTGCTCCCGTAATCGTGCTATACGAATTTCATCATCAAGATTCTTTGATTGTGTAACAAGAGAATCTCTTTGTATTTTCCATGCGTCGACTGACGCATGAGCTGTGGGCCAGGCAGCAAATACTTTTCTGAGTAATTTCAGCTCACTTGTAAGCCTGGAGATCCGCTCCTCCATGACGCTTCGCTCAGATAATTGATCACGTAAAGGACCAAACTCAGAAAGAAATTTTTGATCTGTTTTTACTTGCTCTTCGATTGTGATGAGTTGAGATGTAATAGCATCAATTTCTTTTTCAATCCGAAGAATTGTTTTTTGTTCGGCAATTAAGGTCTGCCATGTGTACCAAGCGGTGAGTATTTCCCCTACGCCTTGCTTCCATTCGTTGCCAACTAATTTTTCTTGTCCATTTTGTCGAATTGGTCGCTGACGGTTAACATCCCAACGGCCAAAATATTTTTTAATACGCTGTTCAAGTAAATCTTCAAATCTTCGTTGGTCAATGTCACCCGCTGTCTCATTTCCTGCTTGAACAAGACTACGAATATCTCGAAGTTCCAAAGAATTAGCTTTTAGTTTTGCTATCGTATTCTCTAATTCATCATGGCCTGTGAAAAAGATATGGCGAAATGTCGCCTCGTTATGGCCGCAGAGCTTTTCAAGAATTCTCGCAATTGATTCAGTGTCACTGAGAGCTGACCCATCTGGAGTCATCAGGTGAGACGTTGACTGGGAACCCCATCGCTTTTTGAGCTGATAATGTGTGCCGTTGTCCTCGATATCAAGAGTGATGGCTACGTAGTCACCTGCTGGAAGAGGCAACCACGGTGCGATGAGGTTTCGAAAACGAGATGGAGTGAGGTTAGTAGGGGTAAAGAGGCTATGGAATATTGCCTGCCGTAACGTTGACTTGCCAGTCTCGTTGGGCCCACTTATGACAACAAGAGGATCAGAGAGGTCCCATGAAGAATCTTGGAATTTTCCAAATGGATGGAGCCGTATCGACAGTAGCCTCATTATTTCGATATCTCCTTGATCAAATCATGAGCAAGTGTGACATCATTTGGGTGATTCTGGTCGGCTAAAAGCTTGGAGAGAAGTTGCTCAGCGAGTGTTCCTTGTGGGTAATGAGCTCCAATAATATCTTTATCAATTTTCTTTTTAATATTCACAGAGAGAGAACAGGATTGAAACGAATCTTCAATTTTTTGTAACAACTGATTCAATGTATTTTGTTCATCACTTGAGAGTTGTCCCGACAGCTTTAAGTCAAGGATAACGCGATCTGGATCCAGGGCATCACAGGCATGTTCGAGTTTGGAAATGTCATGCCCACCGTGAAGATTTTGTTCAATTCGAATGAACTGCAATCTTCCGGGATGTAATTGTTTGTATTGTTTCAGTTGTGATTCTTCAAAATCGAGAAGCCATGCTGAGCCAATATGTCTGCAACGGACTGAATCTGGCGTGTGTGTTCCAGCCATAAAAATTGGCGAGTCACATCCCGAAGGGGTTGTTGGGAAGGGGACATGGATATGTCCTAATAGCCAGGTAGTCAAACCCAGAGATTCTAGATCTGGCATTGTCATCGTAAAATAGCGATCATCAGCATCGAGGCCTAGTCCCTCGACGTTGCCATGCGCGATGCCAATGCGTAGAGCCTCAAGGTTCTGCTCGACAGAAGGTATCCAGCCCGTAACAGGTTCTCTGCCAGTTTTTGACGGGCAGGGGCAAGGAAAAAACTGTACAGTTTCTCCGTCGATATCAAAGCTAACGGGAGCGGTTGTTACCAGTAAATCTATATTAGAAAATTCCGAAGAAGCCTTCCGAAAACGTTTCCAGACCTCGGTATCTTCGCCACTGAAGAAATCATGGTTGCCAGGAAGGACAAGGACGGAGTTTCCGGTGAAGTGGCGGAGCACATCAACGGTTCGTTCGATAGACGAATTTTTTACGCGTGATGAATCGAAAAGATCACCACTGATTACAAAAAAGTCAGCATGATTTTCATTCGCTTCACAAATCAGACGCTCAAGAGCTGTAAAGCGTTCCTCGATAAGTCGTGTTCGAGTCTCATCGTCATGCTGTCGAAACGGCATTCCAATGTGATTGTCAGCGGTATGGACGATGCGAATAGGCATATGTGCTCGTCCTTTATGATGTACGGAAGTGTCGTGATGTTAGAATTTTAGTTGTGCCTGTGTGAGGCGGCTGTGAAGATCAGCCATAAGTTCATTTTCAGCAGTTTCATCATGGGCTTCATAAGTCACCGAGAATCTAGTGAAGGCTCCGCAGTCATCCCAAGGGACTGTGGAGATTGAAAGTTCTTTAATCAAGAACTGCCCTGCCTCAGAAGCATTTGCAAAACTTTGATCGCCGGCACCTTTCGGGCTTTTTGTATAGAGAAAATAGGTGCCCCCAGGCATCTCGCACTCAAAGCCGACGCTTCGCAGAACACCAACAAGCTTTTCAAGTCGACGACGATATTTTTCCCGAACCTGATGGGGAATGTGAGGATCTCCTAGTGCAGCAGCAGCAGCTTTCTGGATCGCAATAAACTGACCAGAGTCACAATTGTCTTTTACATCTGCAAATGCCTGGACAATCTTTTCATGACCGCAGACCCAGCCAAGTCGCCAGCCAATCATGTGGAATCCTTTCGACATCGAATGAACTTCGACTCCAACATCTTTTGCACCCTCGATAGATAAGAAGGACAGAGGTGCTGTTTCGTAGGAAAGCATCATATGTGCAGCATCTTGTACAACAACAATCCGATTTTTCTTTGCAAACTCAACAACCTTTTCATAAAACTCAATAGTTGCAGTCTTACCAGTCGGACTGTTCGGATAGCAGAGAACGAGAATTTTGCTGCGAGAGAGAATGTTGCTTGGAATATTTTCAAGATCTGGAAAGAAATTATTCTCAGGTAAAAGAGGAATATTATAGACTTCGCCTCCAAGCCACTGCGTTGCAGTTCCAGCAACCGGGTAGCCTGGAACAGTCATGAGTGTGACATCTCCGGGGTTTATAAAAGCAGCTGGAAGCATTGCATAAGCAGTTTTTGATCCGATGCAATGATTAATTTCTTTGTTCGGATCAAGAACCACCTGAAATTCTCGCTCCATGAAAGATGCCACGGATTCTTTGAATTCTAAAATACCGTTGTCAGCGTATCCTCGATTTTCTGGCTGATCAATCTCCCGCCTCATGACATCTCGGACACCCTCTGGTGCCATTTCATCGTTTTCACCAATACCAAAGTCAAGCATTTTTCGTTCAGGGTGTTCAGCAAGTGCTTGACGTTTTGCCCGTTTGATCAGTTCAAATTTGTAGACTTCGGTACCTTTTCCATAACCCGCTCCACCAATTCTTTCTGCAAATCGGTCTTGAAACCAAGGATCAGTTGTGGGCGTAGTAGTGGGGCTGGCGGTCGACATAACAATCTTTCTGGCAGAAGAGGAAATTACATTTTCTGGCGTTTCATGAAATCAGCTTGTATTTAGACTCCCGAAGATAAAATTTTCGTACAATAAAACCAAGCAGTATGCTTAGATTTCCTGCAAAGATAGGTTTCACTATAAAATGTCGGCAAAAGCCGGTGGGGTATCATCCAGAGATACGAGGCCAAAAAATGAATGAGGACTTCCAAATCTTTGCCAGCCATACCATTTTTGCATCAGACTACGGCCCATTAGATGGCTGTTTTGATCCTTTTGAGGACGAAGATGCCATCGAAGAACTGATTACGTTCGAATAGGTTTTGTCAACCATTCAACGTTATTCCTAATCGGGCCTGCGAAGCACAAGAACACGACATGGGGCGTGACGCAAAACGCGTTCGGCGACACTGCCGAGAAAAAGTCGTTTGAGTCCATGGTATCCGTGAGATGGAATGATGATGAGATCCGCTTTTTCACGTTTTGCGTAATCAGCAATTTCAAGGCCTGGTGTTCCAATGGTTACGGCAAGATGAGCATCCGTTGCGTTGTGAGTTTCTGCAAGCTTTTTTAAAGCAGTTGTTACTTTTGCTGTTCGAGAGACGTCAGTAACATCTCCGAGTAAAACACCTGGCGACATTGTTTCTAACGGCAACATAACGTGGATGAGATACAGCTGGGATGGATTTTCAACGATCTCAAGCCCGGTATTGATAGCACTGGCTGAAGCACTTGAAAAATCGATGGGTACAACAACTGTGGAGGCATGAAGTGCCATAGTACACCTTTTTAGATTGGTTACTCATATACGGTAAATTCATTTGCTTTGTAGCGACGCCAATAGTCTTGTAAAAGCACTTTGACGCGAGGGGCTAAAATGACACCCCCAATAATATTTGGAAAAGCCATTGATAAAATCATGAGGTCAGAGAATGTGATCACATTTTCTAAGGATGCAACAGCTCCAAGAACAATAAATCCAAGAAAAAGAATTCGATAAATAATGATTGCCTTTTTCGTCGTACCAAAAATGTACTGCCAAGCTTTTTCTCCGTAATACGACCAGCTGATCATTGTTGAATAGGCGAAGAGAAAAACAGATATGTTGAGTACTGTTGGAAACCAGCTAAGCGTTTCCGAGAATGCCCAACGTGTCATTTCGACACCCTTGCCAGCCTCTGGCGTGTTGTAAGCCCCACTGACAATGACGACCAGGGCTGTCATTGTGCAGATAACAACGGTATCAATAAATGGTCCAAGCATAGCGACCATACCTTCACGAACAGGCTCATCGGTTTTTGCAGCAGCGTGGGCAATAGCAGCTGATCCGACCCCAGCTTCATTGGAAAAAACTGCCCGACGAATACCTTGTACAAGGACACCGATAAACCCACCGTAGGCTGCTTCGGGTGACACGCAGGATCGAACAATGAGCACAGCGGCTTCAGGAATTTGGTTTGCATGAAGGATGAGAATAATGATTCCAGCCAGTACATAGATGCCGCACATAAGAGGGATGATTTTCTCAGTTACCTGACCAATCCGCTTGATTCCCCCGATGATGACGAGACCAACAAGAAAAGCCAACAAACCACCAAAAAACCAATCGAGTCCAGGTCTATCACCGATCATTCCACGGACAGCTGAAGTGGCTTGGTTTGCCTGAAACATATTGCCACCACCGAAGGATCCGCCAATACAGAAAATAGCGAAGACCAGACCAAAGCATTTTGCTACAGGAAAAGGAAACCCACGTTCTTGAAGACCAATTTCAAGATAGTGCATCGGTCCACCATCGACAGTGCCATCAGGACGAACTTTTCGATAAACCATTGCGAGAGTGCATTCATTAAATTTGGCAGTCATACCCAAAAGGCCAATAAGCATCATCCAGACGACTGCGCCAGGTCCTCCTGTCTGAATGGCAACAGCAACACCAGCGATATTACCAAGTCCAACTGTGGCAGAGAGAGCTGATGTGAGAGCCTGAAAATGTGAGATTTCTCCGGGGTCGTCTGGGTTGTCATAGCGACCACGCGTTATGTCAATTGCATGTTTAAAGCCACGAATATTGAGCCAGTTGTGATAAATCGTAAAAAAGATAGACCCACAAAGAAGGATAATGACAATCAGCGGAATTGGGACAGCTTTTACTGGTTCCCAAAAGAGAACATTAGCCATGTTTTCCACAATGATTCCAAACTGTGAGTCAATACTTGCGGTAATAGACTCTGTTGCCTTTTCGTTCAGATCTTCATTATCGATTTCGATATTCGAACTATTAGGCGCAGGACTCTGTGCGAGGGCCACTGCATTGTGCCCAGTGAGACAGAGGAAAGTAACCAAGAAAAAAAGTTTGAAAAAAAGGGGTGACATGACAAATTTCTGTATGAAGTAGCAAATCCCCGGTGGGCAGAATACGAAGTTTTCGTAGGTACTGAAAAGAATACTGTTTTTTAAGAAGAAGTACCGGTTTTTAAGAAGAAGTACCGGTAAGAGAAATAGGAAATCGGGTTCATACCGATCTTTGAGTCCTAAAGGAGGAGAAGACGAGGATTCGTCACACGCCTAGAATAGTGTGTTTGAACATAAACGCATGGATATTTCGTGTCCCAAATTTCTCCACCTTTATGTGTCTGGCTAAAGCGAGATCTTCGTGTAGTTGATCATGCAGCTTTGGCAGCCGCTGTAAAGCAGGCCCAGGGTGGGGCTGTTTTTTGTGTTTTCATTTATGAGCCAGAAATTCTTGGGCAGCCTGAGACGCATTCGAGGCACCTTACGTTTCAGAGAGAGAGTCTGATCGATCTTGAAAAGTCGTTGCAAAACCTCAGGGTTCGGTTGATCACGAGGCAAGGTGACGCAACTGTTATTCTTGAACAACTGCGAATAGAAACAGGATTCCAAAAGCTTTTTGCACATGAAGAGACCGGGACAGCAGTCAGTTATGCTCGGGATCGGCACGTTCGTTGTTGGGCTCGGACCGTGGGTGTCAAATTTATAGAGTTCTCTCAGAACGGGGTCGTGCGACGTTTGAACTCACGAGATGGTTGGAATAGTCATTGGGAATCACGAATGGTACAGCCTCAATCGGTTGTTCATCCGTTACCTAGGAGTCATTTGAATAAGGTGGTGTCACAGCTACCATCTTTGGGATTTCTTCAGCCGGCTGATCTTGGTCATCAAGTAAATCAGTCTGATTGTCAGACCGGTGGTGAACATGCCGCTGGAGAGATTCTGCAAAATTTTGTTGAGCGTCGTGGTCAGTTCTATGCGGGTGGTATCTCATCACCTGTTACAGCCCCATCTTCCTGCTCTCGACTATCAGCACATCTTGCCTTTGGAACAATTTCAATTCGACGAGTTTGGCAGGCAACAGAGCAGAGGCGATCTGAAGTCAGAGTTCTTGCGATGACAGAAAAAAATCAGTCTGTTCAAAAACAATTTCGAAGATGGAAAAAAAGTATTCAATCAATGCAGTCACGATTACACTGGCATTGTCATTTCATACAAAAACTTGAAGATGAGCCGGCCATAGAACATAGAAATATGTGGTCCGCAGCGAATGGGCTGCGTGAGAATGATTTTTCAGACAAATATTTTCAGGCGTGGAAGAGTGGTTGTACGGGGTATCCGCTCGTCGATGCCTGTATGCGAAGTCTGAACAAGACTGGCTGGTTACCTTTTCGAATGCGAGCGTTGGTCGTATCGTTCGCGAGTTATTCTCTTTGGCTTCATTGGCGAGATACAGGCATTCACCTTGCAAAAAGTTTTCTCGATTTTGAACCCGGTATTCATTGGTCGCAGATGCAGATGCAGAGTGGTACGACTGGGATAAATACGCTGCGTATTTATAACCCAACTAAGCAGGCAAAAGAGCAAGATCCACAGGGAATTTTTATACGTAAATGGATTCCTGAATTGGTCTCTGTGCCCAACGTGTTTATCCATACACCATGGATGATGCCTGCTCATATCCAGCAATCATCTGGTTGTACAATTGGTTCATTCTACCCCAAACCGATTGTCGATCATGCACTCGCTTTGAGACAAGCAAAGTCTCGATTCACCGAGTTGCGTCAAGATAAAAAAGCACGTGATGCAGCATGTGCCGTAGCGGTGCGTCACGGTAGTCGTCGTGACCGTCGTGGCGCGATGAGACAAGATCAGGAACGAAAAAATTTACGGAAAAAACAGGTTGTGGATCAACAAAGAGATTCTGAGGCCACAGAGAAACAGGCTTTGCTACCATTTGCTCATGATTAGAGAGGCATTTTCAATAGAATGAATCGTGTGCATTCGAAGAAAATTTGTAAGACGTGTGGGCGTCCATTTTCTTGGCGAAAAAAATGGGAGAGGTGCTGGGAGAATGTTCGACATTGCTCTGTACGTTGCCGTAATCAGAGAAATTCGAAGGCATGACGAAAACCTAATCGAGATAAAAGTCGGTCAGCTAGGGAGAGCACTTCGCTGATTAGTAACTAGTTCTCAAACTCGATGACTTCGAGGTCACCGCGAGATTCAATCAAGGAATCAATTGTATCAAATCCGATATCAGTATTTGCGACATTGAGTTTTTTGAGCGATGGTATTTTCCCAAGAGCAAGAAAACTAGTGTCGGTCAATTGGGTCCCGGCGACATTCAGTTCGGCAAGTTGTTTCAATTTTAATAATACTGGCAATGAATTGTCGGTTACATATGTTGCTTTGAGATTTAAAAATTTAAGTTTTGTTAATCCACCGAACGTCGCAAGCACATCATCATTTGTTTTCGTTTCCCATAGATCGAGGTAGGTAAGTGTAGATGCCTTTTTAAGTTGCCCTAAGCCATCTGGTGTAGCGAGACGACATTCACTGATATCGAGCCAATCGATGGCAGGTAAGGCAGCAATGACCGCGAGTCCGGCGTCATCAAGTGATGTGTCACGAAGATTAAGACGACTCAGGTTTTTAAGTTGTGCAATATGAGCAAGTCCGGCACCAGTAATATCAACGCCACGAATACGGAGGCGAGTCAATCTGCTTGCTGTGGTAAGCAGAGCCATTCCGGCGTCATTGATTTTGGTGTAATCAAGCTGAATTTGCTCCATTGATGGCATTGCAGCAAGAACAGCCAGAGAACGATTGCTAATGCTCGTGCAGTAATTGGCATTAAAACTTTTCAGATTAAGCCCAGAAAGTCGTTGTATACCGATATCAGTAACTTTACTTTTTTCAAGTTGTATATCAACGAGACTTTTCATCTTTGCAAGATGAACGAGTCCATCATCAGTGATATTCGTATTCCTCAGATCAATCATTCGCAATTTGAGGGTAATGAATCGACCTAATTGCTCATCGCTAATAGAGGTTCGTCGTAATCGCAGCACTGAAAGTTTAGGAAGTTTCGTAAGTGCCGTAATGAGTGATTCGCTGAGGGTACGGTCACTCAAGTCAATGTCAACAATTTCTCCACTGTCATTTTCTTTGATGACACAGTCTGTTTGAACAATGATTTCTGGTGGAGCAGCCACGATTACGCTGTAGGAGCATGCAACGGATATCGTAAGTAGAAAGCGAAAACGCAGTACGTGGTCCATCATGGTCATTTTTGTCCGATATTTTTAAGTCGTGTATTTTTATTTTGTTATACAGAAATGTGTAAGAAGGTTAAGTGATGAAACATCTGTGTATTGAAACACCGTACCTTCGAGGAAATAACAAAGAGGTCACTAGTTGATCAAAAGAGCTATTAATTAGTCAAAAAACACCTAAGTCATGCACTATGGGGAACAAATTTTTAAAAATATAGAATCTTTTTGAATACGTGTTTCTTTCGATAAGTTTAGAATCTTGGATGTGGTTGAAGTAAGTGTAAGAAGAAGATATTTGCAACAAATAAGGAAATAGCGCACATGAGTTTAAATACATCCCGCCGACAATTTCTGGGCCACACAGTTGCCGTAGGCGCTGGCCTTGGAGTTTGGTCAGGAAGAAGCCCATCTTTGCGAGCTGACGAGTCTGCTCTGCAAGGTCTTTCAGCGGCGTGTATTGGCGTTGGTGGTAAGGGAAGTAGTGATACCAGCCATATAGCTGAACAGGGTGTAAATATTGTGGGCTTATGTGACGTTGATGGAGGAACCCTCGACAAAAAGTCTCGAGAGTTTCCGAACGCGGGAAAATTCAATGATTTTCGAGAAATGCTTGAGCAACTCGGAGACAAGATCGATATTGTGACGGTCAGCACCCCGGATCACACTCATGCGGTTGCAGCATTAAAAGCAATGCAAATGAAGAAACATGTGTATTGTCAAAAGCCACTGACATGGTCCATCCATGAGGCTCGATTAATGCGTGAAACAGCCGAGCAGATGGGCGTTGTAACCCAGATGGGAAATCAGGGTACAAGTGAAAATGGTTTGCGTGAGGCAGTTGAAGTGATACGAAGTGGTGCTATTGGAGATGTTGGCGAAGTACATATTTGGACCAACAGACCTGTTTGGCCACAAGGAAGAGGAAGACCTTCAGGCGAAGATCCAGTTCCGGAAAATCTCAATTGGGATGGCTGGATAGGGCCGGCACCGATGCGTCCATTTAAAAAAGGAGCGTACCACTCTTTTAACTGGCGAGGCTGGGTTGATTTTGGAACTGGCGCACTTGGTGATATGGCGTGTCACACAACGAATATGCCTATTATGGCGCTAAAGCTTTTTGATGCTGATGCGGTCACTGCGGTAGAAAACCCCGGTATTTTTGAAGGCGAGACATTTCCCGGAAGTTCGCACCTTCTCTTTGAGTTTGGCCAGCGAGATGGTCTGGCACCCTGTAAATTTCATTGGTACGACGGGGGTGCTCTGCCACCAGAGGCAATCATCAAACAATTACCGGAATCATTCCAAAAGAAGGTGGATCAACAGAAAAAAGGTGGTCGGAAAACGAGTGGTGCCGTTGTTGTTGGAAGCAAGGGTGTCCTCGTCTCTCCCGATTCCTACGGAGCACGATACTTCCTGCTGCCTGAGGAAGATTTTACAAACTACAAACCACCGGCTGAATCACTACCACGGATACCATTCAAAGGAAGTGGTGATCAGCGGCAGAAGTGGGAATTTGTGAGTTCAATTAAAGGTGACTATGAGCCAGGAACCATGTCTAATTTTGGTTACGCGGGTCGTCTCACGGAAACTATTCTTATCGGTAATCTCGCGCTACGAGCTGACGAGGGGACACGAATAGAGTGGGACGCGAAGAACCTAAAAAGTCCAAATGTTCCTGCAGTAAACCAGTTCGTAAGTCGAACATATCGTCCGGGTTGGGAATTACCATAAAACGTATGCACCTCGCAGGTAATGCGGTTTTTGGAAAAAAACTTTGAAAACTCGCTTTCGATTTTTATCGTTGGTACTATTGAGGATAGTTTCAATTCGCTCTCGATAACACGAAGGAGTTTCAACGTGAAACCTTGGAAAACATGTGCGATAGCAGCAGCGCTGCTTTTCATAGTTTTGGGTGCAAGTCAGGCTGACGCTGGACTGTTTGGTTGTTGTGGAAAAGATCGTTGTCCACCACCACCTAAGGTCGCAGTTTGCTTAATGATTTGTAGTCCTTGTGATGGTTGTCCAGTACCGGTCACTCTTTGTATTCCGGAGTGCTGTGTTTGTGAGGAGCCAAATGTATCAACTCGATGTGCACTGATTGGTAGTGGTGTAACACATGTCGATTATTGCTGTTGTGGCTTTAGTGCAACAATTCGCTGGGATCGGTGTGGGGAGCCACATGTTGTCCGAACAAAAGATTGATTGAGCGGACAATACGGACTTCGTAAAATAAAAAGAAAACAGTTTTCTCAGATTAAGTACGCTGAGGAAACTGTTTTCTTTTTAAAGATCAGTGTCCATGCGATATTGTATTCCATCAGCTATAAGACCGGCTTGAATATCAAGTTCTTGAAGTGATTCAAAGTCTTGATTGTCTCGGGCACGATGGGCAAGCCAGAGAATCTCGGTGGCATCTTCGCGTGCGATTTTTAGCCATCCTGGTCGTGAGCTAAGAGGTCTGTAGATAAGCCTCTCAAGACGATCGAAGTTTGTGATACCCATCATTTCATTTTAAAATCCGTAAATACGACACCGAACAGAAATTTATAGGGAAATCATGTGAGGAAATCGTAGAATCGGAACAGTCATATTTTATGAGCAACTATTTCTGATTGGTTTCGAACGTATGCGCATACTTTTTCTTATCTTAATCTATTTTATTATATGTCCTCTTGCTGGACATTATCTGGGTCTTTTAATGATCCAGATGGCACTCTCTGGAAGTGCAGCTAGTCTTATGACCATGTATGCCGTCCGCATAGTTGCAATGATCCTCTCATATGTGATTTTAGGCCCGTTACTCAAAAGTCTTTTTGTTCCACGCCGTAACTAGGGTCACCAGAGTACGGTGACATCTGAGGGATTCATTCATGCAAAGAAAAAAGACATCATTTGTAAAAGTTTGGATGATAGCGCGCGGCCTATTTGTCATAGCTGCTTTGCTTGGAGCTATAGATCTTCAAGCCGCACCACCGGAGGCCATTCATGCTGTCGCAGAAGTTCAATCAGTCGAGAAACCGGTGGAACATGCGGTTCTTTTGGGAAATGCTCAGAATGGTCGACTGAGGAAAAAAATACTTACTGGACCAACGGAACTCGTTGTGTTAGTCGCCAGTGATAACTGTCTCGTTGGGTACTCCATAGCAAATGCTGAAGATGTTGATAAAAAGCAGTATGTCAGCGTGTGGACTGCCAAAGAACCAAATCCAATCAAATTAGTTGTTGGGGAGGCTCGGGTTGTTTTTCTACCGGGAAAGATTCTGAAAGACGGTCCTCCTCATGGAAAAGACCAAACAGAAGTTTATGAGGTGCGAGATGTGATTGAAAATGCATCTATTCAAGGTACGAAAATTATCAAAATTGCACTGCCTGTTGAGTATCGTCATCATTTTGAAAAAACAGAACCTGCACCGAACCCAAAAGCTTACGTGTTTCTTGAAGAAAAAATAATCCACGAAGTGACACCACAAATGAGTGTCGTTGATGATTTTGGCGTACATCGTATTATATGTCAGCCATCTGAGAAACTCATGCAAACTCTTTCGAAGTATGAATTTCATAATGAACAATGAATTAATAAAAAAGGTCACCAGTCTGCACTGGTGACCTTTTTATTTTTTATGAGGTTCCAAAGAAACTTAATTCTTTGGAAGAATCACTGTATCAATTACGTGAATTACACCGTTGCTTGAATTGATGTCAGTTTTAATTACTTTTGCATTATCAATGGTGACTCCGCCGCCACTCACAGCAATAGCAACGTCAGATCCCTCAACTGTTTTAGCCTTAGTAAGTTTGACAACGTCCTTGGCCATGACTTTTCCTGGGACGACATGATATGTCAGAACTTTTACAAGTTGACCTTTATTTTCTGGTTTTAAAAGTTTTTCAACAGTACCTGCTGGCAATTTCTCAAATGCTGCATTGGTGGGTGCGAACACTGTAAATGGACCGCTTCCGGAGAGGGTTTCGGCAAGGCCAGCTGCCTTGACTGCTGCAACAAGAGTACTGAAATCAGCACTATTTGCAGCATTTTCAACAACGGTTTTGTCACAGGTGCCGCATCCGGCTGTAGCAATACGACTCACGAATAAAGCACAGGCAACCGTGCAAACGATGCCGAGTGATCGGTAGGACATAGGAGTTTCCTTTCAGGAGAAATGACTGCTTTTAACACAGCCGTAAGTTTACTAGCAGTTCGGCATTATAGTCGAGCCATACATGTTGGGGAGCCGTAAATCCAACGTCTGCATCCTGCATAATCTCGAAGGGCGTCTCTCGTCAGATGAGCAACACGTGTTTCTGTAAAAACTTCTTGTTATAGACCAATATCGTTCTGTGTTCGAGAAAAAAGGCATGATTATTGAATCTTGAAAATGTTGTAAAAGAGTCCTCATGACACCCATTTAAGATGATTGAAGACGTGTTTCCAATGCTGCTGGGTTGTTCGTAGTAATACCAAAAGCACCCTCACTGATATAAAAAATTGCATCTTCGGGATCATCGACAGTCCACATATGAAACTCAGACACACCCTCAGTTCTGAGTTGTTGTAAAAATGTTGGCGTAACAATGTCACGGTGGGCTTGCAAGCCGACTCCATTCGCTCCAATATCGTCAAGTATTGAAGCAATCTGATCAGGTGACGGGGTGCAGGTGTAGGCTTGATTGTTATGCCATTGAAAAGATGTAAGCCAATGAATTCGAATATCTGGAAGGAAATCCCTGCATTTTTTTGCAGTTTCTTGATTTAAGGTAATAAGTGTAATCTGTGTTTTCGACAGTAAGGTTCTTTGAAGACATATAGCAAGTGGTTCTACAATTTCTGGGCCTGTCTTGAGTTCAATAAAAAAGTGTCCATGTGGTGGTACGGTCAAAAGTACCTGATTCAGGGTTGGACAGGTTTCACCTTTAAAACGAATATCTTTCCACACTCCGAAATCGAGTGTTTGGAGTAATTTAAGAGGTGTCTGTGCGACTTCCCTGTTGATGCCGGTGGTCCGGCGTGTGTTCGCATCATGAATGCAGATAATTTCTCCATCACAAGTGAGCCTAAAGTCTCCTTCAATAGCGTCACAACCGATATCCCATGCTTTCCGAAATGCTGATAAGGTATTTTCTGGAGCAACAGATGAGGCTCCTCTATGTCCAGTGATAAAGCTGTTTGGTTGTTTCACGTGTGCTTTAACAGAATAAGGAAGAGCTCAAAATAAGGCAGTGCAAGAGCCAGTGAGGGTTCGTACTACAAATTTTTAAAAGCATTATCGAAAGCACCTGATGGAGTAGTAGTTTCCGTGTAACGAACTTCATCAAATTTATCTCAGAAGGAGTACAAGATGCCATCGCAAAAAGGTGGTCAGGGCCCAATTTTTCTTTCGGCAACGGATTATGCGCTTCCAAAGGTAATTCCTGAAGGTACTGAAAAATACACCAATTACCGAGAAATGGCCCGTGGCGGTTCTGCGATTCTACGCAGCTGCTTCGATCAAATGACCGGTCGCACGGTTGTGATGAAGTCCTTACTCACGAAGTATTTGCTAGATGAGAAAGAAAATCGTCGACTGCTTCGGGAGGCTCGGATAACTGCACAACTTCAACATCCAAATACAGTTCCTGTTTATGAAATTGGACGTGATCATCAACAGTGTCTTTATTTCACGATGAAGCGGATATCCGGTGAAAACCTATTTACGATTCTTTCACGTGTTGCCCAGAAAGATCCCATAACGGTTTTTGAGTTTGACCTCCGGCGACGCGTAGAGATCGTTATGACAGCTGGACTGGCTCTTTTATATGCTCACGCCAGAGGAGTCATTCATCGGGATGTCAAGCCTGAGAATATATGGGTAGGAAATTTTGGTGAAGTCATATTACTTGATTGGGGCGTGGCAAAAGTATGGGGACAACCTGATGATGCACCTGAACATCCACAAGTTATTAAGAAAGATGATGAAGCCATACAGTCATTGACTATGGCGGGAGATCGACCGGGAACTCCTCTTTATATGTCACCTGAGCAGGTCAATACAAATCGGGCCGCGATTGATGAACGAAGTGACATTTTTAGTATGGGGGTTGTTCTATACGAAGCAATTGCTCTTCGAGAGCCTTTTCGAGGCCGTGTCATTCAAGAAACATTTGAAAATATCATCCATGATGATCCACCCCCTCCATCTTCACTAGCATTAGAGAAAAATGTTCCAAAAGAGCTTGATGATATTGTGATGAAAGCAATTGAGAAAAAAGTAACAAATCGTTTTCAGACAATGCAAGAAATGCTTGACGCGATACGACTTCTTGATTCAGCATATAGTCTTCATGTGCTGCAAAAACTGAAAAAGTAAAATGTATAAAGTAAAGGGTCTCCCAAAAATCATTCTGGGAGACCCTTTACATGTACAAAAGCGTGTCTTAGAAAAATTAGACAGCAGCTCCAGCAGCGGCTTTTACTGTTTTGATAATTGCTGCAGCAACCTTATACGGATCGGCATTCGAAGCAGGTCGGCGATCTTCAAGCCGGCCTTTCCAGCCATCATCAATCGTGCCAACTGGAATACGAATCGAGGCACCACGATCAGAAACGCCGTAGCTAAACTGATCAATACTCTGTGTCTCATGTTGACCGGTTAGGCGTTGATCGTTGTCTGCCCCGTACACAGAAATATGCCTTTCAACAACGCCTGAAAAGCCTTCACAAATGGTTGTGAAGACGTCTTTATCACCGCATGTACGCATCAATTCATTCGAGAAGTTTGCGTGCATGCCAGAGCCATTCCAGTCAGTTTTGCCAAGTGGTTTGGGATGCCAATCAATCGCATATCCATACTTTTCACCGATGCGCTCGAGTAGATATCGGGCAACCCAGATTTCGTCACCAGCACGTTTTGCGCCCTTGGCAAACACCTGAAACTCCCATTGACCAGCAGCCACTTCAGCATTAATTCCCTCAACGTTAATTCCAGCTTCGAGACAGGCGTCTAGGTGCTCATCAACACAGTCTCGGCCGTGTGCGTTAGATGCACCGACTGAGCAGTAATATGGTCCTTGAGGCGCTGGGTAACCACCGAGTGGAAATCCGGGAGGATTATTGTTGGAAGTACACCATAGAAAGTATTCTTGTTCAAAACCGAACCAGAAGTCTTCATCATCATCGGCAATGGTTGCGCGACCGTTAGACTCATGAGGAGAACCATCCGCATTCAAAACCTCGGTCATAACGAGGTAGCCGTTTTTTCGGCCAGGATCTGGAAAAACAGCGACTGGTTTAAGCAGACAATCAGAATCACCACCAGTTGCCTGTTCAGTACTGCTACCATCAAAAGACCACATTGGGCACTCTTCAAGAGTCCCTCCAAAATCCGACTCGACTCGAGTCTTTGATCGAAGACTTTGGGTTGGCTTATAGCCATCAAGCCAGATGTATTCCAGTTTCGATTTCGTGCTCATAACTGAAGTTCGTCCTTAGTTTTGAAGGAGGATTAGAAAACAATGAAGCTAGTCGACTGCAGGACGACACGACATCGATCTGCATCTCCGGCAGGGCCGAGAAGAAGCCGAGGAGTTCCAGTTACAGCCGCCTGTTCCGTGCCTGATAGAGTCGAACGCTATCCTAATCGTATACGGAGCAAACGTCATGCCATCTACAACATACTAATAAACATCTTAAAAAAAGGGATTCCTTCTGCAACACGTCTATGTTGAACGCCCGAAAATTTAGCATTCTCTGCAGTCAGTGCTAGAAAATTAGCGTTCACCTCTAGCGACATGAGGCATTTAAGTCATTCAGTGATTGGAGCGATCTCGAATGTGCTGGGCATAGTCACCACTCAGAATCGGGATGCCCGATTTTAAGTGCTGGTTAAACAAGTAGATCCAAGCAGGAACACGAAAACCGTCAGATAGTTGAGCGCTTGTGCTCGAACGAGTAAAGAGGGGTGAGAGACCATGGCATTCTTCGTAGTCATCGAGAGGATCTAATTGTTCAGTATGAGACAGACGAAGTAAGTTGCCGTGAACGATTCCGTTCCCATTTGTGACGCCAGGAAAATCACCAAAATCGTAGAGTCTTCCCCGAACGGTAGCTGGTCCAACTACTTTCATTCCAACAAGGAGTTGTCTTACTCTATCGGATGCAAGGTGTGGCCGTAGTGTTCCATACACGAAAAGGTGTTGCGGTATCATCATATTACACCACATAAAAAAATCTTAAAAAATAAAGGAATTTTAAATGCCAGGCAGTTTTTCGAAAGAATAAACAGTGTGTTAGTACTCGAAGTTTCTCAAAGAATGACACAACATGTGGACATGGTTTGTGAAGATAAATTGAGCAGTGGCAAGGTAAAAAATATTTTACGAAATACCTCAATATGGTCTTAATTTTCAAAAGTAAGTGTAAGAAAGGTAAGGATAATGTTCGAATTAGAATGTGGCCGCTATCGACATTACAAAGGAAATGAATACATCGTACTTGGTGTTGCTTTGCATAGCGAAACTCTTGAAAAAATTGTTGTCTATCAAGCAGACTATGGAGACAGAGGGCTTTGGGTACGGCCTTTGTCAATGTTTCAGGAAATGGTCGAAATATCTGGTGTACAAAAAGCACGGTTTCAGTATTTGGATGATTAAACTGATATGAGAAGTTATGAGAACGCTTATATTTGAATATTGAGTTCATGAAAATGAGCGTTCTCAGAAATCAATACTGGTTATTTGTGTGTCTCATTACATCAGCAGGACTTATTGTGACGACAGAAGGAAAACAAGACGCAGGATGGTCTTTTGACAATTCTTTTGTGCAACTTCCAGAAGCATTTTTTTCACGTACCAATCCTGAGCCAGTAAAACATGCTGTCAAAGTTCTTTTCAATGAAGATCTTGCCAATGATCTGGGGCTGGACGTGGACATCCTTCGGTCATCAGGAGTACAGGTATTTGCAGGCAATGAAATACCGGCAGGTTCTGCTCCACTCGCTCAGGCCTATGCCGGGCATCAGTTTGGGCATTTTACAAACCTCGGTGATGGCCGAGCTGTGCTTCTAGGCGAGCATGTAACACCGACAAAACACCGTGTCGATATACAACTCAAAGGTTCGGGTCGTACGTGTTACTCGCGTAGCGGTGATGGTAGAGCAGTTCTTGGCCCAATGTTACGCGAATATATCATCAGCGAAGGGATGCACTCATTAGGCATACCGACTACTCGGAGTCTGGCAGTAACAGCGACTGGTGAAAACGTGTTGAGAAATCTTCCGCTGCCAGGCGCCATCTTAACACGGATTGCAAAGAGTCATATTCGTATTGGCACCTTCCAATACGCGGCAGCGCTCGGTGATAAAAATAATCTCACTCAACTATTGAACTATACGGTGGCCCGTCACTATCCAGAATTACAAAACTCTCCAGATTTACCATTTAGATTTTTTCAAGCCGTATTAGATAAGCAAGCAAGTCTAGTAGCTCATTGGATGTCTGTCGGCTTTGTACATGGAGTACTGAATACAGATAATGTCTCCATTGCTGGTGAAACCATTGACTATGGCCCCTGTGCATTTCTTGATGTGTATCACCCTGAGACAGTTTTCAGCTCAATTGACCATCAAGGAAGATATTCGTTTGAAAAACAACCAGTGATTACTCAGTGGAACCTTGCTCGTCTAGCAGAAAGCCTTCTTTTGGTATGCCCCGGAGAGCGAGATAAAGCAGTTGAAGAATTTATTTCAATTCTTGAAACATTCTCTGAGCAGTACGAAAAGTATTATCATCTTGGAACGAACGCAAAGCTAGGACTTCGCCAACAAGAAAAAGAAGATGCGGGTCTCTACGCCAACTTGCTCGATATTATGAGAAGTGCTCAAGCTGATTTTTCATCAACATTTATTGCGCTTTCACACGCACTAGAAAATGAACATATGGATTCTGTGCTTTTGAAGATGTCTGGATTTGACAATTGGATGCACCGATGGCGAGAACGAATTTCCCACGAATCGAGTTCTTTGCCGGAGATTGCCAAAAGAATGCGAACAATGAACCCAGTAATTATTCCAAGAAATTTAAAAGTTGAGGAGGCCCTTACCGAGGCAGAGTCGGGGAATATTGAACCAGCTGAGCGCCTCCTTACCGTATTACAGGCACCCTTTTCTGAGACATTAGAGAATGAGCCGTTTCGAAAAGGCGCGCCACCCGGGAGTGCCTCATACTGTACATTTTGCGGCACATGATCGCACTTAAAGAGGTCTGTTTTTCTAAAAGATATTATAAAAAGTCATTTTGTTCATCATTGATATGAGTTGTTGAGAAACAAGTATGTTCCCTAAAAAATTTCACGGCCTTGTGTTTTCGTTTGTGATGTCCATTTTGATGTCAGCACTGATGTCACTTGTAATTACACTTCTCCACGTCGGTATAAGGCCTGGTGTTATTTTAGATTGGCTGAAGTCGTGGGGGATTTCATGGATTATCGCCTGGCCAACAATTGTGGCAGTATCTCCAATTGTGAACTGGATAGTGAAGCGATTAGTTCGAGATGATACATAAAATCTATTAAGCTGTATCAGTCTCCATGGCGGTGGCGAACAATTTCTCCTTCAACCATGTAGATAACATCTTCAGCAATATTTGTTGCCATATCCGCTACGCGTTCAAGATGTTTTGATACAGAGTTAATTCGGAGTAAGTTCTCAACATTTTGTGGGTCTTCCTGAATCCGTTGCATTACCAACTTGCTGACCGCCTGTCTGCCTGCGTCAACCACATCATCCTCTTCTCTCACCTGTCGTGCGAGGTCTGGATCAGCTGTGACGACGGCATCGAGACTTTTTTTCACCATCTCTTCAGCCTGTTTTGCCATAATAGAAATTTCTTGAGGCAGCTCGAAAGGGCCTGTAATTGCAAGTTGAGAAACAGTTTTTGCAATATTACTGGTGAGATCACCAATCCGCTCAAGATCATTGTTAATTTTCAGTACGGCAACTACAAATCGAAGATCAGCCGCAACGGGTTGATAGAGCGCAAGAACCTTGAGGCATTCTTCCTCTAATTCTACTTCCATTCGGTCGATTTCAGCATCATTTGCGATGACTTTTGTCGCAAGAGACAAGTCCTGTTTAAAAAGCGCTATGTTGGAATGACTGATAGATTCTTCAACCATCGTTCCGAAGTGAAGAATTAATTCCTTCAGGTGAAGGATCTGACGTTCAATGTGACGTGTCATTGCAGATAACCAAATTCAAAAAGGAAGGAATGTCCCATGAGCCTACCCAAAACGACCAGTTACGTAGGATTCCGTCTCCTGTAGAACAGGATTCGTAAAGATGTCAGATGTAGGTCCATATTCGATCAGTCGTCCCAAATATATAAAAGCGGTATAGTCGCTGGCACGACTAGCCTGCTGCATATTGTGCGTTACCATAAGGATAGAATACTGCCCACGAAGTTCTTGTATTAAATCCTCAATTTTACCGGTTGCGATAGGATCAAGAGCCGAACAAGGTTCGTCGAGCAAGAGCACCTCTGGTTCGGCCGCTACGGCACGAGCAATACACAATCGTTGTTGTTGGCCGCCTGAAAGTTTGAGAGCACTGTCGTTCAGGCTATCTTTTACTTCATCCCATAATGCGGCACCACGAAGACTAATTTCGCAGACTTCGTCCAAAACACTGCGGTTTTTCTCGCCATCTATTCGTAATGAATAAACAACATTCTCAAAGATACTCATTGGGAATGGGTTTGGCTTTTGGAAAACCATTCCCATCCTTTTGCGAAGATTGATGACATCCATGCGTGGGTCATAAATTGAATCACCATTTAAGCGCATGTCACCGGTGATTCGTGCATTTTGGATGAGATCATTCATTCTGTTGACACTTCGAAGAAGTGTCGACTTGCCACAACCACTTGGTCCAATCAATGCAGTAACTTGTTTTCGGATAATAGGCATTGAGATGTTATGGATCACTTGTTTGGAGCCATACCACAGATTGAATCGGTCGATTTCAAGAACGGGTGTTTCGCCGAAAACTTTTGAATGAACCTCAGCACCAACATCTTTTCCCTGTGCAACTGCTTGAAGCCGATCAGTATTCGCCTCGGGCTTTTTTCCACCAGAATGCACTGATGGATCAATTCCTTTTTGCATAGATTTGGCTTTCTGGCTAAAGATATAACAGTTGAAAATATGGAGTCACTGTAGTTTTAGAATTCTTGAAGCGCATAGCGTTGCTTCAGTTTTGATCGAAGATAAATTGCAGCAATATTAAGCACAGATATGATAGCTACGAGCAGTAAAGTGATTGTGAATACCATTGGTTTTGCTGCTTGGCTGTTAGAGCTCTGAAAACCAATGTCATACACCAAATACGCGAGATGCATGAATTCTCTTTCGGGATGAATAAATGGAAATGATGTATCGATAGGAAGATCAAGCGCAACTTTTTTGACACCAACAAGCATAAGGGGCGCTACTTCTCCGGCTGCACGAGCCATTGCGAGAATGAGCCCAGTCATGATCCCAGGCAAGGCTCTTGGCAAAACAATCCGGCATATAGTCTGCCACTTGCTGCCACCGCATGCGTAAGACCCTTCTCTTATGGAATTTGGCACCGCAGCCAGGGCCTCCTCAGTTGCCACGATGACAACTGGCAGAGTCAGAAGGGCAAGTGTAAGCGATGCCCACAAGAGACCACCGGTACCAAATGTTGGCTGATTATCTGCAAGTAAACTTGCACTAAAAAAAGTTTCATCGATCCAGCCACCGGCTCCATAACAGAAAAAACCAAGACCAAAAGCGCCGTAAACAATACTAGGGACACCAGCTAAATTATTAATTGCAATCCGGATGGTCGCAGTAAGAGAATTATCGGCGGCGTATTCACGTAAATAAAGTGCCGCAAGAACTCCAAACGGTGCAACTAGAAGGGCCATAATAAGAGTCATACTGACTGTTCCACAGATGGCGGGGAAGACACCACCAGCACTGTTTGCCTCTCGTGGATTGTCCGAGAGAAACTTCCACCAACGTACTCCGTAAACGTGCAACATGCCCAATAAACTTATGTTATTCGGCTGCCACGCTTGAATAATTTCTTCCACGGGGAAAGTTGCAGACTGTCCATTTACAGTTTTGAATTCGAATTGCCATGAGCTGTTAGCTTTTCTTAAAACAGCCATTTTTTTATCGAGAAGCCCAGAAAGTTCTGTGACTTCTTTCGATATTTTTTGTTCTTCATTTTTCACATGTTTCACAATTGGGTGGTTTTCACCATGCTTTAATCGAGCATCGAACAATGCAAGTCGTGCATCTCGAAGACGTTTCTGCAAATCGCCTCTCCGTAGCCTGTCGATACGATTGGCTTCACGAAATCGTTTCTGAATGGTTGGAGATATCTCTTGATATTGTTGCCATGCAACTTCAGGGCTATTTCCTGTTGCAATACCATCTTTCAAAAGGCAGACAGGAAAACCATGGAAACGCCCGCCTTCAAATCGTTCAACCACAGTTGCGAATTGAGGTCGCTGTATAGAAGTAATGTTCTTATTGTCAAACCAAGTGTAGTGTGTGCTGGCTGTTCTAGGATCTGCTGCTCGTATAAGGACACGTTCATCAACGGTTTGATCATTCGAGGCATTTTTTAACTGCCTCTCACGAGATATGACTTCGCCAAGAAGCTTTTCACCGTTAAGCCTGGTAATTTCATAGAGTGGTCTTGGCCAAAAATTAATAGAACCGCGCGCGGTAATAAATAGTAGCAGGCCGATAACCATCATTACCGCGACGGCAAGAGATCCTGACATCAGCCATACCCATGGTTCTCCGTGAGCCATGAGACTAGAGAATGGTGAGCGAACGTTCTGTCTCTGATACCGACTAGAGTTCATGTGCTCTCCTTCGGAATCTTTGTCGTACGACCTCGGCTAGCGTATTTATGAAAAATGTGAGAGCAAACAAAAGGACTGCCGCCAGAAAAAGGATTCGATAATGAGTAGATCCTTGAGTGGTTTCCGGTAGTTCAGTCGCAATGGCAGCAGATAATGTTTGAAATCCACTGAAAATATTCCAATTCATAATGGGTGTATTTCCAGCCGCCATTAAGACAATCATCGTTTCGCCTACAGCTCTTCCAAAACCAATCATGACGGCTGAAAAAATTCCACCAGTTGCGGCTGGAATGATTACTCGAACGGTCGTCTGCCAGGGCGTTGCACCCGTACTCAGTGAGCCACTTCGAAGATGATCAGGAACGCTTGACAAGGCGTCATCAGCAAGTGTGAATATGATTGGTATGATTGCGAAACTCATACCAATAGCGACGACCATGGTGTTTCGTTGGACGTACGTACCAAAGATGCCACTACGAGTTTCGAACCGCAAAGCATCTAGAAACATTGCAGCTGCTGTCGAAATGAAACCGGTAAGAATAAGCCCAATAAAAAGTAGAAGCAGGGCTGCAGAGGCAGTTTTTATATGCCCCCACCCCATGCTTCGAATACGAATCCATGGGTAAATGAATCGGCCTATCAGCAATGCAGAGACCATTGCCGATAGTGGAAATAAAGCTAATACCCACCCTGCCCAACCACTTCCCCCGCGGCCATGAAGCCATGCAAAAAGATCACCATTAAACAAAAAGAACTCGACCGGTTGTGCCGTCAGGGAACCTAACAGAATCCCGATGGGGAGTGCGATAAAGAGTACGACGGGAAATCTCCAGAAAGATATTCGACTCCGTAATCCAGGTGACCAAAATTGCCATAAAAACGCGGAGATAAGGAGAGTAATCGGAACTGTAAAAAGACTTGTAATAAAAATCATTACACCACTTTCGATAACTGGTGCAAGGATCAGTCCAGCAATAAACCCTAGTACAACACTTGGCAAGCTTGCCATCATTTCGATAACAGGCTTTATACGAGACTTCCATGCTGGAATCATAAACTGACTGACATAAATTGCTGCAAAAATTGAAATAGGTATAGCGAATAGCATCGAGTAGAGAGTTGCTTTTATGGTGCCGCACAGAAGGGGCACCAAGCTAAATTTTGGTTCGAAGGACTCGTGTCCATTTGTTTCCCATGCGTACTCGCGATTTGGATAATTTTCGTACCAAATTTTTCCGAAGAGTGAATGTAAGGAAGCCTCTGGATAGCTTAGGTTGATGTTCCAAGCGGTAAGAGTTTTCCCATCACAGGCAACGAGTCGTTGATCTCTTGATCCAAGGAGAAGAAGTTGTAACTTCTGAGTTTTTGCAGTTTGTTGATTGGTGCTAACTTCGGCAACTGTTGAGTGATCAGTTGCTTGTAGAAGTCGAATTATTCCGTCTGATGAGGCGACTGCAAAAAGGCGAGATCTTGGTGAGGCAGAAATAGCGGTAATTTCTGGTCCTTGTTTATGAGGATGACGTTTATTTAATTGAGTAGAAAAAGTTGCAGTGACCTTGGTCGTTAACCCATCATCCGTAGTAGGGTTTTTATCCCTTGAGTTAAACAGAATTCTGATTGTGCCACTGTTGTCACCAATTACGAAAGAAGTTTCACCGAAGAGTCGAGTGACGTGGGTAAGAGAAGTGTTTTCATGAAGGAAATGACGGTCTTCCATCAGTACGGGGTCATTGACATCTCGCATTGCAAAACGCTTGAAGGCTCCGGATGAAGTGAAGACGAAAAGCTGATCCCCAAGGCCTGATACTCGAATAAAATCGAGATCTGATGGAACAAGTTTTGTCCGAAGAGTTGTTCCGACGGTGATTATCGGACCCTCATCAGTTAAAAGATTGTTTTTAAAAGTACTTTTTTCAAATCGTATATTCCCTTCATTGTCGAGTGCTGCGAGACAGAAGCCACTGTTTGTTATTGCCAGATCAATGTTAGTGATTGGTCGATCGAGAACAGTAGATGCGTAGTCTTCTAATTCCGATACGAGCTGAATTTTTTGCACTATCTTGTTTGATGATCGGAGATAAATGGCATTATTGAGCGTGGTGAGTTCATTGATTTTTAGAGATCTTGCCAGCAGCGGAATTTCTGCTTCTGGAACGTATGATGTTCTTAATCCAAGTTTTCCGATACGAATTGAGCCATCTTTAAAGCCAATAGCTGATTTTAATGTGTTTGGCAGATGGCAAATTGCAGAAGCTTGTTGAAGTCCACTTATTTTTGTTGAGCGTGACAGAATCTTGTTGCCGGTCTTCAATTCGATAGCAGAAATTTCATTCGCATCACAAAACCATGCGACCAATCCAGACTCGTCGAGACCAGAAGCGAGTAATGAATGACCTGTCAGTTTCCATGCAGTAGATTGCTCGAGCTGAACAGTTGTTGAGCGAAAGAGTGGCAGGGCCACCACAAAGAGGAAAACACCAACAAGAAGGACCGCAGCAATTGTTGCAAGTCCACCAAGTGTGATGACGACGCGCGCAATCCGATCACTGAGTAATACTGTAGCGCGTGGTGCACTTCTTTTTTTACGACCAGTGAATGTTGCCGGCTGATTCATGGATCACGGCTATTAAGTTAAGTAAAGCCCATTTGGCATACACGGTCTGCTCGTGACAATGAGCTTAAAATGATAAGAGACAGCCTGTATGAAAGGATCGGTTGTAATCGCTCTCTCACGGGCAGTCTACCGTGTTTTCATAGTTCGTCAGAAAAGCATCATTTGGCTTCGTATGCCGTAATAGTCGCAAGGCTTCTTTTAGATATCTTGTGGCTTACTGGGAGATAACCAGCTTTCAGAACATCTGCCTGACCGGAAGCACTTAAGACATACTTCAGAAATTCTTTGCGAAGTGGTTCGAGTGCACTGCCAGGTTTGTGATTCACGCTTAGATAGAGAAAGTGAACAAGTGGATATTCACCAGAGTAGGCATTTTTTGCATCTGTGGTAATGCTTTTACTGTCTGGGGTTGAGCGTAGAGGGAGTGATCGAACATCAGCGGTCTCGTAGCCGATTCCACTATAGCCAATTCCATAACGATCATTTGCAATTGATTGCACCACGGAAGAACTTCCAGGTTGTTCTATGACGTTGGATTTAAAGTCACCTCTGAACAGAGCATGCTCTTTAAAAAATCCATAGGTGCCACTTGCCGAATTACGACCATAGAGACGTATTGGCTTTTCTTGCCAGACACCTGTAAGTCCTAGTTGTCCCCATGTTACGATAGGTTTTTTGATCCCACCATTTCGATTTTTTGAAAAAATGGCATCTAGCTGTTGGAGCGAAAGGCTTGCAGTCGGATTATCTTTATGAACGTAGACAGCAACCATATCAATTGCTGTTGGGACAACCGTAGGTGCATAGCCAAAAGAGTCTTTGAACGAATCGATCTCATGTGCTTTCCAAGGGCGACTCATCGGGCCAAAAGTACTTGTGCCTTCCGTGAGAGCTGGTGGTGCAGATGCAGACCCCTTGCCTTCTATGCCTTCACGAACACCTGGATAAAATTTTTTAAATCCCTCAGTCCATAAGGCCACCAGATTATTCATCGTATCGGAACCAATGTATTTAAGAGAGCCTGCGACTTCACCACTGACTGGCTGATAAGGTTGTATGGACGGATCGATTTTCTGTGAAAACGGCTTTGAGAAAACGGCAGACTGGTGAATTCCTGGTGAGAAGATACTCCAAAGAGAAAAGAGAACAGTACAAATATTTTTTTTAGAACTAATAATTTTCATAAAATGAAAGTCTCGAGACGAACTATATTGTGGATCGATAAAAAAGAAATTTTTTTGCACAAGCTATTTAATGTATTTATTTACTAGTAGCTTAAGTGAATAATCATGATGTTCATCGATAGCGATCTCGTGCAGAGAAAAGTGCAGCAAGAAATTATTAAGGAACGAGTTCTTTAATTTCATGATAGCGTCTCCAAAAGTACCATCGCTCCCATAGCGTTGCTTTTCGAAGGTTTGGATCGTGAGAATGAATGGTGTGTTGCTTGCCGGTGCGAGTTATCAAGAGCAGGTTGCCATCTTCAAGTACCTGTTGCACGACCCAAAACTTATCTACGGTATACGAATAAGTTTCTCCGCGAGATGCCGCATCAACTTCCCGAGCTCGAGGGCCGGGAGAAGCACTGTGTTTTTGTTTACTGTAAACAACAAGATCGCGAGGTTCCCATTTCATGAAATATGCCCAAACATTGTCCTTTTAAAGACAGCTATGAAAAGTTTTCATTGTCTTTAAACTGTATTTTGTCAGTATACCTCTATTACGCTCACGAAATAGCCATTTGGAATGCTCCTGTGAATCTCACATCTTTAGCTCACCTCCTTGGCGAACTGATTGGAGGTCTGGGTGTTTTCCTGCTAGGCATGAAATATATGTCTGAGGGTATGCAGGCTGTCGCTGGGAATAGCTTGCGTCGGCTTATCGGTACAGTAACAGGCAATCGTATTTTTGCGATTATCGTAGGAGTTATTGTCACCTGTATTGTCCAATCAAGTTCGATTACCACGGTTATGGTAGTCGGCTTTGTGAACAGTGGAGTGATGAGCCTTGCTCAATCAGTAGGCGTCATTATGGGTGCAAATATTGGTACCACAATTACCGGATGGATACTCGTTCTTAAAATTGGGAAATACGGTCTGCCACTTCTTGGTTTCTCGGCGTTCATATACCTATTCTCAAGAAATGAACGCTGGCGGTACTGTGCGATGGGTCTGATGGGCACGGGAATGGTGTTTTTTGGTTTGGAACTGATGAAAGATGCGTGCGTCATCATCAAAGAAACTCCTGATTTTGCTACGTGGTTTCAAGCTTTTCAGGCCGACAGCTACTTCGGTGTCCTGAAGTGTTGCATGGTTGGTTGTGTCCTAACGACTATGGTGCAGTCTTCTTCTGCGACATTGGGGATTACGATATCTTTGGCTTACCAAGGGGTCATCTCATACGAAACCGCTGCAGCACTTGTCATTGGTGAGAACGTCGGCACAACAATCACTGCTCTTCTAGCATCAATAGGGGCCACAACAAATGCCCGGAGAGCAGCCTACTTTCATGTTCTTTTCAATCTCACTGGAGTGTTCTGGATCACACTTATTTTCCATTGGTATATACAGCTCGTACAGTGGATTATTCATGTAGATGTTTTGAAAAAAGTGATGGTCGATGGCCTTGCCACTTTTCCAAACACGACGCCAGCTATTGCTGCAACCCATAGTATTTTCAATGTGGTGAATGTCTTATTGTTTATTCCATTTGTAGGCATTCTTGTGCGTGTTCTTGAGCGGATCGTCCCTGCAAAAGAAGTGAAAGAGAAGCCGCGGCTCACCGAGTTAGACATTCGGATGTTAGACAACCCAGTGTTAGCAATGGAGCAGTCACTTAAAGAGATAGAGCGAATGGGAGACAGTTGCGCGGAGATGCTTCATGTCTTGACTGAGCTGAGAGGAGAAAAGAAATCGAACACTCAGCTCAGGAGCAAGTTAAGAGACTACGAGATATCCCTTGATGCGATTCAGGAAGAACTCACAGCATTTATGACAAATCTTTTCACAAATGCTTTGCCGCATGATGTGGCAGACGAGATACGCATTCAATTGCGTATAGCTTATGAATATGAGTCGGTAAGTGACTATATAGAAAACCTTGAAAGACTGGACAAAAAGCTGCGAGACTACGACGCCTCGCTTCCATCATATTTTTGTGAAGGCACCGAAGAATTGAGTTCTCGTGCCCTGTCATTTTTGATAAAAATGAATGTTGCGATTCGTACCAAGGATCAAAAAATATTTGAAGAGTTTGTTTCTGTGCGAGCAGATGTCCGGTCTCAAATAAAAGGACTTCGGCAGAAACAGCTAGAAGAGCTTACGAGCACCGGTATGAGCCCTTCAGTAAATTCGGTGATGCTGTCAGTCCTTGACAGCTACTCGCACTTATTCAGTCATCTCGAAAATATAGTTGAAGCGTTATCGGGACAAGCGTGACATGTGTTAATGAATCGAATGTTTTTATCACCAGGGTCTTGGTCAGCTCGTGCGAAAAGTACCTCTCATGGAGAAGCAATCGTCTATAAGTCAAAGCGGTCGAGGTTCATCACTTTGACCCAAGCATCAATAAAATCATTGATAAATTGTTGCTGGCCATCTTCACTGGCATAGACTTCGCAGATCGCCCGTAACTGCGCATTTGAACTGAAGATTAAATCGACACGCGTTGCTGTCCACTCAACAGTGTCAGTCACACAATTGCGTCCTTCAAAAATATTTTCACATTCGGTGATTGGCTGCCACGTAATATCTGGGCACAGCAAGGTGATGAAAAAATCATTTGATAAGGTTTCACGGTGCTTTGTAAAAACACCTAGATTCACCTGGCCACCGACGTCGCTATTGGCTCCGAGCACTCGAAGGCCTCCGATAAGAGCCGTCATGTCTTTTGTAGTAAGTGTAAGAAGATCGGCTCTTTCAAGTAATAGTTCTTCAAGAGGTCGATCGATTTGTTTTGCGGTATGATTTCGAAACCCATCAGTTTTTGGTTCGAGCACGCGAAACGACTCAATGTCAGTCATTTCAATAGTGGCGTCAGTTCTGCCGGGGCGGAAGTCAACAGTAAGCTCATGTCCTACTCGGCGAGTCGCCTCTTCAACTGCTACGCAGCCACCAAGAACGATAAGGTCTGCAAGTGAGACGTGCTTATTTCCTGAGGCTGCAGCACAAAAGCTTTTTTGAATACTTTTAAGGGTGGCAATAACTTTTGCTACACGAACCGGATTGTTGACTTCCCAGTCTTTTTGTGGCGCAAGTCGAATTCGCGCACCATTTGCACCGCCTCGCTTATCACTTCCACGAAAAGTTGATGCGGATGCCCAAGCGGTAAATACAAGATCAGCAATGGTGGTATTTGTAGCGAGTATGTGTTGCTTGAGTGTAGAGATGTCGTGAGCATCAAGTATTTCATACGTTATGTTGGGCGTAGGGTCTTGCCAACGTTGTGGCTCTGGTACTTCTGGTCCGAGGAGTCGAGATACAGGGCCCATATCACGATGTGTGAGCTTGTACCATGCTCGCGCAAAAATGTCAGAGAATGTCGCTGGATCCTTAAGGAATTTTCGAGATATTTTTTCATACTTGGGATCAGCTCGTAGCGCAAGATCCGTTGTAAACATCATGGGCGCATGAAAACTTTTGGAATTATGTGCATCAGGAACGGTGTTCTGTGCGGCATCTTCAGTAGGTGTCCACTGCCATGCACCAGCTGGGCTCTTTGTGAGCTCCCACTCGTATTGAAAAAGGTTTTGTAAATATCCGTGCGACCAATGAGTCGGTGTTGAGGTCCATGCACCCTCAAGACCGCTTGTAATTGTGTCACCGGCATTGCCAGAACCATAGCTGTTTTTCCATCCAAGCCCCTGTTCCTCAATCGTTGCACCTTCTGGTGGTGGTCCGAGATGATCCGCAGGAGCAGCACCATGAGATTTTCCAAAGCTGTGCCCGCCGGCGATCAATGCAACGGTTTCTTCATCATTCATTGCCATCCGCTTGAAAGTTTCTCGAATATCAGTTGCTGCTGCGAGTGGGTCTGGCGTTCCATTTGGGCCTTCCGGATTAACGTATATGAGACCCATCTGAACAGCTGCCAAGGGGTTTTCGAGTTGCCGTTTGCCGCTGTAGCGATTATCTCCAAGCCATTCACTTTCTGGCCCCCAATAGATATTTTCTGGTGGCTCCCATGCATCTTCACGACCGCCGGCAAAACCAAAGGTTTTGAATCCCATTGACTCAAAAGCAACATTTGCAGCAAGGATCATGAGATCGGCCCATGATATTTTTTTCCCGTACTGCTGTTTGATGGGCCACAGCAGGCGACGAGCTTTATCAAGGTTTGTATTATCTGGCCAGCTATTCAGAGGTGCAAATCGTTGCGTGCCGGAACCAGCACCGCCACGTCCATCGTATGTTCTGTAGGTTCCCGCGCTGTGCCAGGCCATACGGATAAACAGTGGCCCATAATGGCCATAATCAGCAGGCCACCATGGCTGTGAAGTCGTCATAACTTTGGCCAAATCAGTTTTTAACGCATGAAAATCAAGTGTGTTAAAAGCTGTCGCGTAATTAAATGTTTTACCAAAAGGGCTAGAGTCACCCGCATGAGTATTCAAGATCCGAAGATTGAGTTGATCGGGCCACCAGTCGGCATTCGACATGGACCCAGCCGCGGTATGACGAAATTTTGCAGAGTTGATGGGTTCGACGATAGGGCAGCGTGATATTGTATCCATCAAAAGTTATTCCATCTCTGTCAGTTTTTAGAAATTGAAGTGAGTTATCATAGTCCTTAATACACACTCCTGACATATAAGCGACTTAGAGCATTATTTTTAGGAGATGGGGGAAATGCTTTCTCTGATAAACTAAAGGTAACGTTAAATGCCTGATTTGATGTGCGTACACGAGTTCGATTGCCAGTGGCTGAAAACGATAATTCTGGCAGCTTGCTGCATCATCTCCAAAAAATCTTGAGGACATAGCTCATTATGAAAAAAATCAGAACGAAAAATCAAAAAGCGAAAAGTTCAAATCGTGTGCAGCTACTTGCTGGAGGAATTTTTTTCGTGGTAGCAGTGGCAGCAATCAGTTGGGGATTTGGTCTGTTTGGTTCTTCAGAAGATCCTCGGGTCACTGAAATTAAAAATCTCCAGCAGGATTTAGCAAAGAAATTCAAGTCGTCGCAGGGGCCTTCGAGTGCCGCGGATGCAGTCGAGCGAGTTACAGCAATCACGACTGTCATGACAAAGGTTGCTGCGTTGCCAGAGGACCTGAGATCAGAAGCGATACAACCTGGTCGCCAAATGATGAAGGAATCAATGGAGGCAACAGTGAATAACTATTTTGAATTGCCTCAATCCGAAAGAGAGGCCTATCTTGATAATCAAATTCGTCAAATGGAGTTTATGCGACAGGCATTTGAGGCGGGCAAGAGTGTGATGGGTGCTATAGGTTGGTCCAAGAAAAAGCCAGATGCAGACTCTTCAAAAACTTCTGCTGCTACAAAAAATAATGGTGAGAAAGAAGGACCGCCGTGGATGAAAAATCGTTCAGAAGATGAGCGTAATGCGTGGCGAAAAAGGATGATCGATCGAACAACGCCTGAACAACGAGCCAAGTTCGGTGAATATTTTTCTACAATGAAAAGGCGAAGAGAAGAACTGGGCCTTCCTTCTTGGGGTCAAAAGTAGCCCTGTTCAAGTGACTAACTTAAAAATGTGTGTGGTTTCCTTTATCGAATCCAGTCCATTCGAAATTCGACCTGAGTTCCATCAATCGGCTGTTTATCAAGATCGATGGTCTTGTTAATTGCGAGCGATGATCGAGAAGGAGTCATGGTACAGCCCGACAGCAAAGCTGTCGCAAGTACTGCAGCCTTTAGCCAAATTGTCATGGTTAACCTCCGGCTGTGGAGACGTCTAAAACCATTTGAACAGGTTGGATGACGAGTATTTTGCCTGAAGTCTATCCCGCGAGAGAGGTCTAGTCACGAGAGCGGTATTGTCAAAAACAGGATGCTGTAAAAGGCTAATAAAAATAGTGCTCTGCCCATCTCGCTACTACGGTGGGCGTCCACTTTGATCAGGACAGTTGGTCGATCTCAAACGAAACCGCAGATCGACGTAGTAAAGAAGGCACGTCTCTACGGTGATATTCAGTTGAGATGAACCATAGGTCTTTCATTCCACAAGAAGTTTTTTTGGGTTTGTCTTCCAAGCTGTGGAAAACCATCTGTCACGAAGTTGTCACCAATAAATATTTCATCCAAGCCGTTTTGTGCTCGCACTGCTGCTGAAACAACCGTTGTGCCAATGGGAGCATTGCCATGAGCTGCGTAAAGTTGAATGGTGTGGGTTCGAGCAATAGATTTGAGTGTTCGGCTATTGCTGATGAGCCCACTGTGCAAACGCAACAGTATTAGCTGTCGATTATCGAGGCAGGCTCAAATGGTAGTTCAATAAAATACTACTCGACTTCTTTGTGAAGCCAATCAGGAATCGCTTTTTGCTGATAAGGGATCACTGAGAGTCACTTGCCAAGAATGGATATCTCGAAATACCTTGATGAGCTCATAAAAAATTAGCTGTGACGTGGCACGCACATGTGCTTTATCAATGAGGAATTTATTTCATGTCATAAAGTCGTGCCAGCGTAGGCTCTATAGCTTCAGCCCAGATGTCATAGCCCGTTTCTTTTGGATGAAGTAAGTCAGGCATGATGTTTTTGGAAAGTTCACCATTTTTACTTAGAAATTTATCATTGATGTTCAGGTAGACAATGTTTTTGCCATCAGCAATTTTGTGAATGAGACTATTGGCGTTGTCATTGTTTATCCGCTTCGGATCATCAGTTGTGGCTCCGCGTGGAAATATCCCAAGCAAGAGTATTTTTGTCTCAGGAGATTTGTTTTTGATTGTAGTAACAATCTTTTCGACTCCAGCAGCGATAGCTTCCGGAGGATGCATGTCATGGCCGGTATTGTTTGTTCCGATCATGATGACAGCTACGCGTGGCTTGTACCCATCAAACTCGCCGTGTTCGAGTCGCCATAGAACATGTTCAGTGCGGTCTCCACCAAATCCGAGATTGAGTGCTTTTCTGGCACCATAATATTTATCCCAAGTTGATTTTCCGTTTCGCTCCCAGCCGTGTGTTATTGAATCTCCGATAAAGACAAGTTCCCAACCGCCTTGTTTGGCAAGAGCAAGTTTTTCTTCATGACGATCTTTCCACCAAGGTCCTCGTCTCTTGTTATTTTCGTCCATTCGGTGAGCAGGAGTCGTTGTTACGAGAGTGGCGTCTTCAATAACCGCCTCTTTGCCGAAGATTGAACAGGTTGTAAAGAGAAAAAGTAGGGCGATGGACGAAAAAGAGCGTATAGAAGTCATTGTTTAAACCTAGAAGGAAAAGAAGATTCTTATAAAACAAATCTAAAGTATTCAAAGATTGTTGAAGGATATCGCATGAGGTCACATATGGCAAAGTACTGATTTTTAATGATGTTGTAATATTGAGAGGCAGCTAAGTAGAAGGCTGTATTTGTGTAGGCTCTGTGTATTTGCAAGAGTCTTCTTTGCGGTTGGGCTGAATTCATTTAAGATTGCATTCTCTTTGGATTGGCCCAGGAATGGTTTGTTGGCGTGAAAAACCATAAGAGTAGGCCATCAGGTTGTCTTGCTGGCCATTCGCACTGTGAAAAGTGGTTGATAACAATGAGGACAGAACATTGGATCAGCTTTTAGTAGTTGCGTTTTATAAATTTGTAAGGCTTGACGGCCTTGCCTCATTGCAACATGAGATAGAGTCATGGTGTCATAGCAATGATGTTTTTGGCATTGTGCTCTTAGCGAATGAGGGAATCAATTCGACTATCGCTGGCCCTCGCGAGGGTGTGCTACGAGTTCTTGAATTGATTCGTCAAGATGCTCGTTTTTCAAATCTACAGTGGAAGGAGTCGTTTGCTGCGGAACAGCCATTTCGTAAATTGCGTGTCCGATTGAAAAAAGAAATTGTGACAATGGGTGTGTCAGATATTGACCCAAATGAAATTGTGGGAACCTACGTCAAACCAGCAGACTGGAATACACTCATCAGTGACCCAGATGTTATCGTGATTGATGCCCGCAATCATTATGAAACAGAGATCGGTACGTTTAAGGGTGCCTTGCAACCGGGGATTGACTCATTCAGCGAACTACCGTCATGGCTTGAAAAAAAGATTGATATCGATGGAGAGCCACGGGTTGCAATGTTCTGTACCGGTGGAATCAGATGTGAAAAATCAACGGCGTTTCTGAAACAAGCCGGAGTAAAGGAGGTATATCACCTTGAGGGAGGCATTCTGAAGTATCTTGAAGAGGTTCCTCAAGATGAAAGCCTTTGGGAAGGTGAATGCTTTGTTTTTGATCAGCGTGTAGCCGTAGGTCATGGTCTCGACATAGCAGATTATGAACTTTGTCGAGCATGTCGCTTTCCACTTAGTGCGTCCGATAAGCAGTCAGAGTTTTTCCAAGCGGGGGTGAGTTGTCTGCGGTGCTACGATCAGACGTCTCGTGAACAAAAGTCACGGTTTGCTGAGCGACAGAAACAGTTTGAGCTCGCGCAGTCACGTGGGGAATCTTTTAAGCAGGCTGCGAAACCTGCTCGTGGGTAGCTGATTCCAAAGCTTTAACCCTGAGAAAGATTTTATACGAATGAAAATAATATGAATTGTTTTTTTAAAATAAATCGTCATCGAATGAGTAGAGCACGATTGGTCTGACAATCCCATTATTGATTAGAATCCGCTAGTCTTGGCAAGGCTCAATCGCGGAATAGCAAACAAGTCTGTAATTGCAGTCACTCGTTTATAATTTTTAGTCACAAAATTTAAACAAGTATTAACCTTTGTCAGAAGTGAATGCGGATTGATTTTTTGCAATGTATTTGAATTTCTATTTCGCTGAAAAAACAGGTGTGAAGTGAAGATTTATTTGTCTAAAATTTGTTTTAAATCAGCAGCAACGTCTTTCCAGAGCCGTAGCGGCGATTGAGAAATTATTTTCTCTCGTTGCTGGCGATACTGGTCATCTAAAATGGTTCTTTTTATTGCTTGCACCCACTCATCAATATTGTTTGGTTCAATATAGCCGACAAGATTTCCGCAGACTTCTGGTATTGAAGAGGACGAAGAAACAATACTAAATTTTCCAAACCATGCCGCTTCTCCGACGGGTAGTCCCCAACCTTCAACAAGACTTGGGAATACGGAAAAGAGGCACTGTTTATAAAGTTCCGCAAGGTCGTCATCTGTCACTCGGTTCACAACAGTTACCCTACGTTGTAGGACTTCGTCAGATTGCAAACGATCTTGGAAAGGCAGTATTTTCCAGCCGTATTTGCCAGCAAAAACAAGTTGAGGAGTTTTGTCTCCAAGCTCTTTTAGAAGTTGTTGCCAAACTGCAAGAAGCATGGCACCATTTTTACGCACTTCAATAGTTCCAACGCAGAGAACAAATGGCTTTGAGATTTTTTTGATGATCTGTGAATCAGAGGATTGGCTTGAAGTTTCGTCACGATCATAACCGTCAAATTCATGCGCGAGCGGCCAACTTGTGACGGGTTTATCATTTCCAGCTTCAGCAAGGTACTTTTGAAGATCAATTCTTGTTGCTTCAGAGATGCAAATGTATTGAGATACAAATGATTGTGAACGATCTAAGAAAGTCGAAAACTTTGTCACTAAACTATCAACACAGTATTCAGGATAACGATAGGGAATCATGTCATAGATAATCTGTGATACCTTTCCCCCACGGCAAAAGTGTTGTTTTGCAAGGGTTTCAACTGCAGAAATATTCCAGTTGGTTCCAATCATCACAACATGATCATTTTTTTGAAGCCGTCTGTGAGTCCATGTTTTAATTGTTTTTAATTGAGAGTTGTTTTGTTCTGATAGCGGAGCAAGGTTCATTTGTGATCTCGCACAATCAGGTCGCAGCCTCCCAAGAATCAGGAGTTTAACTTTTCGGAATACACGTTTAAGTGATTTCTTTTCATAAGTTGCTAAGTCGTCATAGAGTTCTTGTGTGGAGAATGCAGCATTTGGATTTTCCAGACCGAGTCGAACGAGCATCTGGTGGGCATTATATTTTGTATCAACAAGCAAATCCTTTGCTCTGCAGATCCGAATCCGGTGGAATCTACCGATGTGATAGGCACACAGTATCTCTCGCTGGTGGGTTTGAGCAGCAAGATGTTGAAGAACTCGAATCTGTACTCGTTGGATACCAGAGACAGAGCCATTTTTTTTTGCGTACTTCAACAGATCGGTTATGTCAAAATAAAGACACATGGTGACTCAGGGTTCGTAACCGGTATGAATGTTTGCCTTGTGGCCCAAAAGGCATTGTTTTATCCGGAAAATTCAATGCAGGCTCTTCCTTGTAAAAAAAGCTAATATAAGAATAACACATACGAGGAAAAGTTATGAATGACCATGAAATCTTTGTTGCCTCATTTGAGTATCACTATGCAATTAGAAAACTCAGTGAAACAGATGACATAGATACGAATCAGGAAGCACTACTCATCGATATCAAGTGCAGGGCGGTTGAGCTACTTGATACCTGTTCAGACTCGATTCGCTATTTTGCGAAGACGCGCAGGCACATTACAGAATGGTAAACGCTTTCCGAGAAAAATCTCGGTTGGGTTCTTGGTTGTTTCATACAATCAGCGAGGTGAGTGACACACTGGTTTCACCAGCGTATTATCGCGCTACTTATGCCAATCGATCAGTTGCAACGTGATATTGTGGGTCCTCAGAAATATTGATCTCAACTAAGTCACCGGCTTTAGCAAGAAGTGATCGACATTCTGGACTAAGGTGCGTAATGTGAAGCCGTTTACCGAGAGTTTCATATTTTCCAGCCATTGAATGAATTGCTTCGAGCCCGGACTGGTCATAGACTCGTGAATAATAAAAATCTAACACGACATCATCAGGATCAGCAGCTGGGTCGAGCATTTCTTTAAAAGATGAGACAGATGCAAAAAAAAGTGGGCCGTGAAACTGATAAATTTTGCTACCAAATTCGTTAAATTTTATATCAGCTCCCATATGTGTTGCATGCTGCCAGGCGAAGACCAGTGCAGAAACAATAACACCTAGAATGACAGCAGTCGCTAAGTCATGCATGAATACGGTGTAGCCTGCAACCAGGACCATGACCATCATGTCACTTGCCGGCATCCGATGAAACATCTTGAGGGATGCCCATTCAAATGTTCCTATGACCACCATAAACATCACTCCAACAAGAGCTGCCATTGGAATTTGTTCGATGAGCGGTGCTAGAAATAACACAAAGAGCAACAGGCAGACGGCTGCTGTTATTCCTGAAAGCCGTCCACGGCCACCAGAATTGACGTTGATTAAGGATTGTCCAATCATGGCGCAGCCTCCCATTCCTCCGAATAAGCCGCAGACCAGATTTGCTGCGCCCTGCCCAATACATTCACGGTTTCCCTTGCCGCGTGTTTCAGTAATTTCATCAACAAGAGTCAGCGTCATTAACGATTCAATCAGCCCAACACCGCATAAGACGATTGCAAATGGAAAGATAATTGACAAAGTGTTCCAGTTGAGCGGCACCATTGAGTATTCGAAAAAAAATAGTTGAGGAAGTCCACCACTTATTCCACTGGTCTTCACTGGTGTATTTGTCACTTCAGATTGACCAAGCCGTTGCCCTGCTTGTTGTGTAGATGGGCCTTCGTTTTGATTAGCAGTATTATTTGTTGCCGTGGCTTCAGGAGTCGCATGCCTTGCAGCAATTGAATTCGTTTTCAACATGTCACCGACAGTTGCAACGACATTCATTTCAGACGGTGCATCAGAATTCATTACGAATGCAATCAGCGTGACGCTTAAAATTGCAACTAACGAAGCTGGTACTGCCCGAGTTAATTTCGGAAGAAGCCAGATGATTGCCATTGTTAAGCTGACTAAACCAAGCATCAACCAAAGTTGTGTTCCTTGGACAAAGCCTAGTTTTCCATCTCGAATCGTTTGAAAACTATTCACCTGTGCAAGGCCAATGACGATTGCTAAACCGTTTACGAATCCCAGCATGACGGAATGAGGAACCATACGAATGAGTTTTCCGAGTCGGCCAAGTCCAATGGCAATTTGGAGAAGACCACAAAGAATCACTGTAGGAAAAAGGTATTCGATGCCATGCATGGAGACTAATGAAACAACAACAACAGCCATAGCACCTGTAGCACCAGAAATCATTCCTGGTCGGCCTCCAAAAACAGCCGTTATCAAGCCAATAAAAAATGCAGAATACAAGCCAATCAGAGGTGAAACTCCAGCAACAAATGCGAACGCGATCGCTTCAGGCACGAGAGCTAGTGACACAGTGACACCCGAAAGAAAGTCGTTCTTAAGGGAGCCGGACTGAGGACGAAAAAAATTAAGCATGCAAGTTCCTGAAATAGTATTGGCTCACCGTAACAAGAAAGTTATGGCGAAACGGTCGCTCATCCTGTTGAATCGCACCTACGCCAAGAACTGGCGGCGCGACAGCACTTTTACAAGATTGTAGAGGTGCTCACGGGGGAGCGAATCTTGAGTGAGTGACTATAGAAGGCTTTACGTATCGGTCAATATCAAGCGTCAAACGTGGGTCTAGGAAAGAAAATTTGACTGTCTCGAGGCATGCTTATTGTCGGTAGGTACGCTTTTCTATCGAAGTATGAGCAAGCGAACATTCTGTTTGTGATCCAGCTTAAAATGGACACGTGAATATACCTGTAACTAACGGTTTTTTAATTTCACTTCGCTTTAGACATTTTTTCTGCTGGGTCGGGCCATGAAGAATCTTCAGCGCGACTCGCATTCATCATTGAGATGGCTTGTGTGACCAAGGTCGGATGATCTGTCGCCAGATTCTTGGTTTCACCTAAATCGGTACTAAGATCATAGAGTTCTATGGCACCACCCGATTGTGATCGCACTGCCTTCCAATTGTTCCAGCGAAGAGCCTGAATGTGGTTTTTACCTTCATGCAGTTCCCAGTAGAATGATTCTCGTTTGGGCGCAGGGCCACCTTTCAGAAAACTCACGAGAGACAAGCCGTCCGGTGAGTAGTCTTTGGGCAAGTCAGCACCAGAAAGTTCTGCAAACGTTGGCAGCAGGTCCCAGAAAGCCCATGGCTCATCTGTCACCCGCCCAGCGGGTACAGTGCCAGGCCACCACGCTACTGCAGCCTGACGCAGCGCTCCTTCGTACATGCTCCTTTTAAAACCGCGGAGACTTCCGCCCATGGTCTGATCAAATCGTTTTCCGATCATGGTCTTTGGGTCGAATGATGAACCATTGTCTCCAGAAAATATAATAAGTGTCTTGTCGGCAATTCCTTTTTCCTTAATGAGTGCGACAAGTTTTCCGACATCGGAATCAAGCCGCGTCACCATTGCCGCATAATTTTTTTCCTTTTCAGTCCAAGGTTTGTCTTTGTAAATTCCTTGGTTATCAATCTCGAATCGTCCATGGGGTAATGTGATGGCATAAAATAGAAAAAATGGATTGTCAGAATGGTTATCAACCCATTCAAGAACGTTTTGCTCGATTTTTTCTTGAGCATAAACCTTCGCCCCCTTTTTATTTTCCGGAATTTCAACCCGCGTGGCGTCATCATAGAGATAGGATGGAAAATAACTATGGGCGTGACGCTGGCAGTTATAGCCAAAAAAATGATCAATGCCGTTTTTGAGTGGGCTGCCTGTTGTGTTAAACATTCCCATGCCCCATTTCCCCATTGTGGCAGTCTTGTAGCCAGCTCCCTTAAGTACAGTACCGACGGTGACCAAGCCTTCTGGCAGAGGTTTTTGGCCTTCAGGCTTGATTTCACGATTTCCACGAATCGGACAATGGCCCGTATGAAGTCCAGTGAAAAAAGAACTTCGTGCCGGCGCACAGACGCTTGTTCCTGTATAAGCCGACATGTAACGAGTGCCTTCAGCGCAAAGCTGATCAAGGTGCGGAGTTTGAATTAGCTTTTGGCCATAGGCACCAACATCACCTTGCGCAATATCGTCAGAGAGAATGAAAATCAAGTTCGGATGGTCATCAGCAAAAAGATTGGCTGACGGTATCGATAATGCAAGAACAAGACCAAGCCATACCTGTCGAATTGTGATCCAAAATTTCACGAGGTTCTCCTGCTGAGATAAATGTTCTAATTTCTAATTGCCTAGATCGTTCGAGGCGGCTTAATCGTCAGAGGTATAAACGATCTCTCCTCGAACAAATGTTTTTATTGGCTTGATGTTACGAATCTCATCAACTGCAACGGACATGTAATCACGATCGAGTACCACGATATCGGCCCACTTGCCAACTTCGATACTGCCTAAGTCCTTTTCTTTGAACAAGAGAAAAGCATTATTTCTGGTGTGAGCGGTTAGAGCTGCTTGGCGTGAAATAGGATTCCGAATAGATTCCGTATTCGGGAAAACGTTTCCACTAACCACCCACCACAACGAATGGAATGGGTTGATAGTCGAAACAACAGTCGAATCAGACCCGAGCCCCCACACGATACCACTATCCTGTATCCATGAGACTGGTGGGGAGTCACGATCCTCTTTAGCAGGCTTCGCTGTTTTGTTATGAACAGCAATTGTTAGCCCAAGCTTTTTTGCCCGTGAAATACTTTCCTTCGAAATTAAGTCACAGTGTGCAATTGTCCAACGAAGATCTTTCATCGAATGGTTTTCATTAATAATCTCAGCGATATCAAGAATTCGGCTTGCTGTGGAATCTTGCATCGCATGCTCATGAATGTGCCATCCACCCTCAGCCGCATATAAAGCAATTTTTTGAAATTGATTCCAAACATCATCGTCATAAAGGCTGACTCGCATGGAACTGTCATGCAGCGGGTTGTACGTGTGTTCACCGATGCCAATAAGGCCAAACCAATCGTTATTAAGGCGTGGTTTTGAAGACTGTATAAAAGTGATAGCCTCATTGACCTCCACTGGGTTATCAGCTCGATAGCGAAGTGAATGGAAGGTCCGCAGCGTAAGCTTTCCTTGGTCTGCTAATTTTTTTACAGGATCGAAATTACCGTCGGTGGAACGACCGACATCGTAAACAGTTGTAAGCCCATAGCTATTTAAAATAGTGTTGAAGAAGGCGACATCTTCAACACGTTGTTCCGCTGATCGGTGGGGTACAAAAGTCGTTGCCTGATTTATGATTGCTCTGGCGCCACCGGAACGTCCAGAAGAATTACGCCCAGATTGTGATCGGCCGCCTCGTGAGCGATTGGAACTGCGCTGTGAGTTCGTTTGTCGCCCGCCTGCACGGCTGTTGCTATCGCCAGTCTCGGCCAATTCTTGTTGAGCTAGGCTATTCATATAAGCACGACTGTACGATTTCTGTATGAATAAAGGATTCGCCGGTGCAATAGCATCAAGCTCCTCAGTTGTAAATCCTCCTGGTGCGTCAGCAAATTGCTGCTCACTCCATCCGCCAAGTACAAAAACCCATTGACCCGTTTCAGTCTCCATAACTTTCTGGCCGATAATTTTAAGTGCGTCTGCACGAGATGTGACGCCATCGATTCTGGCTTCAAATCTCCATCTCGAAGCACCTCTCATGTAGTGCATGTGATTGTCAATGAGGCCAGGGATGACGGTACGGCCTTCAAGATCGATATGAACCGTTTTAGGTCCGGATAAATTAAGAATTTCGGAATTACTTCCAACAGCCGTAATACGTCCCTCTGAAATTGCAATAGCTTCAGCTATTGAAAACTCTGGATCAACAGTCAGTAATTTTCCATTGTGAAGAATTTTGTCAGGGTGCCCTGCGGTCACAACAATTCCTGCCATGACGCTACACGAGAAGATCAGTACTCTGAATGACTTCCACATCTAAATCACCTGCCTTCTTTTAAAAATCTGCAATGTACGTAAAGCCTTAAAGTTATGACACGTCGAGATGTCCTTGTATATGTTCAGGCCCAATGTGCAGGATAATGACGCCATCTTTGACATTGATTGAAAAGCAAGCTTGCGAACAAGGCTCAAATGAATTGCAATGCTATCAATCAACCAGCATGTATTTATGCTTTGGTAGATGACGAAAAAGCAAGATCTGCTTTCATGCGATATAGCTGTTAAGTGTTTGCAAATAAAAACTCATGACTTGTGGTTGATCGCATGAAACGGTCGATCGCATTGGAGTAGGGCTTGGTGTGCTGTCAGGTCCTATCTTTTCAGGCCTTGTTGTCTGGAGACTGCCTTTTTGTTTTTTAAAAAAATAAGGGAGATTTCTAGGTGTGGTTGACTGGGACTGGAACCGGAAGGAGACTAGAATTTAGCTGTATAAGACATGTATACGCCGGATGTGGTTTATGACATCGTGACACCGGACATTTTCATGTTTTGACCAGACAATTATTGGTCATGTTACCTTCGTTTTTATACTACTTATTAGTATTTGTAATGAGTAGTACGTTCTCAGGCCTGGGTGTTGTAAGTTGCAGAAATTTAAATTGAAGAAGGGCTTGTCACTGCCAATCACCGGAGCGCCCTTACAGGAAATTACGGCTGCCCCTGAGGTTGAAAGTGTTGGAATTGTTGCAAGTGATTTCGAGGGATTGAAGCCAACATTGCTTGTCAAGGTGGGAGATCGCGTACAGCTAGGGCAGCCAGTCTTCCAGGACAAAAAAAATCCTGGCGTGAACTTTACTGCACCTGCAAGTGGCCTCATTGAACAGATTAATAGAGGGGCGAAGAGAAAGTTTGAGTCATTAGTAATTCGCGTAGATGGTAATGATGAGAAAACATTTGCCACATCCGCAGCAGGCAAATCAGTTTCTGCTAAGGAACATGTTGTTGACACGCTTGTCGAATCAGGTCTTTGGACAGCATTCAGGACACGCCCTTACGGTAAAGTGCCTCGTGTCCGTTCGGAGCCAGCAGCTATTTTTGTAACTGCGATTGATACGGACCCACTTGCCCCTAGCGCAAAGTTTTTGATACAGAAAAAAGAAGAGGCCTTCGTTGAGGGTTTGTTGTCTCTCGCGATGATTTCTGACAATGTTCATGTGTGTGTTGCTAATGAATCAGACGTTCGTGTTCTAGATCATCCTCACATTAAGTATCATGTTTTCAATGGACCACATCCAGCAGGATTGCCGAGCACCCACATACACTTCATTGATCCTGTTGGTCCAAACAAGACTGTATGGCACATCGGTTATCAAGACGTGAGCGCGGTCGGACATCTTTTTCTAGAAGGTCGTATTGATTGCGGACGTTTTGTTGCGATAGGTGGCCCAGGAGTTATTGAACCCAAGATTCTGAAGTCACGGATGGGCGCAAGGATTCCTGAGATAGTTCTTGGGCAATGTGTGACAGAAAAGAACCTGAGGATACTATCAGGGAGTGTTTTGTCTGGTAGGCAAGCGATAGAGCCCGTTGATTATGTAGGTAGATTTGACAATCAAATCGCAGTGCTCGAAGAGGGTGATTTCCGAGAATTTCTCGGTTGGCAAAAACCAGGTTTCAATCAGTTTAGCGTGACAAATGCCTTTGCATCAGCATTTACGAAGGGCGTTCAATTCCCTTTCACGACCTCAACAGGTGGTAGTAAACGGGCAATGGTGCCGATTGGGAGCTATGAAAAAGTTATGCCTCTCGACATTCTGGCCACGCAACTCCTTCGTTCATTGATCGTTGGGGATACCGAGCAGTCACAAAAGCTTGGCTGCCTAGAATTAATTGAGGAAGATCTGGCTCTCTGTACTTTTGTATGTCCCGGGAAGTATGAATATGGCAGAATCTTACGTGACAATCTCCGATCAATTGAGATCGATGGTTAACTAAATCACCACAATGAGTTGTCGTTAAAACAACTTTTAGTCGAGATAATGCGATGAAATGGCTTCGAAAAATCCTTGATTCTCAGGCACCCCTCTTTAAAGAGAATGGGAAGTTAGAGAAGTTGTATCCGCTTTACGAAGCAGCAGACACATTTCTTTACACTCCGGGTGAAGTAACACGTGGTCCTTCCCACGTTAGAGACGCATTAGATTTAAAACGAATGATGTCGATTGTTGTTTTGGCACTTCTGCCGTGTGTTGTTATGGCTTGTTACAACACGGGTTATCAGGCCAGTCTTGGGGCATCTAGTTATGCCACGTTGTCTGGTGAAGGGGGAGGCAGCGATCAAGCAAACTCAGCGGTTCAGGAAGCATTGGGCTGGCGATATCTTGTCGCAGGATTACCTGATGCAGATAGTTTTTGGGGTAACCTGCTCCTAGGCGCTACATATTTCATACCTGTATATATCGTCTGCATGATGGCTGGTGGAATCTGTGAAGTCATATTCTCCATTATTCGTAAACATGAAGTGAATGAGGGGTTTCTTGTCACAGGGTTGTTATTTCCTCTCACTCTGCCCCCGACCATTCCGCTATGGCAGGTTGCAGTTGGCATTATTTTTGGAGTTGTAATAGGCAAGGAAGTTTTCGGTGGAACTGGACGGAATTTTCTCAATCCAGCACTCACCGCCCGTGCTTTCTTATATTTCGCGTACCCAGCCCAAAGTTCGGGCGACAAGGTCTGGAATGCCATAGGCAGCGTCGACGGGATCAGTGGCGCAACCGTTCTTGGTAACGTTGCAGCGCTCCCAAATAAAGCAGAGGCCATGAAATTTCTTGAAGGCTTTGACTATGCAAATTACGGACTTGGCTTCTGCATGGGTTCAATGGGCGAAACATCTACTTTGTTTTGTGCATTAGGCGCATTTGTGTTGGTTTTGTCCGGTATTGGCTCGTGGCGAATCATGCTTTCAGTACTTTTGACTGGTCTTGCAACAGCATCAGTACTGCACATTTTCTCAGGTGATAGCAATGCAGCAATGTTTGCGATGAGTCCGGTTCAGCACTTGTTTGTCGGAAGTTTTGCATTTGGATTAGTTTTTATGGCAACCGATCCAGTGTCAGCCTCGATGACCGACACCGGAAAATATATATACGGTGGTCTCATTGGTTTGCTGGTAATCATGATTCGGGTTATCAATCCGGCTTATCCAGAGGGAATGATGTTGGCAATTTTGGTTGGCAATGTTTTTGCACCTCTTATCGATTATTTTGTGACGCAAAACAATGTGAATCGACGCCTTCGGCGATGGTCTCGTAATGCACAAGTGGAGGTTTAGGTGTCAAAAGCACGCGACTCTGTCAGGAATACTTTTCTTACCACTGCTTTACTCTGTGTTATCTGTTCTGTTCTTGTCTCAGCATCAGCTGTTGGGTTGAAGTCGAGGCAAGATCTTAATAAACAGCTCGACAAAAAAAAGAACATTCTCGCGGTGTGTGAGATTGATTCATCGAACGGTGACGTGCAACGTCTCTTCGAAGAGAATATTGAGGCTCGTTTGGTTGATCTGCATACCGGTTTGTATGTAAAGCAGACTCCAGATTCAAAACAGACAGCGGCCAGTTTTGATTTGTCAAAACTCACAGAAAGTGAATTTAAAACATTGAAAGACGATCCTGCTGGGCTTGGAGGGCGGCGCGAACAATTTGAAGTTATTTATGTTTTTGAAAAAGGGAATCAATTGGTGCTTCCAATTCGTGGAAAGGGTCTATGGTCAACACTGTGGGGCTTTCTTTCGATAGACGCTAAGGATTTTACGACGCGTGGAATCACCTTCTATTCTCACGCTGAGACACCAGGTCTTGGCGGTGAAGTAGACAGTGACGCGTTCAAAAGTCAGTGGATGGAAGAAAATGCAACGCTTGATGCTGATGGAAAAGTGATTATTGAGGTTGCGAAAGCTGGTCAAGCAGTAGAGGGCGAAATTGACGGTCTGGCTGGCGCAACAATAACAACTCAAGGAGTGGATAAGCTCATCAAGTATTGGCTAGGGCCGGATGGATTTGGACCATTTCTCGTAGGTAATGGTAGTAAGTTCGGTGCAGTTGCGCAAAATTGATCAGTTCATAGAGTGAAATCAGACCGTTGACGCGGCTACAGGAAAAAGAATGGCAAAAATCAAAACAACAGACGTTTTGTTTGATCCAGTAGTAAAAAATAACCCTATTGCACTTCAAGTGTTAGGTATCTGTTCTGCACTGGCAGTAACTACCAAACTTGATACGACACTCACCATGTGCGTAGCGGTAATCTTCGTCGTCGCTTTTTCAAATTTAGCAGTGAGCTCGATACGAATGTTTATTCCATCGAGTATCAGAATAATTGTTCAGATGACGATTATCGCATCATTGGTAATCATTGTTGATCAATTTTTGAAGGCCTTTGCTTTTGAGGCAAGTAAGCAGATGTCGGTGTTCGTAGGTTTGATAATTACAAACTGCATTGTGATGGGTAGGGCTGAAGGGTTCGCGATGAAGAACCCACCATTTATTAGTTTCCTTGATGGCATTGGGAATGGACTGGGCTACAGTTTTATTCTGTTGGCTGTGGGTGCTATTAGAGAACTTTTCGGTAGCGGAAAGCTTTTAGGGTATACGGTCCTTCCTGGTGACTACTATCAAAATAATGGGTTGATGCTTTTAGCCCCGAGTGCTTTTTTTCTTATCGGAATGATCATCTGGATCATTAGGACATTCCGGCCAGACCAGATTGAGGAAGCGTAAAAGTGTCTGATCATCTCAGCATAATTATCAAAGCGATGTTTATTGAAAATCTTGCCCTCAGCTTTTTTCTGGGCATGTGTACTTTTCTTGCTGTCTCAAAAAATGTGAAGACAGCAGTCGGACTTGGCGTTGCTGTCGTTGCAATTCAGTCAATTACAGTACCAGCCAACAATCTCATTTATCGATATTTTCTTAAAGATGGCGCGTTGGCTTGGGCAGGCATTCCGGAGTCCAATTTAGAATTCCTGGGCCTCATAAGCTATATCGGGGTGATTGCCGCAATGGTCCAAATTCTGGAAATGACACTCGATAAATACTTTCCCGCTCTCCATAGTGCACTTGGTATTTTCTTGCCACTCATCACAGTAAATTGCGCAATATTGGGTGGCTCTCTTTTTATGGTCGAGCGCGACTATAATTTCATTCAGAGTATTGAATTTGGAGTTGGTAGTGGTCTCGGTTGGGCGCTGGCGATTGCTGCTCTTGCAGGAATCCGTGAAAAACTCAAATATTCCGATGTTCCTCCGGGACTTCGCGGACTCGGAGCAACCTTTATGATTGTTGGCCTCATGGCCATGGCGTTCATGGCATTTGGTGGCATTCAACTGTAGGCAACCAGGCAGCATTTAAAACTTTAAATTTTCACCCGATTAAGAAATTTCTAAAAAGTGAGCTGACGAGATGGAAAATATCATCCTTGGCGTATTGATGTTCACTGGCACCGTCACAGCCCTGGTGTCATTAATACTCATTGCTAAGTCACAGTTGGTGGCTAGTGGGTTAGTAAAAGTTCTTATAAATGATCAAAAGTTGATCGAAGTTCCAGCAGGTGGAAAACTTCTAAGTGCTCTTGCTGATAATAATGTATTTGTCTCTTCGGCCTGTGGGGGTGGTGGTACGTGTGCCCAGTGTCGAGTCGTTGTGAACGAAGGTGGTGGTGAAATACTACCCACTGAACGAAGCCATATATCAAAGCGAGAGGCATGCGATGGCCATCGATTGTCATGTCAAGTTTCTATTAAACAGGACATGAAAATCGAGGTGCCTCCAGAAGTCTTTGAAACTAAAAAATGGCAGTGCACCGTTCGGTCAAATAATAATGTTGCAACATTTATAAAAGAGTTAGTTTTGGAACTGCCGGAAGGCGAGGATGTCGGATTTAAAGCGGGTGGGTATATCCAAATTGAGTGTCCACCACATAAAGTTGCATATAAAGATTTCGATATTGAAGAAGAATATCATGAAGATTGGGATAAATTTAATATCTGGCAGTATGAATCCATAGTTGACGATGAAGCTATTCGTGCGTACTCCATGGCGAATTATCCAGGTGAAAAGGGCATCATCAAACTGAACGTTCGAGTTGCTTCTCCGCCACCGAGGGCGCCGAAATCAACTCCGCCAGGTGTGATGTCCTCATACATTTTTGGTTTGAAACCAGGCGACAAGGTAACGATCTCCGGGCCTTACGGTGAGTTCTTTATTCAAGAAACACAGGCAGAGATGGTATATATCGGAGGCGGTGCGGGTATGGCACCGCTGAGGAGCCACATCTTTGAGCTTTTTAAGAGAAATGAAACAAATCGAAAAGTTTCGTATTGGTACGGAGGGAGAAGTGCGAGAGAATTATTTTATCTAGATGAGTTCGAGGACTTAGCTGAAAAGAATGACAACTTTAGCCTGAATATCGCACTATCAGATCCGCTCCCAGAAGATAATTGGTCGGGATACAAGGGGTTTATTCATCAGGTTTTGCTCGAGGAATATCTCTCAAAGCATCCGAATCCTGAAGATCTCGAATATTACGTGTGCGGTCCTCCAATGATGCTCAGTGCAGTGCGAAATATGCTCGATGACCTCGGTGTCGAACCCGAAAGTGTAATGTTTGACGACTTCGGTGGGTAACGACGTGGAACAAAGAGTGTTTCCCACAAAGAGACATCGATATTTGTATTCGCCGCGGTTGATTTTCGGCCTTTGTGTCATTGTTCTTTGTGTTGGATGTAAAAGCCAGCACCAAAGCCATGAACGAATGACGTTCAGTGGATCAACGATGGGTACGTCATACCGTATTGTCGTCACGACCGGTTCTGGTGCAAAGACAAGTTTAAAGCTGAAAAAAATTGTTGAGTACCGGCTTAAAGAAATATCTCAAAGCCTTTCTACTTATATTGTAGATTCTGAGATAAGCAGGTTGAATCAATCAGAGGCAGGGGCATGGTTTCATGTGTCCCCGGATCTCTATCGTGTTATTACTGCTGCTGGTTCTGTGAGCCGTATGACTGACGGTGCGTTTGATATCACGATTGGTTCGGCTGTTGGGCTATGGGGTTTTGGTAGTGAAAAAAAAGCATCTCGAGATGGTTTGCCAGCAGAAGAACAAATTCTTGCAACCAGAAAGCATGTTGGATACCAAAAACTAGAGATTCAGGAGAAACCACCGGCAATCAAAAGATTAGACAGCAACCTGAAAATTGATGTCTCAGCGATTGCAAAAGGATACGGTGTCGATGAAATTATATTGCTACTACAAAGTATGACAGGCGTGTACGGAGCAATGGTTGAAATTGGGGGAGAAGTTCGTGTCTTTGGAGACCGGTACGACGGATCTGAGTGGACAGTAGGTATTCAATCACCAGTGAGGAATCGTGGTGGATTAGCTGCGAGGGTGCATCTTCAAAATAAATCGATAGCCTCATCGGGCGATTACGTTCATTTTTTTAAGCATGAAGGACGAAGATTTTCGCATATAATAAATCCGCATAAAGGTGTTCCGGTTGAGACTGATGTCGTAGCTACCGCCGTGATAGATGGGTCGTGTATGGTGTCAGATGCCTGGGCTACCGCGTTTATGGTTTTAGACGTTAAAGAATCATTCGAAATAGCTGATCGAGAAGCGCTTGGCCTCATGATTATTCGTAGAGGGGCGACAAATTCGCTTGAGGTTATTTCAAATAGCACATTTAAAGAGCACCTCGTTGAGTAATACTGATGATTACGTTTCTTTTGACTCCACTCGTGTTTGGTATTTTTTTTATAAGTCTCGCGGTGGGTGTTATCTTTTCTAATAAGCAATTAAAGGGGAGTTGCGGTGGCCTTGCGAATATGACGAGTGAAAACGGCAAGTCAATGTGTGAAATATGTCCAAATAATAGTTCCGAATGTGATAATCAATCGTAGTTTAGTGATTTTTTATAACGAGTTGGAATGGTTCGAAGGCGATTGTGAGTTCAAGCAATAAGTCAGATTCTCATAAACATCATACAAGTGCGTTATATGAGTATTGAATGAATTGCAATCAGCGCAATGGACCAGAATAAAATTGTGAGTTGTGCAGCGCGTTCTTTTGCAACAAGGTTTCGCTCGCGGTATTCTTCACCCCATTGCGTATCCTGTGTTTGATATTTTGGTAATACGAAGAATCGCCATGAAATCCAGCAGAGGATGCAACAGGCGATAGTAGCTAAAGGTGCCATGTCTGTGTCCGTTTAAGATTTGGCAAGAATATATAACATTAGCGAAAAAGGTGTAATTCTTTGGAGTAAGCTTCGGAGTAAATTACAATACAGCTCGTAGATTGGCCCCTGTTGTCCGGCAAGATTATCGAGTCATTATGAATAGTAAAAATAGCGAAGATAAAACTTCAGGGTCTCGGCTACCTCCACGAGATATACATGGAGAGAAGCCCAAGGCACCGAATCGAAATGATTTCCATGACTCTGACAAGTATGAAGAGGCATATGCGAATTATCTTCGTGCTCTGGAATGGTGGGAAAAAAGCTTCGGTTCACATGATGCCTGAACTCGTCCGAACCGTGTTACCTATGTATGAAAGTGTCACAATGATAGAAGCTTTCCTTGGCGACAGCCTGACGAGTTGTATGTGAATTGTGGTACATCTTCGTTACCTGGCTATAAATAAAGAAATGCCCTTAGGTTGAACGTGCATGTTTGAAAATAGATCAACACAAAAAGATGTTCGAACGTGGTTTACGAAAAACGGGTATCGAGGAGATGCGCTGACATTCAAATATCTCGAATTATATGCAATTAAACCACCAGGTTGGGAACAAATATTTACATTTGAAGTAAATCTTCAGGATCGTGATGGAACCATGAAACCTATCTACGGTGTTGCGTTTGACGATGAAAGAATCCCGAAGATATCTGATAAATTCAAGGTAGCTATTTGTTCCGATCAAGATGCCCACAGGAAAAAATTAGATGAATGGTCTGGCGGCTTCATCGTTCAAAAAGCATTAAGGTGACACCGGTAAAGAAAGTAGTTGGTTGAGATAGGATAAACTACTAAACCCAAAGTAGTAGGAAAGTTTTTCATACAGTAGAAAATATAAGAGGTACGTGATGGCAAAAGTAACTATCGTTTTTGGAATCATTCTTATTGGTTTAGGTTTAGTGGCATATTTTGGATCAAGTCCGAAGTCATTGCCGCAAGATACGGCGACACAACTTGACGGAAGTGGTGCAGCCATTAAAAAACTTCCTGTTACCGCACTGATACCAGCATTTTTTGGTGCACCATTGCTGGTTTGCGGACTCATTGCGCTGAGAGAAAACTTATTAAAACATGCAATGCATGCAGCTGCGATGATTGGGCTTTTGGGTTCGCTTGGAGGCCTGTCAAACTCGGTCCGGGGCATACTTAAAGATGTTCCCAATTATCGAGCTGTAGGGTATTCGTTCGTCATGGGCGTTGTCTGTACCGTTTTTGTTGGACTTTGTATCCGTTCATTTATTCAGGCACGAAGGCGTAGAGAAAAGAGTGTCTGATGTCGAGCGTGTAGAGGCTGAGTGTGGCAGGCGTTTAGAATAGCAACCGTAGAAACGTGTGTGCTTGCTTATATCTGGCTTAGGCCCGGGTTAAATCCAGGTTAGGTCTGGATTAGCAATGCGTTGAGAACGCTTCTTGCTTTCCTGCCGTATTGTAAAAAGAAACTCGTCAAAACCTTGATGCCCAGGAACAACACTCATTTCTTTGGTGATGATACTGCGATGCTTATCGAGTGTCCGAGGCATGAGAGAGTGTAGGACGACTCAGGTAGAGAGTTACTCATCAAAGTTTTTAAACGATAATAGAATGGGAGCAGGAATAGCTTCTTTCCCGAACGCTAGCTGTTAAGAGATGTCGCCAAAGTAAATTGATTGAGATGTTTTGAAGCGATTTTAAGCACGGCATTTTCGTTTATGTTTATTGCACGAAGCATGGAAACGGAAGGTTTTCGGCTTGTTCAGTTTCGAATGGAATATTGCTATGAAATGAGCCAGTCATAATTCCAAAAAGTTGATAAAGAAAATTTTTCTCGCTGAGTTCTTTTAGAAAGCCGTCATCAGGTAAGTCTAACGCAATGAGGATTGTGAAAAAATGAAACTTGCGATTCTTTGAAATAGGCGTTGGAATTATCGCATCCTGCCCCATTAAATTTTCGATGCCTTGGCAATAGTTATGACGTTTTAACCAATGACCATCTTTTATATTTCTTGCCATTTCACCAAGCTTATAGCCGTCACGGTGGGCAATTTGTACGATATATCGATCAGTCTCAAAATCATTCATGAGGAACTATTTAAGTGAATGGGGCAACGAATTGACGTACTGGTTGGTGAACTTCTAATGAATAGAAAAACTCCTAATTAATAATAGTATTCGCATTCTTGGTGGCGAGTGCTTGGTTGTGATGGTTCAAGACGGCATTGCGCATGAAGTCAAAATTCTCTCTGAGCAAGCTGATAAAGCGGTTTGGTCGCCGCAATACGAACGTCAGTATTGAGATAGAACAACCGCGATTGATTGTAGCCTGAAGCCCACGATAGCTACCCTGTGTTGTATTACGGAGCGCATTCTGGTCTGCATCAAATGAATGCGTAGCAAACGAATGTCACTACGAAAATGCCGATCAAATTGAGGATAAAACCCTCCTTTGCCATTTCGCGAACTGAAAATTTTCCTGAACTAAATACAATCGCATTGGGGGGAGTTGCTACGGGTAGCATAAAAGCAAAGCTGGCACTGATGGTGGCTGGAATCATGAAAAGCTTTGGTTCGACATTCGCTGTGTTCGCAGCGATCACTAAAATTGGTAATAAGATTGTCGTCGTTGCAGTGTTGCTTGTGACTTCTGTCAAAAAAGTAATCACTAGACAAATTGAGGTAATGCTTAAAAGAACCGGAAGTGTTCCAAGGGACGACATTGAGTTCCCAAGCAGTGCACTTAATCCAGATGATTTGAAAGCACTGGCCAGGCACAACCCGCCGGCAAATAGAATTAAAACGCCCCATGGAATCTTGGTAACTGTGTTCCAATCCAACAGCTTGCCTTCTTGGTCACTTGGCAGCACAAACAGGAAAAGTACCCCAATGAAAGCAATCGAAGCATCATTTGCATACGGTAGTAAAATCCCCTGTCCTTCGACAAATCCAACCCAGCCACCGAATGGCTGTTGGCGGGTGATCCAGAATAAAGCGGTCATCCCAAAGACGAGTAGTGTTCGGGATTCTTCTTTACGCCATGTCCCAACACTCGGTAACCCAATTGGTTCGATAGACCCAATGTCACGTGTCAACCAAAAGCCAACGATGGGAAGCATGATGAAGACGACGGGGGTTGCCATCCTCATCCAGTCAAGAAATCCAATATCCATCCCGGTAGCTTGTTTGTAAATTCCCATGAATACTAAATTGGATGGAGTTCCAATTGGCGTTGCGACCCCTCCAACGCTCGCCCCGTAGGCAATACTAAGCAACAACGCTATTTGTAATTTCCGATTTGTTGTCTGAGATACGACTGCCATTACTATTGGTAATAACATCAACGTTGTGGCAGCATTAGAGATCCACATGCTCAATACCGCCGAAGCGGTCATGAATCCAAAGACTAGACGGCGACCACTGCTATGGCCGAATAGATTTACCATTCCAAGAGCGATTCGTTTATGAACACCACTCTTTTCCATAGCGGCTGATAACATAAACCCACCGAGCATCAGCAGTACTAATTTGTTCCCATACGCCAAGGCGATATCGTCCGGTGATAAAATTCCAAATAATGGGAATAAAGCCAGCGGAATCATGGATGTTGCTGGGATAGAAATTGGTTCTGTAATCCACCATGCTGCAACCCACACAGTAATTGCAGCGGTGGCAGAAATGTCACTAGAAAATCCAAGCGTATAAAGCGCGTACCCGAGTATTGCAGCCGCTACCGGACAAATTATGAGCGTCCAGTTTTTCATGTGTTTTTTAATGAAAGAGGTTTAGCCGGACGTGTTAATGGAATGCTGTTTCGGTACATTTTTAGATGAAGCTGTACCACGCAGGCCTTCACCGGAGTAGCATCGATACGCTTCTTGAATAAACCGACTTGTATCGACTAATCAAATATTTCCGGAAGTATTCATGCCCCAATTCTGTGGTTGTTTTTATTTCATCATACCTTGGTTGCCATTGGGTAACTCTGGTCAAACCATACCAAACACAATTAATGGGTATCAAGTATTGATGCCCAGACCATAAAAATCGGTCCCATGGTCGTGCCTGTCAGATATGAACTATGAGCTTTTTCATAATATGATTTGAATGAGAGTGCCACCGCCCAGTTCCAAATCCCTTCAAGCAGTTCGTGATTCAAGCGTCGTTCGAATGCAGTAGAATAAATGAAATGATTCAATGAACCGATTGAATTTGATAGCTTTCCAAGTGTTATTGCGTTAACGCACCTACTCCTAGCTCTCTATTCCTAGTACAAAATACCATGCATTCAACACCTCGGATCTTTTCCTTGACTCTTCT
>ERZ1048872.228-NODE-228-length-69290-cov-10.233827_pt1 | contig 69290 bp, 59 predicted proteins | sample MGYA00383100_ERZ1048872 | MGnify/ENA primary metagenome ERZ1048872 (study PRJEB29581, sample SAMEA5548370) | metagenome | biome: marine; feature: coastal; material: water | depth 50 m | study: Short-term variability in the microbial, nano- and picoplankton...
ACCGACTGGCGCGTCGCGATGACCCGAACCTCCTCGATTGCCGCTTCGGCCTGTACCGTCACAGGAAGATTCAGAGTTCGATCTAGCGCCAAATATAAGTCGTCGATCTGCACGGCCGAGAACCCATTGCCGGTGATCTCTACAGTGTATGGGCCGCCAACGCGCAAACCACGCGCAGAGAACACACCATTTTCGTTCGATGTCGCAAGCGAAACGGTGCCAGAGGCGGTATGCGTAATCTTTACACTCGCATCGGTAACGGCTTGATCTTGCTGGTTAACAACAACGCCACGGATCGCGGTAGTGATCTGTGCCTGGGCTGTTGTGAGGAATGTTATCGCCATCAGCAGCGCAATCGTTGCCGCAACTTTGCTTACCACAGTATTGGGTTTTGATCTCAACTTGGACTCTCCTATTAAGTCAGGTTTCATCAAGGTGCACTTTAAAGCGCAGTGAATGTTTTTGGCCACCTAAACGAGGGGAATGACCGTCTTTGGCCGGCAATTCGGCAGAAAGGTCGAGTTCAGTGTGGTAGCGGCGAATTATAGACTTTCGAAACAAAAATGGTACCAAAGTTGCTCAAAAAACGACTTTTTTTTGATGTTGTTCGACCAAAAATAGTGATTGTTTCCTTCAATACTCGGACGGGGATCGAATAAGCGTTGAATCTCGGGAGCATCGGCTTAAAGCCAATCAATTTTTAAGTCACGCAAAGCTGCAAGCCTGAATTAGGCTGCATCGGCGTTTTGGCCGTCATAGTCGCGTTGTTGGCATTAATCACGATTTCTGGATTACCTGCGCTTTGCAGAAGTTCAGCAGATTTTGAGAAGTTTGCGGGCTGGACAACGACAGCGATCATTACCACTGTCGACAGCGAGGCGAGAGATGCTACCATTCAGCGTCGTGAAAATTCAAAAGGACAAAGGTTTGACCAAGATTGAAGAGATGCCAGTTAAACCGGCCAACGAACCGAGCTTTTTTAGGAAGGCGATCCCTTGGGTGATTACCATCGCGTGTTTTGCTTTTCTGTATACAAGAATAGCGGGACCTGCTGCTGCACAAGAAATGACGGTGGTTGCTTTTCTTTCCCGCGCTTTTGCAAGTGTAAATTGGTGGGCTTGGCTCGCGCTGATGATTCCTTACTCGCTATTTTTCTTTCTCATCGATTCATTGATTGTCTGGCGAGTCATCAACTGGTTTAACGCGCCGGTTGCTTATCGAGACATCCTGCCTGTCCGGGCGAGCACTTACATTCTTTCAATCCTCAATGAGCAGGTTGGCAAGGGTGCAATGGCACTATATCTCAACAGACGCGAGGGTGTCCCCGGGTGGAAGTTGGGTTCCAGTATGCTTTTTATCATGGTGTGTGAGCTTGTATACCTCTGTGCCTGGGCCAACATCGGGTATGCGCTGCAATGGGACTCACTCCCTCAGGTATTTCAAGCGCTGCCGTGGGTTGGCATGGGAATCGTATCGATGTTTGCGGTGGCATTTCTGTATTTCAAAGGCAAAATTTTGCCCAACGTTCATCTGCGTGACCGAGACATTTTATTTGCCTTCCGTGAAGCCAGGCTAGGTCAATATGCTTTGATACTTATCTTGCGATCGCCGGCGCTGCTTGCGGCTGTTTTCGTCTATGCAGAGGCATTATCCCTTTTTGGTATTGAATACTCGTATCTCCAGATGCTGGGAATTTTGCCAGTCATCTTTTTCGGTGCATCGATACCTGGTCCATTCAGAGCGGTTGCCGTGTCTATGTGGGTAATACTTTTCCCAGATTATCCCGCTGAAATGTCAGCATTCGGCTTGGTGCAGCACAATTTTTTCATCCTGTTTAATGCGCTCATTGGATTGATTTTTATGCGCAGAGCGCAGCGTGAGATTTTTAATTAACGCATGCAGTCGAATGTCTTGGTTGACGCGAGAGGATGCAGAGGGGGCTGGTCTTTGTGTGCGATGAGTATGCGGGCGAACCACGCCAGTGGTCATTTTTTTGCGTTGATCTCTGAAGGCTTTGATACTAGGTCAATCCAGGATTGCCCGGAGACGCCAATAGAGAGTTGTAATGCAGCCTAGTGCTATTTGTCCCTGCCGCTTTTCAGTGAATTGTAGAACGCTAGCTTGAATTGAATCCGAAGTGTCGTTGATGACGTAAAAGCGTCATGTATAAATTATCAGCAATATATCGACAAGCAAAAACCTCAGACCTCGGCGCCATTAATAGGCTGATCGAGATGTCCGTCATGAATTGGGCCTTGCCCAAGCGCTTGAAGCGCTTAGCGGTGCCTGTGATGCAGTACGATGAGGTGGACTTCGATCACCTTGATTTGTTCGTATGTGTGCGTGGAACAGAAATTCTCGGGGTATCGGCACTCGATCTTGACTACGCGCCGTCGCGGGGGTTGCTGCACGGTTTGTTCGTACTACCAATTATTCAGGGACATGGCATTGGCAAGCAGCTCATGCAAATGGGCTTTGACTGGGCAGCGGCCAACCAGCTCAACACAGTGGTAATGAGAGCCGAGCGGGTCTCTATTTCTTATTTTCAGAGATGGGGGTTCGAACAGCTGACCGATCTTGGCCCAAACGATTACCCCTACCAATTCGAAAAACGTTTGCATCAGGCGGCGCCACTAGCCCTAGCCTCTTAGAAAGCACTAAGCACTAAGCACTAAGCACTAAGCACTAAGCATTAGGCTCTGCGCTTTAAGCGCACGGTCTCTCGCTGGATCGAGTGTTAAATGAAACCTATGCTCGGTGTCCTCCCCACTTGCTTAGCGCCTCAAGAGCGAAAAATTCGCCTTCCTAGTTGACGCCAACAGTTGATCTAACGGTCGCTAAGTTGCGACACTATGCGAAAAATGCATCTACCAGTTCTCCTATTAAAGTTCTACGCGCGTCTCTTGCACTTTAGCGGTAAATCCGGAATGCTCAGAGCGTAAGTAGAGCTAATTTACGCCATGCAAAAAAAACAAAGGGGAATAACATGACGCCGTTGCTTTCATCTTCACCGATACTGTTACCAATATTGTGCCTTGTCATCTGGACGCTAGTACAAATGATCTGGATGCTCGTGACCCGTTTACCAGCCATCGCCGCTGCTAATCTGGGACCGGAAGCCGGTCAGCGGTCTGATCAGCTTGCCGCACAATTGCCGAAAGAAATTCAGTGGAAAGCGGATAATTATAATCATCTGCTGGAACAGCCCACGATATTTTATGCCTGTGCGATTGTGCTGGCGATCGCGGGCTTAGGTGAGGGATTGAATCTATATCTCGCGTGGGGCTATGTTGTTCTTCGAGTAATACATAGCATTGTCCAATCAACGGTTAATCCAGTGTTACCAAGGTTCGGCCTGTTTCTTTTAAGTTCGATCGTCGTTGCTGCGATGGCAGTCAATGGCGCCATCAGTCTGATGGGATAGTTTAATGGCTGAGCTTGCAGAGCAAGATATTCAATGCCCATATTGTGGCGAATCGATAAGTGTTTTGATCGATCCTAGTGAAGCGGGCACAGAGTATGTGGAGGACTGTCAGGTCTGTTGTCGCCCCATCGAATTTTCGCTGATAGAAGACATAGACGGTGCTGTGATGCTGCAAGTGCGAACGGATCACGAATAAGCCTTGCTGTTTAATAGTGTGTTTCAGTAAGGCTGCCAGCCTGTTTGGCGGTGTGATTGTTGCTCAACAGATAAGAGCTAGTATCTAGCTACAAACGAGAGATTATTATGCCGACAGCCGAGACACTTCCTACTGCTCAAGAAAGCGCCAGAGCAAAACGAATTCATGCTAAATCAATTGTCATTGATGCGCATGCCGATATTGAGATGCCGGGACGTGAATCGCCCTACGTCGGTACCGACGGTCGTTCGAAGGTGGCGCCGGATAAAATGGCAGCGGGTGATGTGGATGTCGTGGTGATGGCCGTTGCTTCGGGTCCGTTACCGCGGGATATTTCCGGATATCAAAAAGCAAGACGCCGAGCCGATCGTAAGCTTATCGCCGTGCAAGAGCTGGTTGCAGATGCTGCCAATAATCTCGTGCTTTCGCGATCTGCGGAAGAGGTTGAGGCGGCAAAGCTCAAAGGGAAGCGTTCACTTATCTTAGGATTCCAGAATACGCAGATCATTGGCAAAGATCTTGATGGTCTCAACGAGTTTTATGAGGCCGGTTGTCGTGTCTTTGCACTGACCCATATTGGTCATAATGATTGTGCAGATTCATCCAGGCCAAACTTTCTCGCAGCGACTGGAAAGCACGAGGCTACAGAAGAGCATGGTGGATTGTCTGTGCTGGGTCGAGAGGCCGTCAGGCGGGTCAACAGCTTAGGTGGCCTGTTAGATGTTAGCCAGTTGTCGAAAAACGCAACATTACAAGCGCTAGACATTAGTAGCGCTCCTGTTATTGCCAGCCACTCGAATGTCAGAGCGCTCTGTGATGTTAGTCGAAACTTGTCTGATGAAGAAATCGATCTAATTGGTGAAAGTGGTGGCGTGGTGCATGTGACGCCTTTTCGAGGCTACCTTTATGACACGGCAGACGGTAACTTGATAGAAGCGATTCGGGCAGCGAGAGCGGATGCAAAACTGCCAGAAACTTATCTTTACCCCTTTGAGCTTTACTGGGAGATCAAAGATCCAGATGAGCAATTGGCTTTCACCGATAAGATCAGCCGATTGTTAGGGTCAGGTAAAATGGCAAGTCTCATCAATCATATCGATTACCTTGTTAATCGAGTGGGCGTTGATCATGTTGGCATCGGTACTGACTTTAATCATGGAGGCGGCATGAAGGCCTTTGACGAGTCAAGCGACGCCCTTAATGTGACCGTTGGCTTATTGCAGCGAGGTTACTCTGAAGAGGATGTTGGAAAGATTTGGGGAAGAAACTTTCTGCGAGCGCTAACGACAAGTCACAGTCGCAATGCCAGATAGTTCTCGTTTGGCTGTTCTCGACAGGGGCGGTGAGTGTTTGCTGCGTAGCGGCGCTCCGTTGGGTGGTGGGTCGGTAATATTCGTCCCTTGAGTAAATGTGCGCGGTGTATGTTCTTCGGTGTAACAACGTTTTGCCGTGTGTTGTAAGCCTAAATTCCCCGTCTCTTTGCGTGAGATAGCGTTCGTTGTCGCGTCATCTAACGACCTGTAAATAACCGCACCTCTTCAGCAAACGCTTCTCTGCGCAGATCTATTCCCTATCGTAAAACCGCGCCCCTGCCGTTTGGGTACCGATTGAATTATCAATAATTATTATGATCTTTTTCCTGATTAGTGGCGTAACAGATATACCAGTTCATAAAATACAAAGAGAAATAAGGAAGGATTATGAGTGTTATTGCGGAAAGTTTTGGAAGGAGTGCTTATCTACTGCCTGGCGATTGTTCCTCAGAGGCAAAGCTGGTCAAGGCGGCACTAGTCGAACAAGGTTTGGAAACGCCAATGATCGAGAACGGGCTAACGCGGGATGAAAAGTATAGCCAGATCAAGGAATCGATGAAGGACATTGTGACGACACTAGGTTTAGATTTACAGGACGACAGTCTCACCGAAACACCACATCGAATTGCAAAGATGTACGTCGACGAGTTGTTCGGAGGTTTGGACTACAGCAACTTCCCGAAAATCACCGTGATCGACAACAAGATGGGCGTCGAGGAGATGGTAAAGGTCGACAACATTAGTGTCATTAGCACCTGTGAGCATCATTTCGTGACGATAGACGGCGCCTCAAGAGTGGCTTATATACCGACAAACAAGATCATCGGTTTGTCTAAGATTAATCGGATCGTGCGCTTTTTCGCCCAGCGTCCGCAGGTACAAGAGCGATTAACACAGCAAATACTGGTTGCATTGCAGACGCTGCTCGAGACAGAAGACGTCGCAGTGACAATTGATGCTACGCACTACTGCGTGAAATCGCGCGGTGTAATGGACACGAGTTCATCAACACAGACAACGGCACTCGGCGGACAGTTTAAAGAAGATAAGAGTATGCGAGCTGAATTTTTGAAGTAAATGTAGCGAGGGTGCTCTGCACCGTCTTTGTTCCAGGCACTTGCGCAATGCTCGTGCCTTTTTTTTGTCTGATTAATCAACTACGTAAAATCATCTGAGTGACTTGGCAGGGTTAGTAAGCAACGCTGTTCGGATGGTTGTTATCGCGTCACCACCACCTCCCTTTGTCCGAAGCCGTATGCGACACCGTGCAGTGCTCGTAAGCCGCTATCGCACACTGCGTTGATCTGAGCAAAAACGCGCGTGATCTGTGGCAAGCATTGCCCTTAAAGAGCTTTTCCTTTTGTTCGTTGTCGATCTGAGATCAATACTGTTAGTAAGCTTGAGATATTGTGTCAGGCCCAGCTTGACGCGCTCTGGCGTGTACCCATGGTATGCCAGATATCGGTTAAGGATGTCAGCGGTGCTGCTTGCGCCCAATGCAAGCGAATGCGTCAGGCGCATGAGGGATTGCACACGGTCGTTAACAAGGTTCGCAACTTAACAGGGTTGCGCCGAAAGCGTGTGCTATTAGGTGCAGATGAAAGGGTGCTTGTTAATGATACAAGGTGAGGAAGGTCCGGCGGGGCCGGACCGACAGTGGTCAGCCGTGCGCCGGTATGGCCGATGGCTGCTCAGTTCGTCTTAAATCTTCACGCACCATGACGAGCGCAGGGATAACGAACAAGATAATGAAACTCGCGAAAACAATGCCTGTGGCTAGACTGACTGCCATCGGTACGAGGAATTGCGCTTGGGTGCTCGTCTCGAACAGCATAGGAGTGAGCCCTAATGCTGTCGTGGCTGTTGTAAGAAAGATTGCGCGGAAACGCCGGTTGGCTGCCTGCACGATAGCCTCACCGGGTGCAACGCCGGTATCTCGGACCTTATTGTAACGATCAATAAGTACAAGGGAGTCGTTTACAACAACACCGCTGAGCGCAACCATGCCAAAGATCGAAATAAACGACAGGTCGAAGCCAAGCAGATAGTGGCCAACAACGGCGCCAGCAGCGCCGAAGGGAATGCCAGCGAGAATGATAAGCGGTTGTCCGTAGCTTCTAAGCTGCGAAGCGATCAGAGCGAAGATGATCATTATCGCGATTAACGTCATGCGACCGAGAGAAGCAAGATCTTCAGATTGCTCTCGTCCAAACCCGGCTTCCGTGACAGCAAGTCCGGGAAACGCTGCTTTAAGCTCAGGTAATACCTTACGCTTGAGCGCTGACGTTACCTCGCCGGGTGTTGTGATCAGCGTATCAACCTTGCCAGAGACGCTGACAATCCTTCTGCCATCAATTCTATTGATAGCGGCAAGACTTCTCGTTTCGACGACGCGAGCAACGGTAGATAAGGGCATTTCTGACCCGTCCGAGAGGCGAATACGCGCATTAAAGAAATCGGACGTACTGTTACGTTCAGACTCCGGGTACCGCACCATTACCTTCAATTCGTTCCGGCCGCGTTGAATGCGCTGAACTTCTTGACCAAAGACGCGTGATCGGATCTGACGTGCGACATCTTCGGGCGACAGGCCCGCAGCAATGCCGGCCGGGGTCAACTCAATATCGTACTGGCGTTTGCCGGCGCTGTCTGAGTCCTGCACCTGATACATTGCGGGTGTCTCGCTGTAAGCTCCCTTCAACCACTCGACAGCGCCTAGTAACGTGGCTTCATCAGCGTGTGAAAGCTCGAATTCGACATTAGCGCCACCGGAGAAAAAGCTCGAGACGAAGGACAAGCGCTCGACGCCTGGCACTTCACCAACTTCATCTCGCCACATCTTTTCTAATTCACTAGCCGACAATGACCGCAGGGGCTCACTGTTCAGCTGTATCTGGATCGAGGAGAGATGGCTTGCTACTGTCATGGAACCGCTGCTGCCGGGCCCGCCGCCAGTTCGAGATCTACCGCCAATGGTGACGCTCACGGACTGGAAACTCGTGCCGCCGACGTTGTTATTCACTGTCTCCGCTGCCGCGACCATCCGCTCGGTCGCGTCGCGTGTGCTGCTGAACGGCGTGCCAACAGGAAATTCGACGGTCGCTCTGATCACATTAGACTCGAGCGAGGGAAAGAAAATGAAGCGTACAGCGCCGGTTGCCATCAAGCCGCCAGCGAGTACCAGCAGCAGTAAGCCGCCAGCGATCGTCATGTAGCGGTAGCGCACGGCGAGTCGAATCGCGGGTGTGAGTCTGTTGTCGCGAAAGTTTGCGACAGAGGCGCCGACAAAGGCCTGCATGCTGTCCAAAGGCCAGCGGCTCCACGATCCACCATGTGAAAGGTGGGCAGGTAGGATAAAGAACACTTCCAATAGCGAGATCGCCAGAACCGCAATCACGACAATCGGGACGACGCCCATGATTTGACCAAATGTTCCTGTGACGAAGAGCAATGGCGCGAACGCGGCCATGGTCGTTAATACACCGACGGTAACAGGGCCCATGACGCCTTTAACGCCAGCGATCGCGCCGTCGATGGCTGACTCATGCTTTTCTTGCTCAGATATAATGTTCTCGCCCACAACGACGGCATCGTCAACCACAATGCCGAGCACGATCAATAAAGCAAACAGCGACATCATGTTGATATTGACGCCAAACGGGTCAAAAAATAGAAAAGCGCCGAGGAACGAGATCGGTACACCCATCGCAACCCACAGGGCTAAACGCAAATCGAGCATGATGACGAGAAAAAGAAAGACGAGTGCGAAGCCCAGAACTGCGTTTCGCACTAATAAGCTCACGCGCTCCTCGAGCACACTGACTTGGTCGTCCCAAATGGCGATGTCTACGTCGCTGCCGCCGTCGTAGTCGGCAATGAACTGTTTGACCTCTGTGCCGATCGCGAGTGCATCCTCAGCTTCAGACTTGAGCACTTTCACGAGCAAAGCGTTGCGGCCGTTGAACTGGTTGATAAGATCAACGTCGACGAAACCGTCTTGAATATTGGCGATTTGGCTCAAACGAAGTACGCTGCCATCGGCATTCGCTCTGATGACAATATCTTCGAACTCGACGCCGCTAAGCCGCTTTTTGTTGGTGCGAAGTAACAGATCGCCTGCGCTGGTTTTCAGCTCTCCAGAAGACAGGTTGACGGAAGAGCGTCGTATCGCCGAGGCAACATCGCTCATGGATAGGTCGAACTGACGCAGTGAGCTCTCACTGACTTCTATAGAAATCTCGTAATCTCGTGCACCAAGCAACTGCGTCATGGTAATCGAAGGCAAAGCGAGTAGTGATGCCTCTAATGCCTCTGTTCGCTTTCTCAGCTCGAGTTCGGGTAGTTCCGAGGAAACGACAATGGTGATCACGTCGCTCATGGTCTGTGCGGCGACGATGTTGGGCTGCTCCGCTTCTTCGGGAGGGAAGGCGGAGATCTGGTCGATGGCTGATTCAACGTCGTTTCTTACTTCCGTTGCATCGACGAAATCTTTGAGGGAAACCGTTATTGAGCCGACGTTCTCCGAGGCGCGCGACGTCACGCGGTCGACCCCTTCGATCCCCAGCACGGCCTCTTCGACCCGTCGCGTGATCGATTCTTCTACCTCGGAGGGTGTTGCGCCGGGATAAGCGACGGAGATGCTAATCTGCCCTGCGTCAATGGTGGGGAAGACCTGTGCCGTCAAGTTCAAGACTGAAAGCAAGCCGCCAGCCATCAGAACAAACATTATGAGGTTTGCGGCAACTGGGTTTTGTGCGAAATATCGTATAAGACCGCTGCGCGCAGTGTCGTTCATTCGTGGGCACCCCAATCAGCGGCGAGTAGTTTAGTCGGGGCTAATTGGGCGGAAGCGTCAGCAACCTGTTGGTTCAACGACTCGTACTGTACCTCAAGCCCCTGACGTGCGCCTGGTACTGCGCCGATAACAATGCCGTCGCCGTACTGAAAAGCATCGGTAACAAGGCCTGAGTCGGTGCGACCGCGTACGGTGATGGGCTGGCGGTGCAATTCGCCATCTTTCGCATACCAAACGGTGGAAGCATCCTGCTGTGCGCGTTCCGGTAACGTGAAGGTATCTGCCAAGGTTGGGCTGGTAAGTTGAACTTGAACAAATGCGCCAGGTGTGAGCTTAGCGTCGCGAGCTGCCTGCAGGTAGAGCGTGGCAAATCGGGTTTTTTTGTCGAGCTCAGCAGACACTCTATCGACACGGAGCTGGTGCTGCACGCCGTCGACGCTAGCGATCGCTGAACCGTCTGCGATCGGTGTGAGTCGGCGAAGCTCTGCTGTGCTGATGGGTACTGCAATCTCGATCGCTTTAAGAGAGAAAGCCTTGCCAATGGATTGGCCTTTACTGACGACTTGACCGACCTCGGCAGAGCTGGAGACGATCCGTCCGGAAAAAGGCAACGAGAAGGTCGTTCTTGCTAACTCCACCTCAGCTTTCGCAAGGCGTGCCTCGGTGCTAGCGAGTTGAGCCTTCGCCTGGTCGATTTGGGGAAGTTTCGCGACCAGTGCAGGCACCGATTTTGTTGGGTGCAGTAGTGCGTAGTTTGCGCGTGCTGCGTCGCTTTGGGCTTGTTCTAGCAGGAGCACAGCTTTTGCCGCGTCCACATCTGCTCGTGCTTGCATCAGTGCAAGCTCGAAGTCTACGGCCTCGAGCGTCAGCAACGGCTCATTTGCTTGGAAGTCACCACCGGCGCGCATGGCATGTGAGAGTGTGGCGATACGACCAGTTACTTGGGGCGTAAGCGCGACGTAGTTGCGTACCGCAATAGTGCCAGTAGCCTCAACCTTTACCGAGTTCGCAGCGGCTTCTGGTTGTATCAGGTTGACGGTTTGGAGTGTCGGTGTGCGTGCTGTCTTGGGTTTGGCAGCAATTGGTTCAGCTTCCGGAGCCTGCGAGATAAAAATCGCGGTGCCAACGACGACGACGATGCCGATGATCTGAAGCGAGCCTGTAATGGATCGTCTTGGTCGGGACGCGCTGGTTTGGGCGTCTATCGTTGTCTTGCGTGATTTCCTGAAGTTAAACATGGTCGTCTAATCCTAGAGTGTTGATGGTGTGTAGGACGTACGAAGTGATATCTCACAGACGTAATTAAAACTCTTCATCCTCGCTGATCGAACGCAAGCAGTTGCGCGACTGTGTTGTCGCCTTGGTTCGGCTTTGCGAAGCCGCCTGTACAAAAGCGAAGGTCAAAACGAGGGTGATGAACAATGCGATGTAGAGTGCGGTCATGGTATTTCGTCCTTAATATTGCAGGGTATGTGTACGTGGCAGGCGCCGATGCGGATCACCTGGCGGGCGATTAAAGCAGTGTCACATCGGGCCGCTTGTTGTGGATGAGCACGTCGATTTCGTTGCTTTTTGCTTAATTGTGATTCCAGTGCGACCGATGCCTGAAGCTTGCAATGCGTGATGATATTTTAGTGCGCGAGAAAGTGCTGCTTGCGTAAATTTTTTGCCGAGGTATCGCTAATACACTGGCAGCATGAGGAGGTCCGTGAACGCCAGCGGTGATGGCGACTATAAAAGCCGCGCAAGTGCTACAGCATGCTTTGATCCGGCGCCCACGAGCCAACACCAGAGGCGGGCCAGCGCGCTGCGCTCGGTCCCGGCAAGACTCGCAGCTTCATCCTTGTGAGATATTTCATCAGTCAAACAAGCCTCAAGCGTTGCCCTGATGTCAGGTGCCGCGATCAGGTCGGGATGGACTATCTGCTGTTGGTAGTGCGTTTGAACGAAAGCCTCTACCGCCTCGATCGTTTGGTAAACCGCCTTTTGCCCAAAAAAGGCTGGGATAAATCCGGTCAAGAATCCGGCTAAGCGCCACAGTGGCAGTAGCGCGCTGTGCGCATTACGAGGCAACAGGGCATTTATCTGCGCAAGGTGGTTTTCCTCGGTTTTCAGGTGTCTTTCGCAGAATTGTCGAAGTTGCGCGTCAGGCCGTGCCGCAAGCACGCCCTTATAAATCCAAACAGCGCCGGTTTCACCTGCGTGGTCTGATCTAAGTTCACCCTCGAGCCAGCGAGAAAAGTCATGAGTGGACGCTGCCATCAGTTTTTCTCAGCGACCATCATGTAGTTGGCGCGCAGGTTGTCGGTGGTGTAAAGAAAGCGCTTCAACGGGTTCATACCTACGCCTGTCAACGAACGAACATCAAAACCGCCACGTTTGAGACTGTGCGTAGTTTCTTCAGGGGTCACATAACGATGCCATTCGTGTGTTCCGCGTGGAAGCCATCGTAGGACGTACTCCGCACCCAGTATCGTGGTCAACCAGGAATACCAAGTACGATTGATGGTGGCCACAAACATTAGGCCACCGCTTTCAGTGAGTGCGCAGGCCTGTGCCATGAACAGGGGTAAGTTAGCAACGTGCTCCACAACCTCCATGTTCAGCACGACATCGAACGCTGCGCTGGGGTCGAGGTCCTCAATGGCGCCGTGCCGGTAGTCGATGACTAAACCTTCGGCTGCGGCATGTTGTTTGGCCATCTTGATGTTCTTTTCGGCAATATCGACACCAGTGACGTGCGCCCCGCGCCTCGCCATCTGCTCTGAAAGCAGCCCAGCGCCACATCCGATGTCGAGTATGCGAAGCCCGCTGAGGTTGTCTTGTCTTGTGTGACTCAGCACTTGCTCAATCACAAAGGGTGCGCGTAGTTCGTTCAGCCGATGCAAAGGCCACATGGGGCCTGCGGGGTCCCACCACTGCTCGGCTTGACGATTAAACTTCTCTGCCTCGCGGGCGTCTACGGTTGTAACATTGAGCGAATTCATGCCACTTTTACGACGTCCTCATCGTGATAGATGAGTGGGTCATATCAGGAGATGACACTGAATCATTGGTAACCTTTTACGCTGGCTAAAGTACTTGAGCGGTGCCTCGCGCGGTTTACCTTGAACGCCTGGAGCGTCTCGATGATGCGTATCTACTAAGCGCCGCTGCTGTAATTTTTTTTACTTTTGTGCGGTTTTGCCGTCGCGTCTTGTTCGTTATGTCGCATTAACGTGCCACCTCGACACGTTGCATCGCTCCCTGAAGCGCCTGTATTACGCCTCGGATCTGGAAATTAGTTAGTGCTTGTACTTATACTCGGGTATTCGTAATTACCCTGAGTATCCGATAATGCCAGAAAATAGCGATCTGCCAATAGCTTACAAGCATGTGCCTAGATTCCAACCGGGTTCAAAAGAAAGCATCGATTATCTTGATGAGCATGGTTATGTCGTCATTGCTAGCGCGTTGACGAATGACGAGGCTGCTACAGCAGTTGCTAAACTGTGGGACTATCTTGAAGCACTAGAAACCGGAATAAATCGAAACGACCCAAATACCTGGGATAACGATCGTTGGCCTACTGCTGTGCATGGCGGCATCTTACCCAGTCACGGCATTGGTCATTGTGAAGCACAATGGTATATCCGAGATGTACCGAACGTTAGCAAGTCTTTTGCGGCGGTTTGGGATACCGAAGATCTGCTTGTCAGCTTTGATGGTGTTAGCTTATGGCGACCATGGAGTTTCAATCCGGAATGGAAAACTGGGCTTGGAGGCTCATGGTTGCATATAGATCAGCATCCTCTCGGTAGGCCAGGGAAGCAGTGCGTGCAGGGGCTCGTTAATCTTTTGCCGACAACACCAAACACTGGCGGCAACGTGGTTATTCCCGGCAGTCATCTGATGCATGACAAAATATCCGAGCGATATACAGAGCGCTTGGCGAGAATTCCTGCACAAATCGATCACTTCCGTTTTCCCAATAACGATCCGCTGCTTGCTGATTCGAATCCGATTACGTGCCATATGGAAGCGGGCGACTTGCTGCTCTGGGATTCTCGTACTATTCATTGCAGTAGTCCGCCGACGAACGCGGACGCCGTGGCACCAGATGAAAATGCCCTCATTCGAGCAATCAGCCTTATCTGTATGATGCCGAGAGCGAAATCTAATGAAGAGGTTATTTCGCGTCGAAAGGCGGCGGTGTCAAAACTCACTTCGACGACCAATTGGAGTGATGTCTGGGTCAACGCGGATAAATTTCCGGAGGTTTCTGCGCCGGGTATCAAGGAAAAGTATACGCTTCCGTCTGTGCCAAACTTAAATACAGCGCAGTTGAAAATGGTTGGTTGGACAGACGAGGAGCTTGCACAGCATTAGTTTCAAATATCCGAAAATACCTTGCCCCGTGACGCTGGCGAAAGGTTTCAGGGCAAAAAAATGACACAGACAAAGCATCGTATCTGCCCCATTTGTGAGGCTGGCTGCGGGTTAAAGGTATCAGTTGAAAATAACCATGTCATCGCGATTGAAAAAAATAGCGATGATGTGTTTTCTGAGGGACATGTTTGCGCCAAGGGATTGTCCCTTGCCCAATTACATGATGATTCAGATCGACTTCGTCATCCGCTGGTAAGAAAGAACGGCGAGCTACAACCCGCCAGTTGGCAAGAGGCCCTCGATACAATTAACACAAAACTTGCTGCAACGATCGATGCCTTCGGGAAATCGAGTGTAGCGATCTATGCGGGTAATCCTACTGCTCACAACTTTGGCCTGTCGCAGGGGCTCGGTGTGTTTGCTGCCATGCTGGGTGGCTCACCGGTTTTTAGTGCGGGTAGTGTTGATCAGTTGCCCAAGCAGCTGGCTTGTGAATTTATGTTCGGCAATAGCAGTGCTGTGCCTGTGCCGGACATTGAGCGCTGCGACTATTTGTTAATGTTGGGTGCCAACCCGATCGTGTCGAACGGCAGTTTGTGGATGGTGCCGAAGTTCCGAGATCGACTGCGTGCGTTGCAAAAGCGAGGTGGTCAACTTGTCACCATCGACCCTAGGCGAACAGAGACTGCGCGTTTGGCGGACCAACACTATCCTATCCAACCCGGCACCGACGCCTGGCTATTGATAGCGCTGATCAATGAGCTAAAAGTGGATGGTCAACAAGCAGGCTACTTAAGCACAGGCTGGGAGATTTTAAGCCGGCACCTCGATGACTTTGACTCAGAAAAATGTGCAGCGCAGTGCGGTATTAGCCTCGATCAGATTCTTTTGATGGCGCAGGCGCTGCGGCGTGCGCAGCGCCCGGTAGTGTACGGCAGAGTGGGCACGACTTTGCAGGCTTTTGGCACCATGACGAGTTTTTTGATTGAGGTGTTAAATGCCGTCATCGGCTCGCTGGACATGACGGGTGGCGCCATGTTTCCAGATCAGCCTCATGCGATGCCGGGCGGGCGAAAGCACGGTGTTGACTACAATCGCTTTCAGACCCGTGTTTCGGGTTACCCAGAGGTGCTAGGTCAAATGCCAGCAGCGGCTATGGCAGAAGAAATTCTCACGCCAGGGTCCGGTCAAATAAAAGCCATGGTTGCTTTTGCCGGAAACCCTGCGGTCAGTCACCCAGACAGTGACGGCATCGAAGCTGCGCTAGGAGCGCTGGACTTTCTGCTATGTGTTGACATCTATCACAACGAAACCAGTAAGTATGCTGACGTGATATTACCCGGCACCTCGCCGTTTGAGGACAGTCATTACGATAGTTTTCTAGGGTCTATGGGTTATCGCAATGCCGCGAGATATTCGCCTGCTATCCTCAAGCGCGAGCAGCCGTCCGAGTGGCATCAGTGTTTGCATATCGCCTACATGGTCAACCACCAGGCCGTCGCTTCGACCGAACAGTTAAAAGCCTTTGAAGATGACTTGCTGGCAGGGTTGGTTTCGAGTTATTGCGCTGATGAAAACAGTCCGCTTTTTAATCGGGATGTGCAAGAACTGATGGCGATGATCGAGCCAGATGAAGGGGTAGAACGTTTGTTGGACCTGGGGATTCGAGCCGGACGCTGGGGTGATCATTTTGGCTCGGCGGAGGGTGCAAAACTGACCTTAAAAAAAGTTGAAACGCATCCAAACGGCATTGATCTGGGATTGCCTGAAGCGGCCAGATTAGCCGATGTTGTTGGGCACCAAAACCATAAGATTGATTTTGCGCCAGAACCTATTATCGCCGACTTTTCGCGCCTAAAAAGTCAGTTAACAACCGACGGCTTTAAGCTCATTGGGCGACGTCGGTCACAATCAAATAATTCTTGGTTGCGTAATATTCCGATGCTCACTGGTGCGAAAAACCACTGTGCGTTGGAGGTGAATCATCATGACGCTTTGCAATTAAACCTTAGCGATGGCGATGAAGTTGTCATATGCGGTAATGACCAAACGCTCCAAGCTTCAGTATTGATTAGTCACGATATCGCCTCAGGTGTGGTCAGTCTGCCTCATGGTTTTAGTGAGGACGACAACATGCGTCAGGCGCGAAATCAAAAGGGACCGAATTACAATCGGCTTGTACCGAGCAGTCGCATTGATGTTGTTAGTGCGAGCGCTGCGCTAAACGGCGTGCCTGTACGGATTGAAAAACTGCAATAAAGCATTGAGGGCTTTGAGCTGCTATTTTTTCGGTAAGACGTCGGGAGTGCTTCCCCCTAACCCCTGAAATATGGCGGAGACGATGTAGTCCTGCACTTCGCTCATTGAATGGTTGTTACCCACCAGTGCATTGAGTCGGTTTTCATTTACCAAAGAGATGTAGCCATGTACGGTCGAAACAATCCAGACAGCCTGCAACGATGGGTCAGCTTTTGGAAGAATGCCAAGTTTTTGACAATCTATTAGCGTTGCCTTCATCTGTTCGAATGCCGCATGACTGGTGTGCTGAAGTGTTTGACTGCCATCAGGGTCCAGAAGATCACCACTGAACATGACACCGTAGTATCCAGGATAGTTCAGGCCGAACGCCAGATAAGCGCGGCCGCTTGCCGCGAAAGCCGCTAACGCGTCATCCCCAGCGCTGCTGAGTTCCTGGGCCATGGTCTCTTGCAGTAACTCAAAACCACGTGCGACAACCGCGTTGATGAGCTCGTTCTTGTCTTTAAAGTGGCGATAAGGTGCAGCGTGGGAGACCCCAGCTCTAAAGGCGACTTCCCGTATGGTGAGCTTCCTGGGGCCCAGTTCAGCAATGATATCGAGCGCTGATTCAATGAGCGCTGTACGCAGGTCTCCGTGATGGTAGCTGCGCTTCTTTTCCGGGCTCTTTTTATCGCTAAGTTCCATATCTTGAGTTTATCTTTTTTATGTTTCCTTTGTAAACATTCGATCTATTTGTTAGTGTTTACATTGTCAACATTCACAAGCGAGGGAACATAATGACTGCCGCGACGAAACTTGAGTTACCCGACAACCCGTTTTTACAGGGTGCTTTTGCGCCGATCAGACACGAATATGCGTTTGATGATTTGCCACTGGCGGGAGAGGTGCCTGATTGTTTGAGCGGCTCTTTTTACCGAAATGGCCCTAATGTCCAGTTCACACCGCGAGGGGAATATCACTTGTTTGCTGGCGATGGTATGACACATGCTTTTCATGTTGAGAATGGTGCTGTCGGTTATCGAAATCAGTGGATAAAGACCGCAAAGTTTAAACTGGAAGCGGATAAGGGACGTGCATTGGTGGACCCAATGAATCCGTTCAATTGTGAAGAAGGATATCTCGAATTTTTGCTTAATGACAAAGAAGGTCTGGCCAATACCGCGTGTATTTGGCATGCGGGGAAATTGCTTATTCTGGAAGAAGGTCACCGGCCTTTCGAAGTTGACCCGATAACGCTGGAGTCAATTGGTTCTCACGATTATCGGGGAAAACTTAATACCGCGATGACAGCACACCCTAAACTTGACCCTGTGAGTGGTGAGTTAGTGTTTTTTGCCTATATGGCCACGGGACCGTTCGAACCAGACGTGGCGGTTCACAAGGTTAACAAGGAGGGTGTGCTGACAGAGTCTTACATTATACAAACGCCTTATGCCGCGATGGTGCATGACTTTGTCGTCACCGAAAATTACATTCTGTTTCCGATCTTCCCGCTAACGGGCAGTATGGACCGCGCCATGCAGGGTCAACCGCCGTTTGCCTGGCAACCGGAAAAGGGTGCATCGATTGGTATTCTGCCGCGCGTGGGTGGTTCTGCTGAAAATATTCAGTGGGTCGAGTGTGATCCCTTCTTTGTTTTCCACTTCATGAATGGCTTCGACAGCGATGGCAAGATAACGGTAGATGGCTGCCAGTTTGACCACGCGCCACTATTTCCAACGGCTGACGGAAAAGAGACAGAAGACTCGGAAGCAGTACTTAATCGTTGGACGATTGATATGAGCCAAACTTCACCAACTTTTAGCACCGTGCAAATTGACGAGAATAGATCAGAGTTTCCTGTGGTCGACCCGCGCTATGCGACCCGAGAATATCGACACGGCTACTATGCGTCTCCCGACGCTGACGAAGGGCCCATGTATAACTGCATCGGCCACATCGATCACGTGACCGGTAAGACAAAAAAATATTCATTTGGTGATCGCAAAACCACTTTTACTTCTGAACCGATTTTTGTGCCGCGCACTGAAGAGTCGGAAGAGGGTGATGGATATCTATTGTCAGTGGTGACGGATTTGACCACGGAACGCAGTGCGCTCAGCATTCTGGATGCGAATGATGTAGAGGCGGGCCCTGTCGCTACAGCGCAATTAGAGCATCGTATTCCGGTCGGCTTTCACGGTAACTGGCGACAGAATAACAGCTGACTACTGAATTGACTTGACGTTAGCTTCCCAATTCTGGCCATCAAAAGGGGTGATGTTCAGTGTTGTCATGCTGGCGTCGAGGCAGCGCGCATTGACGTCGTATGCATCAGGGTGCGATCGCGGTCGAGTATGGGTATGAATGCCGCAGGTTTTGCAAAACCTGTGTTCTGCGACCATGGTATTGAATTGATAGGTTGCAAGGTTTTCTTCGCCTTGGGTAAGTTCGAAATGTTCGGGTTTTGAAATAATGTTTATGAAGCCTTTCTTTAGGCACATAGAACAATTGCATTCAATGACTTCCAAGCTTTCTATCCATACTTTAAACCGCACTGTGCCACAGTGGCAGCCACCCGTTGCCCAAGCTTGTGGTGATAATGGTGTCTCAGTCATCGGTCTTCCTCGAAGTTTCAAAAGTCGCGTTGGCTCTCGCGGGAATAAGGTTTCGGCAAGCTATAAGCCGAGTACTCTTTTCGCGATGATGTTCTTCTGGATTTCGTTTGAGCCACCATAGATTGATTGGGACCTTGTACCCAAATACTCAACCATCGCTTTGGCCGCTGCCCTGTCGGGCATTTGTACGCCAAAACTTGCAATGCCGGCGTATTGCCTGATCACCATTCCCAGTTCTGTAATATCTTGGGCAAGTTCAGTAGCCATAATTTTCAGAATCGAAGATTCGTTTCCCGGAGATTCGCCATTTGCCACAGTTGCCAGCACGCGAAGCACCGTGATATCTAGGGTGTCTAGCCTCACTGAGAGCTCATTAAACTGTGTCTGATGTTCTAGCGCGTCAACGCTTGTCATGAACTGTTCAATGGCAGCCATCTGCATGCGTTTGCCGGCGACATGTGCGTAAGATGTTCTCTCGTTTCCCAGCAAGTAATTTGCGTAATGCCAGCCTTGGCCTTCTTCTCCTATCCGATTGCGCACCGGCACGCGGACGTTATCGAATGTCACGCGATTGAGGGAGTGACGACCATCAATCGTAATGATTGGATGAACCTCGACACCAGGGCTATTCATGGGAGCACAAAGAAAAGTGATGCCCTGTTGTTTGACGTCCTCATGGCTGGTCCTTACCAGTGCGAAAATCCAGTCGGCATGTTGGGCCAAGCTGGTCCAGATCTTTGTGCCATTGACAATGTAATCATCACCATCGCGCTGAGCCTGACACTGCAGTGACGCCAGGTCTGACCCGGAGCCGGGCTCTGAATACCCCTGCGCCCAAAAAGTCGTGCTTTGCTGAATGCCTGGCAGCCATCGGCTTTTTTGCTCGTCATTACCAAAAGCGACGATCACAGGACCAACGTAAATGACACCCATGGGCACAGGGCTAATAGCGCCCGCGAGTTCGAGTTCCTCATCGTAAATAAATTTTTTGGTAACGTCCCAACCTGGCCCGCCTGCGCCCTCCGGCCAGTTCACGCAGAGCCATCCTTTGTCGGCAAGGGCTTGTTCAGACTGTTGGTAGTCTGCCTTGTTGAGCGGTTCGCCACTTGCTGCTTTTGCGAGCAAGTCCTTAGGGTAGTCGTTTGCAAAGAAAGCGCGTACCTGTGCACGAAACGCGTCAGTATCTGGGGGGAAATTCATGTCCATGGTGTTTCATCTGTAGCATTAATGGTTTCTAAAAAAGCCTGTAGCAGATCGAAGGAGAAGGGCTTATGTTACTGAGCGTGTAAATTCTATAGTGAATAAAATCGGTAGGTAACACGCGTATCCTTCAAGCGCCGATGGAAGGATCATAAAGTCCAAGCGCGCGGTACATCTCAAACCCGGCGATCTTTTTTACTTTTGGCGATAGTTTGGCAATTTGCTGGGCTGGCACGTCCAAGTATTGGTTTTCCTCCTGCCGCAGCCATCCGAGTGAATAGGTCAATATGACACCGTAACGCCAATCTTGCGAGGTGTTTGCACCAGCGCCATGTAGCAGCCCTCCTAACCAGAATAGAACCGATCCTGCGGGCATTTCCGCTGCGATGATTTCATGGGCCTCCGGTACGCGTTCGGCCGGCCATTGATGACTCCCAGGCACAATCAGTGTGGCACCATTTTCCGCTCTGAAGTCAGAGATAGCCCACATACTTGCAACGATCAAATTGGGTCTTGGCAAGGGAAAAAATTGGAAAGAATCTTCCTCGCGGTGAAGTTCCTGCTCTCTGGCGCCGGGACCTACTTCTAGCGCCGCGGTCACGTGTAGTTGATATCCGAACTCACCGTTGGGTAACAGAAATCTATCGCAAACATCTGTGGCCATGGCGTGCGGTACAAGTTGCTCTGCGATCGTATTTGAACGCGTCAGTAGCGCTGTGGTGCGGCGCGTTTTCCCGGGGTAGAACGCTTCGGGGTCATCATCTTCTATCACGCTGGCATTCGCCATATGAGGCGCTAATTCTGCGCTGATCGATGTTCTTGCTTGTTCACTTAAGAGCCCCGTGACAACCATGCAGCCTGCCTGATCAAGGGCTGAAAGCATCTCTTCTGTGGCGGCACTGCTCGTAAATACAGGGATGTCCATGCGGGTATCCGTTAGGCTGTGGACTGCATCAATAGTATACATGATCGAGCGCCGAGCGGCACTCCACCAGCCACGTGACTTGTTGTGCAATCATGATATGGTTAAGCGTGAAAAAATTAGGAGTAGACACCCAGTGAACGAGGGCAAGACAGAAAAAGCAAAAAATATTCTTGAGGGAGCCGAGGGCTTTCGGGAAGTTTTACCGGGTATTCACATCCTGCCCGCTCAGGGTAATGCGCTGGCGGTGGAAGGCAATGACGGTGTTGTGCTGATGGACGCGGGGCCGGGTCGTGGTGGCACAGCAAAAATGATCCAAGCGTTGAGATCGGTAACTGACAAGCCTGTGCAAATGATCTGTTATTCACACGGCCACCTTGGTTACAACGACGGTGTCGATGACTGGATAAAACATAATGAGTCTCGAGGTGAGGCTGCGCCTGTTTTGGTGGCCCATGAAAATTGTCGGGAACGCTATATTCGTTATCGGGAAACCAAGGGGCTGCAGCAGAAACTGGCAGCGATGCAGTTTCCCGGTGCGAAGCTTAAGTTCACGATACGCGACCCAGACATGACATTTACCTCGAGAATGATGCTGCCGCTCAAGGGGCGACGGGTTGAGTTATTATGGGTGCCATCCGAAACCGATGATTGTATTGCGATGTGGCTGCCGGATGATAACGTGCTTTATGCCGGTGCTGCGTTCCCCGGCACGACTATTCCGAACATCGGCACGCCGTTGCGAACGCAGCGTTTTACCATCCGCTGGGCGGAATCTTGCGAACTAATGGCCTCGTTGGGTGCGAAGATCTTAGTTCAGGAATTTGGGCCGACGATCGATGATCGGGCAGAAGTCCACAAGCGCTTAACAAATACAGCTGAACGCCTGCGATGGTTTCGACGCGAAGTCGTCAGCAGAATGAACCGTGGCATGAGTGAACGAGAAATTTTAGAAGACATTAATTTTCCGGAAGATCTGCAACAGTTGGAATACATGAAAGCACGTTATGGCGCGCCTGAGTACATCGTACGGGATATCTATCGCGAGGAGAACGGCTGGTGGGACAGAAACCCGACTTCCCTTCATCCTGAAAGTACCAAGGACGCTGGCGATGCAGTGCTATCGGCGATAACGGATACGGATGCGGTCATTAAACGGGCCGAACAGCTCCGAGATGAAGGTCATGTTCAGCTGGCGCTACATGTTATTGATCTGATTGCGAATGCCGGTACGTCAGATGATAGCGTGTTGCGGGCTCGACAAATAAAAGCCGATCTTTGTCGTCGCCGTGCCAAAGAAATTCGTCCCTATGTATCCAAGGCGTTGTATCACTCGTCAGCAGAACTACTACAAAACGGCAAGTTGTCCTGGTGTTCGCCAGAAGAAGAAAGTTAACAGGAAAGTAATATGAACAGTTATATCGAAGAAAAAGTGGTTGTTGTCACCGGTGCTGCAAGTGGCTTTGGCAAACTCCTCAGTGAAAAGGCAACAGCAATGGGCGCCACTGTTGTGGCCGGAGACATCAACGAGGCCGCTTTGATGGAAATAATTGAGCCGCTAAAAGCGCAAGGGGCAAATATCTCGGGCTTGAAAGTAGACGTCACTGTCAGGTCGGAAATGCAGGCGTTGGTTAACCACGCGGTGGAAACATTTGGTCGAGTGGACGTCATGATCAATAACGCTGGTGTGATGCCACTGGCATTCTTTAAGGACCATGAGTCTGCGCACGATGCCTGGGACCGTTGTATAGATATTAATTTTAAAGGGGTGTTAAACGGTATCGCAGCAACCCATGACACCATGATAAAGCAGGGTCGTGGTCATATAATTAACATCTCTTCAATCTACGGAAACCATCCGGTGGTTGGTGGTGGCGTTTACGGAGCGACCAAGGCGGCTGTTGCTTTTCTCTCGGAATCCCTGCGTCAGGAATCCTTGGGTAAAATTAAGGTAACAACGGTTAAACCCACAGGCGTACCAGCTACGGCGCTGGGAACCGGCGTGGTAAACCCAGAAGCGGTAAGCGGCATTTTGGGTATGAATGCACCCGCTTATATGGGTAAATTTGCGGCCGCGGCAGAAGGCGCTTTGTCTACTGAAGAGCTTGACAGTAATAATATTCAGTATTGGGCGCTTGAGCCAGCCTATTTGGCTGACCAGATTATTTACGCCATTAACCAGCCTTGGGGCGTATCGATTTCGGAAATTACTGTACGCGCATCCGGTGATGCCTATGTCATCTAGCAACAGACATTGGTGCCACTTGTGATGCCCGCGCGTGTGCGACGTTGTGCTTTTCTCAAGCCTGTGTGGCGTGCGAGTTAACGGTCTGCGTAGCCAGTTGAAGCCACGCCAGGTCCGCGCCGCTCAGTTCGCCAGAAAGCTTTTCCCGGACGTCGTTGTGATAACTGTCTAGCCATGCGGTTTCACTTGCTGTCATTATGTCAGTATCAATCAAGCGTCTGTCGAATGGGGCAAATGTGAGCATTTCAAAACCCAACATGCCGTTGTCTTTTGCTACGACCGTCATCAGGTTTTCGCATCGGATACCGTAGCAGTCCTCTTTGTAATAGCCGGGTTCATTAGATAGCACCATGCCGGGAAGCAAAGGTTGTTTTGATCCGGCCTTTGCGATGCTCTGGGGACCCTCGTGCACGCTGAGGAAATTGCCAACGCCGTGGCCCGTGCCATGGTCATAGTCAAAACCTTCGCCCCAGAGAAATTGTCGGGCGAGTACATCAAGTTGCATGCCGCCCGTACCAACAGGAAAGATGGCTGTCGCGAGCGCAATGTGGCCTTTTAAAACCAGCGTAAACATTTTGCGGTGTTCTGCGCTGGGTTCACCAATAGTGACAGTTCGGGTGACGTCGGTTGTACCATCAAGATAGTGTCCGCCAGAGTCAACAAGATAGAGGTTGTTCACTTCCAGTTTTGCTGGGTCACCGTTGAGATGGTTGTAGTGGCACAATGCGCCATTAGCGCCCGCTGCTGAAATCGTGTCAAAAGATAAATCCTGAATGTCGGGTAGCGCCATCCGAAAAGACTCAAGTTTGTCAGATAGTTCTGCTTCATCGTAAAGCCTGTCTGCCTCAACTTCGCGCTCTATCCAATGAAGAAAGCGTGATAGTGCGGCGCCATCTCTTATGTGACAGTTTTTCATGCCATTAAGCTCGGCCTGATTTTTTTGTGATTTGGGTATCAAGACGGGATCTATACCAGACACCAGTTCCGCGCCTGCCTCAAGACAACGAAGCTGACACCATGCATTAGCCGTTAGAGGATCTGCTAGCACTTTGACACCGTTATTTCCCATTGTCTCGAGAGCGCTTTGTAGGCCTTCAAAATTTTGAATAGTCACGCCATCGCCAACGTGCGAGCTGAAATCATTCGGCAGCTTCCGAATGTCAGTGTAAAGCATCACTTTCCCCTCTTTATCGATTGTGGCAAACGACAGCAGCACGGGTAGCCGGGGAACGTCTGTGCCGCGTATGTTGAGCAACCAAGCAATCGAATCTAACTGGGTAAGAAGGGCGATATCCGCATCTAAATTGCCAATTGCTTCACCAATGCGTTGACGTTTGCTCGCGCTTGATTCGCCTGTAAACGTCTCCGATAGTAGCAGTGCGAGGTTTTGGCTGGGCTCGGGTCGATCTTGCCAGTGTTTATCGATCGGATTAGGTGATAGTTCGATTAACGCTATTTCCTGCTTCGCTAACAACTTGCTGCTCTCTTCATACCACGCATAGGTGTGCATTCGACTGTCGAAGCCAACCCGAGAACCGGGCGCTAGATTTTCTGAAAGCCACTTCATGGGTGGTTCGTCAATCAGATGATGAAATTCGTACTGGTTTGAGGATACTTGTTGACGAACCTGAATGGTGTAACGCCCGTCGACAAAGATGGCTGCGCTTGTTTTCAGCACAACCACCATACCTGCCGACCCGGTAAATCCACTGATCCACGCAAGCCGTTCATTTTGCAGGGGGACATATTCTCCAAGAAATTCGTCAGCTCTTGGCACAATGTAGGCATCGACGTTGTCAGCTGCGAATTCTGCTCGAACATGCAAAAGCCGTTCGTGAATTAATTTGCTCATAGATTTATTTTTTCTCCAACAACCGTCACGTCAAAAACCGTCTATCTGTTGTTCATTGGTTCGTAGTCATTTTGCGTGTTTCTGCTTCATGTCTTTACGAGTACGGCGTTGCTAACGCACGTGGTCCTCAAAAAGTTTGAAAATTCTGCGATATTCATCTAGCCAAGATGAAGGATATTTGAATCCGTGCGAATCAATAGGGTACAGCGCGAGCTCGAAATTTTCCTTCTCAAGTTCGATAAGACGTTGCTGTAACTTGATAGAGTCCTGCACGTGGACATTGCTGTCTTGCATGCCGTGTGCAATCAAGAGTGGCTTATTGGGGAACGCTTCAGCATAGTATATCGGAGAGCTTAACGTGTAAGCGGACGGGTCAACGAGTGGTGTATTCAGAATGTTTGATGTGTAGCCGTGATTGTAGTGTGCCCAGTCTGTTACGGGTCGAAGCGCTGCTGCTGCGGAAATTTTGTCCGGTGCGCGAAACATGGCCATCAGTGCCATAAAACCACCGTAGGAGCCGCCGTAGACACCCACACGGTCAGGATCGCCCCGTCTGTTAGCGACTAGCCAGTCGATACCATCTAACAAATCTTCAAGTTCTGGATGCCCCATCGAACGATAAATTGCTGTACGAAAATCACGGCCGTATCCGCGGGATCCGCGATAATCGAGGTCGAGCACCAGATACCCTTGCTCCGCAAGTAAATTATTGAACATGTACTCACGAAAGTAATCAGACCAGCCGGTGTGGGCGTTTTGCAGGTAACCCGCGCCATGAACAAAGACAACAATGGGCAGTGTCTCCTTGGCTGTTTCTGGTGAGTAAATGCGGGCTCGCAATGTGCCATCAAAATTTGTCGAGGGGATGTCAACAAACTCTGGCCGCTGCCAAGATTGTTCTGAAAACATAAGGCTAGTTGTTTTGGTGGCTTGCCTGGATGCAGCGTTCGGTCGGTTCGCCTGTAGATACCATTCGGGAGGTTTGTTCGGTGCCGAATGTCGATAAAGCAAACCAGTCTCATCAGGAGAAGTAATAAAAGGTTTGCCGCCAACGCGATACTGCGGGTCTGCTGACAGGCTTGATATTTTCGTCATCTCTGCTTCGGTGCTGACGCGGTAGATTTCATAGCGGCCGGCGTTCTCGGGATTAGCGATGACTGTAAAATAGTCGCCGGTAACCGAGAGCGCCGGAGATTCAACAATATAGTCTCCGCGTGTTACTGGCTGGGCGCGGCGTTTGTCGAGCTTCTTTAGATAGAGGTGTGAATAGCCGGTTTGTTCAGATAAGAACCACAAGCGCTGGTTGTCTGGCATCCATCCAAAGTCATTGTAAGCGTAGTTGATCCATCGTTCATCCGTTAGTCGATGTTGCAATGTGACTTTGGGCTTTCGCGGGTCAATGGTGATCAGCCATCGATCCTTGTTATCAATGCTGTGGAGTTGAATAGCCGCAACAGTACCCGCGTTATTCCACTTGATTCCCTCGGCTATGATTGAGCGTATTGGCTCGGCTTGGAGTTTTTTTGCCATTTTTACGCGATCAGCACCGCGTGCGACGTGCCAGTCAACAGCGGAAGCTCTGAGCTTTTTGAGAGGATCATTTTTAATGCCGCTAAGACTGGATAAATCTAGCGGTGTTATCTCTCCAGTTGCCAGTTTGACCAATGCCAGTGTGTGTCCACTCGGTGTCTGTTCGCCTACTTTGGCTCTCACTGAAACCAATTCCGTATAGCCCGAGTCAGTCACATAATTGGGCATCTTTTCCCTGAATTTGCCGTCGTCATTGGTCTTGGTAGTGACAACAATGCTGTACTCGCCATCGGTTGAAGTAACGTTCGAGATCAGTCTCTGTTTGTCACCAAGATAGACAGGCTGCAGGTGGCCCATTTCACTGTTTCTAGCTCTTTGCTGCTCTAGCGCGCGTTGCGCCTCTTTACGACGCTGTGTTTCGTTGCGGGTTGTGATCAGTTGCTGATTTCTTAAAAAGCTGTAGTCAGGCTTCTTTGTCGGGGCTGCTCCAATTCTGATATTGGTCAGCTGCGTGACCAGTCCTGTTTTTGTGTCAACTGAGTATTGCTGACCTTCGCGACTAAAGAGGACTTTCCTGTTGCTAGTCATGAACCGGGCAGACGAGTCACTTGCGGCAGATTGAGTGAGCGTGGTGCGTTCATTTGTTTCAAAGTTAACCAGAAACAGGTTGCCGTCACTGTTGATGATGGCAAGGTGTTCACGACGGTCTTCTATCTGCTCGTCAAATTGTGATGCGGCAATTTTAGGTTTTTCCGCGTCACTGGCATGAAGGTCAACTTGAAAGTAGTCATTAAATTGAACACCCATCCGCTTCTGACGGTAAATGACTGATTTGCCGTCATCAGTAAATCGAGGAGATTGGGCCGGGTTCCCAATCCAGTCTGGGTCGGCCATGATCATTGACAGACTTTTACCTGACGCAGTGAGTGACGAGTCTGCGAACCCATTCAGGGCGCACGCGAACAAAGCCATTGTGATAACGAGCTTATTGTAGGAGATGATCATAGATACTCGGTCTCCGCAGACAACCTAGTAGCACTGACAGGGTGAATAACGATCATTCTAGTGTTCAGTACGTGGTAGTAAAATTAGGTGAGCGTTGAAAAGCACTTTCGCATTTCCTCAACGAAAAGCGCGGGTTGTTCAAACGCAGCGAAATGTCCGCCTCTGTCTAATTCATTCCAGTACTGAATGTTCTTGTAGCGTTGTTCCGCCCAGGGTCGAGGAGTCGCAACAATTTCTTTCGGAAATATACTGCAACCGGTGGGTAACTGGACACCATTGGCGCCTTCATTGCCGAAGCTTTTTGCGAAGCTCTCCCAATACAGGCGTGCGGATGAGGCGCCGTTGTTGGGTAGCCAGTAAAGCATGATGTTATCCAGCAACTCGTCCCGTGAAAGCACATTTTCAGGATGTCCGTCGCAGTCGGTCCAGGCGAAGAATTTTTCAAGTACCCAACCTGCCTGGCCTGATGGCGAATCACTCAGACCGTATCCTAGGGTCTGAGGTCTCGTCGCCTGTTGCTTGGAATAACCCGAGTCCCATTGCTGATAAAATTGTCCAGCAGCTAACGCCTTTTTATCCTTATCGTCGGGATCACTTAACGCGGCTTTTGTTGGTGGCGCGCTTGGCATGTTGACGTGAATGCCTTTGCAGTTACCGAGGTTCTGTAAGCCAATCATCGTTGTGACCGCCGAGCCCCAATCCCCACCTTGCGCGAAGTAGCTATCATAGCCGAGGCGAAGCATTAACTGATTCCACACTTCTGCTATTTTTATGACCCCCCAACCCGTGTTTGTGGGTTTGTCCGAGAATCCAAAACCAGGTAACGAGGGACAAACCACATGAAAAGCATCTGCCGGCTGGCCGCCATGTGCCACCGGATCGGTAAGGGGTTCAATTACCTTGTGGAATTCTACGATGGACCCAGGCCAGCCATGCGTAATGATAAGTGGGCGTGCGTTGGCTTCCTTGCTTCTAACGTGAATGAAGTGAATGTCCATACCATCAAAGGCTGATTTGAATTGCGAAAAGCGATTGAGCTTGTCCTGAGTTTGATACCAGTCGTATTCAGTCGCCCAGTAATTGCAAACCGCCTGGTGGTACGCCAGAGGCAAGCCCTGTGACCAGTCATCCGGCGTCTCAGCATCGGGCCATCGGGTGTTTGTCAGTCGGTTTTTGAGATCGACAATCTCACCTTCAGGTATGTCTATTTGAAATTCGCGCACTTCTGTTGATGCTGTAGGCATGAGTCAGGCTCTCAGGTGTATCTTGAGTTGGTATTATCGTAAAAAAATACTATGTTAAGCAATGCATGATTCCACTGCGAATCTTTGATTCGGGTGAAGGCAAATTTCAGCTAGTGAAGCAATCAGACCCGTTGCATCTGATCTTCATAAGTTAGCCGAGAGATGTTTATCCGATTGTGACAATTTGGAAAAAATAATGACGGATTTTAGTAACGTTACCCATCTGCTTTTTGACCATGATGGCGTGCTCGTCGATAGTGAATACTGGTACTTCAAGGCGACGCAGGAAGAGCTGGCGTTGATGGATATCAGTTTGACGCTGGATCAATACATGGATCATATGGTCACTGGCCAGTCGGCATATTCATCGCAACTATCGGTTGATGAGCGCGAAGCGTTTCGTGAGCGAAGGAATCGCCGGTATGCAAGTTTCCTCTTGTCTCAGGATATTCAGATTCCTGGCGTTGAAAACACTTTAGCGTGTCTCAGCGGAAAGTATCCGATGGCAATTGTGACAACCTCTCGGCGCGAGCACTTTGACTTAATCCACGAATCGCGAAATATCACATCGTATTTTGACTTCGTCTTGGCATTGGGAGATTACGCACAAACAAAGCCTGCGCCTGATCCCTACTTGGCGGCGATTGAGCGTTATGCCATCGCGCCGGAAAATGCGTTAATTATCGAAGATTCTGCGCGAGGACTTGGCTCGGCTATCGCCGCTGGCATTCGGTGCGTGATTGTTAAGAATGAATTCACTGAGCATCAGGATTTTACTGGTGCGACAGCAAGAATTAATGCGCTGATGGATTTGCCCGAATTGCTGGGCGAACGTCTGCCTGGCCTCCACGGGGATTAAGGCAGGCGTTAGGCTGTTGGTCACTTTGCGGCGATTGATCGTGCACAAGATGAGTAACTGATCGGCGTGACTGAGTGCAGTTGTGAAGATTTCAATCCCGCGCAAAATTGTAACGAGACAAAGATATTCCACAACCAAAGTTTTGGTTGTGGAACAAGCTTTCATGCGGAACGCTAAGCCTCTTGGCTTAGGCGGTCTGGATCAGGCAGCGAACTGGTCGAGGTGGTAGTCGGTGTTGCCGAACTGTGCCTCAATGACAAGCAACCGCTTAAAGTAATGACCGACGCGCAATTCCTCTGTGACACCCATTCCCCCGTGTGTCTGCACCGCATTTTCACCGACAAAGAATGACGCCTTGCCAATTAAATGTTTGAGCGCGTGTACGCAGCGCTGCGCGTCTTCGCCGTCGGCCGCGACTTCCATGGTGGCGCGAAACAGTAATGATTTGCATTGCTCGTATTCCATGAACATTTCCACCATGCGATGCTGCAGCACTTGGAAGTCAGACAGCGGGTGGTCAAACTGCTCTCTGTCCTGAGTGTAGGCAACGGTGTCTTTATAGAGCACTTCCATGGCGCCAACGGCTTCTGCAGCAACAGCCAAAATGCCGTCATTGATTGTCGCGTTGAGTGTGTCAAAACCGTCATCAACATCGCCAATAATGTCCGCTGCGGTGATAGCGACTTTATCGAAGGTCAATTCAGACGACTGAAGACCGTCAACAGTTGGAAAAGCCTGAACAGAAAGGCCTTCTCTGTCTGCTGGAACGAGGGCCAGTGTGATTCCTGACTGATCAACCGTGCCGCCACTGGTTCGGAAAGACACGACAAATGCGCTCGCGGTGCCGCCATGCAGTACCATACATTTAGTGCCGGTCAGGGTGTAGCCATCGTCAGTGCTGGTGCCTGCAAGGGCAACATTGTGAGGCTCGTAACCCGATTCTGGTTCAGCGTAGGCCAACGCGAGCTGTTTTGATCCATCAATCACACTCTCGAGCCAGGCTCGGCGTTGTTCTTCGCTGCCAGCGCGCTTTATTGCGCCGCCGCCAAGAATAATGCTGGCAAGATACGGCTCTAATACGAGACCCTTACCGAACTGCTCCATCAGTACCATGGTGTCGATCTGATTGCCGCCGAAACCGCCGTCATCTTCACTAAATGGCAACCCCAGCCAGCCGAGTTCCGACATTGTTTTCCAATAATCTTCGCTGTATCCGGGCGCCTGCTTGACGATCGCCACTCTGTTCTCAAGGTGATAGTTTTCTTGGACAAACCGTTCTATTGAGTCCGAAACGAGTTGTTGTTCTTCACTTAAATCAAAATTCATTTCAGATTTCCTATTTTTTTGGTGACTTAATGCCAAGCACTTTTTTGGTGACAATGTCTTTTTGAACTTCGCTTGCGCCACCGTAGATGGTGTAGACCCGACTGGACATATATCCGCCCATACCTGCACGGGCGAAATCTGGTCCGGCATTGGTGCCGCCCCAAGCTGCAGAGAACTGTCCGCCTGCTTCCATGGTCAGCTTTTGAATTCTTTGCTGGATATCAGTGCCTTTTAGCTTGAGGATCGAAGATTCTGGACCCGGTGCTGTGCCGGCGCTGGCAGTAGCTAGGCTACGCAGCTCTGTATATTCAACGGCCATGAGGTCGACCTCGAGCTCCGCGATCTTGGCGCGGAAGCTTGGCACGTCCATCAGGCTGCCATTGCCCCGTTTGACGCTGCGAGCTTTGCCTTTCAAACCCTCGAGGGCAACGATTGAGTTAGAGATACCTGCAATACCGGTGCGCTCGTGCTCTAGTAATCCCTTGGCATAGGCCCAGCCTTTGCCTTCCTCGCCAACGCGATTTTCAACAGGCACTTTGACGTCAGTAAAAAATACGGTGTTAACCGTATGTGATCCGCCGAGCGTGATGATGGGCTTTATTTCTACGCCGTCTTGCTTCATGGGAAATAATAGGAAGGTAATGCCTTCTTGTTTAATGCCTGCATCTGATGTGCGGGTGAGACAAAAAATCCAGTCGGCGATATGTGCCATGGTGGTCCAGATTTTAGTGCCATTGACGACGTAGTGAGTGCCGTCTTCTGATAGCTCGGCTTTGGTTTTCAGGCTGGCGAGGTCAGAACCTGCGCCCGGCTCAGAATAACCCTGACACCAGTTCACTTTGCGGGCGCGAATATCCGGAAGGAAGCGCTGTTGTTGTTCCTCTGACCCGTGTGCCATTAATACCGGCGCCAACATGCTGAGACCAAAAGGCATATCCCATGGGGTGCCGGCGCGTGCTGTTTCTTTCTGCCAGACGAAGTGCTGATTCGGTGTCCAGCCAGGCCCGCCAAACTTCTCTGGCCATTTGGGTACGTCCCAGTTGCCCTTCTCTCTGGCTTTCTCAAACCAATTCATTCGCCATGCCTCGGCATCGCCGCCAGTGTAGGCATTTTCCTTCAGAAAACCTCTGACTTCGGCTTCGAATTCGAGATCTTCTTTACTGAGTTTAATATCCATTAAGGTGTCCAAATAGGTGTTCGAGTTGGGCAATATAGCAAAAATAGAAATTATTACTAGAACAAAATTCTAGAATAATGCTTTAATAGGTCAAACAGCGACGCGGACATCTGTCACGGAAACATGACTTCTACTACTACGTTCCACAAGCATCATTCTGGCAAAAGCCAGACTCGTAAAAACCAGACAAGCGCGTTGAAGTCCCGGGTAATGGAAGTCTCACTGGCGCATTTCTCCGATGTAGGCATCGAACAAACCAATGTCGGTGACATTCTTCAGGACGCGGATTGCTCCGTAGGTAGCCTCTATCATCACTTTGGTAGCAAAGAAGGCATTGCCGAGGCACTATTTGTTGAAGGCGTCGATCATTTTAACGCCGGGTTGCTTTCAGCGTTATTGCCGCGAAACACCGCAAACACCGGTATCAAAGCGATGGTGACCTTCTGCTGCGAGTGGGTGACGGATCAACCCCAGTTGGCCGCATTTCTGCTATCGAGGGAAATCAAGCTTTCAGAGAGTGCCAGGCTGGAACTCAAGGAGAAAGACCGCGCGTTTGGTCAATCAACCTACGATTGGTTTGCACCCCATGTGACGTCCGGTGAATTGCAGGCACTGCCAACGGGTTTATACATGCCGCTAATCTGCGGGCCGACGCTTGAATGTTCTCGGTTGTGGCTCTCAGGCAGAAGCACACGCTCTCCGGGAGAAGTCGCGGCCATATTGGCGGAAGCGAGTTGGCAGTCGGTGAAAAAGTCCTAATTCGCCAAGCGCCGTTTCAACGCCGACAGTGCCATCTTGTTGGCGTTTTTGATTGTATCCATCGTCGGTGCCTCAACCGATATATCGCCCAATTCAGCGAGTACTGCATGCACATCATCGTGTCCGTCGACTTCGCTCATGTCTTTGAGCCAGCGCGATACATGAGGAAAAGCCGATAGGTCAAATACATTGGTAAATTGCGGTTGCAGTTGTCCTATTTCCACATAAGCGGCGAGATCAGCTAGGGTGACAGTGTCGCCAACAAGAAAACGATTATTCGAAAGCGATCCACTCTCAAGTGTTTTCAGTGCAGCGGTTAGATTTCTGCGTGCGCCTGCCTGAATAGCCTCTGGAATATTCAGATCTTTTCTTATCTTGGGTGCCACAAGCCCGACTGAGGCCTCGCGGATGTTTCTATGATGATAGTGCAGATAGGCATCAATTTTTGCCCGAGTGTGTTCGTGCTCCGGGTAGACATCGGTCCAGCCGCGTGTGCGCGCGAGGTAGGTCATGATGGCATGTGCTTCGCCAAGGGTGAATCCAGTCTCCGTTTCCTCTATGCAAGGGATCGTGCCGCTCGGATTTTTCGCTAAAAAAGCCGGGTTCCGACTACCTGTCTCTCCCTTCGATCCCGGGTTGATAAGGACCATCTCAAATGGTGCTTTTTTGAGGAATAACAACCACATAACAGCTCTGACAGGTTGTGAAAAAGGTACGCCGTAGAGGATAAGAGACATGGAGACTACTCCTTGATTTTAGACCATCGCAGGTTAGCAAGTGTCTGCGAACGGCTCAAGCTAATACCGCTGTAGTAACGCCAAAGGCACAAAGGTCGAAGCCAGAAAACATGTCAGCGAATAACGTGGCGGGCAAAAAGTAAGTCGGATCTCGAAAATTGATGATGGTTTGTCTTGTTAGCAGCGCTGGCGCAACTTTGGGTAAAAGGTCGACAGTGTCGACCCGGCGAGATGATGAGTTAAGTCGAATGGCTCGTCACCCGCTTGCCCAGTTGATTCATAAACAAAAAAAGTACTAGAAAGAGACCTGCCGCGAAGAAGTAAGGCGCTGTAGGCTCGAGCGTGTAGAGCGCGCCACCGATAAACGGACCGAGAGTGAAACCCAGTGGCCCGCAGGAACCAGCGACACCAGCGACGGCACCCTGTTCCTCGGGTGATACCGCGAGCGAAGCACCGGCGGTAAAACCGGGTGAGGCTAGGCCCATGCCAAGCCCCTGAATCATCATCGCAATCGTCAACCAAACCTGAGTTTCTAATAGCGCCATCATCGCGAAGGCGACGACCAAAAGAGGAATTGCAAAACGCAGCAAGGTGAAGGGCGCGAGATTAAAACGTTGCACGATAACTGCCTGCGAAAACAACGAGGCCGCTCCCGACAACATCATGGCAAAGCCGAAGTTCTGCGCTGTTTCTGATGCGCTGAGTCCAAGCGCATCCTGGAAACGAAACCCCATGGTCTGCTGCACGAGTCCCATACCTGTGAACATAGCGATACCAATGATAATAAACGGCAGAATTCGGGGGTCTGTGTATTTAAGACGTTCGCGAGAAGCGGGCGTCTTGTGTCGTGGCGGCTCTTGTAAAAAACGCCAGACGAACAAACCGTTAAGAAATGCGATGGCCGCCATAACCCAGAGTGGTGTCAACAGCGAGATGACCGCTAAGCCGGCGACCGCCGGACCTAGGATTGTGCCTATATTGTTGGCTGCACCGGCTGCACCCATGCCTTTTGTGCGGTTTGCCGTGTCAGTGATGTCTGCCATGTAGGCGTTGGCGGCGGGCATGGAAGCTGACATTACAGATGCGTGCGTCACACGGGCGATAATCAGCGCGATGAACAGAAGCGTGCCGCTCAGGATGCCTGCGAGCCCGAGATAAAGCACCGAGTTGAATAGGAAAGTCCCCGCTGAAAATCCGAAAAGACCACACAGCAGCACGCGTTTGCGTCCCCAAGCATCGCTGCGTCTTCCCCAAACAGGGCTGGTGAGAAATACGACCAGACCGGACGCGCTGATGATTGTTGTGATCTGGATTTCCGACAAACCCATTTCACGGCCAAGCGGTGCAAGAATAGGAAATAAGACTGTAAAGCCCATCCCCACGGAAACGAGTGAGAACAGCAATGTTCGCTTCGCGCGTTCAGTATGGAACTCGCCCATAGGGTTGGTCACCTCAAAAAGTTGGTTAGTGTAAGCGTTTCGGAATCATGTGCGCAATGAAGAATCGATGAATCTGGTACCCCTTGCCATCTCATCACGTTTGAAGCCAAAGTGCGTCAGCGCGCTGTGATACTGATGCTTCTCCGCGTTTCCGTTAGATGTTGGATAATAATAGCGGTCAGACTGCAGATGCCGAATCCCGCAATCAGAGGTAAGACGGTGCCGTTGTACGATAGTCCGATAAACATGCCTATTGGTACGGAGATAAAAGTCGCAAACGAGGCGGTGATTGCTGCACCAATGCCGGCGATTTTTCCCAGCGGTTCCATCGCCAGCGCGTTCAGGTTTCCGAACAGAATGCCCGTGCAAAACAGTGCGGTCGCAAGAAAAAACATAAACGACCAAAGAGGGGGGTGACCATCGCTGTTAAGCGCAACCATTCCATAGGTGGCCGCGACAGCGCACAGCGTGATGAGTGCTCGCCGTGCCATTGAGCGCATGCCAATTCGCATGACCAGGCGTGCATTTAAAAGCGATGCACTCCCTACGGCAATAGAAAGCCCGGCAAAGAACAGTGGAAACAGTGTGCCCAAGCCATACTGTTGCTGCAGGATTTGCTGTATTGAACTGAGGAATGCCACGAAGGGACCCGAGACAAATCCTGCGGTAATGGTGTAACCAAGTGTGATGGGGTTGCGCAAAACCTGATTGAGTGAGCGCTTAAGTTGCTGCGCTGAAAATCGTGCTCTCTGTTTGCGCGGTAGGGTCTCTGGCTGACGAATCATAAACCAGAATAAAATCAGCAGTCCCATGATAAGCAGCATCGTGAAGATCATGCGCCAGCTGGCAACAAATAGGATGAGCTGGCCGAGTGCAGGCGCCAGCACCGGTACGAGAATGAATATGGTCATGACATAGGACATGACTCTGGCCATCTCCCTGCCTTGATAGAGATCGCGAATGATCGCTGTTGAAATAACGCGAGGCGCGCCAAGCCCTATGCCCTGCAACAACCGGCCCCAGAGCATCCAGCTGAATTCAGTGGAGAAGATGCATAGCAGGCTGCCAATGATGAATATGGTGATACCAAAAAATACCAGAGGTTTTCTGCCATAGCTGTCTGATAGTGGGCCACAAACTAATTGACCCATGGCTGTGCCCAGGAAAATCACACTGATGACGAGCTGTGTATCATTCGCATTGCTGACACCAAGATCGAGTCCAATCTCAGTCAGCGCAGGTAACATCGCATCGATTGATAGCGCGGTCAGCGCGATCATCAAAGCCATGATGGAAATGAATTCAACAAAACCAAGAGGTTTGCGAGCTTCAGTCAGCATCGTATATCGGCCTGCTCAGATCTTGGTGATTTGAACGCCGACAGGACCGCGGGCGACAACTTGCCAGTAGATGGAAAGCTGAGCCCGCAGATTGTTGCCAGTACTCGCGCGTTATTCGAACCCGGTGTAAGTAACAAAATTTTCGTTGTCTTCGCGAACGGATTTTACAGTGTTGGCAGGGAAGTCAAAATCAGGCCAACCCATTGCAACACAGGTCATGATCGTTTGGTCGTCAGGGATTTTTGCATGCTCCCGTACGACTGACGATTGCATGATGCCTTGGCCATTGATCACGGTGCCCAAGCCCCGAGTCCACGCGGTGAGCACCAGTCCATGTACTGCAGCGCCTAAATCAAAGTGGCAAATCGTGTCGTGTTCCATGGATTTTTCGCAGGTCACGACGATTGATACAGGCGCATCAAATTGACGAAAACCGCGCATGACCCAGTCTTGGCGTTTTTCCGCGTCTTCGCGAGCGATACCCATCTCGGCGAATAGTTGCTTCGCAATGTCGACCTGTCTGCGACGATACTCACCCTCATAACCGTGATTCATTTTGATCTCTCGATCAACATTGGCGCCAGACATCATTTTTTGAGTGTTGCCCTCGCGAATCCTATCGAGCGGCTCGCCGGTTACTACGTGGAAGAACCAGGGTTGTGTATTCATTGACGATGGAGCCCCTTTAGCGATCGCAATAACCTCCGCGATCAATTCTCTTGGAACCGGCTTGTCTTTGTATCCTCGGATACTTCGTCGTTCTGCTATTAGCTTGTCGAAATCACTCGCATCCATCGTGCATCCCTCATTGTTACTTGAACTACGCAACCTATATGAAAACTCGGTGATAGATCAAGAGACATAACCGATATAAATGTGTCCGCCTAACTCCTTTAGAGATGAATAATTGATTGGCGATGATGACTTTAACAGGCTGTTTGCTGGCAGACTTGATTGATCGTTTGATTTGCTCGGACTTGACGTGGCGAGTACGGGATTCACTTTGGATATTGGCTTTGGTGCGGCTTGGTATTGTTGTTGGTCTAAAGGAGGTGTTACTGGGCTGTGGTTACCAGCGGCCGATTGCAGTGTGGTCGGCTCGATGGCTGTAAACCGACAGGCTAGCTGCATTCTAGTGCTCAGGCTGGTATTGTTTCCGTCGAAAATTAAAAAATATGATTGTAAAGAGGTTGAAGCATGATTGTCGTAAATGTCGTTATAGAATCAAGTGCAGCTAATATTGCGTCGGTAAAAGATGCGATTGCTGAAATGGAAGTCGCTTCGCGGGCAGAAGAGGGATGCGAGGATTATACTTTTTCCGTAGAGCTAAACGATCCAAATAAATTGCGGGTCACTGAAAAGTGGCGCACGGCGGAAGCGCTGGTCGCTCATTTTAAAACGCCTCACATGGCAACTTTTCAGGCTGCGCTGGGTCGTCTGGATGCGACTAATAGAGAGCTTAACTTTTACGAGGCAACCCCGATCGATATGCCCACGTAAGTCCGGATCACTTGGCTCTGTCTCTGATGGGTACAACGAGTTCAATCAAGTCTGCGACCAGCTTTTCTCGTTTGGCAAAGTTAGTGAGTCCGTCTTTTTGGGTGAGCAACATCGCCGCTCCCATGGGTACCGAGATGGTAAACAGATTCAATGTTTCAATGTCCTCTCCCTGGTGATTCCCTAGTTGCTGAGTGGCCGCGACTGCTTCTTTGATAGTGAGTCTGAACGCCTCAGTTGCCTGTTTGAGTTCCGCGCTCTCATACAGGGAAAGATCGGGATGCATGGTCGTATTAAATTGTGCCGTGTTGTTCAAAGCCCAGTGAACAAAGCCTTGCCCCATCGCATTAAGTCGTATCCATGGATCGTCACCCACGTTATTTGCTGCCGACAGTGTTGCTCGCATCAGTTTGGCATAGCCCTCTGTCGCAATGGCTGTCAGTAAATCTGCTTTACAGCTAAAGTGGCGATTGGGCGCGCCGTGAGAAACATTTAGGTCGCGTGCGAGGCCGCGCAGCGTTAACGCTTCGATTCCTCGACTCTGTATAACCTCCGCCGCACGATCCAGCAGTGCCTGACGAAGGTCTCCATGGTGATAGCCGCGTTGAGAGACAACACTCATTATTTTTTTCTTGTTACCCTGACAGGCATGTGAGTATAACCATTGACGAATGAAGAGTAGGTGCGATCGGGTTCATCAACCAGTTCTATCTTTTCAAAGCGGGCTAGGATTTCTTCCCACAGGATACGTAGTTGCAGTTCTGCGAGTCGATTTCCCATGCATCGATGAATGCCAAAACCAAACGAAAGATGTTGTCTGGCGTTAGGTCTCTCGATATCGAAGTCGTCGGCGTTCTCGAAAACTGAACTGTCCCGATTACCTGACGCGTACCACATTAGTATTTGGTCGCCCTGCTTGATTTGTTTGTCTCCGATTTCGCAATCAAAGTTGGCAGTTCTTCGCATGTAGGCGAGGGGGGTCTGCCAGCGAATTAGCTCCGCTACCATCTTGGGCACTAAGTCAGGGTTTGCTGTGAGTTTGTCGTACTGCTCTGGAAACTTATTGAGTGCGTAAACACTGCCGGACATGCTGTTTCTGGTTGTGTCATTACCACCGACGATTAGCAGAAGTAAATTGCCCAGATAGTTCATTGGCGATAAATCTTTTGTGTCTTCTCCATGTGCAAGCATGGAAATCAAATCGTTACCTGGATTCTTTAGTCGGTCTTCCCATAGTTTTGAGAAATAGGTTAGGCATCCAAGAAATTCCTCTCGCCTCTGCTCTTCTGATTCGATAATGCCGCCCGGTTCTGGGATGGCGAACGTAATATCAGACCAAAAAGTAAGCTTTCTTCTGTCCTCTATGGGAAAGTCAAACAATGTCGCCAACATTAATGTTGTCAGTTCTATTGAGACGGTGTCTACCCAATCGAAGGTTTCACCCTCTGGCAATGAATCCAGCACTTTGCAGGTGCGCTCGCGAATGAGTGGTTCCATATTCATGAGATTGCTGGGCGCAACAGCGCCGGTAACAGTTTTACGTTGTACATCATGAACCGGTGGGTCTTGCGCAATAAAAGTCTGTATGTCCAGTTCACCTTCCTGCAACTCGGTGTCTATTTGTGGACCTAGCACAATCCCATGGGCTGAGCTGAAGTTCTGCCAGTCTGAATCAACTTTTTTAATGTGCTCGTATCGGGTCAAGGACCAGAAACGACCTTCAATTTCAGTTTCGTTGAAATGTACTGGGTCTTCGGCCCGAAGTCGCTCGAAGTATTCCTGCCAGCGGTGGGCGCGCCACATGTTAGCGTCAACGGGAATGATGTCCTCAATCGCGACTTCGCTTGCTGGTGGTATTTCACCGTGAGAGTCGGTGCCCATTGCGTTGGCTGGGCGAGTTTCTTCCGAATTTGATTGAGCTTCACTCATTTACGTAACCTTTGGGATTTGTTGTGGATCAATGGGTTGATCAGTTGATAGAGGCAGGTGGTTAACCCGAAAAGGTCGCCATTCTAGCGATCAATGTAGTCGATGTCTACATTGTCGTTGGCCGAAATACGGAAAAGCCGATTCGAAGTTTTAGCCCGTGTTTCGCATACCTGCAGAAATACCCGCAACGGTCACCATTATTGCTTGCTCTAGAAATGGTTCGCTGTATTGACGGTTCCGTTTTAGCAGTTCGGCCTGAAGATAATTTAGCGGATCGGTATAAATGTCCCGAAGTTGTAAAGATTGCTTCATCCAGGGTTCGTCGTCCATCAGCTGATCCCGACCTGAGACGCTCAGCACTGTAGCACAATCGTCTGACAGTTGTGCCCGTAGCGTTTCACCGATGTGCCGCCATTCTTCGGGAACAAGGCAGGCATCATAAAAAATAGAAAGTCCGCTGTCTGCTTTTGCGTAAACCATTTCAAGCATTGATATCCGCGCCGTAAAAAAGGGCCATTCGTGATACATGGTGCGAAGGGTGTCGCCGCCACCTGCATCTAACGCGATCTTCAATGCGGCGCCTGCGCCGAGCCATGCGGGCGCCATTAAGCGAGTTTGGGACCATGCAAATATCCAAGGAATAGCACGCAAGCTTTCGATGCCGCCACCTGTGTTACGGCGCGCCGGGCGCGATCCCAGGGGAAGTTTTGTTAGCTCCTGCTCGGGGGTTGCATGGCGAAAGTAGGACACAAAATCTTGCTCTTCACGGACAATCGCGCGATATGCTGCACACGAGTCTTCGGACATTTGCTCCATTAGCGCTCGCCACTCCTTTTTCGGTTCCGGTGGCGTCATCAGGTTAGCCCGGCAAATTGCCGTAGTGTAAAGGGCGAGCGTTTTGACGGCGAGAGAGGTCCAGCCTAATTTCGCCCGGATCATTTCCCCCTGTTCAGTGACCCTCAATCCGTTACGCAGAGACCCCGGCGGTTGTGACAATAATGCGGCGTGCGCGGGCGCGCCTCCTCGCCCGATACTGCCGCCGCGGCCGTGAAAAAGTGTTAATTCAACGTCATGTTGCTCGCATACCGTTAGTAGTGATTCCTGAGCTGTATACTGCGCCCATGATGCAGCTAAGACGCCAGCGTCTTTTGCGGAATCGGAATACCCAATCATGACCATTAACTGACCGGAAATTGTTTGTTTGTACCAAGGTGTGTCCAGTAGCGTTGATATGACTTCCCGTGCGCGCGATAGATCGTCCAATGTCTCAAAAAGTGGAGAGACCGGTAGGCGCGAGGTACAGCCGGACTCGCGGAGAAGCAATTGCACCGCAAGGATATCGGAAGCTTGGCGTGCCATCGAGATAACATATGCGCCGAGCGCTTCCTGCGGTTGTGAGGCGACCACCGCGCAAGTCGCCAGCACTTCTTCAACATTTGCTGACGGTTGCCAATCCCTCGGTATGAGCGGGCGACGATTTGATAACTCGGTTAAGAGAAATTTACGGCGCGCTTGCTCAGTCCACTCAGCATAATCACCGAGTTCAAGAAATTGCGTAAGCTCTGATAACACCTCGGTATGTCGTGCGCTATCCTGGCGAACATCGACTCGAACCAGATGTAAGCCGAAACAACGTGCTTTGCGCAGCAAGTCAAGCAGTGCGCCATCTGCAACAGGCACCATGCCACACTCGTGAAGCGAACGATGACAAACTTTTAGCGGCGCGAGCAATTCCTCAATGTCATGAAAAATGTCGTATCCCTCAATGGATTCTCCATCGAGTTCGCGCTCGATAGCTTCGCGGGTTACTTGCATTTTGTCCCTCAGTGATCGAAGCACTGCGCGATAGGGTTCGTGGGCATCCGCGGCGATCTCTCTCAACTCGCTGTTGCACACCGTCATCGATAGCTCTTCTGCCAGTTTGCTCAAATCTTTGAAATAGAGGTCGGTCGCTTGCCAGCGACTCAAGCGTAATACCTCTTCTGTGACCGTTGCGGTCACGTTGGGGTTGCCATCTCTGTCGCCGCCCATCCAGGAGACAAATTGCACCGGGGCGAAATTCTCTGGCAGGTGCTGTCCGCAGGCGTCGAATAATGCAAGGTCAAGTCTACGCAGGAATTCGGGCACTGCTTCCCACAACGAATCTTCTACGACAGCATATCCCCACTTTGCCTCATCGGCGGGTGTCGGGCGACTTGTGCGAAAGTCATCGCCGAACCAAATCTGTGTAATTAGATCTCTTAGTCTGGCTTCAAGTTGTTGTTGTTCTCGTCCCGTTAAACCAGATAACTCAAGTTGGTTGAGGCACTGGTTAATCTCGCTGTGTTTGTGAATCAGGGTGCGACGCATAATCTCCGTTGGATGTGCAGTAAGTACCAATTCGATTTTAAGTTCGAGTACTGTTTTCAGTAATTCATGCGTGCTCACACCCTCTGTTTTCAATTCCTTAAAACTGTCCGCCAGGGTGTCAGAAGCGGAAAACAGTTGATCCATCTCTCGTGACACCGTGTGGTGTTGATCTGCAATGTTAGCGAGATTTAGAAATTGGCTGAAAGCCCGCGCCACAGGCACAAGCTGTTCGTTCGTCAAGGTGCGAAGCAGTTCAAGCAATTTTTCGGTCGATGCTTCGTCCCCGCCTCGGGCAGAGCGGGATAGAACTCTAATGTCTTCAATCAGTGCGAGGAACTCAGGACCCTCAGCTTTCGAGATGATGTCGCCTAACAGGCTGCCCAGCGCGCTAACGTTACTGCGAAGGCTTGTATAGTCTGGATGTGCCGAGGCAGGTGTCATTTTTTCTCCAATTGAGGCGGCTTGCTCAGTATACAATGAATCGATCTGAAGAATTTATAATAGTTGTAGTAACAGGTTGCGAATGCTTATAAAGGTTGGTGCATGCAACCAGGCTTGATCGCTATCGAATCGTTGATTTTTTGAGCAAGCATCAATCATTTGATTGCCGAAACGCTTTCTCCTATCCTCGCTCATCCTATTCAGTTTGTGCCCAGGGAGGGCAATGATGTCATATGTCACGATAGCAACGACGCCTTTTGAGGGTCAGAAGCCCGGAACTTCTGGGTTGCGCAAAAGCGTTGCCGAGTTTCAAAAGCCTGGGTATCTCGAGAACTTTGTTCAGGCGATTTTCAACGCGATTTCACCCTGTGAAGGCAAGACGCTGGTTATCGGCGGCGATGGCCGTTTTTTTAATCTCGAGGCGATTCAGGTCATCATCCGAATGTCGGTGGCGAATGGTTTTTCGCGATTGCTCATCGGCCAGAACGGCATACTCTCGACCCCGGCTGTATCTTGTGTCATTCGAAAATACGGTGCTGATGGCGGTATCGTGTTGTCTGCCAGTCATAATCCTGGCGGCCCAGCGGGTGATTTCGGTATCAAGTTCAATAGCGAAAATGGAGGGCCAGCGACGGAACAGTTGACCGATATGATTTACAAACAAACGACCACGATGGACCAATATCGGTTGTTTGAATGTGAAGCGCTGCCGGTCAATCAGCTAAGTAGTTTTCAGATAGGCGAGACCACGATAGAAGTTATCGATCCAGTAGCAGATTACGCCGATTTAATGGCGACTATTTTTGATTTTGATCTAATCGCTGAAATGTTGCGCAGCGATGATTTCCAGATGTGTTTCGACGCCATGCATGCCGTAACTGGACCCTATGCGGTGGAAATTCTTGAGCAAAGATTAGGCGCACCCCGCGGTACGGTGATTAACGGGCGGCCTTTAACGGACTTTGGTGGTGGGCATCCGGACCCGAATCTCGTTCACGCGCACGAAATGGTTGCGCGACTTAGCGGCGACAATGCGCTGCATTTTGGTGCTGCCTCGGATGGTGACGGGGACCGGAATATGGTTTACGGCCGCGAATTTTATCTGAATCCTTGTGACAGCCTTGCGATATTGGCGGCGAATGCACACGTGATTCCTGGTTATGCAAAAGGGATAGCCGGCATCGCCCGGTCGATGCCGACGAGTCGGGCGGCGGACAGGGTGGCAGCGGCGCTTGGTATTGATTGCTTCGAGACGCCGACTGGCTGGAAATTTTTTGGCAATCTATTAGATGCAGATAAAATTACGCTTTGCGGCGAAGAAAGTTTTGGTACAGGTTCAAATCATGTTCGGGAAAAAGACGGACTTTGGGCCGTTCTATTCTGGCTAAATTTGCTCGCAGAAAAGAAGCAACCGTTAAGTGACATTGTACGCGACCATTGGGCGCGTTACGGTCGTGACTATTTCACGCGTCACGACTATGAAGGGGTTGGTAGTGCCGAAGCCCAGCAGATGATTACAGCACTGCGGGCGTCTTTACCGCAGTTGGCAGGTCAAAAAGCGGGAGCCTTGGAAGTTGAGTTTGCTGATGATTTTCAGTACACAGATTCCATTGATCAAAGCGAATCGAAAGCGCAGGGTATCAGAATATTTTTTACCAACGGTGGCCGAATTGTTATTAGGCTATCTGGTACAGGCACTCAAGGCGCGACCTTGCGGGTCTATTTTGATGCCTATGAATCTGACCCCGAGTTTCTTGCGCAGGACCCTCAGCTTGCGCTCGCTGCGCTAATGCGCGCAGCGGAGGAACTAGCGGGTATTCGTCAATATACCGGTAGAGACAAACCAGATGTCATCACCTGATTTTTCGATCGTGGGTGTTGGCTTCATGCCTTTCGGATCGCCACTCGACTCTCATGAAAAGTGCCACCTTCACCAGCATCTGTGATCGCCTGGGATGTGAGGTCGTTGACGCCAGTCTGCTGCGAAGCGCTGGATTGCCAGTATATGCCCTCTGCGACTAGCAATCCGGGTTGGGTTTTGTCGGTGACCTCGGCAACGCGTCTGTTAAAACCTCGATCGTTGAAAATTTCAACTTGGTCGCTGTCGTTAATATTGGCGGCGACCGCGTCCTCGTGATGAATTAAGACCTTGCCCAGTTTGTTTGGATAGCGCTCACCGAAGGTTGAGTTGAGAAGTTCCGCGTTAGGCGGCGTGATGAGCGCAAAGGGATATTTGTTGGATAAGATAGGGTCGTCCAATTCGTGGCACTCGATAAGTCTTGGGTGTGAAGCCTCGGCGGTGTCATTGTCTGGTAAGGTAAATTTGAAAAGTTTGTCCTTGAACTGCGTAAAATTGCCACCGAGGTCATAATGATCTGAGCGAATCGCCTCTCCGGCTGGCAGTCCATGCTTAATGAAAGAGTCAGCGAGTCCGGATATGGCCGGTAGATAGCTCTGAATTCTACTTTCGACGTCCTGATGGAAAACCGGGTCGGTGTAGCCCATCCTCAATGCCAGTGTCTGAAATAGCTCGAAATTGCTCATTGACTCGCCTTTGGGTTCAAAAACGGGTTCGGTTCTACCCATGTAGTAATGCCCATAGCCGATATAAATATCATCGTTTTCAAAAGATGTTGATGCGGGCAGCAGTAGGTCAGCGTACTTTGTCGTGCCAGTCTGAAATTGTTCGTGAACAACGGTAAAAAGGTCCTCCCGCTCAAGCCCCTGGCGCACCTTGCTAGAGTCAGGGGCGACGCTCAAGGGGTTGCTGGAATAGACGAATAGCCCTTTGACCGGCGGTGAAACCTCGGTGAGAGCCTCTCCGAGTTTGACCATATTGATAGTTCGAGCGGGTTTTTTGATGAGTGATGTAAACCCGAACACGCGCGAATCAAGAGAAAACGACGTGCTAGATAATAGCGCGCCGGCGCCGTGCTTACCGTCGAACAGCCCAACAGCTGCGCTAAGGCAGGCAATCGCGCGAGTTGCCATCGCGCCTTGCGTATTGCGTGAGAGGCCAACACCCACCCGAATAAATGTTTTTGGGTTGTCAGCAATCAAGTCGGCTAAGCCAATCATGGATTCAGTGGTGAGCCCTGATGCGGTTGCAAAGGTGTTTAGACTTGTGCCTGCTAGATAGGCCGCAAGGTCTGCAAAACCCTCGGAGTATTTTTCAATAAAATTGTTGTCAATGCGTTGGCGCTTGGTCAGGTGTTTCAATATGCCAAGTGCAAGCGCCGCGTCGCCCCCGGGTTTTACACGATAGTGTTGGTCTGCCGCTTCGGCGGTCACATTTTCATACGGATCGATGACAATGAAGCGTGCGCCGCGTCTCCGTGCTTTCACAATCATTGGCATGAAGTGGATGTTCGTTACCTTGGCGTTGATGCCCCAAGCAATGATCAGATCCGAGTCAATTGCTTTTTCGGGTGGGCTTTGCGGGTGACTGCCATAGTGGAGATTCCACCCTGTTTTTGCAGCAACCGAACAGATAGTTCGGTTCAGCTGAGACGCACCATAGCGATGGAAGAACGGATGGCCGGCAAAAAAATTCACCTTGCCCATATTTCCAGCGTAAGAGTAAGGCAGTAATGCTTCGCTGCCATGCCGTTCCTTGATGTCGGTTAGCCGGTCAACGAGTATCGTCCAAGCCTCTTCCCAAGAAATGCGTTGGAACTTCCCCTCTCCCTTTTTACCGACGCGTTTTTGAGGAAATAGTACTCGCTCTGTTGACTGCACTCTTTCATGGTAGGTTCTGACTTTTTTACACAGGAAGCCAGCGGTGAAAGGGTGGTCCGGGTCGCCGTCAAGGCGCGTGATGACGTCATTTTCCATTGTGGCGACAATGCCGCAGGCGTCAGGACAATCTAGCGGACAAATCGTTTTTTTCTTTGGCATGTTGCTTCTCGGTCGGGACTTTCACGACGATATCACAGGACGCGGTGAATGAGTGCCATCGAATAATGTTCAGTCACGCACCAGTACGCTTGCGACGCATGGGTGTCTTGTCATACGAGGCCATGCACTGTCACAATCCGGCGCTTAATCATTATTTAACGAAGCTGGGGTGACAATGGCGCGAGATAGGTATGTAACTGAAATGGGTATGGGAGTCGATGTGCATGGCGCTAACTACACAAAAGCAGCAGAGCGAGCAGTCTTTGATGCGATTCATCACAGCAGTCTCAATTTCTTTAAAGCTCTCGGAAAGCATCCGGGCGATATGGAAATTGAATTGTTAATCGGCGTTCCCGAACCCGAACAGGTTGACACTGCGGTAATTGCTAAAGCGCTGCCTTATGGCACGGTCACGGTAAATGTTAAACAAGGCGGCCTTGAGATCCCCGGCGACAACGACGGTGATCCCGTCGTGATGGCCAATGCCGGTGTGGTTGTCTATTTGAGGGCTGATTAGCTGCAGCGTAGGTATTCTGTGAATTAATGGTCGAATATCGCTCTGGTCAACCGGCAACTGACTTTCTTGCGTTAGACGTTCTTTTTGTGTTCTCTTTAGTGCTACAGCACTTTTCTATCGTTTCTATTTTTACTCGGGGAAACCTAATGACCTACAACAAACCGATTCCCACTCGGGGAACCCACACCGTTCCGTTCTGGGAGGGCGCAAAAGAAGGCAAATTAATGTTGCCCAGATGCCAGGATTGCAACCGCGTTCACTGGTATCCGCGATTTATATGTCCCCATTGTCATTCAACGAATCTTGAATGGGTTGAGGCTAGTGGCGAAGGCAAGATTCATACTTACGCCGTGCAACATCTGGTGTTTGGTCCTTGGGAGCCAGAAGCGCCCTACGTTACAGCCTACATTGACTTGAATGAAGGTGATCGAATGTTGACTGTATTGCGGGGGGTCGATCCGGAAAAACCTGAAGACATTAAAATTGGTGCCAGAGTGAAAATTGAATTTGAACAGGCCAACGAGGATACCTACATCCCGTTCTGGCGGGTGATTGAGGAGTAGATAATGCCAGGACAATTATATAAATCAGCGGCCATCGTTGGTGCCGCGGAAGCAAACGAAATTGGTTTTCTTGAGGAGCCTAAAACGTCGCTTCAGTTGCACATCGAAGCGATCAAAAATCTGAGTGATCAGACAGGGGTGCCCATATCGAGAATCGAAGGTGTTTTCTCCACTGGCTGGTCATCAGAGTTATGTGAGCATCTCGGTATCAAGCCCAAGTACATCGACACGACCGCGGTTGGCGGCTGTTCATTTGAAATGCATGTACATCATGCGATGGCGGCAATTCATTCCGGCATTATTGACATCGCGCTCGTGACACACGGCGAAAACGGCTTTTCCGCGAGAAAGATTGGCGGCCGAGGAACGGGAAATTATGGTCGGGGTGCTGGTGTAGCATCTCCAGCAGCAGAAATGAGCATGGCTTATGGGTTGGGTAGCGCGCCTTCGAATTACGCTCATGCAATGGTGCGACACATGCATCGTTACGGCACAACGACTGAGGACTATGCACATATCGCTAAGGTCACCCGTGACTGGGCAACCTTGAATCCCAGGGCGGCGATGTACTCAAAAGAAAAACATCCGTTTGGTGGTCCGATCTCTGTAGCGCAGGTTGAAGAGTCAAGGTTGATCGCATGGCCGCTAACGATATTGCACTGTTGCATGGTTGCCGACCATGGTGGTGCCGTCTTGATTGCGAGCCCAAAAGTAGCTGCTGGCCTTAATACCAAGCCTGTATGGCTAGCGGGTGCTGGCGAAAGTATGGGGCATGCGAACATGCTTGAAATGGAAGATTTTACGGCGACATCTGCTTCTCGATCAGCTGAAGCGGCCTACACGATGGCGGGTATGGGTCCCGGAGAAATGGAACTGGCGATGATTTATGATTCGTTTACGATTACGGCAGCCATTACCGCAGAGATGTTAGGGCTTGCAGCGCCCGGCGAAGGCCATACGCTTTGGAAAGACGGCCATGCAGCGCCCGGTGGCAGGTTGCCAATTAACACTAACGGTGGCGGCTTGTCATTCAATCATAGTGGTATGTACGGTATGCCTTTGTTGATCGAGGCGTATCGTCAGCTGTCTGGAACCGCAGAGGATGGCATACATGGGGATGTTGGCAAACAGACCAGTGCGAAAACCTGTATCGTCAACGGAACGGGTGGAGCACTGTCCACTACGGGTACGCTAGTGCTCGTAGCAGACGACTGAGTCGTTGCTTTTGCGCAGTGTTGCTGCTGTGAACGCAGTCTCCTGCGAGTGCCTGAGTAAGTTGTTGCAATAACGCGATCTTTAAAACAAGGTCGCGTTGTTCACCTCTTTAATTGCAATAGATATGGTCATCTTGGATGATGGGTCGTGGTCTGAAGATATCTCGCTCCAGGACAAAACATATGAAAAGAAGAACGATGCTAACGAGCATGGCGGGTTCGCTGGCTGTTGCTGCAGGTTCCCATGCCGCATCGAGCCGCGCTCAGCCCCCAACGACAGAAATAGCGCAAACCGGGGCCTCTTTCCCCGCTTTAGTGAAACCTCGCAGATTGCGTAAGGGAATGACGATTGGGCTTGTTACACCTGCGAGTAATGCGCCGGAGAACGAAGGCATTCGGTTCGCCATTGACGTCATTCGATCGCTTGGTTTTAAGGTGAAGGAAGGCAAACATCTGTACAAGCGCAACGAATATCTTGCCGGGACAGATCAGGAGCGAGCGGAGGACGTTAATCGGATGTTCGCGGACGAGCAGGTTGACGGTATATTCTGTGTGCGCGGGGGTTGGGGTTCTCCGAGGATTCTTCCTTACCTTGATTATGAGTTAATAGCGAGAAACCCCAAGGTATTTATGGGGTACAGCGACATCACTGCAATTCTTAATGCGTTGGTAACCAAAACGGGGTTGGTTGGTTTTCATGGCCCTATAGCCAAACAAAACTTTACCGATTACACCCTCGCCGAATTTAAGAAAGTGCTCATGTTGCCTCAATCGTCGACAATTATTGCCGCGCCTCCACCATTTGAGTCTAAAGAAGGTTGGGTCGAGGAAGAAAATCGATTAACGAGATTTGTACCTGGTACGGCGCGAGGAAAGTTGGTCGGCGGCAATCTAAGCCTGCTGACGAAGTTGATTGGCACACCGTTTGAACCGAATTTTAAGGATGCAATCCTCGTGCTGGAAGACGTTGGTGAATCTCCTTATCGTATCGACGGGTTGTTGACCCACCTTTGGCTCGCAGGGAAATTGCAGCAAGTGGCAGGCATAGCGATAGGGAAGTTCACTGACACTGACTATGCACTTAACACGTTTAGTGTTGAAGAAGTCATTGAGCAAAGGTGTGTGCCGCTTGGGGTGCCTGTCATACGTGGTCTGATGATTGGCCATGTTGAAGATATGACCGTTGTCCCGCTTGGCGTTGAAGCGGAGCTTGATGTTGATGCCGGAACGCTTCGCTTGCTAGAGACGGCGGTTAGATCATAGTCTCCTGAGTTATCGATTATCGCGAAATAAATGATACGCTAGGATAATTCTCCACAGAGTGATTGCTTATGGAATGGGTTTCGATTCTGCCTCCGCTGCTGGCTATATTGGTTGTGGTGTGGAAGAAAGAAGTTATCTCTGCGCTTTTTGCCGGTATTTTCCTTGCGGAATTTTTACTATTAAGTTCCGGGCTTGATGCTATTGGCCCAGCGTGGCTTAACAGTCTTGAGCGAATTGTTGGGGTTTTTACGGATGGCGGAAATGCGCGGTTACTGATATTCAGCCTGATGATAGGTGCATTACTTGCGTTCGTTCGAACTTCCGGCGGCGTTTCTGCGCTTGTTGATTTGCTAGTCAACAGAGGTGTTGCAAGCTCGGCTAGGCGAACAACGCTACTCACCAGTGCAGTTGGCGGTGCGGTATTTGTTGAGAGCAATTTGAGTATTTTGACCGCAGGTATTCTCTCGCGCGGGTTGTTTGACAAATTTAACTTAGGCCGGGCCAGGTTAGCTTACATCATTGATAGTACTTCTGCGCCAGTGTGTATTCTTATTCTGCTTAACGGTTGGGGTGCGTTTATTCTTGCGCTATTGAATAACTATGAGCTTTCCAGTGCCTCTGCCGTGGTTCTCTGGGGTTCTGTACCTTTTAACTTCTATGCGATTTTTACTTTGTTGCTGGTTTTCTACACAGCATGGACCGGAAAGGTCTATGGTCCGCTTCGCACCAGTGAAGATAAGGTCACAGCCGACGATCAGCCAATGCTTGAAGCCAAAGGTACAAAGGCGCGATATTTACTCGTTCCTATGGCTGTGCTTATTTTTGGCATGATTGCCTTTATGTTTTGGACAGGAAATGGCGAGCTTGCTCAGGGCAGCGGGTCGAAATCTGTATTGTATGCGACCGCAACAGCATCGTTGGTCGCATACATTATGATGCTGATTCAAGGTAATCATGGTCATACTGAATTGGTAAAGATCGGTGTTGGCGGTATGAGTGAGCTGCTGCCTCTCGTGACTATCCTGCTTTTTTCGCTGGCACTGGGCTCGAGTCTGAATGAGCTTGGCACCGGTCCTTTTGTCGCCGGTCTAGTAGGTGAATTTCTGCCGGTCATTCTGATAGCGCCGATGCTTTTTGTCGCGGGCGCCTTGATGTCTTTCTCGACGGGCACCTCTTGGGGTACATTTGCCATTCTGATTCCTCTCGGCGTGCCGTTAATCCAAACGCTTGGATTACCGCCTGAGTTTATTCTCGCTGCTATTTTAGGCGGTGGCGTATTTGGTGATCATTGCTCTCCAATATCAGATACTTCAGCCGTATCTGCTCTGGCATCAGGATGTGATCTGCTCGAACACGTTCGTACGCAATTGCCTTACGCCCTTTTCACCGGCGCGTTGACCTTTATTGCTTACATAGTTGCCGGCCTGTTTGTTTTGTAAATCAACTAGCCATGGAAAAATTATGCTGATTTTGCGCCAGCTCTTAGCATTTGTGCTGATACATTTGCTGCTGATAAATCATACCTATGCAGAACCGCTGACAAGTCGAGAGATAGATCAGCTTGTTGAAGGCACCATGTCCAAATTCGACGTGCCTGGTATTGCTGTGGGTATTGTTCGCCGAGATCAGCTGGTGCATCTCAAAGGGTATGGTCTCAGGGAGCTCGGTGAGACGGCAAAGGTGAACAAGGATACGGTGTTCAAGGTTGCCTCAAACTCAAAAGCGTTTACCACAGCAGCATTGGCGATCCTTGTTGACGAGGGCAAGTTGAGTTGGCACACCAAGGTGAACGACATTATTCCGGAGTTTCGCCTTTCTGATGCGTGGGTATCCTCTGAGCTCAACGTGCTGGACCTGCTGACTCATCGTAGTGGGTTGAATGTTGGTGCTGGAGACTTGATGCTCTGGCCTGAGCCTAACGAATTCACCCGCGCTGATATCATTTATGGTCTGCGCCATTTTGATTTGGTTAAGCAGTTCAGGTCGGAATACGCATACGACAACCTACTTTATATCGTCGCTGGTGAACTTATTCCACGGCTGACTGGTATGCAGTGGCGTGAATTCGTTGATCAAAAAATCATGCAACCACTGCAGCTGCAGCACTGTTTTGCAGGCACAATGAGCGACTCGGCTCGTAAAAATTTGGCGGCGCCCCACGGGCGAGTAAATGATCAGCTTGTAGTGATTGAGAGAAGCCGAATTAATGATGCGGTGAGCAATATGGCTGCAGCGGGTGCAGTACGATGCTCTGCTGCTGACATGACTAGCTGGATGAAAGTTCTGCTTAAAAGAGGAGAAGTCTCTCCAAACAAACGTCTTTATAGCGAGCAACAAGCGGAGCAAATGTGGCATTCACATATACAGCGACGGGTGGGCAGCTTCGAGCGTGAATGGGGCAATACCCATTTCAGTAGTTACGGGTTAGGTTGGCGAATTTCGGATGTGTACGGTTATAAGCAGCTATCGCACACGGGTTCTCTAGCGGGGTTTCGATCGTATATGACGCTTGTGCCTGAGCTGGACCTAGGTGTTGTGGTGCTGACTAATGGATCTTCCAGTATGGCGCGCAAAGCTTTGATGTATAGTCTGGTGCGTGCATACATGACAAACCAGAAAGTAGACTGGACAGCAGAGCTGATAAAAAGCCAGCAAGCTTATAACGCGGCAGCGTCACCTGACCCCGTGCTCGTTTATGAGGCACCTGAAGAGTCGTTAGTTAATGAAATTGCAGGTATCTATCTCGACCCTTGGTTCGGGCAAATCGATATCGTACGGGAACAGGATAAGCTGGTGCTACGTTCGGTAATGTCGCCGATATTAACAGGCCAGCTGGAATATCTGGGTGGCAACGTATTCGTAGTGAAATGGTTTGATAGAACTTTGGAAGCCGATGCTTATGTGAGATTTGAGCGAGATTTTGACGGCAGCATTTCTGCGGTAAAAATGCAGGCGGTATCACCGGAAACAGATTTCAGTTTTGATTTTCATGATCTTGATTTCAAACCTGTTGCTGTCGAGCAGAAATAGGGTATCGGGTTGACCGTATATGACTGATTTAAGGCGATAGCGGTTTTCGGTTTTTTTCAGCTGTGTGGCTGGCATCGTGATCTGGGATGAGGGTCACATTTGCCCAAATCAGAGGGTGATCAGATATTCCCCTGGGTTGATGCCCTGAATCCAATACCTTTAGTCCACGCAGAAAAATATAATCAACTCTCTCGCTGTGGCCTATCAATATTTTATTTGCGGCGGACATGGATGAGTCGGCCTCCGTATAGGCTTGTTGGTCTGTCTGTTCTGCCCAGATCGGATCGTCGGGCTTAAGGTTAAAATCACCCATCAGGATCGCATACGGATATTGCTGGAATTCCTTCATCACTTGATTGAGTTGAACGTCAACAAGGTCGCCGCGGCCCAAATGTGTCGTGATCACTGTCAGTACTTTTCCCTGCCAATTGAAGTGGGTAACGACATAATTCCGGAAAGCTCTACTTTTTTTTACGTCGTGAGGTAACATTCTGCTCTTCCAACCTGATACCTGAAGATTGCTGAGCACCCCGTTGCCGAAATAGTCGTAGAACCAACGTTTTTGATTCGGCGCAAACAGCCAAGCGAGCCCCAGTTCATTGCCTAGTTGTTCAGCTTGGTTGGTGAAAGGATATCCGCCGACCTCATTAAGCCCAATGATGTCAAAGTGATGAAGAGCACTTGCTGTTCTGAGGATGTCCCGAACGCCATCAGTACCCTTACCTCGAGCGATGTTGTAAGTCGCTACTTTTATTGATGGTGGTTTTGCTGTCGTTTGTTCAGAACGTGGAAAGGGTGACGTTGTTTCTGTTTGGGAAAGATTGAATGAATCACCCGTGCTCGAATCGATTGTTTGTCGCAGAGAGGCAATTAGCGCCAAACATAGTGCAAGACCCAAAAAAACAAAGAGGTATTTATTTGCGGGCTTTTTCATTTTTTCGGTCCCGAAGGATTTGCTTTCGTACCTAAGAGTGCATTCTACTAACGCGGAGTGCATGAAGCATTATATTTTGTTGCACGACCTATCACGCAAAAAAAAGCAGCACAGTGTGCTGCTCTTTTAGGGCTGTTGTTTCAGAGAAACAACGTCACGGGTTTACCAAGCGTGTAATTTCACGGGTAATGTCTCGTAGCCTTTGACGAACGGCGATTGTACTCGTTCTGGCTCTCCTACAACTTCTACATATTTGAACCGCTTCATTATTTCTTCCCAAACTGTCTTCAACTGCATTTCGGCAAGTCTGTTACCCATGCATCTATGCAGACCAAAGCCAAACGACATGTGATGCCTTGAGCGATCTCTGTCGATGAGGAAATCATTTGCGTTAGGGATGACATCTTCATCTCTGTTGGCGGACACGTACCACATGATGACCTTATCACCCTTCTTAATATGCTTGCCTCGTAAAACATAATCCTGTGTTGCCGTTCTGCGCATATGCGCGAGAGGCGTTTGGTAGCGGATCACCTCCGATACCATGCCGGGGATCAGATCAAGATTGCCTCGCAGCTTGTCATATTCTTTTGGATTTTGGTTGAGGAAATAAACGCCGCCGGAGATTGAGTTTCTAGTTGTGTCGTTGCCACCGACGATGAGCAGTATCAGATTGCCTAAATACTCCATCGGGTCCATGTTTTGAGTGTCTTTGCTGTGCGCCAGCATCGAAATGAGATCGTTGCCAGGGGCTTTGTTGATGCGCTCGTTCCACAGACCGGTGAACACCTCAAGGCACTCGAGCAGTGCTTCTCTGCGTACTGCTTCCGGTGTTGTGCCGCCGTTTGCCTCGGAGCTTGTTGCGCAGTCTGACCAATAGGTCAATTTTCTGCGATCCTCAAACGGAAAATCAAACAGCGTAGCTAGCATCTGAGTTGTGAGCTCTATAGAAACGCGATCCACCCAGTTAAATGTTTCACCGATTGGCAGTTCGTCCAGAATCTTCGCCGCCCGCTCGCGGATAATGGGCTGCAAGAGTGACAGATTGGTCGGTGCGACAACGCCTGTCACGGTTTTACGCTGAATATCGTGTTTAGGAGGGTCCATCTGAATGAAGCTTGATGTTTTGAAGTCAGCCATGCGTTCAAAGATAGTGATGCCACCCACCTCGGATGAAAACACTTCATGGTTTTTTTCAACTTCCATGATGTCATCGAACTTTGTGATTGACCAATAGGGGCCGAATTGACTTTCTTTGCAGTAGTGCACTGGATCTTCATTACGCATCCGCTCAAAGTAAGGCCAGAAAGCGTTGTGCTTGAAAAGCATCGGGTCACTCACATTGATGTCTTCGAGGGGCATTGTGTATGCGTCAGGGAAATCTGTTGTACTAATTGCTTCGCTCATGGTTTTCTCCGTCTATCGGTAGCCCAGCCGCTCAATTTTGCCGCAAAGGCAAATAGTCCAGTTGCTGCACTGAAAATTATTCATTGCTTGTCCGAAAACGATCGAGTGGAGACTCGCATCGTAAAATAAGGATGCCTAAAGTTAGTTAGACTCACAGGATAAAAGGAATCGTCCTCAATGCCCATACCAATTGATGACAGGCTTTTGTCATTAAGTGACAAAAAGGGTAGAAAATGTGCTGAAATAGCTAATTTGACAGACAAATGACACTTGGCAAAAACTGAACCGAGTCGTAGATCATGCTAAATCGAACACCTACCGCCTATGCGCTCAATCTGATCGAGGATGCTAGGCAATCCGGGCAGAACCTGCTCGAGCATTTAAATATCACACAGATGGAATTAATTGCCAACCAAGACATGGCTTTTGATGACTTCAGTCAGGTGGTGGATGCCTATGAGTCGTGGACAACTGACGTTAACTGGGGGTTTCATCTTGGTAAAAAACTCGGTATCACCGCCCATGGAGCGCTCGGTGTGTGTGCCTTGAGTGCTAGTACTATCGGTGAAGGTTTGGAAATGCTGTGCAAATATATTGCCACGCGTAGTTGCTCTATAAATGCGGAGTTTACATCGCACGAACCGGACATGGTGGCGGAGTTTCTTCATACCGGCACAATGCGCAAACATTTGAAAGCGATGACCGAAAACCTATCTGTTGTCGTCAGTAACTTTCTGATCACTGCTGCTGGTAGAAGTGATCTTGACGTGCGTTGGTGTTTTCCTTATCCGGCGCCGCAAGATACTGCACTGTATCATGCTGAATTGCCGGGTACTTTTACTTTCGAAGGCGCTAAGCTCTCGGTTATTATACCGGCCGAGCTTGGTAGACAAGTATCCCTGTTGAGAGATAAGAACCTTCATCTGACCACGCGCGTTCAGTGCGAAGAAGAATTGCGAGAGGTGCAGCAAAACCCTGATTTTGCTTATGTCACCAGTTTGATGAGTTCTTCGTTGATTAAACGACTGACTGAAGTTCAACCGACAACACCAATACCTAATACCGAAGATCTGGCAAAGTACCTGCGCATGTCTCCTAGAACCTTGATTAGACGGCTGGGAATTAATGGTACCTCTGTGCGAGAGATAAGAGATGCATTGATGCGTGATCATATGTTGGATATGTTGAGTCGGAGTGGATGCCCGATAAAAGATATTGCAGCCAAGCTCGGTTACGAGAATCCCGGGAATTTCACTCGCGCCTGTAAGCGTTTGTTAGGCAGCACACCTGTCAATGTTCGCAAATCAAATAATGCAAGGCGACGCTGATTTGGCAAACGTCATTGCCTGAAACAGGATGTAGGTGCCGCCATGCTGAATAAAGATGAATACGTGTTACTGAGTCGTAAGGAACAAGGGAGAAAAATGAGATTAGCGATTTTTAGACTTTCATGTGCTGGCGCTTTGCGCTTGTTTTACTTTGTCACTCTGTTTTTCCTTGGTGCACACACTGCTAGTGTTGCCGCAGGCCCCAGCGCTTTGTGGCCAAATACGGTCTATGACGAACAGATACCGACATTCAATGAGGTGCTCGGATACAACGTGGGTGAGAAAATTACCAGTCACGCCGATATGCTGCGCTACTTTGAAGCGCTCGAGGCGGCGGCTCCGGAAAGAATAAAAACGTTCGAGTATGGCCTCACATGGGAAGGGAGAAAGCTGATCTATGCTGCCATCGGAAACGCAAAATCAATTGCTAACTTAGACGTGTTGGCGTCGGGCATGCAGCAATTAGCTGAGCCAGAATTTGACGATGCAGACGGTCAGATTGCAGCGTTACCTGCAACCGTTTGGTTGGGTTACGGTGTGCATGGAAACGAGGCAAGTAGTGCCGATGCTGCGATGTTTACAGCTTATCATTTGCTAGCCGCAATTGATGAGCCGATAAGTCGCAAGGTGTTGAGCAACACGGTTGTATTTATCGACCCATTGCAAAACCCCGATGGGCGCAATCGGTTTATCAGCTACTATTATTCGACGGTAGGAATAGAACACAGTCCAGACCGCTTGAGTGCAGAACATAACGAGCCCTGGCCCGGCGGCAGGACCAATCATTACTTGTTTGACATGAATCGAGACTGGTTAGCGCAAACCCAGCCGGAAACCCGCGGGCGAATCGAGGTGATGAACAAATACCTGCCTTTGGTTGTCATCGATTTTCACGAAATGGGTGGAGACTCAAGCTATTATTTTGCTCCGCCGGCCAAGCCATATAATCCACATATGACCGAAACTCAGATTAAGAATATTACATCGGTCGGTGAAAATTTGAGTCGACACTTTGATCGATTTGGTTATGACTACTTTACCAGAGAGATTTTTGATGCCTTTTACCCGGGTTACGGTGACAGTTGGCCTGTGTTTTATGGTGCTGCAGCCTCTACCTATGAAGTGGCCTCGACGCGTGGCGAGCGCTACAGGCGCAGTGATGGTGTGTTGAAACAGTATATCGACCCGGTGCAGCGCCACTTTGTTGCTTCTTTATCAACAGCGGAAAGTGTATCTGACAGTCGCGAGAAATTGCTGAAGGATTTCAGAGCATATCAACTTGATGCGGTTGAGTTAGGTAAGAAAGACAAAGCTGAAAGGTTTTTTATCTTGCCGAACATCAGAGATCGCGCAGGCAATCACAAGCTCGTCACGCTGTTAGCGCGCAATAAGGTAAAGGTTCATCGCGCGACTACAGCTTTTAGGGCGTGTAAGAATCAATATCAGAGTGGGGCGTACATCATCGACACGGCACAATCTCGTGGACGTTACGCAAAAACAGTCCTGACTCGGCAGGTTAATATGGGCGATGCGTTCATTAAAGAACAAGAACGTCTCAGAGCGAGAAAACTGAGTAACGAAATTTATGATGTCACGGCATGGTCACTACCGCTGATGTTCAACCTAGATGTTGAAACCTGCGGTAAGGTTGTGAATGTAAAGCAGCAAGCTGTGAACGGATCTGAGACACTCGGTGGAAATGTTAGCGAGCTTGAGGGGGATGCTGTCGATGGAGCAAAGGTCGTTGCGTACATCGTGCCATGGGGTGATATGGCGGCAGGTCGCTTTCTTACCGGAGCGCTGCGTTCAGGTGTGAGCCTAAAGAGCGCGGATGAAACATTCACTCTAAAAAATGGCACAAAGTATCCTGCTGGCTCGCTGATTGTCGAGGTTGCAAATAACGAAACCGGCATTGCCGAAAAGATACAGGCGCTAGCGAATGCCTCTGGTGCAAATGTGTTCTCGACTGACTCGTCATGGGTCATAGCGGGGCCGAATTTTGGTAGCGAGAATACCGTTCGGTTGAAGGCGCCCAGCGTGGCGATGGCCTGGGATTCACCGACGAATTCTTTAAGCGCAGGTAATACCCGGTTTGTTATTGAGCAACAGATGGGTTATCCCGTGACTGCTATTAGGTCTCGGCATCTTAAAACTGCAGACCTGTCTCATTATCACGTACTTATTTTACCCTCGGGTAATTATGAATCCACGCTCGGTAAGTCCGGAGCGGAGAATTTATCGCATTGGGTAGAGCGGGGTGGTGTTCTTATCACGCTGGGTGGCGCAACGCGTTACGCTGCAGATGCGGGTCTATTAGAAACAAAGCTAGAAGATGCTGTAAGAGATGGAACCTCAAACAGGAAAGAAGGGAAAGAGGCCGGTTACGCAACGGGTACATTAATTGATTCTGGACAAGATTTGCTCGTTGCGATGAAGAGCGATAGAAGCCGCCCCGACTACGTGTCTGGTGTGCTCGCGAATATCGAGGTTGACCAAGAGCACTGGCTTACGGCTGGCGTTCATCACAGTGTTGTAAGTCTGGTGGCTGGGCAAGATATTTTTGTCCCTATCAAGCTTAACGCCGGGAAAAATGTCGCGTGGTTCAAGGGCGCTGATGAACTCCTCGCCAGCGGTTATCTTTATGATGAAAATCGTCAACAGTTGGCTTATAAGCCATTTCTGATTCACCAACCCACGGGGCGCGGAATGGTAGTGAGTTTCACGCAAGACCCCGCGCTAAGAGGGCATTTTGACGGCTTAAATGTATTGCTGATGAACACGATATTTAGGGGCGCGGCACACGCGCGCCCGCAGAGATAGTCACCTGTCATAATCTCTCGAACGCCGTGTCCTGACCTTTTTCCTTTCGCTGGCTACTGAAACAAGAAACCAACGATTGTAAGCACAATGGTGTAGGGCAGCGCCATGATCACCATCCGGATGTACCCCAGTCGAATCAGTGGTGCGAGCGCTGATGTCAAGAGAAAGAGAAATGCTGCCTGACCATTTGGCGTAGCAACCGAGGGAAGATTTGTACCTGTATTAATGCTGACTGCAAGGCTATCGAAATGCGCTCTGGTAATATCACCGGCATCAAAAGCCGCTTTTACTTCGTTGATATAGACTGTAGCGACGAAAACGTTATCAGAGATGGCTGACAGCAGTCCATTAGCGAGGAAGAATGCGCGCGGTTGATCCTCAATGGGCAGAGCAAGCACCCATTGGATCACGGGACTGAACAGATGTAGGTCGTGAATCATTCCGACAACGACGAAGAAGATACACAGCAGTGAAACAAACGGTAGTGACTCTTCAAATGCTCGACCGATTTGATGCTCTTCGTTGATGCCTGTTAGCGCGGTGACAGCAACCAGTAAACACAAGCCGATCAGACCAACTTCCATAATGTGCAATGCGAGACCAATCACCAAGAGAATGCCGCAGATGCATTGCACGATGAGAGCATAAACTTCTCGAGGTTTTCGCTTATCGTCTTCTTCTTGTATATATCCTTTCAATATCGCGCGGACCTTTGGGTCCAATTTGCCACCGTAGCCCAGCACACCCGTCAACTCCAGAACAACGCAGGTGATAAATCCGGCGATCACTGCAGGGATTGTGACATGTGACATTTCCATGGCGAACTGAACGAAGTTCCAATCCATTTTGTCGGCGATCAATAGATTTTGGGGTTCGCCTACCATTGTGGTGACACCTCCAAGTGCGGTGCCGATCGCACCGTGCATCACCAGGCTGCGAATGAATGCTCGAAAGTCTTCGAGTACATCACCGCTCAATTCCTCTTTATCGGCGATACCATCTTGGTCGAAATCTGTGTTTGTTGCCGAATGAATCTTTTCGTACACACCGTAAAGCGCGACGAATACAGTAATGAGCACCGCTGTAACCGTCAGCGCATCGAGGAATGCGGAAAGGAACGCGGCCATGATTGAAAACATGAGTGACAGCACCCACTTACTGCGCACGTTCATAATGAGCTTTGCGAACACAAACGTCAGCAGGGGTTTCATGAAGTAAATGAAACTCACCATAAAGATAAGCAATGCGAGCACGCCAAGGTTAGCCTGTATCTCATGCCAAACCGTTTCAGGTGAGGTTAACCCCAACGCCAAGATAGCAAGTCCTAAGAGGCCGCCACTCTGTAGTGGGTAACACTTTAGTGCCATGGCCAAGGTAAGAATGAACATGGCGAGGAACAACCAACCTAAAATGGTGGTGCCCAGGGCCAACTTGAGAGGGAAGCATAAGGCGAGGAAAACCAAGATTGCCATCTTGAACCAGCCAGGGCTATTTCCTAAAAACTCTCTGTATGCAATTTGAATCATTGATTACCTTCTAATGCCAATGTTTAAAATAGACTGCTATTTCCGCAATAAATCACAGAACGTCTTCGTATTGTGTACTCAACGTAGTGCCCGAAGTGCTTTGTTACACTTTATCCGAGATAACGATTCACGCCAATTTGTTCCGGAGGATGTGAAGTTTAAACCGCATGTATCCAAGATTTCAAAAGTATCGTGATCGGTTTCTTTGCGAAAAGGGATAGTAGATTAGTTTTTCGTTCGCGCACGGTCAATATAGAATAGCTGAGGGTGCTGCTGTCTTGCTCGCGGCCCGCTTGATCATTAAAAAAAATTTGCCTCGGACAAACCTGATTTTCCGCTTTGTCTGCAAAAATATCCTGATAGTACTTAGGGTTATGAGTGCATCTAACGCAAGCGCGGCGTTGATACACGGTTCATCCAGTCGCGAAATGGTTTCGTCACACGCATTCTGTGCATTCAGGATATCGACAGGCGCATAGATCAGCGCCATCATGGTGCACTTCGTCAGTGGCTACATGTATGATGAAGGCAAGCAGCAGTGAGAATTAAACCGTCTCTGAGGCGTAAAAGCGCCTGTATTAAGCGCGCGTTTTTGACGGTATAGATGCGTTGCTCTTCAATACGATATTTCTAGCGGCAATAGGGTCGCCTGTAGAGATAGCGACCTGCAATTAACCATCGGAGGAAATCGAATGATCGAGCCGGATATTGAAATAGAAATATTTACCGACTTTGTTTGACCTTGGTGCTATCTCAGTACAGTTAGTATTGACAAGCTCAGAGAGGAACAGAACGTCAAAATTAAGTGGGCATACTTTCCGTTGCACCCAGAGACGCCGGTTGAAGGTCAGCTACTCACTGATTTGTTCCGAGGGCGCGAGGCGCAGTTGGAGGGTTTTAAGAAACAGATGGTAGGTTTAATGGCTGAGCAAGGCCTAGCCTACGGGGAGAGAAACAAAACATACAATAGTCGATTGGCTCAAGAGTTGGGTAGTTGGGCGGATACGAAAACTAATGGCAATGAGTTGCACCAGCAGCTTTATCGCGCTTATTTTGTTGATAATAAAAATATCAGTGATCCAGAGGTGCTCGTCTCGTTAGTCGCAGAGACAAGTCTTGATGCAAACGAGGCAAGAGAGGCGCTTGTTACTCGTGCATTTAGTCCGCGTGTGGATGAGGATTGGTCCCGGGCCCATCAGTACGGTGTGACAGGAGTGCCAACGTTTGTAAGTGCGGGGCTGAGCGTTGTTGGCTGCCAGCCTTACGAACTACTCACGCGTTTCTCCAATCATTTGAAAGAGCTGAAACGAGCCTCGGATACCCCCGACGATCAACAGGGTGATGCTTCTTGAAAAACAAGGATGGTTTCCGGAGGGGCAGGATGTTATTTCGGCGAAGCCTTGGTTAAAGACACAGAAAACAGACAGAAATGATTAACTAAACAAGCGGAAGTTAAAATGACAGATATACAAGCACCAAATTTATCGACAGATCTCACGGGAGAAGTGGCACTCGTTACTGGGGCTACATCAGGTTTGGGCAAGCGATTTGCCGAGGTGTTGGCACTCAGTGGCGCTAAGGTGGCAGTAACAGGGCGTCGCGAAGACCGATTAAAAGAACTTGCAGACCAGATTAATCAGCAAGGTGGTGAAGCATTCCCCGTGACGTTGGATATGACCGACGCCGATAGTATCGTTTCTGCAGTGGAATCGGCGGAGAAGGCGCTTGGCACAGTCACAATTTTGGTGAACAACGCAGGTATTCCTGATGCTCAGCGGGCCCACAAAATGTCGCTTGATTTAATTGACTCGGTGTTTGATACGAACTTGCGTGGCCCATACATTATGAGTTGCGAAGTGGCTAGGCGGCTGATTGATGCTGGTAAAGGCGGCAAAATGGTAAACATTTCGTCAGTGGGGGCATTTAATTACTCTGGTAACGGTGCGGCGCTTTATTCCATAACCAAAGCTGGGATAGTTCGAATGACCGAAGCGCTGGCGGTCGAATGGGCTAGGTACAATATAAACGTGAATTGCATCGCGCCCGGCGCGTTCTCCTCCGAGATGTTAGATGGCATGCTCGAGCGGATGGGAGATTTTAGTCAGACTTTCCCACGGAAAAGGATCGGCTTGCCGTCGCAAATGGATAGCACATTAATTTATTTGGTTTCGCCAGCGTCTGAAATGGTAACCGGCACGTTCATAAAAGTTGATGACGGCCAAGGGTCAAGATAGCCGAACGGCCTACAAGGGCTAGCTGCGCCCCGGGCCAAATCGGGATACTAGTCCCCCGATGCCGCGTACAAGCCATCGAGGTTGATGCTTGGCCCAAGTGACCGCGGCCTGATTTGCGACGCCGGGAATACGAATGACCTCTCTTGCCATCAGTGCTTCGTATCCTTCTCTTGCGACGTCCTCCACTTTGGACATCATGAAAGGAGGAACGTTTGATGCTGCCAGGTCCTGCACCATATCTGTGTTGGTCAACCCTGGGCACAAGGCTGTCACACTGACACCAGTGTCCCGCAGCTCTTCCGACAATGATTCTGTGAGCGAAAGCACAAAAGCTTTGCTTGCGGCGTAAATCGACATGGATGGCACGGGCTGAAATGCGGCAACGGAGGCAACGTTCAAAATGCGACCTGCGCCTCGTCTTTTCATTTCCTTCACAAAATGATGAGTCAGGGTAGATAGCGCGGTAATATTGAGGGAAATGAGTTGTTGAATCTTAGTGTCGTCGATCAGATCAAAATTTTCGCTGTAGGCAATGCCCGCGTTGTTGATCAACACGTCAACGGAAATATCGCGATTCGTAAGCTGATCAATTAAGGCGCTGACCCCCTCGGTGCTGGCGAGGTCACTCACGATATAGCTAACATCTGTTTCTGAAGATAGCTCGTCACTTAATTCCTGCAGCAGGTTCTCTCGGCGAGCTGTGAGCACGAGAGAAAATCCATGTGATGCAAATGTGCGAGCCAAAGCGGCACCAATACCCGAAGAGGCGCCGGTGACAAGAACGGTTCCCTTGGCTGACTGATTACTCAAGTTTCTTCGTCTCCTTTCTTGGCGGAACCGGATTGTCCTGTCATCATTTTTTGCACCCAGGATTGATAAGCCATCATGGGCTGCATGGCGCCCGCGATTAATTCGCTGTACTGACTTGACCCTGCGTCTTTCAGATATTTCTGAGCATTCTTCACCATCTCCTGCTGGAGTTTTTCAACGTTAGGAAGGCCGAGAAAGCTTCTGAGTTCCTCGGGTGTTAAATCAACGTCTACGGTAATCTTCATGGTCGCTCACTGTGTGGATAAATTAAGATTGTGATTGTCCACTATTCTGGGGCAGAAAAGAAAGAAGGGTGAATAATCACCCTTCAAAATGCCAATATGAGGGAATATATTGGACTTTGCTTAAAGCTCGTGGACGTGGCGCTGAAGCCACTAAACCGTGCTCGCTTGCGGATCTCTAGCTTTCGTACTACTCGCTGTCGTTGCTGAACACTTTGCGTACAGCTTCGCCAGTTTCTGTAATAGCAGACTTAACAATGTCGGTCTGAACCTGAGTTGCTTCTTTGGTGTTGGCCCAGAGAGTTGAACCGTATTCTCTTTGCAATTCAACGAATGTCGTAACGTCTTTGACTTCAGGAAGACGCTGGCCAAAGTCGCTGTTGAGTTCGAAGTACTTCTGCCAATTTGCTTGTTGTGTGCGGAAAGATTCCTGCATCGCGTTCTGGTTGATTTCAAAGAGGGTACGACCGAAATCTGCTTGCTTCTGTAAAATGTTCATTTTAATTTCCTGTAATTTGGCGTGTTAACACGCGCTTGTTGAATCTGTTCGCTCGCCGAAAGAATGGTTTTGCTGTCGGCTTCCATTGTTGCGTTGCAGCATTATATATTGCGGTGCAACAAAATCAACTTTTTTCTAGTGTTTTGTGTTTATGCCGCTGCCTAATTTGCTCGGCAGGGAGAATGGGCGCCCAGAATGTGACGTAATCACAGGGCCGGGGCTCATTTCAAACAACTGATTACGCTTCCGTGGTTTGTTCGGCTGTCTTCTTCGCCTTAGGCTTGGCCTTTGCTTTAGCTTTCTTGGCCGGCACAGGGGCTTCTTCGACAACAACCTGATCGGCGGTCATCGCCACTTTAAAGGCGTCGCGTGTTTCTTCGAAGGTTGCTTTGACAAGCTCGTTCTGTATCTCAAACGCAGATTTAGCGTTGGCCCACAGTGTTTCCCCGTACTCGCGTTGTAGTGTCATGAAACCGGAGATGTCTTTAACCTGTGGTAGCTTTTCACCAAAGCTCTTGTTTGTTTCAATGTATTTTTCAACATTGGACCGCTGCTGTGTAGTGAATTCCTTCAGGGCAGCGGAATTGATGCTGTAAAGTGATTTTGTCAGCTCGGCTTGTCTCTCGATAACGTTCATCCTAAAACTCCTTTTCTAAAATATGTCAGGCCTCTTTGGTGAAGGGGCGACACATACCGTATTTACTGGGTGACGCTGATATCGCATAAGTGCGTGTAGATCAGCAGAATTTTGTTGCACCGCATCATTATATGGTGCAATGCAACAATTTCAACCCCCAAGCTGTAAATTATGCGACTTTTTCTACCATTGGCGCGTCCTTGGGGTCTCGACCAGGCATTTTGGCTGTTTCATTAACCGCTTTTGTGTGACCGACCGTGTGCTTTCGGGTCAGTTCTGAAACGTTCGCTGTCATGGCTTGTTCGGGTATAAGCAACGCTTTCAACTGTTTGAAGACGGCATAAATATCCTCTCGTAGTTGATTAGCATCAGGCAGCGCTTTTTCGCAGGCGGTAATGGCGAAGTAAAGTTCGTCGACATAGCTCTGAACAGTGATATTAACGCCGTTGCCGTGTGCTGGTATCGATACAGGGTAATGGGTCAACATTTCAGCGCCATTGGAGTAAAGCTTTTGCCTCGGGCCCGGTACATTAGATACCAAAACGTTGATCGCCGGCGGCAGATAGTCGGCCGCTTTAGTGCGCTCAGCGATGTCGGCTGCAGCGATCGTCAACGCCGGTAAACCGGCAACAGAAATGTTTGTGGTAAGCCCGTATGAAAGGTCAGCCGTGACGGCTTTCGCTGTCAATGCGGAGTCGCGAATGGCAAGTAATCTTAGGCTCGGGTCTGCGAGATGCGTGGCAAGATTCACCTTCATCATCGTGACTTGGTTGCACAACGATTCGTCCCCTGGTTGGCGCAGCGACACTGGGCAACCTGCGATAAGTGATTTGTCTGGCAGTTCCCCCTTGCGCTCAAGGTAAGTCCGTAATCCTCCAGCAACAACGCTCATGAACACATCGTTGACTTTGCAATCCAAGGCCTTGCCAATACGCTTAACGTCTGCGAGCGAAAGCTGGCCGGCACTATAACTTCTGCTAGCGCCAATTGATTTGTTGAAGCGAGTAGCCGGTGCTCCCTCAACCAGTGCGCCAAGTTGCTTTGAAGGATCAATGGTGCGTTGACCCAAACGAACGGAAGATTCTATTTCACCAAGCAGGCGATTTTGGGCGTCGGCCTGAAATGAAGTGAGATTCTGAGCAGATTTGCTGAGCATTTCTACATATTCAGATCGCGTGCTGTTGCTGGTTTCAACAACCGTTTCTGGCTCAAACTGACGCACCTCGGCAGTTGGATCCATCAGCATTGCGAGCGCTAATTGACCTGAAACGCCATCGATGCACACGTGATGTGTCTGGTTGTAATAGGCAATTTTGCCATCGGCTAACCCCGTAATGACTTGAAGGGACCACAAAGGTTTGCTTCGATCCATCGGCACAGCGTGAAGTTCGGCAATTTTTGCCTCGAGTTTAGTGAAACTCTCTTCCTGGGTCGCTGCGGACTCAAGGGTTACCTCATAGATGTGATTATCGATATCAAACTGCTTGTCCTCGACCCAGAACGGGTGATCCATATTCATCGGCATAAACCGAAGCTTCCGGGTCAGGTAGGGCACGAGATGGCGCCGTGCTAAAAAGACGCTCTTCAAACCCTGAATAAATTCCTCGGCTGTTTGGCCTGCAGGAAGCTCAAGTATCTGTATCGATGCAATGTGATTGTGAGCTGACTCTGTTTCTGTGTATAAGAAATTGGCATCTAACGCGCCTATTTGTTCCATGTTGAATGTTTCCTTTTCATTTGTCCAAAATCAAATCGGCTAGGTTCACGATATCGATTCATGTGCTTATCCGTAGCTATGAGCGTACTTAACGTATCTATTAAGCTTTCAATGATGGTTCGCAAACGGCGTGCCAACTTCAAAACTTATCTATTTTAGGCCTCTTACTAATAGTAAGTGCTTACATCATATGGTTCCGATGTAAATCGCTTGATTTAGTGTCCCAGCTTGGTGCGTCAAATAACGGGGGTATAGCAAAGTGGTGCGAAGTTTCGCGGCATTATAGTTGTGGCTTGCATGGTGTCAATATATATTTGTGCAATGCAATATATTGCTGATTTTGTCAGGGTGAGGTCGGGAACTTTTCACTGAAAACACTAAAAGCGTTGATTCTTCTGTGGTTCTTGGACAAACTCGAATTGTTCACTGCAACATGCGACAGCTGGAGACCGTGTGTACGAAAATCTTGATCTGCCTGAAAAATTGTCCAGCAATGAGAGGTTAAAGGCTCGCCCTCCCTCATTGTTGAATGCACTGACTGAATTTCCTAGGACGTTGATCGACATGGGCGCCCTGTGTCTGAGCATGCCGTTGCTCGCGAGCATGCCTAGAGGCGACGGTCACCCGGTGATGGTGCTACCAGGGTTCATGGCCAGTGATCAATCAACTGCTTTTTTGAGGCGATATTTGAAGCAACTCGGCTATGATCCGATCGGCTGGGAACTGGGCAGAAACAGCGGTCGATTTGAAATTATCCATCATATTTTGGTCGACCGTTTTCTGGAAGCTGCTGAGGTGTGCGGTGATAAAATCACACTGATTGGTCAAAGCTTAGGAGGCGTGTATGCACGAGAACTTGCACGTCTTTATCCCGACAAAGTAAGGCAGGTGATCACACTTGGCAGTCCTTTTGGAGTGGTAAATGGTACGGCAGCAAACCCGCTCGTCCGAAGCCTGTTCGAAATTCAATCTGGGCGCTCGATAGAAGAGATGCGAGAAGCAATATTCGAGATGGATCCTCACAAAACGCCACCAGTACCTCTTACTGCAATTTACAGCAAGGGTGACGGCGTGGTGAACTGGCGCGTTTGCCGCGAGGCCTTTGAGGATTTCGAAACGGACAACATCGAGGTGTTAGGCGCGCACTGCGGTATGGGATTTAACGCGGCAATCTACTACATCATTGCGGACAGGTTGGCGCAGCCTCAGGATGATTGGCAGAAATTCGAAAGGTGCAAGCTAAGCAAAAGCAATTCAGCTTTATCAAACGGGGTAGAATCCTCACGAGAATCAGAGACAGTCAGGTAGAAATCTATGAGAGAGTTCAAAAAATACCCTAATCGAAGACTTTATGATATCCAAGAAAGTAAATACGTCACAGTTGAGGATATTCGAAAACTGGTACTCAGAGGTGAAGTGATTCGGGTGCTGGATTCTAAAACAGAGAAAGACCTAACGCGATCCGTGTTGCTTCAAATTATTACTGAGCAGGAAAGTGAAGGTCACGAGCCGATATTAACTAACCGTGTGCTGGAGCAGCTTATTCGATTTTATGGCGCGCCGATGCAAAATGTTGTTAGTAAGTATATCGAGCAAAGCATCAAAACGTTTCTTGAACATGAGCAGAACTATCGTCAACGAATGCAGGATTTTTCTCCTGCGGATCCGATGGGCCTCATGAGAAAAGCGCTCGAGCAGAACATGGAGTTCTGGAACCGACTCACCAACACATCGATCGACAACAATTCGCGAGATAAACAGCCCTGAGCGGATCAACAGCCCTGAGCGGGTTAGCAGCCCTGAGCGGATCAACAGCCCTGAGCGGATCAACAGCCCTGAGCGGATCAAC
>ERZ1048872.229-NODE-229-length-69271-cov-12.362387_pt1 | contig 69271 bp, 77 predicted proteins | sample MGYA00383100_ERZ1048872 | MGnify/ENA primary metagenome ERZ1048872 (study PRJEB29581, sample SAMEA5548370) | metagenome | biome: marine; feature: coastal; material: water | depth 50 m | study: Short-term variability in the microbial, nano- and picoplankton...
CCCAGTCGCTGCATCCGCGCCTCAGTCAACCAATACAAATTGCTCATAGTATCCTTCAAAAACTGGGGATCATGGCTCGTGGCAACGCGGCAATCTCAATCAGTTAATGGGTCCTGACCCTAGCAAACGCGTGGTCGACAAACTCTGAAAACTGCCGTTAGCAAAGAAAGCGTCAAAGTCTAGAAAGTCCGCATAGCAGACTTACGTGGCGATCAGGAGCTCCAAATCCTGCTCCAACGAATGCTGCACCTGCACAACTTGAGATTTCCGCACACCACTGCTACACCCATAAAACCCAGCACCGGGGCAGAATCGGTGTGTCTTTTTGGAGGGCAGTGTTCTGTCTGTTAAAACCGATGCGGCAGGCGCCGTTGATCAAGGGTCCGCGACAATGACCGGCCCCGATGACACCAGCAGCGATGCGCTTCTGGCCTTTATCCTAAACTCGCTTGAAGAAGACAAAGCCGAAGACGTCGTGAAGATTGATCTGCGCGGGAAAACGGCGATTGGCGATTATATGATCGTGTGCTCCGGCCGCTCCACACGCCAGGTTGTGGCGATCTCCGAGAAGCTGTCTGATCGTATGAAGCAAGAGCTGGGCCGTGCCTCCAAGCTTGAGGGCAAAGGCAGCGGTGATTGGGTGCTTGTTGATACGGGCGATATCATCGTACACGTCTTTCGACCCGAAGTGCGTGAGTTTTATCAGATCGAAAAGATGTGGATGGGCGGCGAAGAGCCTATGCCACGCCCCATTTCCTAACATGAAAGTTCACATCTGTGCCGTCGGGCGTATGCGCGCGGGGCCAGAGAAAGTGCTTTTTGACGACTATCAAACGCGGTTTGATCGTACGGGTCGGGGTCTTGGTCTCGGCCCTTTGTCTGTTCTAGAGGTCGAGGACAAAAAGAACCTTGGGATGAGCGCGGAAGCAGTTCTGCTAGATCGCATCATTCCCAAAGGTGCCGTGATCTGCGCGATGGATGAGCGCGGCACGGTGATGACCTCTCCCAAGTTTGCATACAAACTTGGCGATTGGCGCGATGCGGGGCGTTCTGATTTGGCATTGATCATTGGTGGTGCTGACGGGATTGATCCTGAACTTCGCGGACGTGCTGATTTCAAACTTAGCTTTGGATCGATGGTCTGGCCCCACATGCTGGCCCGTGTGATGCTGGCCGAGCAACTCTACCGAGCGGCATCAATCCTCTCAGGATCACCATATCACCGCGTTTAGCTTTGCCTTGCCGCGCTGCTTTTCGTAGAAGACACAAAAGCCAAAGAGAGAGCCTGAAATGAGCATCCCCAAACCTGTCGTTTTGTGCATTCTTGATGGTTGGGGGTTGTCTGATGACACGGCTGCCAATGCGCCTGCTTTGGCAAACACCCCCAACTTCGATCGCATTATGCGCGACGGCCCTTCTGCCCAGTTGATCACGCATGGTCCTGATGCCGGTTTGCCAAGCGGACAGATGGGTAATTCGGAAGTGGGTCACACGAATATCGGCGCTGGGCGCGTTGTTGCTATGGATCTTGGGCAGATCGATCTTGCGGTTGAGAATGGTAGCTATTTTGAGGCGGAGGCCTTGGTTGAGTTTATTGGCAAGATGAAGGCGAGCGGCGGCACAGCACATGTGATGGGCTTGCTATCTGACGGGGGCGTGCATGGGATGCTGACGCACATGATCGCCTCATTCGACGTGATCGCCAAGGCGGGCGTGCCCGTTGCGCTACATTTGATCACGGATGGCCGCGATGTTGCGCCGTCTTCTGCGCATGGCTATCTTGAAAAGATTGAGAGCGCTTTGCCCGCTGGTGTCAAGATCGCCACCGTTTGCGGACGCTACTATGCGCTGGATCGAGACAACCGTTGGGAACGTGTGAGCACTGCGTTCCATGCGATGGTGAACGCACAAGGTGCTGCACAGCCAAACGCTAAAAGCACCATAGACGCCGCGTATGCGAACGACATCACGGATGAGTTCATTGAAGCAACAGTGATTGACGATTATGCGGGTGCGCGCGATGGGGATGGTCTGTTCTGCCTTAACTTCCGTGCAGATCGTGCGCGCGAGATCTTAGCAGCGCTTGCTGATCCAGTGTTTGACGCCTTCACAACTGGCACGCGCCCAGACTGGGCCACGGCCCTCGGGATGGTCGAATATTCCAAGGCACATAACGCCTACCTCGACACAGTCTTCCCACCGCGCGACATCCCAAACACTTTGGGCGCATGGGTCGCGAAACACCGGCTACGCCAATTCCGCTGCGCCGAAACAGAAAAATATCCACATGTCACCTTCTTCTTGAATGGCGGCGTCGAGGTTCCTGAGCAAGGGGAAGATCGTTACATGGCCCCTTCGCCCAAGGTCGCGACCTACGACATGCAGCCAGAAATGAGTGCTGGTGAAGTCACTGACGCGTTTGTCGGCGCCATCAACGACGGTTACGATATAATCATCACTAACTATGCCAACCCGGACATGGTTGGGCACACGGGTGATCTAGATGCAGCAATCAAAGCTTGCGAGGCGGTGGATCAAGGACTTGGACGCGTGCTTGAAGCGTTGAAGAGCGCTGGAGGCGCGATGATAGTTACCGCGGATCACGGCAATTGCGAACAGATGTTAGACCCTGAAACAGGCGGACCACATACGGCGCATACAACGAACCCTGTGCCTGTGGCACTGGTTGGTGGCCCCAAGGATGCAAAACTCCGCAACGGTCGTCTCTCCGATCTTGCGCCAACATTGCTTCAACTCATGACACTAGAGCAACCCAGCGACATGACTGGCGAAAGCTTGATCAAATAATGCATATCCTGCGCGCCCTTTTGATTACTTTTGCGTTCGCCACTCCGGCGGTAACGCAAGACAATCCAGGGGCGACAGCGCAGGCCGCAGCGGATCGTTTGCGCGCGGCTTCAAGTCAGTTGCAAACCGCCAAATCCGCGCGTGATCGTGTGAAGGCCTTGACCTCGACAGTGCAAGCGTTTGAGACGGGTCTTGATGCAATGCGTGAAGGACTACGCCTTGCATCAACGCGCGAAAACGTGCTGAGCCGTCAGCTTGCTGCTCGCGACGGTGAAGTTGCTGAACTACTGGGCGTGTTGCAAACGATCTCGCGCGCGCCCGCGCCTGTGCTGCTGGCGCATCCTGACGGGCCTGCGGGTGCCGTGCGCTCTGGAATGCTGGTCGCGGAAATGACGCCTGCGCTGACAGCCCGTGCGAATGCGTTACGACGCGATGTGGAAGAAATGGCGCTGTTGCGATCCTTGCAGGAAACCGCGACGAATGAGTTGCGCACGGCTCTTATGGGCGTTCAAGACGCGCGCGCCGCGTTGAGCCAAGCTATGGCAGATCGCAAAGACCTACCAAAAATGTTTGTCGAAGATCCGGTGCGCACCGCGATCCTGATTAGTTCGACCAAAACGCTTGATGCGTTTGCAGGCGGCTTGAGTAAGATTACAACCTCTGAAGCCCTTGGCCCTTTGCCTGATATTGGCACGCTTAAGGGATCACTGCCTTTGCCCGTTGAGGGCGTGGTTCTGCGCCGCGCAGGCGAAGCCGATGCATCGGGTATCAAGCGCCCCGGCATCCTTGTCGCTGCGCGCCCGCGTTCTTTGGTGACGACGCCCACAACAGCGACCATTCGATATCATGGACCGCTCCTTGATCTTGGCAATGTCGTGATTTTGGAACCCCAAGCGAACCTCTTATTCGTCCTCACAGGACTCGAAACGCTCTACGGGGAGATCGGCCAAGTGTTGCCCGCAGGCTTTCCGGTCGGCTTAATGGGTGGAAATACCGCGCAATTGGACCAGATATCGTCACAAGGGAGTGAAGGGGCTGGAAACACCCGCTCAGAAACGCTCTACATAGATGTAAGAGAAAACAATAATTCCGTGGACCCACTGAGTTGGTTCAAGGCAAGCAAGGAATGAGCACATGAAAAAGTTTATCATGGCCGCAGTCGGGGGCACATTGGCCGGGATCGTCCTGACCACACAAGTCGCTGCCCCGCTATTGGCCCAAGAAGCGGACAAAAAGGTAAATGTCTATGAACAGCTTGATCTGTTTGGCGACATCTTTGAACGTATCCGCGCGCAATATGTTGAGGACGTCGATGAAGGCGACCTGATCGAAGCCGCCATCAATGGCATGCTTACCTCGCTTGATCCGCATTCTTCCTATCTGTCACCAGACGATGCCAACGATATGCGTGTACAAACGCGTGGCGAATTTGGCGGTCTTGGTATCGAGGTCACGCAGGAAGAGGGCTTTGTTAAAGTCGTCTCCCCCATCGATGGCACCCCTGCTGATGAAGCTGGTATCGAAGCCGGTGATTTCATTACCCACGTTGACGGAGAAAGCATTCTTGGTCTCGCGCTGGATGGTGCGGTTGAGATGATGCGTGGCCCCGTTGGGTCTGAGATCATCGTGACAATCGTACGTGAAGGCGAAGCAGAGCCGTTTGACGTGTCGATCATTCGCGATACGATCAAGCTCACAGCCGTGCGTTCGCGTACGGAAGGTCAAACCGTCGTTCTGCGTGTCACAACGTTCAACGACCAGACAACGCCCAACCTTGAAGAGAAGCTCGCCAAAGAAGTTGAAGAGCTGGGCGGCATGGACAATGTCAACGGCTTTGTCATTGACCTGCGTAACAACCCCGGCGGTTTGTTGACCCAAGCGATCCGTGTCTCTGATGCGTTTCTTGAGAAGGGTGAGATCGTTTCGACCCGTGGCCGCGATCCAGCGGATGGCGATCGTTTCAATGCAACACCGGGTGATCTAGCGATGGGCAAACCTGTTGTTGTTCTTATCAACGGAGGCTCTGCGTCCGCGTCCGAAATCGTCGCGGGTGCGTTGCAAGACCACCGCCGCGCGATTGTGATTGGCACCAAAAGCTTCGGCAAAGGCTCTGTGCAAACGGTTATGCCTTTGCGCTCCAACGGGGCTATGCGTCTGACGACAGCGCGGTATTACACGCCATCGGGCCGATCAATCCAAGCCTTGGGTGTCTCCCCTGACATCATCGTAGAGCAGCCCCGCCGTGCGCCTGAAGCAGAGAATGAGGCAGAGGAAGAAAGCATTTCCCGCCGCAACCGTTCTGAATCCGATCTGCGCGGTTCTTTGGACAACGACAGCCTGACAGAAGATGAGATCCGTCAAATCGAAGCGGACCGTGAGAAGGCCGAAACGGCGGCGCAATTGCGTGAGGACGATTACCAATTGGCCTATGCGATTGATATCCTCAAAGGCCTCAGCGCGCTGGGTCCGGACAAGTAAGCAAACGCGAATTCAAATCCAACAGGGGCAGTTCTGAATAGAGCTGCCCTTTTGCTTTTAAGGTAACCTCTTGTAAGCTCTACGCAAATACTTGGAGATTCCACTGAAGACTGTCGCCCTGGTGCTAACTGGCCTCTTGGCCTTGCTTCACATCTACATAACTTGGTTTGAAATCTTTGCCTGGACGACAGTTGGCCCTGGTGTTTTCGACATGCTTCCAACAGATCTATTTAAACAAACAACCCAACTTGCTGCGAACCAAGGCATCTATAACGCCTTCCTTGCCTTTGGCCTCGACTGAGCGCTCTTTATCAAAGATCCTAAATGGCAAAGGCACATAGCAAACTGCTTTTTAGGTTTCGTTCTCGTCGCAGGGGTCGTTGCGAGCATACGAGTTGCCATAAAATCCGGTTTACCCCAGTTCGTACCGTCTGCGATTGCACTGCTTTTCCTCAATCTCAGCAAATCATCATCCGTAAACTAAGCAAGAAAAGGTCCTGCATATGCGCCGCCTCATCACGTTTCTAACCACACACGCCATCGCAGTTGGTATCGGCTTTGCGCTCGGGATCTATCTTTTGCCTATTCTCACAGCCCCTAGCAGTCCTGATGCCGCAATGCTGGAAGAGAAAGCGCAAAGCGCCCTCTTTACCGCAGAGCTAACGCGCGATTTGAAGGGCAGCAACTTTCTACATTGGGGTGAAGGTACGATTAGCGTCAGCAAAGATGAGATCGTGCACCAAGGTAAGCTCGCCCCAGCCCAGACTATTTTGTCTACCTCACCAATGAGTTTGTCAAAGATGAGCCGGATTTGAAGCCCTCAAAGACTAAGCGCGCCGCGTTGGTCCGGTCAAAACATTCGGTGGATTCTTGTAAACTGTCCCTGACGATATCGACGTTGGCGCTTACACAAGCATCGTCGTGTGGTGCGAAAGTTTTGGTGAGTTTATCACCGCCGCAAAGTGCCGCTAAGCGTTATCTTTCAAACGCCCGCGCGCATCACTGCGCGCGCCCTCAGCAGTTACCAAATCAGCAACGCGCCCTAGCCCGTGGGGCGGCATACCAGAATACACGTTTTCATACTCACCCGCGCGCACCAGATAGGTTTCGTGCCAAATGCCGACGTCACCGCGGCTATGCTTCATACGTTTGTTGAACGCACGCCATACCGGAAAGTGCGCGTGCTCTTGCGATTTTGCGTAAGCTTCGAGATGGGCAAAACTGCGCCAATACTGCACGCTCAGCACCGCACCACCGGAGGTATACCCTAGAAAGCCCGTCTCCTGAGCCGGCAAGGCGTCCAGCTCTTTCAGCATCGCAGGCATGGTTTTCAGCAAGGGCAGCCATTTGTGGATCTTCCACCACACGTTCACCTTCAACCCAATGAGAAAAACGACAAAATCACCCTCAATCTGCGCTGTCATACGCTCGTTAATTATCTTTGCCATTGCGCTGATCCCGTTCTGTGATTCCCCTAGTACAAAGCCTCGCCAACAGATACACAAGGGCCAGTGCATACGCCGAAAGGTCCACGATGACACCCGAGCAAATCAACGCCCTCCCTTACCGCCCTTGCGTCGGTATTATGCTAGTGAACGAGGCTGGCGAAATTTTTACAGCCCAGCGTCTCGATAGCAGCGCGAACGCTTGGCAAATGCCGCAGGGCGGGATCGACAAAGGCGAAGAAGCGGGCGTTGCAGCTCTGCGCGAGTTGGAAGAGGAAACAGGCGTCACGCCAAACCTTGTAACAGTGATCAGGGAAACAAAAAGCTGGTTTCCCTATGACTTGCCTCACGCGCTTGTGCCAAAACTCTGGAAAGGGCGCTACAAAGGGCAGGAGCAAAAATGGTTCCTCATGAAGTTTCACGGCAGCGACGCAGACATCAACATCGACACGGAGATCCCCGAGTTCTCCGAATGGCGTTGGACGCCTGCGGATCAATTGGTCGCCAATATCGTGCCCTTCAAACGCGACGTTTATTCCAGCGTCTTGGAGGAATTTGCACCGCACTTCTAATCGCGGCTCCACTGCATGCACTGTCTTGCTTACCCTATGGTCTGCCCGAAGCACTTGCGGAAATTGACGGGTCCGAAGATGGATATGTCGCCGTGACTGGCAAGCTGTCTTTTAACAAAAACAAGCTTCCTAAGCCCGATTTTGAGAACCAAGGGCACACGCCTGAATTGATAAAAATCAAAGCGCGTTTGTCTGGCAAAGCGCTGTCGCGCTCAGGCTTTACAACTCCATTCAACACGCCACTCACATTGCAAGTACACTGCCTCGGTGAATGGTGCGCAGGTGCCGGCCAAACGTCTAATGTCCTCGTTTTCTTGAAACAAACAAATCAAGGATACACGCTCGACTTAAGTCCTTGCGGCGGCCATCTCTTTTCTGAACCGACCAAGAAAGATCTAAAGACTGTGCAACGATGCTACCTGAGCGAGCAATGTCCAGAACCCAATCAGTACTGATAGCATCCTATCTCTTATAATATATCCGCTGGAGGCATCAGCCCTTGTATTCATTCCAAACGTTCAAGCAGCTTTAGCGACGCATAACCGTCGGGGATCATCCCAACTGATCGTTGAAACCCTTTGATCGCAGCAATCGAATTTGGGCCAATCTTGCCATCAACACCTTTGGTGTTAAACCCCGCCCCCGTGAGCAGTCGCTGCATTTTTTGCCGTTCTTTATAAGTCAAAGCACGGTCTTCACGCGGCCACTCCGCTTTGATCGGTTCCGCGCCACGAATGCGATCACTCAGATGGCCAATACCTATCACATACGCATCAGCCGCATTATAACGCTCGATCACTTTGAAATTGTCAAACACCATAAACACAGCTCCACGCGCGCCTGCGGGCAATAGAATTGCCCCAACGCCATGATCAGGTACAGGCTTTCCATCGACGTCAAGCACGCCCAAACCGGCCCAATCAGCCGGTGCGCGTTTGATCTTACGGTTCGCCAGATCATAGTTGAATCCGTTGGGCAACGTAACCTCAACGCCCCAAGGTTGCCCAGTTTGCCACCCAAATTTGCTCAGGTACGCAGCCGTTGATGCCAATGCATCTGACGGATCATTCGCCCAAATATCGCGCCGCCCATCGCCTGTGAAATCAACCGCATGATCCAGATAGGACGTTGGAATAAACTGCGTGTGTCCCATCGCACCGGCCCAGCTGCCTGTCATGTTTTTCAGCGTTGTATCACCCGATTGAAGGATTTTCAGCGCGGCGATTAATTGGCTTTCAAAGAAGCGTCCACGACGTCCGTCATATGACAAGGTCGCCAGCGCCGAGACGATGGGCGTGTCACCGCGAAATTCGCCATAGGCACTCTCTAGGCCCCAAACCGCAACAACAACCTCTTTCTCCACGCCATATTTCGCCTCGATCCCGTCCAGCTTGGCACGGTGTGTCTCAAGTGCGGCTTTGCCATTTGCGATGCGTCTGTCCGAGGCTGCGCTATCAAGGTAGTCCCAAATCGTTTTAGTAAATTCTGATTGATTGCGGTCCCGCTCGATCACTTTGGGCAGGTAAACGACATCACGGAAGGACTGATCAAAGGCCGCAGGGCTTATCCCGGCGCTTAACGCGCGTCCTCGAAAAGCTGATATCCAACGCTTGAAACCTGCATTTGACGTGGCAGCAAGAATGGCTTCAGGCGTCACGGCGCGTTCCTTCTTAGTCACGTTTGGGCGCGCGTTGGGGCGGATCTTGGAGGTGAGCTTGGCCGTTTGCTCTGCCGTCACTGCATATGCGTTCGGGCGGCTTTCGGGGCGAACAGTGGTCTCGACGCTCTCCGCTAAAGCCAAGCCAGAAAGGGACGTCATCGCACAGAATACAAAAAATTGAACGCGCATAGGTTTACCTTTTCAAACCATTTCCCTTCACGGTAGCGCGATTACTTCCAATACAAAATAAATCAGGAGAACAGAGTGCGGGTATTCGCCGACGCAAAGGGATCATTGCGGATACGTTCGATGAATTCTCGCAACATCGGCACGCGGTTTGGGCGAAAACTATCCTCGCTCACCACAAGATCACGCATGCGATCCAATCGAAACGAGTGATAGTCCTGACGCAAGTGACAATAGGCCAGCAGACAATGCGCGTTATCAATGGCCGTTATTCCCAAAGGATCAACGCTGCGTTCGCTCGCAGCACCTTCTTTGTCCATATAAGCAAAGGTGATGCGCATTTCGGCCCATGCTGCCTGTCGCAGCGCGCGCGGATCAACGCCTGGTTTGGGGCCCTCACGAAAGTGACGCGCAGAGAGAACTGCATGTTCCAAACGATGCGCTTGGCTCGGCGATAATCTGCCCTTGAGCTTACTCAAGGCACGACCGTCTGCCTGTGCTAGCGAAGGATCACCTGTTTGCCCGACTTCGCGCAATCCAAGCACCAGGGCTTCAATTTCTTCATCATCAAACCCTAAGGGCGGTAAAGTCGCGTCCTCGATAAGCGTGTAGCCATAGCCAGCCTCCCCATCGATCACCGCGCCGAGCGAACGCAAGCTGTCGATATCGCGGTAGATCGTGCGCAGCGACACATCCATGTCCCGCGCCAGACTTTGTGCGAGAACAGGCGGCGCGGCTTGGCGCATGGCTTGCATTAGCTGAAACAGGCGGGTGGTGCGGGACATAAACTTCTTCTTGAGAGGCTTACTGACAATAACTGTCAGCAGCATACGTTAGCAAGGTCTTCAGAAACATAGGAGATCACATCATGCTTACCCTACTCACATTTCCCGGCAGTTTCGGCGCGCCAAGCCATAGCCCCTACTGCGTCAAAGCCATGTGCTTGCTGCAAATGTCGGGTCTGAACTGGCAGCCAGAGTATATGCACGACCCTCGCAAAATGCCGCTGAGCCGTTTGCCCGTTCTGAAAGACGGCGATCAATTGATCCCAGATAGCGCACACATTCAAATGCATCTTGAAGCGAAGGGTGTCGATTTCAACGCAGGTCTGAGTGAACTTGAAAAGGCCCAAGCGCATGCGTTGGTGCAGATGACGGAAGCGGGGCTTTACAATATTCTTGTGCATGATCGCTGGCTTGTGGATGCCAGTTGGGAGCACACCCGCACCGAGTTTTTCAAGGCGATCCCTTGGCTTATTCGTGGGCCTTTGACCCGCAACCTTCGCAAAGGCATCCGTGCGAAAATGATGGCCCAGGGCACGGCGCAGTTTTCTGAAAGCGAGCGTGTGAAGCATATGAAGAGTGATCTAGTCGCGCTTTCAGCCCAGTTGGGCGAATCCGATTTTCTGTTTGGTGACGCACCCACTGCGGCGGATGCAGCCATTGCGCCTGTCCTTGATATGATCCTCAATTTGCCCGTCGAAACCGCAGCACGCTGCCTTTTGCGTAGCTGGGACGGATTACCCGCCTATGTCGTCCGTGTAAGCGACGCGATCTATCCGGGCGCGCAACCGGTCAAACTTAGCGTTGCCGCTTAACCTTGCGCTTCACCTTATCCGTCTTGCGTTTGGAGGTTTTCTCTTTGCGCCGGACGGGTTTGCCGCGACCACGATGACCACCGCCGCCACCTTTGGGCAGGGCTTGACCGTCAATCGTCAGCATCTCCAACTCGACCCCACCCGTTTGCGGTGTGGTAGAAGCCAGTTTGACCGTAACGCGTTGACCAAGCCCGATCATAAAGCCTGAATCGGACCCCATAAGTGTGGAGCTCTCTGCATCGAAATTAAAGAACTCGCGCCCCAAAGAGCGGACAGGCACAAGCCCATCGGCCCCCGTCGCGTCAAGTTTCACAAAGACACCAAATTTGACGACACCGCTGATGCGCCCACCCAATTCTTCGCCCACATATTCGCTTAAGAACGCGGCCAGATAGCGATCCGTCGTATCGCGTTCCGCCATCATAGAGCGACGCTCGGTTTGGGAAATATGTTCGCCCGTTTCTTTCAGACCATCCGCATCCTTTTGCGTCAGGCCATCTTTGCCCCAACCATGCGCGGTGACCAAAGCACGGTGCACAATCAGGTCCGCATAGCGACGAATGGGCGAGGTGAAATGCCCGTAATTGCGCAGCGCGAGGCCGAAGTGACCAAAATTCTCAGGGGAATAATACGCTTGCGTCATGGAGCGCAGGGTCGAGATATTGATCAGCTCTGCCTCGTCCGTATCGGCTGCTTGGCGCAAAAGCTGGTTGAGGTGCTTGGTCTGCAAGACCTGCCCCTTCGCCATGTTCAAACCCGCGCTTTGCGCCGTTTCGCGCAAAGCATTCAGTTTTTCCTGAGAGGGTTCTTCGTGCACGCGAAACAAAAGCGGCTGCTTCTTTTCGATCAAAGTTTCCGCTGCGCAGACATTGGCAAGTACCATAAATTCTTCGATCAGGCGGTGCGCATCAAAGCGTTCTGCAAAGGCAACGGACGTGACTTTGCCCTCGTCGTCCAGAATGATTTTACGCTCTGGCAGATCCAGTTCCAGCGGCTGACGCAGCGCCCGCGCCTTTTTCAAAGCACCGTAAGCGGCGTAGAGTGGGCGCAGAACCGGGCTGACAAACGGTTCTGTTTTTTCATTCGCATTGCCGTCCATTGCCTGCTGAACCTCGGTATAATTCAGTGAGGCTGGGGACTTCATCAGGCCACGCAAAAATTCATGGGATAGCTTCTGGCCATCAGCATCAATGACAATGCGTACCGCAATACAGGCGCGCGAAACGCCCTCATGGAGGGAACACAGATCACCAGACAGGCGATCTGGCAGCATCGGCACAACGCGATCCGGGAAATAGCTGGAGTTGCCGCGATTGCGCGCTTCTACGTCCAACTCGGATCCCGGTGTCACGTAGTGAGCGACATCGGCAATCGCAACCCACAGGATGTGACCGCCTTTATTGGCTGGGTCCATATCGGGTTCTGCATAGCAGGCATCATCGTGATCGCGCGCATCGGAGGGGTCGATGGTAACCAGCGGTACATCGCGCAGATCGGTGCGTCCGCCTAAACCAGCGGGGGTTTTTGCATCCGCTTCTGCGATCACTTCATCGGGGAAATGATCGGGGATGCCGTGCTGATGGATTGCGATCAGCGACACGGCTTTAGGCGCAGTCGGATCGCCAAGGCGCGCAACAATCTGCGCACGCGGTAGGCCCATGCGGGCCTTCGTGCCCGTCAACTCGGCTTCAACCAATTCGCCATCTTTGGCAGCGCCTGCAGCGCCTGCTGGCACCTCCCATTCTTTGGCAGCACCTTTGTCGATGGGTAGAATGCGCCCACCTTCATGGCCTTGGCGAAACACGCCAAGGATACGTTCAGGGTTCGCGCCAATGTGACGAATAAGGCGGGCTTCATAAAGGTTTCCTGCGCCTTTGATCTTGTTCACGCGCGCCAAGATGCGATCCCCAGCACCAAGCGCCTTGTCGCCTTGTTTGGGGATGATCAGTATTTCAGGTTCCGGGCCTGTACCCTCCCACTCCATCGCTTTGGCTGTAAGATCGCCATCGCTATCGGGGCCAAGAACTTGCAAGACAGATACAGGCGGCAGGCTATCAGGATCGCGAAACGTCTTTTTGCGCTTGGTCAAATGCCCTTCTGCTTCAAGCTCTTTCAAGATGCGCTTGAGATCAATCCGCTTGGCCCCCTTGATACCAAACGCCTTCGCGATATCGCGTTTGGCGGTCTGGGTCGGGTTGTCGATGATCCATTGCAAGATCGTGGCTTTGGTGGGTAATTTATTCATACTGATAGGCCCTACACGCTAATGCGAACGAACTAAACGCAAATCCTAACGCGCGGGCAAAGCATCGATGAAACCATCAATCGCCTCGATACGATTCCCGTGACTTGGGTGGCTCGACATCCATTGCGGCGCGTCGCCCGTTGTTTCTGAAATTTTTTCAAAAAACGACTTGAGACCCTTGGGATCAAACCCCGCTTTATGTGACAAGGCCACACCGAATTTGTCCGCTGCAGTTTCTTGCTTGCGACTATAGGACAGCGACAAAAGCGCGTTGCCCTCCAGCAGGATATCTTCCATCAGCGGCCCGGTTTCACCAGCCAAAAGCGCGACAAGAATATACGCCCCAAGCGAACGATACAGCCGCCGCAACCCATGGTCTCCGACAACATGTCCAATTTCATGGCCCAGAATACCCGCAAGCAAATTGTCGTTTGCAAAGTTTTGCACCAAGTCATCCGTGAGCACCATAGTCCCACCCGGCAACGCGAATGCGTTCGGGCCAACAGATGGCATATCACGGAACAAAACGGTGAATTTTCGCCCCTCGCGTTCCTGTTCAGGCAAGGCCGAGATGACCTGTTCGTAAATCATACGCGCGCGCGTCTGGGCCTCTTGTGACAGTCCGGTTGGGTCCGCCATAACGTAGTCAATCGTTTGCAACGTACCGCGATCAATCTGTTCCACCACGACGCTTGGGGTCATCGCAACCGCGAGCGCTGCCAAAATATCCAAACCAAAGCGCCACAACACATACGCAGCTGCCAAACAGGCTATGGAAAACGCTACAAGATGCGGGCCAAATCGTTCAAGCTGGTGCAAACGCGCACCGCGGCTTCCGGCGTCCAGTTGTGAAAACCCGGCGTGATCGCTAGTCTCGAACACGGTGCCGTCTTCGAAGATAAGCTTGCGCGCAGTCCGCCCCAAGGCCGCATCAATGTGCACCTCGCTGAGAGGGCTGCGCGCAAATTCTTCTTCCTCTTCCTCATCATGGCTTAGGTTGAGGACGCGCACCCATGTCACGCCCTCATGATCGACACACTCCAACCGCGCATCCCGTCGCCGGGACGCGCCCAGAAGGTAGACAAACCCTTCCAAAGAAAAGGACGCAGTCACCAAAACCACCCTAGATGGGCAGGCCGAGATCAATGCCTTCGATATCGGAATAGGCATCCCCGAGTGCGCTCATTTCTTCCTGTTGCGTCCCGATGAAGTCATCGACAGAGCTGCCAAGAACGACACCTGTATGATCCGCAAGATATCGGGCGATGCGAATTTGTGCCCAAGGCAACATCAAACCCAGCGTGCAAACCACGACGACCAAATTGGAAATCGCGATCCAGAAAAGTTGCGGCGCACTTACGTTAGAGGTGAGACAATGACCGCCGTCCAATGTGGTGCCGTTGTAGATCGCGTTGCGCGTCATCGCTTGATAAATCACCGCTGCCGGGATGAAGCCGATGAAGAATACTAGATAGAATATCGCAATAGCGCCGACCGCCGCATTCGGATCATTGTCCATTTCTATCGCAGCTCCGCCAAGCGCCGTCAGGCTGAAGCCCATCGTCAGCGCACCAACGAGAAATACCGCGACGATCCAAAGCACCGCAACTCCAGCCGCTTTGTAAAATGCAGAAATCGGTGCGTCCATGTCAAAGGCAGCCGTCCCAAGACGGTGGTTGTTGATCGAGAACTTTTTCACTGTGCGATCCAAGATTGGTGCCGTTGTGTAGAGCGTCAATAGGCACAAGATCGGGTAGACAACAAAAACCACAAAAGCACGTGTGGTCGTCCCCACGAAGCGGAAACGCACGTTAGAGTAAGTAGACATACCCGCATTAAACATCAGCGCTCGCGTCAAAAGCCATGGGTAAAGCACGATCAAACCAAGCAGTAAGATTAAGCCAAGAATTGGCATCAGCGTCACGATGATTTGAAAGACAACAATCGCAGCAATTACGATCAAGCGACCTTTTAGGATTTGACCGCCGGTTGCATGGTAATCGAAGTTGCGTCCTTCCATATGCGTGTTGTTATAAAAGTATTTCTTCGCACGCACTTTCGCCCAAGCGGAATAAATGCCGATTGTAATAATCGACAGCAAAAGATTGACGATCCAAATACCGAACCATTCTTTCGCACTGCCTGTAAAATCAAATTTCTGAGAATTAATTGTTTGCTCCAATGACATGGGAGACTCCACTAAAAATTAGCCTTTAGCGAGTGTTAACGGACAGGAGTCCTTCAGGGAACCCTGTCCGTTAACTACTAAGAACTATTTTACTGCCAGAAATACAGCCTTGATCACATAGCTATTAGATCATCCACCGTATCCACATCACGCAAGGTCGCGACATAGGCGATGCTCACATCCCCTAGAGAGCGCGCGCTATCCGTTAGGGCGTGCTCGGAAGACCAACGCACATCGGTGAGGATATCGGCGCGTGGGGGGCGTGCACGCTTCATCCCGATGAGCCAATAACCACCATCCGGCGCGGGGCCAAAGACCGCTTCATGATTGCCCAGCGCGTTGAAAGCTTCTGCGATGCGGGGGCGCGTGATGTCGGGAATATCGGCACCAATGATGCAGACGAGGCCATTGGGAAGACCTCGCAAAAGGCGGGACATGCGGTGACCAAGATCACCGCGACCTTGCGCGACACGAGGGAGATGGGCGGGCCAAATGCGGCTGGTGAGGCCCTCAACATCAGGGGCGACGGCGAGGATTGTGTCCCAGCGGGGGTCCTCGATCCGGCGCAACAAAGCGCCGACCTGATGACGAAACCACCATGCGGAAGCGGTAAGGCCGATGTCCCGACCCAGGCGCGTTTTCACACGACCAGGATGGGGCTCTTTCACCATGACGACCAGCTTGGCCCTCATAGAAAAAGTTCCATCATACGGTGATCGATGCCTGCGTCGTTGAAGACGTCGCCGTAAGCTTTGAAACCGAACCCTTCGTAGAACCCGAGCGCGTCAAGCTGTGCGCCAAGAACTGCGCGCGGATGGCTTTCTGCGCGCGCCCATTCGAGACAGGCTTGGATTAAAGCTTGGCCTTGATAGGTCCCACGCGCGTCTTTCAAGACGCAAACGCGGCCAATTTTGGCGGAGCCATTTGTAATAAACACACGGGCTGTACCAACTGCTTTGTCCTCTACGTAGGACAGGAAATGGACGGAGTGTTCGTCCATCCCATCGACTTCATCCTCAGTGCTCACACCTTGTTCATCGGTGAAGACAATTTTACGGATGAGCTGACACGTAACAATGTCAGTCGTCTGGACGACACTCATGCGAAGTAGTCTTTCAGGATGCGTAAGTAAATGCTTTTGAGCTGTGCGATTTGCTCGATTGGGACATTCTCATCGACTTGATGCATGGTTTTACCAACGAGACCGAACTCCACAACAGGGCAATGGTTTTTCACGAAGCGAGCATCAGATGTGCCGCCTGTGGTGGACATTTCGGGGGTTACGCCTGTCTCTGCTTCGACAGATTTGGCGATAAGATCGGAAAGCGGACCGGGTGGCGTGATAAAGCTTTCACCGCTGATTTTGATTTTGAGGGTGATGGGCATGTCGAACTCGGACGCGACTTTGTCAGCTTCGACTTGAAGCCACTCGGACAGGCTCGCACCGGAATGAAGATCATTGAAGCGGATGTTCACGGTGGCGCGGCAATTGGCGGGGATCACATTGGTCGCAGGGTTGCCGGTGTCGATCGTGACAACCGCGAGGGTGGAGGCATCGAAGTGATCTGTACCTTGATCCAGCTCATGGCCGGCAAGACGGTCCATCAGGCGCGCGAGTGCAGGCAAAGGATTTTTGGCGCGGTGTGGATAGGCGGAATGGCCTTGTTTTCCCGTGACCTCAAACCAGCAGGTCAGCGAACCACGACGACCGATTTTCATCATTTCACCCATCTCATTCGGGCAGGTTGGCTCCCCGACCAAACATACGCTCATCCGTTCGTTTTCACGCTCCATATAGTCGAGCAGGGCGGTCGTACCATCGAGCGCATCGCCCTCTTCATCGCCGGTAATCGTCAAGATCACCGCGCCGTCTGGTGGTGTCGTTGCGACGAAATCAATCGCAGCGGCTGCAAAAGCAGCAACGCCAGACTTCATGTCGGTCGTGCCTCGCCCGTACATTATGCCATCGACGATATCCGCACTGAACGGCCCGTGCGTCCATGCTGTTTGATCGCCAATCGGCACAACGTCCGTGTGCCCATTAAAGCCGAAGGTCTTCACCGCGCCTTTAATGCCCCAACGCGCAAAAAGGTTGGAAATGCCAGCACGATCAACGCGCGAACACTCAAAACCTGCATCATCCAACAACTTTTGCAGAAGAATCAAAGCACCGCCTTCTTCGGGCGTCACCGACGGACAACGGACGAGATCGGCGGTAAGTTTGACGGGATCAATGGGCTGCATAAGCATATCCTATGGGGCTTGCGTGGTGGAACCTTGCTACCGCCCTGCGCTAAGTGATGCAATTGGTTGAAAGAATTGTGACCAAAATGGGACGCCTCGCTGACATACATCCCCAGATTGCTGATAAAACTGTTCCTGTGTGCCAGAGGTCCATGTTAGCGTTTCGTTAATAAATTGACCCGAGGCAGGGCAAACAGCAGTACAGGTCCAACGTGGCCACCCAAAAATGACCTGCAAAAGTGCGGGCGTGAAGCAGTTTGAACTGTCTCAATACGAAAGGTATTGAGGCATGCCAGCAACCGGCGCAGAGCTAGGTTACAACACAAGCGCATCCGCGTTAGCGATGGCTAATGCCATCTTTGGCAGCGGTGTGACCGTCACAGGCGCGAGCTATTCAGGCGATAATCGCAGTTCGGCAATATATTCGAACGGCGACGCCTTGTCCCCCGATGCAACACCAGGTGACACAGGGGTTATCCTATCCACAGGTCGCGCGGACCGTTTCACACAAAGCAATGGCGATCCAAACCGCGTGACGAATACTTCGACGAACACCTCTGGGGTTAACAACGATTCAGATTTCAACGCAGCTGCAGGTGCAAACACCTATGACGCGTCTTTTCTTGAGGTGGACTTTACGTCGCCAACTGCTGGCTTCATGACGATGCAGTTCGTTTTCGCATCCGAAGAGTACCCCGAATATGTGAATTCGCTTTTTCAGGATATGGTCGGCGTCTGGATTAACGGTTCCCAAGTCAACCTGACAGTTGGCAACGGAGACGCTGATCCCGGCAACTTGAACGCAAGCGATAACAGCAACCTATTCATCAACAACACCAGCGATGATTACAACACCGAAATGGATGGTTTCACCGTCACAATGACGATGACCATTCCGATCAACTCGGGCACGAATTCGATCAAGATCGGCGTCGCGGATGTTGCGGATAGCAGTTACGATTCCAACTTATTGATTGCGGCGGACTCGATCCAATCCGCGTTACTTGCAAATGATGACAGCGCAAACATCAATCCTACTGGTTCGAAAACAATTAATGTGCTGGCCAATGATACGAACACCACCGGCGGCACGCTGACGGTGACACATATCAACGGGCAGTCGGTTGTTGTTGGTAGCATTATTACCCTCGGGACTGGCCAGACAGTTGAGCTAAACGCGGATGGCACACTCACTGTTGTTGGCGACGGGGACGTTGAGGACGTCAATTTTACCTACGCGATTGAAAGCTCCACGGGCGAGTCTGACACAGGGTTCGTTCTTCTCAACATGGTGCCCTGCTTTGTCGCGGGAACCCTGATTGAAACGGCACATGGCAAGATGCCCGTAGAAGTCTTGGAAGCGGGCGATCTGATCCTCACGCGCGATCAAGGCTATCAACCCTTGCGTTGGATCGGCCAGCGAGACGTGGTCGCAACCGGCAAAATGGCCCCTGTGGAGATTGCCGCGAACACGTTTGGCGAACACGGTGTTTTGCGCGTCTCACCGCTGCATCGCATTTTGTTGCAGGATGAATTGGCGGAACTTCTCTTCGGTGAATCCGAAGTGTTGGTCGCCGCAAAAGAGCTGGTGAACGATCAAACAGTGCGCATCCGCGAAGGCGGCGATGTCACCTATGTTCATCTCCTTTTTGATCGCCATCAAATTGTTATTTCGAACGGTCTCGAAAGCGAGAGCTTTCTGCCCGGCGGTCAGATCACTAATCTTTTCGAAGAAGAGGCTGTTGCAGAAATTTGCGCGATATTCCCGGAACTCGATCCCCATACAGGTGAAGGTTATAGCCCTGCCGCACGGCGTATCTTGCGCAAATATGAAGCGGATCTTCTGTTGGGGCGCGCAGCGTAATGGGATGGCTTGCCTATAGCGGTGGACACGGCACAGCGACTGCACATGCATCGATCACACCAGAAATCATGATTGAAACAGGGGCTTTAGTGCTTGAGGCACCCTTGCCGTCTGATCGGCGTGCCGCCACGCTTTTGGAAGTCGCGAGCCTGCATCCCGAACCTTCCTTGCTGCGAATCCAATCAATTCCGGGCGAGGGATTTTCCGTTTTGATCAGCTCGAGCGCTTCAGTGTTTCACGCGCTGATCTCTCACACGTTGCAATCACGTACGGATAGTTTCCGCCTGACCCTGAATTGGGATTCGACGTCCGGTGACGGCTTTCTATCCATTGAACATCCCGGCGATGACGCGTTGTTCACCCGCGATTTAACACGATGCATTCCGATGCCTGGCGCACTTATTCTTGGGGCACTTGCGGAAATGCGCAGTGCAGATGTGGCGCAAAACCTATCCTATATCGGCTTTCATCAAGGTCCAATTCATGTTGGTCCCTCGCCAACCCTAGATTTCCACACGCCAGTTCTAACACCTCAAGGCTATCGCAAGATTGGTGCGATGAAACCCGGTGATACAGTGATCAGCACCAGCGGCGACATTGTTCCCGTGCTGGGTGTGTTCAAGAAAACCACGCCAGCCTTTGGCAGCTACGCACCTGTAAGATTACGCGCGCCTTACTTCGGATTGCAGTCCGATTTAGTCATGGCGGGCACCCAGCGCTTGATCGTTGGTGGCTCTAATGTTGAATACACATTCGGCTGCGACGAAGTCCTTATCCCCGCGCAACACCTGATCAATGGCACCGCAGCTATTGCACAGCCTGCAATTGGCACCGTGACATATTTTCAGCTTTTGCTCCCTGAAAACGAAGCGTTCATTGCAAGTGAACTCAACTTGGAAAGTCTGTTCATCGGACGTCTGCGCAGACGCAAAGATATCTTTCAACGCACATCTTTGTCCGCTTTACCGCGCAATCTTTTGCCAGAGCACGCAGCGTCCGCAAGCCAGATCTTGCGCCCCTATGAGGCCATTACACTAGCCGCAATGCGCGCCGCTTAATGCGCAGGCTTATCGTCAAACAAAGGCGTCATTTGAGCGATGATAACGGAATTCTCATCAAGCGCGCGCTGCATCAATGCGCGTTCATCATCAGAAATGTCATGCCCTTCGGCCCTGCGTTCGTCGAGCGTGCCGTATCCCGTGACATCCAAAGGCGCGACATCCGCCTGCTTTAAGATGGCGACAGTCTCGCGCACGGCTTCCGCTTCATCAACACCGGAGGCGTAAATCATCAGGGCCGCCCCGCTTGATCCTTCGGGAAAACCGTCACCGCTAGAGCGACCAGCTTGCACCAAAAGCGTGAAAACTTGTTGCTTTTTGCGGGGTTTTTTGGGCTTATCAGACATAAGTTTCGGCGTATCTGCTGCACTGCCTTGCGTCAAGCACCGCGGTTGGTTGACGAATAGGGGCTAAATCTATCAGTGTCTCGCGAGTTCTCACACCACGGCGGACCCTGCACCAATGGCATATTTGAAACGCATCGTTCTGACCTTTTTGACGCTTCTCTCTTTGACTGTGCCAGCAGCGGCGCAATCGGATGACCCGTTGGTCTTCGCAACTGTGCACCGCCCTCCTTTCGCGGATACTGAAGGGGACCAGATCACAGGTTTCAGTATTGATCTGATGCGCGCAATCGCAGATCAGCTAGGCCATGAGGTCGTGTTTGAGCCAAACACCCGTTTTGGCGATATGTTAAGTGCCGTGCGTTCAGAACGTGTTGACGGTGCAATCGCCAATATCTCGATTACGGCAGAGCGCGAGCGTACGATGGCCTTTAGCCAACCGATCTTTGGTAGTGGTATCAAAATTATGATCCCAAACGAAGGATCAGGGGCCAGCATCTTTGCTTTGTTCACTTGGGATATTGCGCTCGTCGTTTTACGCGGCTTGGCCTTGCTGTTTTTTGGCGGTCTGCTGATGTGGTTTTTTGAACGTCGCGTACAACCCTATTTCGGCAAACCCGCACGCGAAGCGCTGTTTCCCTCATTCTGGTAGGCCCTCAATCTGGTAGTTAACGGGGGATTTGAAGACCGCGCGCCGCGCTCAACCTTCGGGTGCATCTTCGCGGTGCTGTTGGTCGTGTCGAGCTTGTTTAGCGTGTCGATCTTTGTCGCCTCCATCACCGCGGCGATGACCGTAAACGCGCTTAGCTCCAACGTGCAAAACCTGCGTAATTTAGAAGATCGCCGCATCGCAACTGTGACGAGCTCAATAAGTGCTGCGTTCCTCACTGCAAATAGATTGGTAGTTGCTAATTATGCCTCGCCTGACGAAATATTCAAAGCGTTTGAGGCTGGTGTAGCCGGCGCCGTCATCTTCGACGGACCCATCTTTGCCTACGATTAACAGAACAACGCCCAAGGCAAAGCCGGCGTGCTAGAGCGTACGTATCGTCCTGAGAATTACGGAATTGTTCTAAGCAGCGGCAGCCCGCTAAAAGAAGAGATCGATCAGGTTCTGTTGAAATTCCGCGTGGATGGTACCTACGACGATCTGCTCAGCAAGTGGTTCGGCAATATTTACTCACCTATCTAAAGGCGAGACAGCAAAGGCACCGATCATAGCGCCTTTGCCTTTGTTCATTTAGTCGCGCAGCAACTCGTTGATGCTGGTCTTGGAGCGCGTCTGCGCATCAACACGCTTCACGATCACCGCACAATAAAGGTTCACCCCATTCTTACTTGGCATGGAGCCTGCAACAACGACCGAGCCCGCAGGCACTTCGCCATATGTGAACTCACCTGTTTCGCGATCAACGATCTTGGTAGACTGGCCGATAAATACACCCATGCCAAGGACGGAGCCTTCACGCACGATGCAGCCCTCAACAACTTCGGAGCGCGCGCCGATAAAGCAATTGTCTTCGATGATTGTTGGACCCGCCTGCATCGGCTCTAGAACACCACCGATGCCAACACCGCCGGAGAGATGCACGTTTTTGCCGATCTGCGCGCAGGAACCAACAGTGGCCCATGTATCAACCATCGTGCCCTCATCGACATATGCGCCGAGGTTCACAAATGACGGCATCAGGACCGCGCCGGGCGCGATGAAGGCAGATTTGCGGACGATACAGTTAGGCACCGCACGAAATCCTGCGGCTTTCCATTGCTTATCTCCCCACCCTTTGAACTTGCTATCGACCTTGTCCCACCAGCCAGCGCCTTGAGGGCCACCTTCCTGCTGCTCCATATCTTTGATGCGAAAACCAAGTAGAACCGCCTTTTTCGCCCATTGATTAACGTGCCAATTGCCGTCCGCCTGCTTTTCAGCAACACGAAGCTTGCCGCTATCAAGTGCGTTCAGCGTATCTTCAATCGCCTCGCGCTGCTCGCCGGTTGTGGCGGGTGTGATTGTGTCGCGAGCCTCCCAGGCCGCTTCGATGGCAGTTTCTAGCTGTGCATTAGACATGGGATTCCCTCGCTACGTTGAATTTGCGGCTTTAGACAACAAAGTCCCCGCTGGCGCAATCGCGATCGTGACTGGCAAGGCGCGCAGTGGCTCGTTAGACATGCCTTAACCCGATTTAAAGGACGCGAGACATGAAAGACGACAAGAAAAGCCCCTTCCGCGATGCAGGCACGGACCGCCAAGCAACCGAGCAAGTGCCAGATACGCCACAAACCCGCGCACCTGCCTACAAGTTGGCTTTTGCGGATGAGGATTTCTTGTGTCGCGACGAGTTACGTTCTGTGCGATTGCAGTTGGAATTGCTCAAGCCTGAATTGATCATGGACGAGCGCGGGATCGAAAGCACGATTGTGCTCTTTGGTGGCGCTCGTATTCCAGAGCCTGCGAATAAGAGCTCTGCAAGGACCAAGACTTTAGCGGACCTGTCAAAGTACTACGATCAAGCGCGCGAGTTTGCCCGTGTAATGACCGAAAAATCGATGAAGTCCTATGGCAAAGAAGATGTCATTGTCACAGGTGGTGGACCCGGTGTGATGGAAGCGGGAAACCGTGGTGCGATGGATGCGGGTGGTGCGTCCATCGGCTTAAACATCGTGCTACCCCACGAGCAGGCCCCCAATGAATACGTCACGCCGGATCTGTGCTTCAACTTCCACTATTTCGCGATCCGCAAGATCCATTTCCTTATGCGGGCTAAGGCGATTTGCGTGTTTCCAGGTGGGTTTGGCACGCTGGATGAAACCTTTGAGGCTTTGACGCTCATTCAGACGGGACGCATGCAGCGGGTTCCTGTTCTGCTTTTTGGTCGTCAGTTCTGGGAGAACATTATCAATTGGAATGCTTTGTCCGAAGCGGGTACGATTTCGGCAGAAGATCTTGACCTGTTCCGCTTTGTTGAAACAGCTGAGGAAGCGATTGACGCGATTGAGAACTGGGATGGCGCGGGCGAGCGTCGCGGCGAAATTCCAGGGAGATAAGAGATGTCTGAGAATGGCTATGAAACGGGTCGTTTGAACCTGCCCTTCGTGGGTATTTCGACCTTTGCCAAGAAACCTTATGTGGCGGATTGGGATGCGATTGACGCGGACGTCGCTGTTCTTGGAGCGCCTTTTGATTTCGGCACCCAGTGGCGCCCAGGCGCGCGTTTTGGGCCACGTGCCGTGCGCGAAGCGTCGACTTTGTTCAGCTTTGGCCATGCGGGTGCCTATGATCACGAGGATGACGCCACATATTTGGGTGGTGACGTGCGCATCGTGGATATTGGCGACGCGGATATTATTCATACCAAGACCACCGAAAGCCATGCCAACATTGAACATGGCGTGCGCAAGGTTCTGGAAGCGGGCGCACTGCCAGTGACCATTGGGGGTGATCATTCGATCAACATTCCCTGCATTAATGCGTTTTCTGAGCAAGAGCCGTTCCATGTCGTTCAAATCGATGCGCATTTGGATTTCGTGGATGAACGCCACGGCGTCACCGAAGGCCACGGCAACCCCATGCGTCGCGCGATAGAGAAGCCCTATGTCAGCGGCATGACCCAGCTTGGCATTCGCAATGTGTCGTCCACCGCGAAAGAAGGCTACGAGGATGCGCGCGAGCGTGGGTCTGATATTTTATCTGTGCGACAGGTGCGCAAATTGGGTACAGAGACTGTTTTGGATCGCATCCCAAAGGGTACGCGGATCTATGTCACAATCGACATTGACGCCTTTTGCCCCTCTATCGCCGCGGGAACGGGCACGCCAAGCCATGGCGGGTTCCTTTACTACGACGTCCTAGAGATCTTGCAAGGATTGGCCGCGCGCAATGAGGTTATAGGGATCGACCTTGTTGAAGTTGCGCCCGCTTATGATCCAAGTGAGAGTACGCAGATTTTGGCGGCGCAACTATTGTTGAATTTTCTCGGATTTATCTTTCATGCCAAAGCGCAGCGCTAGGAATGATATGAGGATTTGAGTTTAAAGGGCATGATGACGCCTACAGTGTTTTGAACATCACAAACGCATCAATCATCCCGTCTTTGGGGTGCTTGAATGCGTGCGGTAAGCGGCCCACAATGTCAAAACCAGCGCGCGTCCAAATGTCGATGGCGCGGGTATTGTTGGACAGCACAAAGTTGAATTGCATAGCCTGATAGCCTTTCGCTTTCGCGCGGGTGAGCGCATCGGCTAGCATTGCGCGCGCGACGCCCTTGCCAGCGGAGTTCGGCGCGGTGATGAAGCCACAATTACACACATGAGCGCCACCGCCTTGGGCATTGGTTTTCAAGTAGTAAGTGCCAAGTCGCTCGCCCTTCTCCTCAATCACTAAGCAACCTGCATTTGCTCCCGTCCAGTAGCTTAGCGCGTCTTGCTCGGAAATTTCTGGATCGATGGCATATGTTTCGCCACTTCGAAACACGGGTTTCAGCATCGTCCACAGGTGGTGGTGGTCTCGTTTCTCAACAGCTCGGATTAGCATTGTTCTTGCTTTCTTGTTTCTGCTGGATCGGTACGTTTACAAGAGATGCTTGATTTACATCCAAAACGACGCAAGTGTGAAGCTATGACCGATCAAACTCCCATTCAATTGCATCCTAGTCCTGCGCACATGCAGGTGGCTTTTCATCGCACCGAACTCGGACCAATCATGTCGCTATACGGGCAGATGGTCGCGGCTGGCGAATGGCGCGATTACGGGATTTCTTGCCTCAAGGACTTGGCCGTGTTTTCAGTGTTCAAACGCACTGCTGAGAACCCACTTTATCGGATCGAAAAGCGCCCCAAACTTCGCAATAAACAAGGGCAGTATTCAGTCGTTGGGATGGACGGGCAGATCCTAAAACGCGGCAATGATTTGCGCGTAGTGTTGCGCGTGCTTGAACGCAAACTCATCCGTGCGGTTGACTAAAAACGCACATGACGCGTGACGTCGCCGTCGCCTTGAGCGGCAATACGCGCAAGCGCAACATCCAAACCCTCCAACACCACAGACATATGATGTGCATTCGCGTGGATCAGCGTTTTAGTGTCCGCCAACATCGCTACATGACCTTTCCAAAACAGTAGATCGCCCGCCTTTGGATTGCCGCTGGCTGTGCGCCCAAGACTTTGTTCTTGCAAATCACTATCGCCAGCGCAGTCTATCCCACAGACCATCAACGCGACTTGAACCAGCCCCGAGCAATCAATCCCAAAGCGACTGTTGCCACCCCAAAGATAGGGCGTTCCCAGAAACAGACGCGCAATTTGCGCTGGGCTGCGTTCAACCTCGCCAATCTCTTTCAAATGTTGTCTTGGTATATAGCCCTGCGACGTTTGCGCGAAACGTGCGTGCATTTCTATGACCGCGATCTTAGTACCAAAGCTTAGCGCGTCTTGGTCACGGGACTTGAAGTTTTCTTCTTCATAAAGATGGCTGGAGGGCGCATTGATCCAATGGGTCGTGGTCTCTATGGCACTGATTTGCGCGCTCTGAAGGTATCCGCAATAGCCATCTTTGTCGGCTTGCACAAAAGACCAGCCTTCCCGATCTTCCAACACGTTCAGTGTTTCGCCCATCAGCAGCTGGCGATCCCGTGGGCCATCCGGCGCGCGTAAAAGATTGGCAACTGGCACCGATACCTGACGCATCGCCCCTTTGACATAAGCGTCGGCAGGAACCGTACCGCGCAACATTTCAGCGGCGACACGACCATTTGCAGGGGTAAGGCGTGGATCGCTCACAGGTCTAGCAATTTTGGCAGTGCCGCAAGTAGCGCCCGAGACGCTTGGCCTACGCCACCTTTGGGGCGTGCGGGCGCGCTGCTGGGTTGCCAGCCGTAAATATCAAAATGTATGTAGTTGGGTGTTTCAGTTGCAAAGCGACGCAAAAACAAGGCCGCCGTGATGGAGCCTGCAAATCCACCCTTAGGCGCATTGTCGAGGTCCGCGATGCCAGGTTCGATCATCTCCTCGTATGGATCCCAAAACGGCATGCGCCAGACCGGATCCTGCACCTGCTTTGCAGCAGTTTCCAAGGCCGCAGCGCTAGCGTCGCTTTGCGCATAATAGGGTGCAAGATCAGGGCCCACTGCGACGCGGGCCGCGCCCGTCAGTGTTGCCATTGAAATAATCGCATTAGGGGTGTCTTCATCCGCCAAGGCCAGCGCATCCGCCAAAACAAGGCGGCCTTCCGCGTCTGTGTTGTTGATCTCAACCGTGAGCCCTTTGCGTGAGGTCAAGATATCCTGCGGGCGAAACGCATCCGCGCTGACGGAGTTTTCAACCGCGGGCACAAGCACGCGCAATTGCAAAGGCACATTCAGCGACATGATCATATGCGCAAGTCCAAGCACGGTGGCCGCGCCGCCCATATCCTTCTTCATCAACCCCATGGAACTGCCCGGCTTTAGGTTCAAACCGCCCGTATCAAAACACACACCTTTACCAACAAGCGTTAGCTTTGGCCCTGCCTTGCCCCAGCGCATATCAATGAGCCGAGGGGTACGTGACGCCGCGCGACCAACCGCGTGTATCATCGGGAAGTTCTGTGCGAGGAGGTCATCGCCTTCGATGACAGTAACGTCAGCGGCATGTGATTTCGCTAAGCTTCGCACGGCTTCTTCTAAGTCAGGCGGCCCCATGTCAGAGGCGGGCGTGTTGATCAGATCTCGCGTCAGTGCTTCGCCTGCTGCAATCGCTTCCAACTCTGTTGCGTTTGCTGAATCAGGGCATATCAGATCGGTCTTTGCACCGCTTTGAGATTTGTAACGATCGAATGTGTAACCTGCGAGGAGCCAGCCCAAAAGCTCAACATTCAGGGCGTCTTCATCCAAATCTGTAACCAAGTGAAATGTCTGCTCAGAAAGCGACATACGTGCACGAGCTAAAGCAAAGCGGGAGCGTAATCTTGCAGTTTGCGTTCCATATCCGACAAGAGCGCCAGCACTCTCCCCCGCCTCAGATGGATAAGTCACAGATGCCCCAAAACCGGCAGTAAAGCCGCTTGCACGTACCCAATTTTGAACGTGGCCTGGCTGATCTGCCAACCACTTTTTCAAACCATCGCCAGAGACCAACGTTAAGGGCAAACTGGGTGCATCGGGCTTTGCAAATTTCAGGGACATGGGTGCATTCTCATGATGTTTTCGACTGCTGCCAAGCTATCTGCTTCGCCCTGCCCTGCAAGCACCGAATTCAATGCGCGCCAAATCTTGCCAATCCTTGCGCCTTAAATCGGAATATCCTGCATGTCCCAGATAGCTGTCAAAGACTGATCAGAGTTGCGCAAAAGTCGCGAGAATGTCGCGCCTAGCGCCACCCAGTCATTCATGTCGATGCAGGTTATAACATCGTTTGAGACCCGCGAGAGCGTGTTCAACCCGACCTGATCCGCAATCGTAATCAAGGATCGAATGGTCCGTCGCAATTCTAGTGTCGCGCCTGCCGCATATAGCTTTTTGCTTTGCTTGACGCGGATCGCCATTTCTTCCATTGCGCGGCAGAGCACATTGTCCGCCTCATCCTCACCCAGCTTTGTATAAAGCAGTTCAAGTTGTTCTGCATTTAAGCGCACGCTTTCGCGCGGCAGCATTGGTGTTATCTGTTCCATTGGCTCACCCCGAATTCGCCCCCACGGCCAAACCTCTATGCGACAACGTTCTTCCCAAAAGGTTTAGACAGCGCGCTCTTTTCTCTCGAAATTCTTTCAAATTCAGCGTATCGCGGATGAAACGTGAATGAAGGGGCGTTACCCATGAGCTATGCTAAACCGCTACCCAGTTACCTTGTCCAACGCTATCACGGCTGGAAAGCGACGACCCACTCGGAAAATCGTGCCTGGTACAAGCGACTTGCGAATGAAGGCCAGCGCCCGCGTGCAATGGTGATTTCATGCTGCGATAGTCGTGTTCATGTGACGTCAATTTTTGGCGCAGACCAAGGTGAATTTTTCATCCACCGTAATATTGCCAATCTCGTACCCGCCTACGCACCCGACGGTGATCATCATGGCACGTCCGCAGCTATTGAATATGCGGTTACTGCGTTGAAAGTGGCACATATTATCGTACTTGGGCATTCCAACTGCGGTGGCATTCAAGGCTGTTTAGACATGTGTACTGGGAATGCGCCCGAGCTTGAGAAATCGAGTAGTTTCGTTGGCCGGTGGATGGATATTTTGCGACCTGGTTACGAGCGTGTGAGCCAAGAAAACGACGCAGCTTCATTGCCGACTGCGTTGGAAAAAGAAGCCGTTGTCGTGTCACTAGAAAACCTGATGTCCTTTCCTTTCATCGAGGAGGCCGTCACATCTGGCGAACTTACCCTTCATGGGCTTTGGACTGAGATTGGGGAAGGTACTTTAGAATGTCTTGATTCAAATACGCGAGAATTTTCACCGCTTTAATCTTTCATTCTCTTTTACAAGTACCATTTAGCTAAAAATCACCTGAAAAACGTACTTGTGCGCATTAGGAGTTCTGATCATGGACGTCTTTTCGTTGGCGGCTGAAACACTAGTAACGCCCATCGTTCTTTCCTTTGTTCTTGGCTTGTTTGCAGCACTTGTACGATCTGATCTTAGCATTCCCGAGGCCGTCGCCAAAGGCATGTCACTATATCTCTTGTTCGCAATAGGTTTCAAAGGTGGAGTCAGCCTTGCAGATCATGGAATCGAGCTGACCCTTGGGTTGACCTTACTGGCAGGCGTCCTGCTGTCTGCGATAATCCCCTTTGTGGCCTACGCGGTCTTACGACTTATGAGCGGTCTTAACGCGCTGGATGCTGCGGCTGTTGCGGGGCACTACGGATCGATCTCGATCGTTACTTTCGTCGCCTCTACCTCCGTGCTCGAAAGCCAAGGTATTATGTATGATGGTTACATGGTTGCGGTTGCCGCCGCGATGGAAGCACCCGCGATCCTATCCGCGCTCTGGCTTGTCACGCGGACCAAGGGCGGCGGCACGATGGAACCGGGTCTGTGGCGTGAAATCATGCTTAACGGGTCTATCGTTCTGTTGATCGGTGCGTTCTTGATCGGAATGATCACCGGCGAAGACGGCCTTAAAGAGATCGCCCCCCTCGTGATTGCGCCATTCAAAGGTGTGCTTTGCCTCTTCCTTCTCGATATGGGCATTATCGCCGGACGGGGCCTGCGCAAAGGGCGCGGCGTACTAGATGCGGGCGCGATCGCCTTTGGTATCGTAATGCCGATGATTGGTGCCATATTTGGTCTTGGCGCAGCTATGCTACTTGGGATTCCCCTAGGCAGTGCACTGTTGTTGATGGTACTAAGTGCATCCGCCTCCTACATCGCGGTGCCCGCTGCAATGCGTGTCGCTCTGCCTGAGGCAAACCCGTCAGTTTATCTCACGCTCTCTCTTGGCGTGACCTTCCCTTTCAACCTTGTCATTGGCATTCCGCTTTATCTTGCGCTTGCCACTGTCGCTATCGGAGGCTGATGCGATGCAAACTCACAAAGCAAAACGCGTTGATATTACGATTGAAAAAATCATGCTCTCGCGCCTGACAGATGCGATAGAAAAAGCAGATGTGTCTGGCTATTCCATTCTACCTGTCTTTGGCGGATCTGGTCGCTCTGGCGCTTGGACACGCGAAGACAACATCGGGCGCGGCGATGGCATGGTGCAGGTTGTCTGCATCATCAAGCCTGGGCGCTTGGATGCGTTACTCGACTCAGCGTTTGAAGTAGTTGATCGCCATATCGGCGTCGTGACGATCACCGACTGCGAAGTGTTACGGGCAGAGCGTTTCTAGGGCGCTGCGATCACAGAACGTTTCAGTTCCAACAAACGAATCCGCTGCGATAGTGTTCTGCTTTCTTGCAACAAAAACGCTCGCGCTTCGCTGCTGTCCTCAGCCACAACACGGCGGTCAATTTCATCGATCCGGTATTGCACCTGTTCGATGTCATCTGTGAGTTCGTGAAACTCCAATCCATTTTTGTTAGCAGCTTGTAGCGCACTCATTTGCGGAGCAGGGCAGACAGGGCGAAGCTTGTTGCCTTTCTTACCCTCAGAAAAGGCTTCTGCAGGGACACAATATGCTGGCAGCCCTCTTTGGCGTCCTTTTTCCTAAAGACTTTGAACTGGACTTACTCCCGTTTTCGAACAGGCCTTCGCATGCTTTTGCAAGTAGTCACTAGTGCGCCCATTGGTACCGTCACGAAACCCAATTTCTTCCCAGTTACCGTTCAAACACTCTTCTTTGCCGATGGTTGCACAGGCTGAAAGGCTTAGAAGAAGACTTATGATTAATGGGGCGCGCATGGGTTGTCCTTGCATGGGTGAATACGCGCTTAACCAAAACCACTTTGCAGTTGTTATGCAATATCACCAGATTTGAAACAGCTTCGGTCACGAAAAAACCCCGCCTTGAAAAGACGGGGTCCTCAGGAATTCTTTTAAGAGCGTTTAACCCTTCTTCAACACACGATTACCAAGCGTTTCCGCAATTTGTACCGCGTTCAAGGCAGCCCCTTTGCGAAGATTGTCAGACACGCACCACAAGTTCAAACCATTGTCGATTGTGCTGTCTTGACGAATGCGCGAGATAAACGTCGCATAGTCGCCAACGCATTCAACAGGTGTCACGTAACCACCGTCTTCACGTTTGTCGATCACCATCACACCAGGCGCTTCACGCAGGATATCGCGGGCTTCATCTTCATCGAGGAAATCCTCGAACTCGATGTTCACAGCCTCGGAATGGCCAACGAACACAGGGACGCGCACACAGGTCGCTGTGACTTTGATGGAAGTGTCGACGATCTTCTTCGTCTCCGCGACCATCTTCCATTCTTCCTTGGTTTCACCGCTGTCCATGAACACGTCGATATGCGGGATCACATTAAACGCAATCTGCTTGGTGAAGGTTTTTGGCGGCTTATCGTCTGTCGGGTTGTATATCGACTTAGTTTGATCCCAAAGCTCGTCCGCGCCAGATTTACCAGCGCCGGAAACCGACTGATAAGTGCTAACAACAACGCGCTTGATGCGCGCGCGGTCGTGCAAAGGCTTCAAGGCTACAACCATTTGCGCGGTCGAGCAGTTGGGATTCGCAATGATATTCTTCTTTGCATAGTCGTGAATCGCCTCTGGATTCACCTCGGGAACGATTAAAGGAACATCAGGATCATAGCGATAAAGCGAGGAATTATCGATCACAACGCAGCCCGCTTTCGCAGCGACAGGCGCGTATTGCTTGGTCGCTTCGGAACCAACCGCAAACAGCGCCATATCCCATCCCGTGAAATCAAACGTGTCTAAGTCTTTCGTCTTCAACGTTTTTTCACCAAAGCTGACTTCCGTACCTATGGATTTTCGGCTTGCCAAAACGGCCAACTCATCCACTGGGAACTGACGCTCATCCAGGATGTTCAACATTTCACGGCCCACATTACCGGTGGCGCCAACGACGACGACTTTATACCCCATCGGGTCTCTCCTTTACGGGTTGTGAAGGCACACGGCGCGTACCAACGGGGACGCTATACGCGCAAGTGAGACCTTGGAAAAGAGGGGATGCCCTGCGATACAGAAAGTGTGACTTTAATCGATGCGATCTTCGCTAAACGCATAGATCAAAATGCCGATGGCAAGCATCGCTGCGAAGAATAGGAAAATCATCTGATAAGGATCCGCCACATTAGTCGCACTTGGCGTCAGAGTCGCGTGCATTCGGCCCGAGATCACTTGCCAAACCCCAACGCCACCGATGCCAAACAAGTTCATCAAGGTCACGCCACGCCCTGCCAAATGCGCCGGAACGAAAGCGCGCCCATGTGCCATCAACAAAGGAAAGGACACGCCGAAGAAACCAGCCGCTGCAAAGAGCGCAACCGCGCTCCAATAGCCTTTTGCGACGCCAAGACCCAGCAACAGCACAAAAAGAAAAGCCATCGCATTGCCAAACAGCGCCACCCATTTGCGCGTGCCAAACATACGATCAAGTGGTCCATACGTGAAGGTTCCAACAATCATCGCAACACCCATCCAAAGGCTCGCAATGCCAGCATTACCGCCAAAGACATCCGTGACATAGGGCCCAATCCAAAGCCCTCTCATCGCGCCAGCAGGAGCGTAGTAAACTAGCATTAGCGGAAAAATGAACCAAAGCGCGCGGATCTTGAACAGATCCAATACCGAGCCCTTTTCATCACCCTGCACAACAGGCGGATCTTTCAGCACTAGCCAAAGGCCCACGGCAATTAAGACCGTCACCGCCACTAAAGCCCAAAGCGTCTCCCGCCATCCGAACACGTCAACCGCCCAGGTCAAAGGCACAGATCCAGCGAGATTTCCAAGCGATCCAACCCCAATCATCACAGCACCCAAGGTCGCGAACATCTTCGCCGGATACATGCGTGCGAATACAAAGAAACTCGCCATCAAGACAGGTGAGCACCCAATACCGATCAAAAACATCGCTATGTTGATATGCAATGGCGTTGTGGCAAGCGCGAAAACAGCCGCGCCCCCTGCGCCGCCCAAAAGCAACAAAATCGCCGAGGTGCGTCGCGGCCCGTGCGTGTCAAGCGCCCAACCCACAGGGATTTGCATCACAGCGAAGGACAAAAACCACAATCCAGATGCTGTCGCCAACATATCAGGCGTCGCCCCGATATCATCGCCCAAAACATCCGTAAGGACCGCCAGAAATGCTCGATAGAACTGGCTTAGCACATAGGCCAAGCACAAAAGAACCAAACCAAATCGCATCAACCTTGCCCCTTCAGCCACCGCCAACAAGTCAGTGGCAGATTAGTGCGTAGGCAACAAGCACCTGTACTTCTTTGGTCCATAAATACCTCGGGGAGCGCGAGGGGCTGGCCCCTCGCCTACATCGGATTGCCAAAGGCAATTCGAAAACCAACTACGTGTCATCCTCACCCAATTTGGGCGAGGCCCGATGCAAAGCTAGTTCTGCATCCGAAAACACAAAAGGCGAGCGCACAGACGGAATGCCATCCAACTTAATCTGCATACCGCGCGCTTTGATTTGCGGATCGTCTAGCATCTCGCCCATATCATTGATCGGCCCAGCGGGCACACCGTGCGCTTCGCAGGCGGCTAGCAGGTCCGTTTTGGATATCTCGGACGTGCGCGCCGTCAAAAGTCGCGTCATTTCATCCCGATTGGCGATACGATCGGCGTTGGTCGCGAAACGCGCTTCAACGCCCATCTCTTCAACACCAAGCAGCAAACACAAACGTTGGTACTGCGGATCATTTCCTGTCGCTATGATAATGTGCCCATCCGCACAATCGAACACTTGATAGGGCGTCAGGTTCATATGCGCATTGCCCATCATCCCTGGCGCATCACCCGTCGCGAGATAGTTCATCGCTTGATTTGCAGTCACCGACGCCGCGACATCCAGCAAAGACATGTCAATATGCTGCCCTTTGCCTGTCGTTTGACGCTGAAAGACCGCCGCCAAAATACCAGAGACAGCATAAACGCCAGTAAAAATATCTGTAATCGCAACGCCTGATTTTTGTGGCTGACCACCCGGCTCACCCGTGATGGACATCAATCCAGACATACCTTGGATGATAAAATCATAGCCCGCACGATGAGCATACGGACCCGTCTGGCCAAACCCCGTCACAGAGCAATAGATCAATGCGGGAAACTCGCACTTCAAGGTCGCGTAGTCCAAACCGTACTTAGCCAAACCACCGACTTTAAAATTCTCAATCAGGATATCCGCGTCCGTCAAAAGCGCTTTTAACTGCGCTTGGCCGTCTTCCGTACGAAAATCAATTGTGACTGACTTCTTCCCACGATTGCACGAATGGAAATAGGCGGCAGAAGTATCGCCCTCGCGTTCGATAAACGGCGGACCCCAGCGACGTGTATCATCGCCTTGAGGCGCTTCCACTTTTGTCACTTCTGCGCCAAGATCAGAAAGGGTCTGGCCAGCCCAAGGGCCAGCCAGTATGCGCGCCAATTCGACGACTTTCAGGCCTTGAAGCGGAGCGTTCATTCCGCCAGATTTTCCTCTATAATCGCAGAGAAATCAGCGTAGTTCATGTTTGAATACGGCTCACCATTGATCAAAAATGATGGGGTCGAGCCTACATCGTCGCGCTCTGCGTTCTCTTGATACCAAGCGACCAAAGCCTGCGCATTGTCTGCGTCTTCAAGGCATGCATTCAACTGCGCCTCTTCCATCCCGCCTTTGAGACCGATCTTGCGAAGCTCCGCAACGATCGCCGCAGGATCACCTGCGCGTGACCAAAGTGATTGTTCTTTGAACAGCAGATCCGTCATGCCGAAGAAACGATCCGGTCCCGCGCAGCGCGCGATCATTGACGCCCAAAGGCCGAAACGATCAAAATAGACTTCGCGAAACACAAATTTCACTTTACCCGTGTCGACATAATCCTTCTTCAAATCCTTGTAGGGACCTGCATGGAAAGACGCGCAGTGCGGGCATGTGTAGGATGCGTATTCGATGATCTCGACTTTCGCATCTGGGCTGCCTTGCACCATGTCGGCGATGTCACCTTCTTGTGCGGTTGCCATGCTCAGGCTGAATAGAACCGCAGCAGCGGTGGTGACTAGGGTGCGAAGCATTCGGCTTCTCCTCAATTTTGGGATTTGGTTAATACGTTTTGCGCAAGCCGCTCAAGGGCGTTGCGCAAATCATCGCTTTTTACACCACCGGCTGATTGCGCAGCGGCGGCTTTGATTTCGGGGGACGGCTCTGGTTTCCTGGGGGCCACAGGGCGATCAAACACAGCGCGCCCCTCAGCAAAACCAGTCGGGGCAGTTTGCGTGATTTTCACGCGACTGATCGCGTTATAGCCATAGACCGCATTCACTTTGGCGCGGATCTGTTCCTTTTGCATCTCCAAAATCGGCGCCTGGGCACCTGTCGTGAGAAGCGTCAAAGTCGCACCGAACCCTTGGCGGCCGTAGCTCACATTCACAGGGCGCGCGATGGATGCAATGTCTTCGCCAACCACCTCTTCCCAATGGGTCAAAAGACGGGACTGCGCAAAGCCACGGGACTCGGACGCTTTGCGAATCCGCTGCGTCAGAAGGCTCGACGTGCGAGCAAATCCTTTTGAAGGTGCGCGGCGCTGCGCCATCGAATCTGTCCTACCTTGCATTTTCTTTCTCTCCGCTATCTTAGAGGGCGACGCGCTGGGTTCCAGCAAAACCGAACAAACAGGTATATAAACATTGCGTGAGATCGCCGACCCTTCGACGCTTTTAGAATGGTATGACCATAATGCGCGCCTCATGCCGTGGCGCGTTAGCCCACAAGACCGGCGTGCGGGAGTGCAACCTGACCCTTACCGCATCTGGCTGTCAGAGGTGATGTTGCAGCAAACAACTGTGGCCGCCGTCAAGGAATATTTCGTGCGTTTCACGCGACGCTGGCCAAGCGTGACGGATTTAGCCGGTGCCAAAGATGCAGATGTCATGGGCGAATGGGCCGGGCTTGGGTATTATGCGCGAGCGCGCAATCTGTTGAAATGCGCGCGCGTAATTGCGGATGAGTACGATGGCATTTTCCCAAACACGCACGCAGAGCTTTTGACGCTTCCGGGCATTGGCCCCTACACCGCCGCTGCCGTGTCTTCTATCGCTTATGATCTTCCTGAAACCGTGCTCGATGGAAATGTCGAACGTGTGATGTCGCGGCTTTATGATATTCACACGCCGCTTCCAACGTCTAAGCCTGAGTTGATGGAACTTGCCCAAGCCCTTACGCCACAAAAACGCGCGGGTGATTATGCGCAAGCTGTGATGGATCTTGGGGCGACGATTTGCACGCCAAAGAACCCTGCTTGCGGGTTATGTCCATGGCGTAAGCCTTGCATCGGTCAAGCGGCTGGCACGCATTTGGAGCTGCCAAAGAAGTTACCAAAAAAAGCCAAGCCGATCCGCAAAGGCATCGCTTATATTGCGAAGCGAGTGGACGGTGCATACTTGCTGGAAACGCGCCCCGATGCAGGGCTACTTGGCGGCATGCTCGGCTGGCCCGGCACTGACTGGATCGAGGGCGAGCCTACAGAGAGACCCCCAATGAAGGCGCAATGGAAAACGCTTGCTGGCGAGGCGCGTCACACGTTCACCCATTTTCATTTGCGTTTGGTGGTTAAAACTGCGCTGGTACCGATGGATCGTGCGTCAAAAGCTGGCGATTTTGTACCTTTGCAGGATTTTCGAGTGTCCGATTTACCAACCGTGATGCGCAAAGTCTTTGATTTAGCCTCAGATGCGCCTAAAATCGGCCGCATGCCCAGCGCGAGGAGCAAAACGACATGATCTCATCTGAAACAGCCGCAAAAATGCAAAGCGCATTGCCCTTCTGGTTGTCGTTCCTGCTGATCCCCGCGATCTGGCTTGCGGCGTTTGCTGGTGGATGGTGGGTTTTGGTAATCCCTGTTATGACATGGTACCTGTTCACCGTGCTCGATATCATTGGCGGGCTGAACCTTGAGAATGTCGATCTTGAAACCGAAGAGGAACAGCTGTCGTCGTATATCCTGCTCACGAGTGCTTGGGTGCCTATCCAGTTTCTGACAATCTTTGGGTTGATCTATTATGTTGGCCAAGCAGAGCATTTAGGCACTTGGGAAAAGATTGGTCTTTTCCTTAGCGTCGGTGTCGGCTCAGGCACGATCGGGATCAATTACAGTCACGAGTTGATGCACCAAAAGAACAAACGCGAGCGTTGGTTGGGCGATACTCTCCTGGCGATGGTGCTTTATTCGCATTTCCGGTCGGAGCATCTGCTGGTGCATCACCGCTACGTTGCGACCCCGCGCGATCCAGTTACTGCGCGTTATGGGGAAGGGTTCCATCGCTTCTTTCCGCGTGTTTTGCGCGAATGCTGGCACTCGGCCTTCAATGCTGAAAAGGCAATGCTTGCGCGCAAGGATTTGCCTTGGACCGACCTTAGTAACCCGTTTTTCAGATATTGGACGCTTCAAGCTGGGTTCTTGCTATTGGCCTGCCTGCTTGGTGGCTTCACAGGTCTTGCCCTATTCATTTTTCAAGCTTTCATCGCGATCTGGCAGTTAGAGCTGGTGAATTACGTTGAACACTATGGGTTGACCCGCAAGCATCTGGGCGACGGTAAGTACGAACACGTACAGCCGCGCCACTCTTGGAATGCAGCGCATAAGGCATCGAATTGGTTATTGATCAATTTGCAGCGCCATTCGGATCATCACTATAAACCTGACCGTCGCTTTCCCTTGCTCCAGAATTATACCGAGGCTGATGCGCCACAATTGCCTTACGGCTATCCCGTGATGACAATGGCGGCGATGTATCCGCGTTTGTGGAAGCGGATCATGAACCCACGTGTGCAGCGTTGGCGGGAGATGTATTATCCCGAAATTACTGAATGGCGTGCGTATAACAAAGCGTTGAGCCCGATGCCGAAATAGGGATTGCGCCGCGTGCTGCGCCGCTATGGTAGGGGCACTGCCCCTTTTGGCCAAAGACCAATGCACTCTCGGGATATTTAAGGAAAAGGGAAGCTTGGGGTTCAAGCGTTCAGGATCAGATCGCTTGCCTTTTCGCCGATCATGATTGCAGGCGCATTTGTGTTGCCACTGACGATTTCCGGCATAATCGAGCAATCAGCAACGCGCAGCCCCTCGATCCCGTGCACACGTAGTTTGTCATCAACGACCGACATGGGATCACTGCCCATTTTGCAGGTCCCTGTCGGGTGATAGATTGAGGCCGTGTTGTTGCGTACCCAATCCAGCGTTTCATCGTAGTTATCGATATCGAGGGATGCATGCGGGCGGAACTCTTCGGAGATCTTGGTAGCAAGCGGTTCTTGCCGCGCGATGGTGCGCGCGATGTTGACGCCCGCCACAGCGGTGCGGCAGTCAGTTTCCGTCGAAAGGTAATTCGGATGGATCGTCGGATACGCCATCGGATCGGCGCTTGTCAGTTTGATCTCACCTTTGGATTCTGGGCGCAATTGGCAGACAGACATGGTGAAGGCCGAGAACTTATCCGCGCCTTTGCCGGGGTTCTCAGCAGAAAGTGGTTGAACATGAAATTGAATATCGGGCGTTTCAAGATCATCACGGGTTTTTAGGAACCCAGTCGCGAGGCTTGCCGCCATCGTCATCGGGCCGGAGCGTGATGTGATGTACTTGAGGCCGATCTTGGCCTGCCCAAACATCGAACCGACCTCGTCATTCAACGTTGGTTCGTGACACTTATAAACAAGGCGCGCTTGCAGGTGATCTTGCATATTCTTGCCGACGCCTTTGAGCGGTACGACGACTTCTATGCCCTGCTCGGCCAATTGCTCAGGATCACCGATGCCAGAAAGCATCAAGAGTTGCGGCGAATTGATTGCACCGCCGGAGATCACAATCTCTTTGCGTGCTTTGACGATCCGATCTTTCCCAGAGCGGTCTTTGTAGCGAATACCCGACGCGCGCTTGCCCTCAAAGAGGATGTTTTGTGCTTGCGCATGGGTGATAATTGTCAGGTTTTCGCGCGATTTTGCAGGGCGCAGGAAGGCGGCGGCAGAAGAGCAACGTAAGCCATTTTTGGCCGTCAGCTGGAAGAAGCCGACGCCTTCTTGATCAGCACCGTTGTAATCTGGGTTAAACTTGTAGCCAGCCCCTTGTGCCGCTTCGACCCATGCGTCTGTGATAGGGCGCTGAATGCGCATGTTGGAAACCGATAGCTCACCTTGATCACTGTGGAACTCATCCGAGCCGCGCTCATTCGCCTCTGAGCGTTTGAATAACGGCAACACATCGTCCCAACCCCAGCCGACATTTCCCATTTGACGCCAGCGGTCGTAATCCTGCGATTGTCCACGCACATAGAGCAGACCATTAAGCGAAGAAGAACCGCCTAAAACCTTGCCACGCGGCCATTCGATGGAGCGTCCGTTCAAGCCTGCGTCAGGTTCTGTTTTATAACACCAATCAACCTTAGGGTTATGGATGGTTTTGAAATAGCCAACTGGAATGTGGATCCAAGGGTTCGAATCTTTGCCACCAGCTTCGAGCAAAATAACCTTGTTCTTCGGGTCTGCGCTAAGTCGATTTGCGAGCACACAGCCTGCTGAGCCTGCGCCAACAACAATAAAATCCGCTTCCACAGGAGGTCCTCCAACATCAATTCAAAAAAACTCTATGCAAATTAGAAATTGTAAGCTAGCCTTTTTTTGAAACAAAACGTCTCAATAATCATCAATAGGGAGAAAATGATGGGAACGAGTGATAAAATCAATCACCTAACACGGCGCGACCTTTTCAAGGTTGCGGGTCAGTATGGCATGAGCTCCACGCTTATGGCGGCTGGCGCATTTGGTGGCGCGATGAGCCTTGCAAACTTGGCGTCTGCGGCTGAATCCACATATGAGAAGCGCTTCGCAAAAGAGCCTAAGCACACGCTTAAGTTTGGTGCGGCTGGCTTCAACGCACGTAACCTTCTGATCGAGCGCGCTGGCGCTTTGGAATTCGCGCGTGACCTCGAATCACGCTCCGACGGTGAGATTCGTGTTGAGTTCATCGGCGATAACCAGATCTGTGGTCAGGTTTCTTGCGTTGAGAAGTGTCAGCAAGGCATTGTAGACATCTACGCGGCGTCTACACAGAACTCTGCGGGTGGCGCTCCATATCTCAACGTTTTGGACTATGCGTACCAGTTCCGTAACCGCGCAGACCAGTATCACTTCCTCTATCACCCAGATTCACAACGCCTTCTGCGTGACCCATATGAAAAGCGTCATGGTCTGAAGTTCTTGTTCTCACATGCTGAACTTCGCGGCATCCAGCTGGGTCTGAAGTGGGAAGACAAAGCAACTGTCACATCTGTTGATCAGCTTGCTGGCACAAAGAACCGCGTTACGGGGACACAGCTTGGCCGTATCGCCATGACTGCGATGAACCTAAACCCAGTACCAGTTGCTTGGGAAGAGACGCTTGACGCGCTTAAGACTGGCCTCATCGACGGTGCGGAGACATGGTCTTCTGCTGTTGCATACGCGAACATGAGCCCTGTTGTATCACAGTCCGTATACCTCGACTTCTTCTGCGGAACAGAGCACACAGCGATGAACGCAGGCGTCTTTGACAGCCTTTCCGGCGAGTTGCAGGACGTTGTTATGGAAAGCTCCTACTGGGCACAGACACACGTTCAGGCAGCAAACGAAGCAGCTCTGGTTAAGACGGTTGGTGTTTCCGATCCGATCCTTCCAGACACAATCTTCGCGAAGAACAACGTGCGTAACGCGTTCCTCTCCAAAGAAGAGAAGCGTAAAGCTGAAGAGATGTGCTCACCTGAGTTCCAGCCTCAGCTTTGGGAAGAGTGGCGCGAGCGTCTTAACGGTTGGTCCGGTGGTCACGACACATACCAGGACATCTACAACATCTCGCGTGAAATCGACGAGAACACACTTCCAGAGAATGTGGAGCCACGTCGCTGGTGGAAAGCATAAGTCCGAAACGGCTTATCGACTAAACGAGCCGGTCCAAGGAATTTGGGCCGGCTTTTTTGTTCCCAGACCGCGAGAAAGCGGCATAATGGGCAGAAATAATTCATAGGGGAGGGTGCCAGATGTCAATCTGGTCAGACATGTCAACAATCGTCGGTTCGACGCTTGGTGGCGATATTACATTTAAAACGGTGCAGGCGTATCGCTCAGAAGCAGCTTGGTTCGTCTTTGGACCTTTGACGATTCTAGGTGCGATTGCATTTTACTATCGCGAACGCTTTGCAGAGCGTTTGGAAGACCGCCTTGGTTATTCCGCGACCAAGATCACGCACCCGATCATTTCCGTCCTCTTGCTGCTTGGAATGCTTGCTGCATTCTTGCCGCCAATGAACGATCTGTTGAACACGATCACGCTTGGCTACCTTGCGGTACTTGTCGTCTTTGGCCCAATCCTGTTGATCATGTTTGAGCGCACACCAGAACGTACAATTGTGATTTATTGCTACATCATCATGGCCTCGATCATCTTTATTGGTGTGATCCAGCGCTTTGTCTTTTCGGTGCAGGTGCCTTGGTCCACAACCATTCCACCGCTGTTGTTCATGATCATGGCGTGGTTCGGCGCGACGTTTAACATTCGCTTGCGCACGCACCTCAGCTTTTCTGAATTCCGCACAAAGTTTGGCCCCAAGGGTCAATTATTTTGGCTGACATTCGACAATTTCCTATGGCTCGTCTTCTGCATCATCCTCGTGACAACAATGTCGCGCACGACGGTCAACACCTACGACAATTTCGCCATTGTTCTGGGCACAGACGACACGATGCGTTGGTGGTTCATGGTTACTATGCCCGTGTGTTTCATCCTGCTCGCAACCCGCGCAGTTGAGAACGTGGTGGAAGATTTCGCCAACTACAAATCAGGTGATCCCCTGATCAAACAAGCTGTTATCGGGGGGGATGTATAATGGTTGATTCAACTTGGATTACGATCATCTCGCTGATGTGTACGTTCCTGTTTATGATGGGAACACCTGTTCTACTGGTGATCTTCTATTGGGTCGTTGGCTGTAGCTTTGTCATTGACCTCACGCTCGACAACACGGGCGGTGAGCTTTTGAACGTCTTCAAGGACGGATTTGCTTTGCTTGCGATGCCACTGTTCATTCTGACGGGTGACTTGATCAACAAATCTGGTATCGCCAAACGATTGTCCGACTTCGCGTATTCCTGCCTTGGCTGGATCCGTGGTGGTCTGGCGATGGCGGCGATTGGCGCTTGCGGATTGTTCGCAGCGATCTCTGGCTCAAACTCGGCAACGACAGCCACAATTGGTTCGATGCTTCACCCTGAAATGGTCAAAGGCGGCTATGATGAGCGCTTCTCGGCAGCGACTGCGGCGGCGGGCGGTACGGTGGGTATCATTATTCCACCCTCGATCATCTTCATCGTTTATGGCTTCCTGATGAATTTGCCGATCTCTGATCTGTTCATCGCGGGTATCGTGCCGGGGTCCTTGATGGTTCTCGCTATGATGGCGACGTGCTTCGTCGTTTGCTCGATCAACGGTTGGGGCATCATCATCGCACTGTCTTTCAAGCGTGTCTTGAAAACAGCTGTTGGCGCATGGCTTGGCTTCTTCGCAATCGGTCTGGTTCTTTGGGGGATTTACACAGGTAAGTTCTCGCCCACAGAGGCAGCTGGTGTGACCGTTGGCTTTGGTATCATCGTTGCCCTTGCCAGCTATCCGCTGAACAAAATCATGGGCACGACGGAGGACACACCGATCGAGGATCGCTCAGTCAGTTCGATGTTTGTTGTCGAAGGCTTCACGCTGAAAGACATCCCATCGGTTGTTGTGCGCTCTGCGCAGATCTCCGGTATCTTGGCTCCATTGATTGCTGTGTCTGTTGTGATGCAGCAGATCCTGTCGCTCTTGGGCGCTCAGGAAGTGATTGGTGGCTTTGTGACAGGCATGGGTGGTTATTATCCGGTTCTGTTCACCGCGATGGCGATTGTTTTTGTGGCTGGCATGGTTCTCGAATCCCTGCCTGTGACGATCATTCTCGCACCGATCCTTGCCCCTATTGCGGCAAGCGTTGGCGTTGATCCGATCCACTTCTCGGTGATCTTCCTTGTGGGTGCATCCATTGGCTTCATTACGCCACCCTACGGTCTGAACCTTTATGTCGCATCTGGTGTAACTGGGGTTCCGTATTTCAGACTACTTCGGTATTCCACGATGTACCTTGTGGCGCTGATCACAGTTTGGATTACGGTCGCACTTGTCCCAGATTTGGCGCTATACTTGGTTCCAAGTAGATAAAGAGTTCTGATGCCTGACGACCTTCAAAAATCAAAAGAGACGCAGATACCTACCAATCTGCGCCTCTTGCTTGTGGTTGAAGAGATCGCCAAGGCTGGCACGCCTTTGAAGCCCATGCAGCTCAGTGCAGCGCTTGGGCTTCCTAAACCAACCATCCATCGGCTTTTGCAAACAGCGGAGGCCGAAGGGTTCCTTCAACGCGATCTTGATGGCCGCTCCTATGGCCCCGGCCTGCGACTTCGCCAGATTGCCGTGCATACGATGTCATCTGAGCGTTTGCGCACAGGGCGATTGGCAATCTTGAAAGCCGTGGCAGAAGAGATTGGCGAGACCTGCAACCTTGCCACGCCTGACCGCGAAGGGATGACCTATCTCGACCGTGTGGAAACAAAATGGCCATTGCGCATTCAGTTGCCCATCGGCACGCAGGTTCCGTTTCATTGCACGGCGAGCGGTAAAATGTACCTCTCCACACTGCGCGATAGTACGCTAGAAGCAGTGCTGAATTCTCGCTCTCTGGAAGGGCTGACAGAGAAAACCATCATCACCTCTGATGCCTTGCGCGCAGAGTTGGCAGAGACCCGCAAGCGCGGATATTCGCAAGATGACGAAGAATTTATGCTTGGTATGACAGCAGTCGCTGTCCCTGTAATTGATAGCACTGGACGCTTGATGGCGACCCTATCTGTGCACGCGCCCGGTCAGCGCCACTCAGTCGCTGATCTTATTCAGTTCTTGCCCAACCTTAAGGATGCGGCAGGAAAATTGTCTGACCTTCACAGTACCTAACCGACAGGCGGCGCACCACCTGCTGCGCTGGCCTTCAGGCAACTTCGATGTCGTGCGCTGTAACTCTAGGCCATGAAGCCGATAACGTCGCTAACCTTTCCTCCATGCTTCTGGAGTTTGGTTCGTCCACAGACGAAACGCGCGAAAGAATGCGCTTGGCTCAGCATAGCCCAAACGGTGCGAAATTTCACTGACCGGCAGATGGGTTTCACGCAGTAATGTCTGCGCTCGCTCGCGTTTGAGATCCGCTTTCAGGCTACGATAACTATGCCCTTGCTGCAAAAGCTGGCGACGCAAGGTGGCCGCAGACATATCAAGCTGCTTGGCAAGCTCTGGTAGGGTTGGCCAATCCGTCAGTTCTGTCGCTTTCAGAACCTTCATCACCATACTAACAACGCCCTCATCAAACTTGTACCCGATCAGAAAGCTCCCAGGTGCGGCGCGCAAAAAACGTTTCAACGCAGCCTCGTTTCTGTTTACGGGTCGCTTGAGATAACGGGCATCAAACCTAAGTGCGCCCATCGGGGCCGCAAATTCTACAGGTGCGCCAAAGAACTGATGGTAGTCCTTTTCATGCCAAGGTGGAGCGCAAGTAAAACTGAGCGAATGCAGGGGGATACGCGCATCTGCGAGCCAGCAGGTGAGGCCATGCAAGATCACCCAATATGTGCGATACGCAAACGCGCTGCGCTCTGACGTGCTATCGTGTAGGGTAATTTGTGCGCTGCCTTTGGAAATGCTGAGCGTGCCGTAGGGTTCATCAAGCGCGACCTTTAGAAACCTCAAAGCACGACGCAATGCGATTTCTACAGTTGGCGCACTCCTCACAGAATGCGCCATAAGGGTGAAGCTCCCCGGACGCATCGCGCGTGCGGCATTTCCAAAAAACTCATCGTTCATCGCCTCTGCAATACCCAGCCACAAACGACCAAATGCTTCTGGACTGATCTGTCCGCCGCTTGGGCTTTGGATCTGGGCTTTTTGCAACAACGCACTGATATCTACGTTGCCACGCCGTGCACAATCAAGCGCCTCGCTGACAAACGCATTGGAGATAAAGGTGCTAGACATAGAGACGCTTCATGGTATTTTAGCTCACTTGATTGAATTGATTTCAGCATAGTTTGCCACCCATTGCTCGTCTATAGTCACCTCACTTACCATCTGAGGAACCGCATCATGACTGCTGCCGACCCTATCGTTATTGTATCCACTGCGCGCACGCCCATGGGTGGGTTTCAGGGTGATTTCGCCTCTGTGCCTGCGGCTCACCTTGGATCTGCTGCGATCAAAGCTGCGGTCGCGCGCGCAGACATCGCCCCCGAGGATGTTGAAGAAGTCGCCTTTGGCAACGTGCTCAGCGCTGGCCAAGGTCAGGCCCCCGCGCGTCAAGCCGCGCTTGGTGCGGGTCTGCCGCTGTCTGCCACATGCACTACGCTGAACAAGATGTGTGGTTCTGGCATGAAAGCTGCGATGTATGCGCATGATATGCTAGTTGCCGGCTCTGCCGAAGTGATCGTCGCGGGGGGCATGGAAAGCATGTCGAACGCACCATATCTGATGCCGAAAGCGCGCGAAGGGCTGCGTATGGGGCATGCGGAAATGAAAGATCACATGTTCTTTGATGGACTTGAGGATGCATATGACAAAGGCCGCCTTATGGGCACCTTTGCAGAAGATTGCGCCGAAAGCTTTCAGTTCACGCGCGAGGCGCAGGATGATTACGCCTTTGCCTCGCTTGATCGTGCAATTGCTGCGATTGAGGGCGGTAAGTTTGATAGCGAAGTGACACCCGTGACGCTGAAAACCCGCGCAGGCGACGCACAGATCACGACAGACGAACAACCCGCAAAGGCCAAGCGCGATAAAATCCGCGCACTTCGCCCTGCGTTTCGCAAAGATGGCACTGTGACGGCGGCGAACTCCTCTTCCATTTCCGACGGTGCTGCAGCAATAGTGATGATGCGCGCATCTGAGGCCGAGAAACGTGGCCTTACCCCCCTCGCCCGCATGGTCGGACATGTAAGTTTCGCAGATAAACCGGGCCTGTTTCCAACAGCACCTATCGGTTCGCTCACGAAACTGTCGGAGAAAACCGGATGGGCGCTACGCGACGTGGATTTGTACGAGATCAATGAGGCCTTCGCAGTGGTCCCTATGGCCGCGATGCGTGCACTCGATTTGCCCCATGACAAGGTGAACATACACGGTGGTGCATGCGCACTTGGTCATCCCATTGGCGCATCAGCCGCGCGTATCATGGTGACCCTGATCGGCGCGCTACAAGCAAATGATATGAAACGCGGCATTGCCTCGGTCTGCATTGGCGGCGGCGAAGCAACAGCAGTCGCATTGGAGATGATGCAATGATCCTGAACGAGACCCAAGACGCGATCCGCGAGATGACCCGCCAATTCGCTGAAGACGTACTTTGGCCGAACGCGGACGCACGCGACAAGTCCTGCGAATTTCCACGTGCCGAACTGTCACAGATGGGTGAACTTGGCCTCATGGGCATGCTTGTGCCCGAGGAATTTGGCGGCTCTGACACGGGCGCAGTTGCCTATGCTTTGGCGCTTGAGGAAATCGCAGCGGGCGATGGTCCTGTGTCTACGATCCTGTCGGTGCATAGCTCCGTTGGCTGCGTGCCAATCGTGCGCTTTGGCAACGATGCGCAAAAGCAGAAATACCTCCCCAAGCTCGCATCTGGCGAATGGATCGGCGGCTTTGCTTTAACAGAACCGCAAGCAGGCTCTGATGCATCCAACCTCAAGACCAGCGCAGTGCGCGATGGCGATGAATGGGTGATAAACGGTGCGAAACAGTTCATCACGTCGGGCAAGAACGGTCAGATGATCATCATATTCGCGGTCACAGACAAAGACGCAGGCAAACGCGGCATCAGCGCGTTCATCGTGCCAACCAACACACCCGGCTATGAGGTAGTGCGCGTCGAAGACAAGCTTGGATTGAATTGTACAGACACCTGCCAGCTCGCCTTCACAGACATGCGCGTTCCTGCGGAAAATATGCTAGGGGAAGAGGGCCAGGGCTATAAAATCGCCCTCGCCAACCTCGAAGGGGGTCGCATCGGCATCGCTGCCCAAGCGGTCGGCATGGCGCGGTCTGCCCTGAAAGTTGCGCGCGATTATGCAACTGAGCGGACCTCTTTTGGGACAGCCATCGCCAATCACCAAGCGGTCGGTTTTCGCCTTGCCGATATGGCCACACAAGTGGAAGCAGCCCGTCAAATGGTGTTGCACGCCGCTTCTTTGAAAGAGGCAAGCATACCCTGCTTGAATGAAGCCTCAATGGCGAAACTCTTCGCCTCCGAAGTTGCGGAAAAAGTCTGCTCCGACGCGATCCAAACCCTTGGCGGCTATGGCTACTTGTCAGATTACCCGGTCGAGCGAATATATCGCGACGTGCGCATCTGCCAAATCTATGAAGGCACAAGCGACATTCAACGCCTCGTCATTGCGCGCAACTTGGATCAAGTGGCCTGATCTTCAGGCTCAGGGCCATCTTCCAGAAACTTGTCAAATGCGCGCTGCATATCTTTCGGTTTGGCGCTCGCTGCAAGCGTGACTTGCGTATCTGCAGCAACAATATACCCGCCTTTAAACAAGGACTGAGCTGCGCGCGCTAACCCGCCAAACATGGGTGCGCGAATAACGCCATTAGCGATCATGCTGCGATAACGCTCTGTCGCTGCGTCCTTTGAGATCCCGAGCTGCTGCGCGAACAACGCAGGCGAAGCCCGGTTTTGCGCCCGAGCAATCGCAACGGCCCAAGCGTAAAGCCGCCCGATCTTAGTTGCTTGCGCCGCTTTCGCCAATGCAGAAACTGGAAACGCTGCATCAACAGTACCACCGATGAGGGTCGTATTAAAAGTCCGTCTATCCATAGAGCCAATATGGGAGCGCATCCACCTAATTGAGAGTCACTCGCAAAAACCTCTTCCTTTTTCCATAAATATCCCAGGGAGTGCCAGGGGTTGGCCCCTCGCTTCGGTCCGATCACACAGTAATTGGAAACCTAGAGAACTTTGATGACGTCTTTATTAATGGACAACATATAGCCCTTGCGCGCGATGTTCTTTACCAACAACTCGCTCACCATTTGATTGCCCAACCCATCGCGCAACCGCTTGATCCGCGTTGCCCCCGCCGCCTCTTCACAATCTGACGAACTGCGACCCAATATGACGCCCTCGATCTCAGCACCCGTCATCACATCATCGTCCATGCGTGCCTCTGCGAGCACGGATAGCGTTTCCATCGCGGCATCGGTCAGTTTGAAGCCCATGTTATTAAGATAGACGGTCTTCTCTTCCCGCGAGATCAATAACGATGACACTTGAATCCCCGACCGCTCAATCTGCGCCATACGACGGTTCAAAACGATCAACATAACCAGAAACAAAACTGCTGCGATCAGCAAAGCCGTGGCAAATATCAGCAAGACAAAAATGACAAACCTATAGGACGCCAAGGTCTCCGAAAATGACGTGCCAGATTGCGCCAAGATCTCCAAGAGTTTGATTTCTGCACCGCTTGAGAGATCATCGTTTTCAACAAATATCTGCTCGACCCGCATGTTAAACGCATTGGCGTCCGGCAAATTCGCGAACAAGATGATTGCGGCAACCAATAAAATGCCGACAATCGCCAATAACCCAATAACGACAATCCGATTACCTGTACGGCGCGCATCGCCTGCGCTGGCTATATCATCTAGCAAAGCCACACTCCTGATTAGTTTTCAGAGACTGACAAAACCTTGAGCAATGTCCAGCCTTTTGATGCGAGCTCCGCTTTAACTTTGGCCTTTGCCGCCTCTTTCGTGCAGGGCCCGGAAACCGCGAGCAATCCATGCTCCAAACGCAGCGGATTGTCTTGTTTGGCCTTATAAACGGCTGTGCAATCGGCGAGCGCGGCTGTGGCTACAAAAGTGATGCAACACGCCGCAATGAGTGTTTTGATTTGATGTGCCATGCCCGAAAAGATGCGCGCAAACAGGCTGCTATTCAATAACATTGGCGTTGATACGTGACGACATCCGATATCATCGCGATGATATTGCCTGCCATCGAGGGGTGCCCCCAAGTTGATCCCGTCAAGCCCGCCAAGCACTGGCAGGCACCAACCAAGTCAGGATCAAACAATGCATCGCACGTTTATCTCAACAGTTATTGTCACCGCTCTAACGATCACAGGCATTTCTTCCACAATGGTACAGGCCGGTGAATATCGCTATGCGCCACAACCCCAGCATCGCACGCAAAACCCTGTAGATCCGGTTGCGGCAACTATCGCTAGTATCGTCGCCCTCGCGATTATCGGCAAAGCGATCGACAACAATGGTGGCTTCAAGAAAAGGTCAAAATCGAAAAACCAGCACGCAGCTCCGCAGCGCCAGCACAAGCAAAAACGCGCACATAGTGGTCACCATCGTCATGACGGTCACCACGCAAACCGTGGACATGGTTATCGTCAACCCGGCCACAACGGTCACCGCAGCCGTCGCGCAAACAAGTGGCACCGTCATGGCAATGGTCATGGCCACAAGCATCCACATGGTCCGCGCCAACACCGTAGTCGTCACTAACAAAAGTTGAGCAGTGAGCGGCGCTTCCCTCCGGAGTACCGCACATAGGGAAAGCGCGCAGTTAGACATGGCTGCACGCTTTTTCATGTTTTCAAGTCGTATGTTTGGACACAAACTGCGCGATCAAGCTGAACGCCGCCTCAGTTTCGGGCGCATCGTCAACTACCATAGGCCACGCGTGTGGCGCAAAGTTGTGTGCATAAAACTCTGCCTCGACACCGAAACGCTCAAGCACATTGGAAAAGCTCTCGATCTCATCCCTAAAAATTTCCACTTTGCTGTAAAGGACTAGAGTCGGGGGAGCGCTTTCAAATCTACCATGTACTGGCGAGATCTCAGGAGTATTGATCGCTGTCTGCCCAGCATACATCTTTGCGGCGCGGGTAGTCCAAGCGCGTGACAGGATCACATCCTGCGCGCTGAGTGCATCTAGAGATGGATAAGACATGCTCAGATCAAGCCAAGGGGACAACGTTACCACGCAAACGGGCATCGTCCTTTGCTGGCCAAGCAATCGATGGAGCAAAGCCAGGACCAAGCCCCCACCCGCGCTCGTCCCAGCAAGAACGATCTTGTTGGCAGCAACCCCGCTTGCACACAACGCTTCATAGGCTGCCTCAGCATCATCCACGGCCGCAGGGTAGGGCGCGTTTATCGCTGTGGTATATTTCACAGAAATCACCGTTGCAGCACAGCTCATCGCAAGTCGACGTGCATCGTTTTCATTCGCGCGAGGACTACCAACCGTATAGGCACCACCATGGAAATAGAGGATGCAGACGTTCTGCTCCCCAGACGTATTTTCTTTGAGCACGTTAGGCGTGACACGCAAACACTCGATTTAGCCCAATTTCATCGAGGTAGATGTCGCAGCCTCATAGTTCGGACCTTTTGCGGGCGCGCGCTTGTGCGTCAGCCAATTGATAAAGCGTTGCGAAGGAATGAACTGCAACAGCGGTTTGAGCGTGCGCCGTAGCTTTTTGTTCGCAGCCCGTAGTTCTGGCGAATGAGAGTCCGGATTCATGTGCAGATCACTCTGGGCTTTTCGTTCAATGTGCGAAATCTTAAGTGGAATGTACCTCGTCACAAACTTGAAAGGCACCTCATGAGCACCCTAGGGCCAGATTATTCGTTTGAACAGAGAGCGCAGGCGCGAGGCCTGTCGATTGTGGCTGGCGTGGATGAGGTTGGGCGCGGCCCGCTGGCAGGCCCCGTGACGGCTGCTGCTGTCATCCTTGATCCTATGCGCATTCCACAAGGCTTGAACGACAGTAAAAAGCTTTCCGCTAAAAAGCGACAGGCGTTGCACGATGACCTATTGCTTTGTGCGGACGTCAGCATTGCGCATGCGAGCGTCGAAGAAATTGATGAGCTGAACATCCTGCGCGCGTCGCATCTTGCGATGGAGCGTGCAGTTGCAGGGCTGAAACAGCGGCCCAATCACCTGTTAATTGATGGCAACATGATTCCGAGGGGTTTAGCAGGTTTATCCGAGGCAATCGTGAAGGGAGATAGCCGCTCTGTGTCGATTTCTGCCGCCTCAATTGTGGCCAAAATCTGTCGAGATTATGTCATGTGGGATTTGGGGCAACACTACCCCGGTTATGGCTGGGAAACGAATGCCGGATACCCGTCAAAAAGCCACAAACTTGCATTGGAAAAACTTGGGGTAACCCCACACCATAGACGTTCGTTTAAACCTGTACACAACATCTTGTATCAAGAAAAATAACTAACTTATTGTTTAGAAAAAGAAATTGACCGCGAATCAGCTTTGAATCACATTGGTCCTCAACCACAGAGCGAAAAATCGCCGGTACATGAGGCATGATATGACAGTAGACATCCAAGCGCAGGCTAAAGCCACGCTTCCCCTAAACACGATTCAATCTGGTGACTGCATCGAAGTGATGAACAGCCTGCCAGAAAACTCCATCGATCTGATTTTCGCTGATCCACCCTACAACCTGCAGCTCAAAGGTGATCTGCATCGTCCCGATAACTCCCGCGTCGATGCAGTCGATGATCATTGGGACCAGTTTTCCTCATTCGCCGCCTATGACAAGTTCACTCAAGACTGGCTCAAAGCGGCGCGCCGATTGCTCAAACCCAATGGGGCTATTTGGGTAATCGGTTCTTATCACAATATCTTTCGGGTCGGTTCTGCTTTGCAGAACGAAGGCTACTGGATTCTGAATGATGTGGTTTGGCGCAAGTCAAACCCGATGCCGAACTTTCGTGGCAAGCGTTTTACCAACGCACATGAGACGATGATTTGGGCCTCTAAGTCGGAGGGTGCGAAGTACACCTTCAACTATGAAGCCCTGAAATCTTTGAATGAGGGTATTCAAATGCGCTCTGATTGGGTTCTGCCGATTTGCACAGGTCATGAGCGGTTGAAAGACGAAGCAGGTGAAAAGGCGCATCCGACGCAGAAACCGGAAAGCCTGTTGCACCGTGTCCTAATCGGGTCAACGAACCCCGGCGATGTCGTGCTTGACCCCTTCTTTGGCACGGGAACGACCGGTGCTGTAGCGAAGATGTTAGGGCGTGAATACATCGGGATTGAACGTGAAGCTGCGTATCGCAAGGTCGCAGAAAAACGTATTAAAGCCGTGCGCAAGTTTGATCGTGAGGCGCTTCGCGTGTCCACATCCAAACGTGCGGAACCCCGCGTGCCTTTTGGCCAATTGGTGGAACGCGGCATGCTGCGTCCGGGCGAGAACCTATATTCGATGAACAACCGCCACAAAGCCAAAGTACGTGCAGATGGAACTCTGATTGGCGATGACGTCAAAGGGTCGATCCATCAGGTCGGTGCTGCGCTTGAGGGCGCGCCAAGCTGTAATGGCTGGACCTATTGGAGCTTTAAGCGCGACGGCAAAACTGTTCCAATCGATGTGTTGCGCCAGCAAATCCGATCGGAAATGGCAGACAAGCCAATCTGAGCACACACCAGTTTTTAAGTACACCGCCGGTGCCTGTGTCCTGACTTCACGGCACCTACTGACCCCGCCTTGTCTACAGGGCGGGGGTTTTTCAGTTTCTAAGACACCTTGGACGTGTCGAATTTCGGATTGATTAATTGCATGTTTGATCGGATTGTAAAACGCGAAACAAACGCGGGCCGTATCTTTGACAGGCCATAAAGCTGGTTCAGTGTCCTGCGATCCACATGATGTTAAAAGAAGCTCACATAGCTTTCTACTGACAACATATGCATCTTGGCACGAAAGACCTGTTCGCCAACTTGAATTTCGATCAATGGCAGGGCTTCTAGATCCGACAGAAGATCATAGAGCTCGGTGCTGTCCACTTGATTGTCGGGAACAAATCGCAATCCTTCCTTACCGAGGATCGTGATATGTCCTTCCACATCAAGTTCTGCCGCGCGAAGTGTCGCTTAGATCAAGCACCTTTTCCAGTTTTTGAGAATTGGAATAACCAGAACATAGGCTTTCCAACAGAAAATGATTAAGCTGATCAATCCCAACAGGAAAAAGAACACCAGTGAGAGGTCGAAATAGGATCTGATATCTGCTGCATCCCCTTCACGAAAAGGGTTGGTGAAGGAAAAATCTATCAGTTCGAACACCAGTCTTTGTGAGACCTCTTGTGATTCCGCATTCGAGGCAACCACGGTTTCACACAACTCGTCAAAGATCTGCTCGGCCTTATCCATATTGGTTTTGCTCAAAGTAACCAAATCCCGACGTCCTATTTGTTGCAACGTAGTCAGGCTTGCAATCAACCTATTAAGAAACGGAGCGTGGATGGTTTGGCGATGCTCTGTTAACCTTGGGAAAACCTTGAGCAGGTCCAAATCCTGAAGCGCCGCGCCAAGGCTTGCGCTCTGACCTTCTGAAAGCGGGATGCCCGTTTTAAACAGCCCAAGCGTCGCGGCGCGCACCTCATTGAACGCATATTTTTCTTCACATGCCGCCTGCGCGGTACTCGCCCAGGCAATCGCCCAGCTTACCAGTGAAAGTAGAATATAAGTCCGGAATATTCGCAAATTTCATCCACCTTGAAGCGATCCTTTGCAGCCTTGTGCACCTTGAAAGTGAATTTGACGTAAACTAGCCTTGGAAAATCCCAAGTTGCATTTGGGGAGACGCTAAAATGCAAAAGACCGATTTCAAGAAATCCCAAAAATCGCTTTATATGCTAAGCGCGAAACACTTCGCAATTGTCGATGTTCCAAAGATGAATTTCATCAAGATCGATGGAGCAGGTATCCCGGAAGGCCTTGCGTTTGCGGAAGCCGTTTCGTGGCTTTACTCGATCAGTTATCCGTTGAAATTCCTGACCAAGCAGATTTTGCAAAAGGACTACTTTGTTTCACCTTTGGAAAGGCTTTGGTGCGCGGACGACATGTGCGCCTACACCGAAGGTCGCAAAGAAGATTGGCTTTGGAGCATGATGATCATGCAGCCCGATTAGATAACTCATGATATGTTTGAGCAAAGCTTAGAGAAAGCGAAAAAGGAGCTCGGAAGTGCGCCTGCGTCACTGAGGTTTGAGACTTACGATGAGGGTCTTAGTGTTCAAATCCTCCATATTGGGCCCTGTAGCGAAGAAGCCTCGACAATCGCGCGACTGCACAACAACTTCATCCCCGAAAATGGGTTAAAGGAGACAGGGCATCATCACGAGATATATCTAAGAGATCCGCGAAAGACAGAACCTGAAAAACTCAAAACAGTGCTGCGGCAGCCTGTAAAGCGGGTCTAGCCAGCGTTCATTTCAGTGAGGCTCGTCAAACCAGTTTGGGCCATGGCGATGCTCAACTCGTCGCTAAAAACATCCCAAAGCTTGGCAAGCCCCGCTTCCCCACCCGCCGCAATCGCGAACTGTAGCACACGTCCGAAGAACACGTAGTCCGCACCCGCGTGCAGCGCTTTCAAAGCATCCTCGCCTGAACGTAATCCACTATCAAAAAAAATCGGGTAGTCAGATCCAAGTGCTGCGCGCATCGCAGGCAGCAGACTAAAAGGCGAAGGAGCACTTTCGAGTTGGCGTGCGCCGTGGCTCGACACTTGAACAGCATCGACGCCTGCATTGCGAAGACTCACGGCGTCTTCGACATCAAGCACCCCTTTCACAACCAGATTACCGTCCCAAGCATCGCGCAAGCGCTTGAGCGTCTCCCAATCCGCTCGCGCGCGACTTTCGGTGCGGTCAAACTCGTAGCCATCCATCTCGAAGTTCGCCATTTGCGGTTTCCCCGCGAAGAGGGCCGATAAGGACCAATGAGGGTGCAACGCAAAATCGATAAATTGCTTAGGGCCTATTCGAAACGGCATCTTGAACCCATGACGCAACTCACGCGGACGACGCCCTACTTCCGGCACATCTGCGGTCAGAACCAACGTTTCGTAACCAGCCGCTTTGGCACGTTCCACCAGTTTAAACGTGCCAACACCCTCGCCACTAAAGTAGAGTTGAAACCATGCGTGACCCTCAGCGACTTCGATGATCTTTTCCATCGGGGTCGAGGCAACAGTAGACACGCCATGAGGCACTTCATACTTCGCAGCCAAGCGCGCGAGCATCAGGTCAGCCCCAACACCAGACAGATTGCACATGCCCATCGGCGCAATCCCAAAAGGACGCCGACAGGGTTTGCCAAACAGGGTGGTAGAGAGTGAACGCTCGCTCACATCTCGTAGAATACGCGGACGCAAAGTTGCGCCATCCAACGCTGCTCGATTGCGCAGAGCACCCGTCTCTTCCCCAGCAGCTCCATCGATGTAGTCAAATATCATCCAAGGCAGGTGCCGTTTGGCAAGCCGCCGCGCATCACTTGCAGAGTGGATATGCGCGGCGGCTCTACTCATTAGGCTTTGACCGCTTCCATGAAGCGATGACGGATCACAACAGGATCAAGCGTGATAACAGGCAGCTTGATGTTGCCGCTGTCACACTTGCAAACAATGATCGTCATTTCGTCACTATCAATCGCGGATTTCAGCACTGGACCAAGATCCTTGTCCTGCACTTCGATCACGGTGTCGCAGCCACACGCGCGCGCAACATCTGTCAAGTTCGTCTTCATACCCGCATAAGTCGGTTGATCACCTGTGGAGCCGTAAGAACCATTGTCGATGATCAAAAGCGTGTAGTTGCCCGTCGCGTTGTTCGCGATTGTCGGCAGCGTACCGAGGTTGGTCAAGACAGAGCCGTCCCCATCAATGGAGATCACAGGCTTGTCCTGCGCCAGCGCAAGGCCGAAACCGATGGAGGAGCTAAGACCCATTGTGCCGAGCATATAGAAGTTACGCTCGTTATCGTCGATCATGTGCAGCTCTTGGCTGGGCAGGCCGATGTTACACACCACAAGATGCGGGTTAAGGATCGGGGCAATTTCTTTTAAGATTTCTGAACGGATCATTGGTCGCCGTAGCCTCCCCAGAAGTTCGCATCTGTCAGGATCGCGACAGGCTTGTTGCACATGAATGTGTATTTCAGAATGTTGTCGAATTCTTCGACATCTTTCTGCCAGTGGAAGTGATACGTTGGGATGTTCATCTGAGCGAGCAACGCTTTAGTGTGCACAGCCATTTCAACTTGGCAGGCTACAGGCTCGCGCAATTCACCGCGGTAACTGATGATCATTGGCAAAGGCATGCGATAGAACTGTGTCAACGTCGCGAGCGTATTGATTGTCACACCAATCGCTGTGTTCTGCATGATGATCGCAGGGCGTTTGCCACCCATGAATGCACCAGCGCACAGGCCCATGCCTTCGTCCTCTTTGTTGGACGGGATGTGAAAGATGTCCTCGCGGTTCTCTACCTCTTCGATCACACCGGCCAGTTGCTTGCAGGGCACTGTTGTGACGAAAGAGACATCGTTCGCGACAAGATCGTCTACGATCTTTTTGTCGATGTTCATGGTGTCGGTTCCTTTGTTTACGTATTCATGTCTGTTCGTTTATGCCCAAGGATCAAGGATGATCTTCGGGGCCGCAACCTTACCCGTACGCAGGTCTTTGAAGGCTTGAAACCCATCGCTCAGCGCGCGTTTTTCGGTCCAATCGAGAGGGCCAAGTTTGCCATCAAAGATAGCCTGCGCGGTATCGCGGAAATCTTGCATGGTGTAGGTGTAGGTGCCGATGAAGGTCACCTCCTGCAAGGTGGCATAGCGCACATCAAAGCCCTCTGCACTATCGCCAAGACCCACATGCGCAATCACGCCGCCTGGCATCACACAGGCAGAAGCAGAGGCGCGGGTCGCACCGTAGCCGACCGCGTCAATCACGGTCTCGAAACTGCCAGATGCGTTCGCCATAGTCGCTTGTCCGCAGGTCTCAGTAAGGAAAGCACGGCGTGCATCATTCGGCTCCGCAATCGTCACATCGCGCGCACCCATGGCTTTCAGCGCCAGCGCAGCGGCAAGACCAATGGCACCGCCCCCAATCACCAGCGCGCGGCGCTCCATGCTGGGATGCAAAGCTTCCAGCGCGAGACGCGCGGTGTGCCAACTCACGGCCAAAGGTTCGGCAAGCGCGGCTTTGTCCATGGGAATAGCATCTGGCACAGTCACCAGATTGCTGTCCGGCATCGCGACATACTGTGCAAAGGCACCCTCGCGCGGAGGCATGGAAATGATCTGACGATCTGGGCAAATATTCTCGCGGCCCGCTTTACAAGCCGCGCAAGTGCCACAACTCACCAAAGGATTCACAGTGACACGGCGACCATTTTGCACGCCTCCAACAATCGTGCCAGCCGCCTCATGCCCCAAGATCAGTGGCGCGGGGCGCCGCGCGTCGTGGCCCAGATAGGCGTGCATATCAGAGCCGCAAATACCAACGGCCTCGATCTTGATCAAATGGGTGTCCGAACCTGCAACAGGGTCCGGCATATCGCGGTAATTCAGCGTTTCAACGCCATCATAAACCAGTGCTTTCATTTCGCCGTAAACCCCCCATCTACCATTAAGACCTGCCCTGTAACATAGGATGACGCAGCCGAGCAGAGAAACAGCAATGGCCCATCCATATCTTCCATCGTGCCATTGCGCCCAGCGCAGGTTTGCGCCGCATTGCGTGCAGCGCGCTCTGCGTCATCAAAGACGGCTGCAGTCAGTTCCGTCGGAAAAAACCCGGGGCCAATCGCGTTGGCGGTGATGCCATCTTTGGACCACGCCTCAGCCATCGCGCGGGTCATTTGACCAACGCCGCCCTTGCTTGCCCCATAAGCAATCCCACCGGGAAAAGCGCGCGTAGTTTGAAGGGAGGCGAAATTCACGATACGTCCCCAACCCTTCGCCTTCATCGCAGGCACCATGGCTTGACTGATGAAGAACGGCGCCGACAGGTTCAGCGCCAGCGTTTGATCCCAACCCTCTGCTGTCACATCATCCGCTGGTTCGCGCGTGTTCACACCAGCGGCGTGGATAACGATATCTGGCGCGCCAAAGGGTTGCGATATCGCATGCACCAAAGCCTCAACACCAGCGCGAGCAGCAACGTCCGCGACGATGCTCGCGGCCCCCTCACCAAGCTCAGCTTGTAGACCATCCAAAGCTTCCTTGCGACGCGCGACACCGACAACATATGCGCCGGCAGCCGCTAGAGTCACCGCCGCACGCCGACCGATGCCAGAACTCGCGCCAGTGACACAAGCCACCTTGCCAGTCAGATCAAAAAGGTCGCGCGGATCAGACATTTTAGCCCTCAGCGCTTAGGTCAAAGTTTTCGCCCGGGAAGTATTTCGCAAGGCGCACATCAGCGGCGCGCGCGTGCCCTTCCATTCCTTCAAGGCGTGAAATACGAGCTGTCGCCTCGGCCACCCGCTTGGATGCATCACGGGTTGTGCGCTGCCATGTGACGATCTTCATATATTTGTGCACGCTCAAACCGCCTGTGTAACCAGCAGCGCCAGAGGTCGGCAAAACGTGGTTCGTACCAGACGCTTTGTCGCCATAGGACACGGTCGTTTCTTCGCCAAGGAACAGAGAGCCGTAGCAAGACAGTGTATCGAGCCACCAATCGAGATCTTCGGCCTGTACTGTGAGGTGCTCTGGCGCGTATTCGTCGGAGCATTTAGCCATATCGATCCGATCTTCGCAGATGATCACCTCTGCATAGTCTCGCCACGCCGCAAATGCGTTCTCACGGTTTGTCTCTGGCAAATCGTCAATCAGGCCCGGAACCATCTCCATCACTTTTTCCGCTAATGCGCGATCATCCGTCACCAACCAAACTGGCGAATTATACCCATGCTCTGCCTGAGACACGAGATCCGTCGCCACGATATGCGCGTCTGCAGTTTTATCGGCAAGGATCAAACTGTCCGTCGGGCCCGCGATCATATCAATACCCACTCGACCAAAGAGGATACGCTTGGCTTCGGCCACGAACTGATTGCCGGGACCTACAAGAATGTTGGCTTTCGGCAACCCAAACAAACCAAAGGTCATCGCTGCAACGCCCTGAACACCGCCCATCGCCATAATTTTATCCGCACCACAAATATGTGCCGCGTAAACAATCGCGGGTGCAATCCCAACGTCTGGGCGCGGTGGAGAGCAGGCCGTGATGTGATGGCAACCCGCAACTTTCGCGGTGGTCACTGTCATAATTGCAGAGGCGATGTGGCTGTAGCGACCTCCTGGCACATAGCAACCAGCCGCATCAACTGGGATCGCTTTCTGACCAGCAATAAAGCCCGGCTCAATCTCCATCTCGACATCTGTGAGCGTGGATTTCTGCTTTTCAGCAAACCGGCGAACGTTGTCATGGGCAAAGCGAATGTCCGCTTTCAGTTTTTCCGGCACCAAGGCAATCGCTGCGTCGATCTCTGCCTGAGTTAGTAACACGGACCCTTCGAAGCGATCGAACTTCGTCGCATATTCGAGCGCTTTTGCGTCGCCACCTGCTTCAATGTCATCAAGGATGCCTTTGACCGTGTCATGAACTTCGGATGCACCTGAGCTAGAGGTCAGAGTTGCCTTCTTCAAATATTCGCGAGTCATGGGCGGAAATCCTATCGGGTATGTGCGTTTGATTCTTGCTCGCAACATACCTTCGGCAAATCAAAATGCAAGCGCTTACATTTGCATTCGGAAAATCCGCATTTGTTAGATCTCTTGCAAGGGACGATGCCATAAGGCAAGGCTAGCGCAAACAAAGCTGACCCAGCGCGGCGGCTTGCAAACGGAAAAGGAAAAGACAATGATTGAACGGATCGGCACTGGCGTGCGCTCTTCTAAGATCGTGAAACATAATGGTGTCGCCTACATCACCGGCCAAGTCGGCGAAGGCGCGACCATTCAGGATCAAACCATAGAATGCCTGAGCCGCGTTGATGCTTTGCTGACCGAGGCGGGATCGTCGCGCGAGAAGATGTTGCGCGTGACGATCTGGCTTGCGGATATGAGCGACTTTGACGGTCTCAACGAAGTATGGAACGCTTGGGTTCCAGCGGGACATTCCCCTGCACGCGCTTGCGGTGAAGCAAAGCTGGCACGCACAGAGTTGAAGGTCGAAGTCATCGTGGACGCGGCATACGACTAGATCCGGCTCAACATGCTTGCTTTTAACAGATGTGCAGTTAGCTTGACGATCGAAAAATAGAATTTGGAAGGAAAACTCATGAGAACTCGCGCTGCTGTGGCCGTAGCCGCCGGACAACCGCTTGAAGTGATGGACGTGAACCTAGAAGGCCCGCGTGCAGGTGAGGTGTTGGTTGAGATCAAAGCAACAGGGCTATGCCACACCGACGAGTTCACACGTTCCGGGGATGATCCAGAAGGCATCTTTCCTGCGATCCTCGGCCATGAAGGTGCAGGCATTGTGATTGAGGTTGGTGAAGGCGTAACGTCGCTTGAAGTGGGCGATCATGTAATCCCGCTCTACACGCCAGAGTGTCGTGAGTGCGAGTATTGCCTTAACCCCAAGACTAACCTGTGCCAGAAGATCCGTAGCACCCAAGGCGCCGGTTTGTTGCCGGACGGCTCTACACGTTTTTCGATGCTCGATGGCACGCCTATTCACCACTACATGGGCTGTTCCACTTTTGCGAACCACACGGTTGTCCCTGAGATTGCGCTGGCGAAAGTGCGCAAGGATGCGCCGTTTGACAAGATTTGCTACATCGGCTGTGGCGTTACGACGGGCATTGGTGCCGTGATCAACACGGCCAAGGTTGAGATTGGCTCGACAGCAATTGTCTTCGGACTTGGCGGTATTGGCCTTAACGTGATCCAAGGCCTACGCCTTGCAGGTGCAGATCAGATTGTTGGCGTTGATCTGAATGACGGCAAGGTTGAGATGGGCACGCGCTTTGGCATGACCGACTTCGTGAACCCCTCCAAAGTAGATGGAGATCTGGTCGCGCATCTGGTTGAGCTCACAGGTGGCGGAGCAGATTACACATTTGATGCAACTGGAAATGTGGGCGTTATGCGTACAGCCCTTGAGGCGGCACACAAAGGTTGGGGCGAAAGTATTATCATCGGCGTAGCCCCTGCGGGTGCGGAAATTTCGACGCGTCCGTTCCAATTGGTTACAGGTCGTTCCTGGCGCGGCACCGCCTTTGGTGGCGCATCGGGGCGCACAGATGTTCCCAAAATTGTCGACTGGTACATGGACGGTAAGATCGAGATTGACCCGATGATCACCCATAAGTTGACATTGGACGAAATTAACGATGGCTTCCATCTTATGCACGAAGGTAAATCCATTCGGGCTGTTGTGGAATTTTAATGAACTAGGTACGCGATCTGTCGCATGGGTTGCCTGTGTGGCAGGTCGCTTTGACGCTTAGGGCGCGCGATCTCAAAATAGCCAGCGTGCTTGCCGAACAAAAGACCTTTAGAATGTGTTGCGCGATGTGGCGATTTACTTTTGAACAGCCCCACTTGAGTGGTCCACATTGAGAGTTAGTGCATGATTGGCCGTTGGTACATCAGGCGGCAGCCCAATGCACTGTGTGGCCGTTTGGTGTTTTAAAATTTTCATCCAGCTTTTGATGATGATTTGGGCTTCACGTAGCGACTAGAAGATTTCGCCTTTAACAGCTCGTCTGTGATCCGCCCGTTGAAGCTTTCGCAGTACCCGTTCTCACAGGATGACCCAGGTTCGATCTAGGCTGTTTTTGCCTCAACCGTTTTTATCCAATCCCTGACAGACTAAGAGATAAACTCCGGGCCATTGTCTGACCTGATGTCACCAGGCACGCCGCGCAAGATGAACAGGTCTGTCAGGGCGTCGACCACTTTGGTCGAGTTGAGCTTTCGTTTTACTCGGATCACAAGGCATTCTCGGCTGTGTCCATCCATAGTGTTTAGTGTTCTGAACGCCCTACCATCGTCCGTGCGTTGGTACACAGAGTCATAGGGCCAGACGTGATTGCGATACTCAGGGCGCAGCCGGATGCTCGAGCCATCATTCAGTCAAAGCCGCCCCTTCTTTGGTTGTTTCTTTGGCACTTTAAGCACCTTGCGCTGCCATCAACACGTCAAACCGCCATAATTTCACAAGAAACCCTTCAGGCTTGGGTCTCTTCATGGCCATCTCTGGTCCTCTGCTGTCCTAAATATAGGCGCGGACCTCTTCAAAGGGGAAGGCTCACTACATCAAATGCCCAACTTTCTGCACCAGCAACATATTGTTTTTCCACAGAATCGGCCGTTCTTGTCGGCTATGTGCTAATAGAAAATCGTCGTAGCTTCTTAGTTCTATAATCTCCTACTAGCAGCTGGCTAACTGCTCAGTTGTCAGGTTCTTCACATCAGCTGCCGCAATAGCTGCACGACTTTGGGTGCACATCAGTGATCGACGTTTCGCTTAATCGCTGAACAAGGTTTTCTTCAATCTCTCCAAGCACGTCCGCGACGCGCGTCTGAAGATCCCTCTCGATACTGCAATACATTGCTTCAGCGTCTTGTTCGCCGCCAGATACTAACCGTTCATCAAGGGCTAGATAGACATCTGCAAGCGTGATGCTGTTCGCAGGCTTGGCCAAACTCCAACCGCCTGCATGTCCTTTCACAGACGCCAGCAGACCCGCCTCGCGCAGCTTTCCCAGGACACGGCGCACGACGACCGGGTTGGTGCCTGCGTGCTCGGCAATGTCCGCAGATGTGCGCTTTCGCTCAGGATCGCCCGCCATATGGCTGAGCGTATGCAAGGCAAGTGACAGGCGGGAATTTCGCTTCATGTTCAGCGTTCCTTTAACATTTAAAATTAAGTAACAATAGCAGTTGCATGTGTCTAGTAACTGAGTAAGTTGCGTGATCGTTGTCGTCTTTGATGGAGAGCACCCGTGGCAGATTCTACTACAAATCCCGCTTTGCGAAAAGCCACCACCCGCAAGTGCACGCGTAACCTGGGAAGCACGAGCTTGCCTCGCAAACGACGCAACAGTGATCCCATGCAAACCTATGACTGCCTGCCAGCTCCTTTGCGCCAGTGGGTTGCCCAAGCGGCGCTGCCATGGTCCCCTGCCTCGGTGCGCCGCATTTGGTCCAAATCAAAGGCTAAAGGGCTTTCCGCGGAAGAAGCACTTTTTTCGCTTAATCAAGCCGAAGCACTCACGCTTGCACGGGACAAACAATCCACCACGTTCAAACTGAACTCCATTAACTGAAGGACCTATTCATGTCTTTTTTCACGCGCTTCGCATGCGCCGCGACCCTTGCCTTGAGCACTGCTTTGCCTACTTTTGCGCAAGAAGACAGCCTAACCATTTCCATCGGGTTCGGCCCCACGGCTGAGATTCCAGACCCGCGCGCTAGTTATAACGGTTGGATATCAAATCAGACTGGCGTGACTGAAACGCTAATGGGCATCGATTACGAGATGAACCTTTATCCACGATTGGCGAAGAGCATTAAACAGTCCACGCCAACGACATGGCGTGTGACTTTGCGCGATGGGCTTACCTTTCATGATGGCTCTGAGGTGACCGCACAGGCGGTTATTGACGCGATCACGCCAATCTCGGACAAAGAGCACGCAGGCCACAATGCGCGCGTCGCGAAGTTGCTTGATCTCGCAGGCATGACGAGCGACGGTGGCAACGTCATAGTGTTCGAGACCAACAGTCCCAACGCCGCATTCCCATGGACGCTTTCTGAACCCGCAATCGCGGTGCTTGGCGCGGCATCTGAAGACTTCCCCATCAACGCAACAGGCCCATACGTGTTCAAAGAAGCGGTTCCTGAGCAGCTTTACCGCGTCGAGGCCAACCCAGACTATCGCCTTGGTACGCCCGGCCTTGAAGAAGTCCGCATTGTCGTTTCCTCCAACCCTTCCACTGCCGCTTTAGCCTTTGAAGCTGGCGAAGTTGATCTTGTAATCAACTATCCAGAGACGGATTTTGAGCGTATCCAAAAAACTGGCGCGCAAGGTTTTTCTGCACCAACTGCGCGGCTTTATTTCTATACGGTCAATGCAGCCAGTGGCCCAATGGCAAACCCGTTGATCCGCAAGGCTGTGTCCTACGCAATTGACCGTCAAGGCATTGTCAATGCGGCACTTTCTGGGGTAGGCGGCGTTCCCGCGGGCACGATTTATCCGGCAGGCAAAGGCTGGGCCGCGGACATTTCCGCGCCCTACGATTCAGCGAAAGCCGAAACGCTTTTGGCAGAGGCAGGCGCGGTCAAAGAAGGTGGCACATGGATGCTAGATGGCGCGCCTCTTGAAATCGACATTGTCACCTATTCTTCGCGCGCAGCGCTGCCACCCACAGCTGAGCTTACCCAAGCCTTCCTTGGCGCGATTGGTGTCAAAGCCAACATCACCGTCGGAGAATGGGGTGCCAGCAATGACGCGATAGCGGCGGGCGAAGCGGATCTGTTCTTGCAAGCATGGGTCACGACCCCGCAGGGCGATCCAGGCGCGGTGCTTGAAACTTTACTGAAATCAAGCGGTGGATCCAACTCTGGCAAGTTCTCCAATGCACGTCTTGATGAACTGTTAGAGCAAGGTCGTCTGACCTTTGAGCATGACGCGCGCAAAGCGATCTACGGCGAGATTCAGCAGATTATTGCGGATGAAGCGGCCTTGATCCCCGTCTTTCATGTGAGCCAAACCAATGTTGGTGTTGCGGGCCTGTCAGGCTACCGCGTACATCCAACCGAAACCTACTGGATCACACATGAGACGAAATTGACCGAATGACACTAAGCGTAACCGGCCTGAGCGCAATCCGCTCAGGCCGAACCATACTTCATCCCACATCCCTGGAAATTCCACCACGAGGCCGCATCGGCCTCGTTGGTGCGTCTGGGTCCGGCAAATCAACGCTTGGTCATGCGTTGATTGATGACTTGCGTGCGCAAGGCCATAGCGTTGCGCATGTGCCGCAAAGCCCTGATGAAGCGCTCGATCCGCTACGATCAATGACGTTTCACTGGCGAGAGGCAGAAGCGGCGCTTGGTTTGGCGATAGGTAGTGCTGATCAGGCTGGGTTGTTTCGCGCGCTCAAGATCGAAGGCGGTGATTTGCGCAAGCGACCGTGGGGCTGGAGCCGTGGGATGCAGCAGCGGTTTGTGATCGCAATGGCGCTGATTGGCAGCCCTGATCTGATTGTACTGGATGAACCAACCTCGGCGCTCGATCCGGTTGTGGCGGCGGCAACAATGGAATTACTAAGCAGTTTTCTGGATGGGAAAGAGACCGCGATGATTTTGATCACGCATGATCTGGGCCTTGCCGCGCGGCGGGTAGAAACTTTGATGGTGATGGACGCTGGAAAGCTGGTCGAACAAGGGCCGAACACAGACATTCTGGAGCGCGCGCAAACGCAAGCGGCCAAATCCCTTTGCGCGCATCGCAATTGGATGTCTTTGCCGTGCTGAGCCTGCGTAACCTTCATGTCAAACGCGGATCGCGAGTGATTTTGCACGACATTTCCCTGTCTTTACCCGCTGGCAAAACCCTCGCGGTTGTTGGCGAAAGTGGCGCAGGAAAATCGACGCTGATCGCGGCAATTCTAAGTCTTCTAAAGCCTTCTGCGGGCGACGTCACATGGAACGCAGCACCGACCAACCGCGCGCGCCCCGCCTTAGTGATGCAAGAACCGCGCGCGGCGTTTAACCCCGTATGCAGCTTGAGACGCTCTGTGATGGAGCCGGTTGTTGCGCAGGGCCTCACCTTGAAAGAAGGTCGTTTGGAGCGTCTTTGCGCAGGTTTGGAACTGCCCCTAGAGCTACTGGAACGCCGCCCCGAACAAGTCTCAATAGGTCAAGCGCAACGCGCAGGGATTTTGCGCGCTTTAATCCCAAGTCCGCCGCTGGTGTTGTTTGACGAACCTCTTTCTGCACTTGATGCGGTCACGCAAAAACACACGGCGCGTTTGATTTCTGAGTTGCAACAGGAGGAAGGCTTCGCCGCACTCATTGTGACCCACGATCTTGGCTATGCGGTTGCCCATTCAGATCAAATCGCTGTTCTAAAAGACGGACGCATTGAAGAAATTGCAGATGCGAAAACTTTCGCCACGAACCCGCAAAGCGCCTATTGCAATAGCCTGCGCGATGCGGCGATTGCATTGGGCGCGCTAGAGGGTGCCGCATGATCCAAGTCTTCAGCGGCCTTCTGTTGCGTGCGTTTGTCGTTCTGTCGGGCACGGCACTCTTGACCTTTGCGCTGCTTTGGAATGCCCCCGGTGATCCTGCGCAAACGATTGCGATGGCGCGTTTTGATGCGCTTTTGAGCGATGATGTGATAGAACAAGTGCGCCAAGAAGTGGGCCTCGACAAAGGCTTCTGGCAGGCGTTTTGGGCGTGGCTTGGCCCACTGCTTAGGCTTGATTTGGGATATTCCGCCGTGACAGGCCGCCCCGTTGGCCCTGATCTTTGGGCCGCCGTCAGCTATTCCTTCCCGCTGGCTGGTGCTGCGCTCGCGATTGGTCTGGCGATGTCTGTTCCGCTTGCGGTGATCGCTACAAAACGTCCCGGTAGTTTGCTTGATCGCTTCGCCGTCGGCATTGCATCGCTTGGCAATGCGATCCCTGCGTATTGGCTCGGGTTGATGCTTATTCTGCTCTTTGCGGTTAAGCTCGCGTGGCTTCCCGCGTTGGGCGCGAGCACCCCAGCACACGCCATTCTACCAGCACTTACCCTTGGTCTAGGCGTAGCTGCGTCGCTCACAAGGATCATTCGCTCAGGCATTCTAGAAGCCCGCGGCCAAGCGTTCCTTCCCGCCATTAGCCGTCGCGGCGTGTCCGAGCGTGCGCTTGGCAAAGATCACATAGCCCCCCATGCCGCCATTCCTGTAATTACTGTCTTTGGGTTAGAGCTTGCGTTCCTTCTCGAAGGGATCGTCTTGGTCGAGGTTATTTTTGGCCGCCCCGGTCTTGGCACTTTCCTTGTGCAGGCCATTCTCTCAAGGGATTTCTCGCATGTGCAGGCCGTCGTTGTTCTGACGGCGCTGATCTTTGTGACAGTCAATTTAGTGATCGACCTGATCTACCGTGCCATTGATCCAAGGATCGGAGAGAACAATGCGTAGCGTTATAGCGTTGGTATTCGCGACGGTTTTGCTCATGGTCGTAGGACCAATGTTTGCCCCTTATGATCCCACGACGATCAATATCCCGAAACGCTTGTCCGCCCCGAACACTATTTTCTTGCTGGGAACAGACGCGTTCGGGCGGGATATCCTATCGCGGCTCTTACATGGCGCACAATGGTCGCTCGGTCTGGCATTTTTGATCTCTGTGATCAGCCTCGTCATTGGAACCACCATAGGGCTAATCGCGGCCCTTGGTGGACGGTTCGCGGATTGGGGCTTGATGCGGGTGACAGACACGTTCCTTGCGTTCCCAGAACTGGTGGCCGCGATTGTGATCGCAGGGTTGCTAGGCGCAGGCTCGTGGAGTTTGATCTTCGCGCTCAGCATCACAGGCTGGATGCGCTACGCCCGCGTCGCGCGCGGGATTGGACTGTCTGTGCAAAGCCGCGGCTACGTTGTGCAAGCCAGATTGGCGGGTCTTTCGGGCATCTCAATCGCACGTTGGCATTATCTGCCGTCGCTTTTGCCCTCGCTCACAGTCGTTTGGACGGGCATGTTCGCGCGCGCAATCCTTGGGATCTCAGCGCTCGGATTCTTGGGCTTTGGCGTACAACCCCCCAATCCCGAATGGGGCGCGATGTTGTTGGATGCACGGGTTCATCTTCGCTCAACCCCGTTGCAAATGATCTGGCCGGGATTGGCTATTGTCATCTGTGTTTTGGCGATCAATCTTGCTGGCGACGCTTTGCGCGATGCGTTGAGCAAACAGGACAGCCACGAATGAAAGCCTTAGATCGGCCAACCCTCGGGATTAGTCTATGTGTACTGTCAGGGGTGTTGATGGCTGGAATGTTCATCAGCGTCAAAGCCGTCAGCGACGACATTCCCCTCGGTCAAATCGTCTTTTTCCGCTCTTTCTTCGCGATCCTGCCATTGGTTATTTTCCTCTGGATGCGCGATGAATTTCCAAGTGGTCTCGCGACCAAACGCCCGAGCGCGCATTTTCTGCGCGCGAGTTTCGGTGCATCGGCCTTTTTGCCTCCTTCGCCGCTGTGGCGCGTTTGAACCTAGCAGAGGCAATCCTGATTGCGCAGCTTTCCCCAAGCTTAATGGCACTTGGCGCAGTGAAGTTTCTTTCCGAACGCCTTACCAAGTGGCGCATATGCGGGCTCGTGTTCGGATTTGCAGGGGTCGTCGTCCTCGCTTGGCCAGAACTAAGCCTTGACGCTACAGATCGCGCGCGGTTGTTAGGCTATGCAATAAGCATTTCGGGTGCTGCGCTGTCCGCACTCGCACTACTCGTGGTGCGTCGCTTGAATAAGACGGAAAGGCCAGGCGCGATTGCCTTCTACTTTGTTTTGGTATCGATGATCGGAGGTCTGATGACGATCACATTCGGATGGATATGGCCTGACATGACAACGCTTTTGTTCTTGGTAACAGCGGGTGACCTTAGGGCTCGTGGTGCGCTTGACCTCGATCTTCCGGAGTGTCTGGTCCGGCAGCTTGAGGATCAGATCAATTTCGGCACCTACCGATGATCGATAGAAACTTGCCTCCGTCCCTCTGGGGGCCGCAGCGATAAGGTTTCCGAAACAACACCCTTCCCATGATCCACCGACGACGGGATGGCCAAGCAATGCCTCGGTCGTCTCCGACCCCAAGAGCGCATGTGCGAGACCGGCATCCCGGATATAGACCTTAGGTGACTTCTCCAGTCTCTTTCCCGCGTTGGCATGCCATGGCGACAAACGCCGCACGAGCATCAGATCAACAAGCAGATCGAGATAACGGGCCACGCTCTGCCCAGATACGCCCAAGCCCGCCGCTATTTTCACGGTATTGAGCAGACCACCCTGCTCATGGGCCAGCATGGTCCAGAAGC
>ERZ1048872.235-NODE-235-length-67142-cov-18.338188_pt1 | contig 67142 bp, 68 predicted proteins | sample MGYA00383100_ERZ1048872 | MGnify/ENA primary metagenome ERZ1048872 (study PRJEB29581, sample SAMEA5548370) | metagenome | biome: marine; feature: coastal; material: water | depth 50 m | study: Short-term variability in the microbial, nano- and picoplankton...
TTTTTAGCCTTTTTTAGCCTTTTTTAGCCTTTTTTAGCCTTTTTTAGCCTTTTTTAGCCTTTTTTTATAAAAATAATGGCAAAAACTGACACTATTTGCATTATTTCCAATTTTTTATGGGTTTTATTTGTTTTGCAGGGCTTGACGAATAAGCTCTTCTGTTGATAATGCATCATCTTTAATAGTGCTAAGCATTTTTTCCGCTTCTTTGGTTTTAAAGCCAAGTGCTTGTAAAGCTTGAGCCGCTTTTTGAGTGTTAGGATTGATGTTTGTGCTGGCAGTAATTGTTTGATGGTTTGAGCCGTTTAGCTCTAGCTTGGCTAGGCGATCTTTTAGCTCAACGATGAGTTTTTGTGCGGTTTTTTTGCCAATCCCTGGGGTTTTGGCCAGTAGTGCATCGTCCTCATTAGCAACTGCATTCATTAGTGAAGCAATATTAAGGTGTGACAAAATAGCAAGCGCTACTTTAGGGCCAACACCATTGACACGAATTAGCTCTCTAAAGAGGGTTTTTTCATCTTTAGAGATAAATCCATATAGAGTTTGCGCATCTTCTTTAACGTGAAAGTGAGTATGCAGCGATATATCTACATCGCCACTCATTTCATAAAAACTCGACATCGGGCACAGGATTTCATAGCCAATGCCGCCAACTTCCAATAGGATTTCAGGTGGGTTTTTTTCGAGAATTTTCCCTGTTAAGCGTCCAATCATGGATTAATTATAGCCAAGAATAGCTTTTAAAGTATTGCAACTCAAAGGCTTTAATTTCTTCTGCATATTGTAGTGTAAGACCGATATCATCCAGTCCATTCATGAGACGGCGCTTGCGTTCTTGATCAACTTCAAAGGAGTATTGTTGGCCATTGGCAGCAATAGTTTGCGTTTCTAGGTCGATGGTTATTTCACCCTTAACAGCAAATAACTTATCCATTACTTCATTGCTTTGCACGATTGGCAAAATGCCATTTTTAAAGCAATTGTTGTAAAAAATATCCGCAAAACTTGGGGCGATAATCGCTTTAAAGCCGTAGTCTTCTAGTGCCCAAGGTGCATGCTCACGAGAAGATCCGCAGCCGAAGTTTTCACGGGCTAGTAAGATTTGCGCACCTTGATACTCTGGTTTGTTCAGTACAAAGTCTTGATTAATTGGACGCTTAGAATTATCCATGCCAACTTCGCCATGATCTTCATAGCGCCATTCATCAAACAAATTAGGACCAAAGCCTGAGCGTTTGATTGATTTTAAAAATTGCTTAGGAATGATGGCATCGGTGTCGACATTGGCGCGATCAAGCGGAGCAGTGATAGATGTTAGTGTGGTGAATTTTTCCATTATTTAACCTCCGAAAAATGACCAGCAATAGCGCTCGCCGCAGCAATTGCAGGGCTAACCAAATGCGTGAATGAGCCTTGACCTTGACGGCCTTCAAAGTTTCTGTTGGAGGTGCTAGCACAGCGCTCACCCGGCTCGAGTTTATCGGCGTTCATGGCTAGACACATTGAGCAGCCTGCTTCGCGCCACTCAAAGCCTGCATCGATAAATATTTTGTCTAAGCCTTCGGCCTCAGCTTGCGCCTTAATTAGGCCTGAACCAGGCACAACCAAAGCCAGCTTGACATTGCTAGCCACTTGCTGGTTTTTAGCAACACTAGCAGCCATACGCAAATCTTCGATGCGTGAGTTGGTACAAGAGCCGATAAATACTTTGTCAATAGCGACGGTATTAATTGGTGTATTGGCCTTTAGGTGGATGTAATCTAGGGCGTTGGTAATGCTTTGCGCTTTCACCGGATCGGACTCTTTAGCAGGATCAGGCGTTGCGCCATCAATGGCAATAACCATCTCCGGAGAAGTACCCCAAGTGACTTGAGGCTTGATATTTTTTGCAGCCAAACTGATGGTTTGATCAAAATGAGCACCTTCGTCAGAATGTAGAGTGTTCCAATAAGCAACCGCTTTATCCCACTGCTCACCGGTTGGCGCCATAGGACGCCCCTTAACGTATTCAATGGTTTTGTCGTCAACAGCCACCATGCCCACGCGCGCACCAGCTTCAATCGCCATGTTGCATAGGGTCATACGCCCTTCAACGCTTAAATTTTGGATGGTTGTGCCGGCAAACTCAATAGCAAAACCTGTGCCACCAGCCGTACCGATTTGACCAATAATGTAGAGCGCCACATCTTTGGCGCTAACATATTCATTAAGACTGCCATTTACTTCGATTTTTAGATTTTTAGATTTGGCCTGCCATAAGCAACCCGTTGCCAAAACATGCTCTACCTCGCTGGTACCAATGCCAAAAGCCAGTGCGCCGAGTGCGCCGTGCGTGGAAGTGTGCGAGTCGCCACAGACGATACTCATGCCCGGTAGGGTAGCACCTTGTTCAGGGCCGACCACATGCACAATGCCTTGGCGAATGTCGTTCATTTGGATTTCATTAATGCCAAATTCTGCACAATTTTTATCCAGTGTTTCGATTTGGAGTTTTGAAATAGGGTCTTCAATGCCACCCACGCCACTAGAGCGATCAGTGGTGGGTACGTTATGATCTGGTACGGCAATGCTGGCATCTATGCGCCATGGTTTTCTGCCGGCCAACTCCAAGCCTTCAAATGCTTGCGGAGAAGTGACTTCGTGAATGAGTTGTCTGTCAATGTAGATAAGCGCTGTGGTCGCTTCTTCACGCACCACGTGTGCACTCATTAATTTGTCGTAAAGTGTTTGTGACATAAATCGATTGAAAACCTTGCTAAAATAGCTATTTTACATTTTCTTTATTCAATATATGTGCGGTATTTGTGGACAATTAAGATTTGACAATCAGTCGGTTACTTCTCAAGACCTGAACACCATGATGCAAAAGATTGCACGTCGTGGCCCTGATGCTTCTGGTGAGTGGATGCAAGATCAGGTTGGTTTTGGTCATCAGCGCTTGAGTATTATTGATTTATCGAATTTTGGCGCACAACCGATGGTGGATCAAACACTAGATTTGGTGTTGGTATTTAACGGCACGATTTATAACTACAAAGCATTGCGTGCAGAGTTGATCGATAAAGGCTATGAGTTTTTCTCGCATTCTGATACTGAAACCATTATTAAGGCGTATCACCATTGGGGTGAGGATTGTGTGTTGCATTTGGACGGCATGTTTGCTTTTTGTATTTGGGATAAAACCCAGCAACATTTGTTTGTCGCTCGCGACCGTATGGGTATTAAGCCGCTGTATTTTAGTCTAACGGATAAGACCTTTAGTTTTGCCTCTAGCACACAATCATTGATTGCTATTGGTGCTAATACGGATATCAACTCTGTGGCTCTGCAACAACAACTCTCTTTGCACGCAGTGGTGCCAGCTCCGAATACGATTTTAGAAGGGGTTAAAAAAATCAAACCTGCCACGACTTTGGTGATTAAACCCAATGGCGATATTAGAGAAAAAACCTATTGGCAGCCTAAAGCCCAGCGTCCAGAAATTGCATTATCGAGTGAAGAATATATCGAGCGTACGCATGAGTTACTCACTAAGGCAGTGCTTAAACGTATGAATGCGGCCGATGTGCCGATTGGGGTTTTGCTATCTGGTGGGTTGGATTCTTCGTTATTGGTGGCATTACTTCATGAAGCGGGCCATGAAGATATTCGCACGTTCTCAATTGGCTTTGAAGATATTGATGATGAGGCGGGTTCAGAGTTTGAATATTCAGATCAGATTGTGGATAAATTTAACACGCGCCATGAAAAATATGTGGTGAGTAATTCACAAGTTTTACCCAGATTAGGTGAGGCAGTGGCCAATATGAACGAGCCGATGGTTGGACAAGATTCCGTGGCTTTTTATCTGCTTTCTGAGCAAGTCTCGAAGCATATTAAAGTGGTGTTATCTGGTCAAGGTGCAGATGAAGCATTTGCGGGATATTTTTGGTACCCACGTATGCAAGCTGAGACTGGCTCGGAGGTTGAGCGTTTTTCTAAGCACTATGTGGACAGGCCGTACGAAGAATACTTGCAAACGGTCAATAAAAAGTATCATTCAGGTAATCATACTCAAGCCTGGCTTAATAAAGAATTTGCCAAAGCCAATGCGGATGAATTTATGGATAAGGTGTTTCGCACTGATATCACTCGCTTGATTGTGGATGATCCGGTGAAGCGCGTGGATAACATGACCATGGCTTGGGGGCTAGAAGCTAGAGTGCCATTTATGGATACGCAGTTGGTTGAGCATGCGCTAAGCATGCCGCCGAGTTTAAAAATGAGCGAGGAGGGTAAGCACCCTTTAAAGCAAATATCCAGAGGATTACTGCCTGATAGTGTTATAGATCGAAAAAAAGGCTATTTCCCGATGCCAGCGCTCAAATATGTTCGCGGTGAATTTTTAGATTTTATGGCCGATATCCTAACCTCTAGTGCTTGTATTAATCGCGGTGTATTTGATCAAACCTTTGTGCAAAAAGTGATTAGCAAACCAGAGAAGTACATGACAGCGCTCAATGGTTCGCGCCTCTGGCATTTGGCATTATTAGAATATTGGCTTCAAATTAATGTCGACTCTACGTCATAAAATGGTAAAAACAGTACAAAATTTCTTATCAATAGCTGAAACTATTAATTTTAAAATTTTGCACTATTTTTCCACATTTTCTACCAGCAGCCTCAATCATTAATTAATAAAAAAACATGAATAAAATAATCATTTATACCGATGGCGGTTGTCGAGGTAATCCAGGGATTGGTGGCTGGGGGGTTTGGCTGCGCTATGGCGATCACGATAAGAAGATGAAGGGTACAGAAAAAGACACAACTAATAATCGCATGGAGTTGACAGCTGCCATTAAGGCCTTAGAGACAATTAAGTCTAAAGATATTGACATTGATCTTTATACCGATTCTAAGTATGTGATGAATGGCATTAAAGACTGGATCAAAGGCTGGAAGGCGAGAGGCTGGAAAACAGCCGCTAAAAAACCCGTTAAGAATGTTGATCTCTGGCAGCGCCTTGATGAACTCAATGGTACACATACGGTACATTGGCATTGGGTTAAAGGCCATAGTGGCAATGAAGGTAATGACATGGCAGACGAGTTGGCCAACCAAGCCATGGACGCTATGAGCTAGCAATTATCATACATCTAGTTATTATTATTATAATATTATGATATTTAGATAGTATCGAATTAAGTTGCAATTAAAGCGCTAGATGGTATAAATGTAATTTTTAACGGTTTTTCAATAAGGAGACAGATAGTGAAAAAATTAGTCGTATTATTTGGTTTATTATTATGTGCAACAACATTTGCACATATGAGTGGTGAAAAAGTTGCACCATTGGCAAAAGACGCAACTGACGAGCAAAAACAAATTGTTCGTGATGGCGCACAAAATTTTTGTGATGGCGCCGAAGAAGATGAAAAAGAAGAATGTGTTATGGACTTTTTCGCAAATCACAACTTAGAAGAAGAGCCTAGCTGCGATTAATAACAGAATTTTTAGCGTTCGCCTTCTTGGGGGGGCTAATAATAACCAACTCAATTAAGAGTTATTTTTTATATAAAAAGAGGAGAGAAGCATGAAACTTCAATCATTAGTAGTATCAACTGCAGTCGCTGCAGTATTAACATCTTCAGCAGCATTTGCTGGTGAAAAAGTAACCGGTAAAGCGGTTGGCATCGTAAAAGGTGTAATGGAAGTTGCGGGTATTTCACGTAACCAAGATAATAAAGCAACTATCGATCCGGCATTTGCAAAGACATCACGTCCTTGTCCGCCGTTCTGTATTCAACCTACTGCACCGTTTGCACCTGCAGCAGTTGACACAGTAACAGAATTAGACGTAATCCACGCAGCGCGTGATGCTGCAAATGGCGATACTTCTGTATTGGTAGTTGATGCACGTACACCGGGTTGGGTTAAGAAAGGTACAATTCCACATTCAGTAAATGTTCCATTTACTAAGCTTAACTCTAAGGCATTAGCTAAAGATCCTATGGCGGTTGTAGATATCTTAACAGGTACGTTTGGTGTTAAGGATCTTGATGGTGTGTTAGATTACAACAACGCTAAGACTTTATACTTGTTCTGTAACGGTTCATGGTGTGGTCAGTCTCCAGCGTCAATTAGAGCATTGTTAACTATGGGTTACCCTGAGAATAAGATTAAGTACTACCGTGGTGGTATGAATTCTTGGAAATCTTTAGGTTTAACAACTAAGTAATTGATTCATAAAGCACTCATGATTGAGTGCTTTTTAATCTAGGAGATTATTATGAAAACTAAATTATTAGCAATCGCTATTGCTTCGGTATTTACGTTAGGTGCTCAAGCAGGATTTTTTGGCTCTGATCACAACTGGAATAACGGTTCTTCTGCAGCAGGTTCTGCTAAGAAAGCTGGTAAACCAGTAGGTATTACTAAAGGTGTAATGGAAGTTGCAGGTATTTCACGTAATGCCGATAACGGCAATACGGTAGATCCAGCATTCGCAAAGACATCACGTCCTTGCCCGCCGTTTTGTATTCAGCCAACTGAACCATTTGCACCTGCTGCTGTTGAAACAGTGACTGAGCTAGATGTGATCAATGCAGCTCAGTTAATTGCTTTTGGCGATGCCACGAAGATGATTATTGATGCGCGTACTAAAGGTTGGGCTAAAAAAGGCATGATTCCTCACGCAGTAAATGTGCCATTTACTAAGCTTAACTCTAAAGCACTGGCTAAAGATCCAATGGCTGTTGTTGAGTTGATGGTTGAGCAGTTTGGTGTTAAAGATTTAGATGGCGTATTAGACTACGACGGTGCTAAAACTTTATACTTGTACTGTAATGGTTCATGGTGTGGTCAGTCGCCTGCGGCGATTCGCGCACTCTTAACAATGGGTTACCCGCAAAGCAAGATCAAGTACTACCGTGGTGGTATGAATGATTGGAAATTGTTGGGCTTAACAGTTAAATAATTGTTAATCACAGTTCTAAGAAAAGGGATGTTAATAGCGTCCCTTTTTTATGTTTTAACAACTTCTTTCGCGCAAGCTGAAACAAGATTTGATCGTTGGTATCAAATTGGCTACGATTATTCGCAAATGGATCGTAATGACGATGCTTTTGAATGGATGATGCGTGCCGCTGAAGGCGGACATAGTGCTGCGCAAAATAATATTGGACTAAGTTACCTACATGGCCTTGGTGCAGAACAAGACGATAATAAAGCCTTTGATTGGTTTGAGAAGTCAGCCAAGCAAGGCCTGGCTTACGCTCAAAGTGAGTTAGCCATGCTTTATTACGAAGGCAGGGGTGTTGACAAGGATGTTCAACTTGCGCAAGATTGGTGGCTTAGTGCTGCCGAGCAAGAAGATGAATATGCACAATACAATTTAGCCTCGTTAATGCTTGAACAAAGCGATATTAAACAAGCTTATTATTGGTTTAATCGCTCTGCTAAAAATAATCATCCAGATGCACAAACTGCATTGGATTTACTCAAAGAGAAATATGTGGAATAAAATTATTACAATAACAGTGTTAAGTTTTTCTATCAACGCTTTTGCTTTTCTTCCAGGTCTGGAGAGTTTTCCTAAGTTTCCAGAATTGCCTAAATTATCTGGCTTTGATCCAGCTTCGCTACAAAAACTCTACAATCAATTCACCAATGCAAAGCCTGACTTTGAGCGTGAAAATCGAATGATTGGCGAAATTGAAGAAGCAGTTATGGATGGTGACGTGGAGTATTTACCCCTTTCTGATGACAAGGAAGTCTTTAGTATTTATATGGAAGCTGAGGCAGAAAATGCCAAGGGTGGTGTAATCGTTCTTCATTCTCGAGGTTATCATGCCAATTGGGATAGTGTGGTGAAACCGCTTAGAGTAGGCCTAGCAGGCAAGGGCTGGCATAGTTTATCAGTGCAAATGCCCGTGCTTGGCAAACAGGCAACTTATTATGATTATGTGCCTATTTTTCCCTATGCGCATGAGCGCATAGAGGCGGCCATTGATTTTTACAAACAACGTGGTGTAGATAATATTATCTTAATTGCACATGGTTGTGGTGCGCATATGTCGATGAGTTATTTTGACAAATATGGCGACGATAAAATTAGCGCCTATGTTGGTGTGGGTATGGGTGCAACTGACTATAAACAAAAAGTCATTAAGCGTATGCCACTTGATTCTATGCTGAAGCCAGTGCTTGATGTTTATGGTGAGAAGGATTTCCCAGGTGTTCGACGTTCAGCGGAAGATCGAAAGTGGTTAATGGATATCGCCAACAACAAACAAAGTGCACAAAAAGTGATTAAAAAAGCAGACCACTACTATCAAGAAAAAGAAACAGCAGCAGAGCTTATTGATACGATTGATAGGTGGTTAACGCAGTTAAATTAACCCAGTTTAATTGGCTTGTAAGTAGGTCAGCTCTTGGTCGGTAAAATTAGCTGATTTACGTGCATCAATATTAAAAGGGCCGCGTAAAGACTCCCCAATATGTTTTTGAATAAGTGATTCAAATGTTTCAATCGGGTCCAATTTTCGGTTTTTGCATAAATAGTGAAACCAAAAATTGCCAATTTTGACATGACCAATTTCATCTTGGAAGATGATATCTAACAACTTAACCATGGGTTTAAAGTTAGAGTTTTTAAAACGTTTTTGAATTTTCGGGGTGGCATCTAAGCCTCTGGCCTCCAATACTCTAGGCACAAGTGCCATTCTTGCCAATACGTCATAGTCAGTTTCAAAAGTCATTTTCCACAAACCATTGTGCGCATCAAAATCCCCGTACTGATAGCCTAATTCAATCAGGTAATTATTCAGTAGCTGAAAATGTTGAGACTCTTCAAAAGCAACTTGAATCCAATCTTGATAAAATTGATCTGGCATACCTCTAAAACGATAAGCAGCGTCCAGTGCCAAGTTAATGGCATTAAATTCAATATGGCAAATTGCATGAATGGTTTCAATAAAGCCAAGATCGGATTTCCCTCTTTTTGGCATGCCGTTAAATCTGGCTAGTGTTGGCTTGAGAGGTCTGCCAGGAAATTCAATCGCACTTATTTGATAGCTTGATTGGTAATTAAGTGCTTGGGTATTTTTTAGCGTGTGAAGCTGGCTTACTTGTGTAATTTTTTCAGCAACATTGTCGCACATAAGGGCGTTATAGCTTAGTTCAAAGACGTTCATATTGTCCTAGTTTGATATCGCTCAATATCCAATGGCCAATTTGGGTGCGAATCAGTCGTAGGGTTGGAAAGCCAACCTGCGCTGTCATACGCCTTACTTGCCGATTTTTACCTTCGGTAATGATGAGCTCAATCCAAGAGGTGGGGCAATTTTTTCTAAACCTAACAGCTGGAACTCTGTCCCAAAGCCAGTCTGGCTCATTAATAAGGCGCGCTTTGGCCGGCTTGGTGAGTCCATCTTTAAGTGTAATACCCGCACGTAATTGTTCAAGCGCATGGGTGTTAATTTCCCCATCCACTTGAACTACATAGGTTTTTTCTTTGTCAAATTTTGGGTGTGAGATCTTGTGTTGCAATTGGCCATCATCGGTTAATAACAATAAACCCTCTGAGTCTTTGTCTAAGCGACCTGCTGGATAGATATTTTTAGTGTTAATGTAGTTGGCCAATGTATCGCCTTCTCCACTAAATTGACACAGTACGCCATAAGGCTTATTAAAAGCATATAACATCAATACACAACCTTTGCTCTGGCAACAAAAGCTTCTAACTGTGAGTTGGCAATGCTGGTAAAAATAGGGGAAATGGCTAAATCCACTATTTTTGATGAAAAGCTAAAGGCTAATGTTAGCTCTATTTTGCAAGCACTATCATTCAGCTGAGTAAATACCCAAGCACCCTTTAACTGTTTGAACATGCCTTCTTTTAATTGCATGTCAATGCGTTGATTAAGGGTGAGTGTATTAATGGTGGTAAAGCTTTGATTAAACCCAGATTTATTTATCTCAACCGAGGCTGTAATTTGGTCACTCGTTTGCTTTAAAATGGAGGCATCTGAGCACCAGTTGAGAAATTTTGGATAATCATCAACTTGGTTAACGAGTTGATACATTTGCTCAGCTGAATAAGGTACAAGAGCACTTTTAGAGAGTTGATGCATGGCAAAATCCAAAAAACCTAAGGTAAGTTCAAACACGATTGTGCTTAATAAAAAAGCACGTCATGACTATTTTATCGAACAAACCTTGGAAGCTGGGCTTTCTTTGGAAGGTTGGGAAGTAAAAAGTCTGCGAGAGAACAAGGTGCAGATTAAAGAAAGCTATGTCATCTTAAAAAATGGCGAAATGTTTTTATTCGGTGCCCATATTTCTGCACTACAAAGCGCCTCAACCCATGTGACTGCTGACGCAACCAGAACAAGAAAACTGCTATTAAATCGTTTAGAAATTAATCGCTTAAAAGAAAAAATTGAGCAAAAAGGCGCAACCGTTGTACCTTTAAAGATGTATTGGAAGAAGGGGCGTGTTAAGCTTGAAATTGGCGTTGCTAAAGGTAAAAAATCCCATGACAAGCGCCAAGATGTTAAATCTAGAGACTGGCAAAGGGATAAACAAAGAACCTTAAAAGAAATGAATAAATAAGTATTTCATAGTGAATCTCTATAAAAGATTAATTTTTTTGCAAATGATTGATTTAACAGTAATTTTTTGCATATAATTAGTAAAACTTTATTGAACTAAGATTGGTTTTATTTGAACCAGGTCGTGTATTTTACCAATCCAATATTTTTTTACATTTTTTTTATAAACCAAGGGGAAGAGGATGAACAAGTCAGAATTAATTGATGCAATCGCATCAGCAGCAAACATTTCAAAAGCAGATGCAGGTCGTGCACTAAACGCAACGACAGATGCAATTACAGGCGCTATGGCAAGTGGTGATGGCGTGCAATTAACAGGTTTCGGTTCGTTTGTTGTTAGAGATCGTGCAGCACGCACTGGTCGTAACCCACAAACAGGTGCAACGATTCAAATTAAAGCTTCTAAAGTAGCAGCCTTTAAAGCAGGTAAATCTCTTAAAGATGCAGTTAACGCTTAAGCGTTAATTCTTATCGTGACAAAAGCACCTTCGGGTGCTTTTTTTACGTCTAAAGTTTGGTAAAATGCTAGTCTTAACAATCGCTCAGGGGAGATACCTATGGAACGCACTTTATCAATCATTAAGCCAGACGCTGTGGCTAAAAATGTTATTGGCCAAATTTATACTAGATTTGAAAAAGCCGGCTTTAAAATTGTCGCTGCTAAAATGTTGCATTTAGATGAAACGTTAGCAGGCGGATTTTACGCTGTTCATAAGGATCGTCCTTTTTATGGTGAGTTGGTTGAGTTTATGACTTCTGGCCCAGTTATGGTTCAGGTGCTAGAAGCTGACAATGCGGTTGCTAAGCACCGTGAAATTATGGGTGCAACCAATCCTAAAGAGGCAGTAGCAGGCACTATTCGTGCTGATTTTGCACAGTCTTTAGATGAAAATGCCGTACATGGCTCTGACTCATTAGAAAATGCTGCCATTGAAATTGAATACTTTTTTGGTGCTGAGGGTGTTTGCCCAAGAACACGTTAATCTTTATTAACTTATAGGGTCTAAATAGCACAGTTTGTCTGTGCTATTTTTTATTGATGCAAAACAAAATAAATCTTTTAAATCTTAATCAGAAAGCGCTTGACCAATTTTTTAATGAATTGGACGAGAAGTCTTTTCGTACCAAGCAACTCATGAAGTGGATTTACAAAGATCATGTATTTGATTTTGATCAAATGCTTAATCTGAGCAAAAAATTAAGAGAAAAGCTTAATGAGATAGCTTGTATTGAATTTCCAGAGGTTGTTAGTAAGAATCATGCGCTAGATGGTGTGATTAAGTGGGTGATTAAAACTGGTGGTGAAAACCATATAGAGATGGTTTATATTCCAGAAAAAGAGCGGGGTACGCTATGTATTTCATCCCAAGTAGGGTGTGCACTTGCCTGCACTTTCTGTTCAACAGGTTATCAAGGCTTTAATCGAAATCTATCTACAGCAGAAATGATCGCCCAGGTATTGATTGCTAACTTACATCTAAATCCAGTTGGCAAGCGAATTTCTAATGTTGTCTTTATGGGCATGGGCGAGCCAATGTTAAATGAAGAGGCTGTGTATAGTGCCTGCGATTTATTATTAGATGATTTATCATTTGGATTATCGCGCCGACGAGTGACTATTTCTAGCTCGGGTGTGGTGCCTGCTTTAGAGCGTATGAGTGAGCGAGTCCCTGTCAGTTTGGCCATATCTCTGCATGCGCCAAATGATGCGTTGCGTGATGAGTTGGTACCGATTAATAAAAAATACCCTATCGAAGCACTCATGAAAGCCTGCGATGTATATCTGAATGCCGGCACGCAAGAGCGCCATATTTTGTTCGAGTACGTTATGTTAAAAGGCGTGAACGACTCATCAGAGCATGCGCAGCAACTGGCTAAGCTTTTAAAAGGGGTTTCTGCTAAGGTGAATTTAATTCCTTTTAATCCATTTCCACAATCTGATTATCAAACTTCTAGTGTCAGAGCTATTGATAATTTTCAAGATATTTTATCTTCTAAAGGAATTCGCACTATGACCAGGCGAACCCGTGGCGAGGATGTAGATGCAGCCTGTGGACAGCTAGCTGGTAAAGTACAAGATAAAACCAAACGCTCAGATGCTAGACGGAATTGATTACTACCCAAGTAAAAAAAAACGCAAGCCAAGGATTAAAATTTGGATTTTAATGCTGGCTATTGTATTAATGGGTTTGTATGGCTATCAGTATCTTGAAATGCCTGTTAAAGAGGCTAATAACAATACTTTGATTGTTATTAGCAAAGGAAAAAAGCCAGTAGAAGAGCAGGTGAACAGCGTTATAATTAAATCTAATAAAACCTATCAAACTGAGATTGATCGCCGGGTTAAGAGTGACAAAGGCCTAGACGAATTGATTCAAACATTTAAAAAACAATGAAGCCTATACATAGCATTACCCGAAGAAAATCTCGACAAATTTTTGTGGGCAATGTTGCCATTGGTGGTGATGCGCCAATTTCTGTGCAGAGTATGACCAATACACAAACCACGGATGTGGCTGCAACGCTAAAGCAGATTAAAGCCATTGAAGAGGCGGGCGCTGATTTGGTACGTATTTCTGTACCAACCATGGAAGCGGCAGAGGCCTTTAAAGAGATTAAAAAACAGGCTAATATTCCGCTGATTACTGATATTCACTTTGATTATAAGATTGCGCTTAAGGTGGCAGAATATGGGGCTGATTGCTTGCGTATTAACCCGGGCAATATTGGTCGTGAAGATAGAATTCGCGAGGTAGTGGCGAGCGCTAAAGATCATGGAATCCCGATTAGGATTGGGGTTAATGCCGGCTCTTTAGAAAAAGACTTGCAAAAAAAATATACCGAGCCAACGCCTGAGGCAATGGTTGAATCGGCATTTAGGCATATTGATATTTTAGATCGGCTTAATTTTGATAATTTTAAAATATCACTCAAAGCCAGTGAAATATTTATGACGGTTTTTGCCTATCAACAGCTCGCCTCTGAGATTGATAATCCACTGCATTTAGGTATTACTGAAGCAGGCTCTTTGCGCTCAGGCACGGTTAAATCATCCATTGGCCTAGGCTTATTGTTGGCCGAAGGCATTGGCGATACGATTCGAGTGTCGCTTGCTTCTGATCCAGTTGATGAGGTTCGTGTTGGTTTTGATATTCTTAAGTCATTGGGTTTGAGGCAAAAGGGCGTTAATTTGATAGCTTGCCCATCTTGTTCTCGTCAAAAATTTGATGTTATAAAAGTGGTTAATGAACTTGAGTCTAGACTAGAAGATATTAGTGAACCGATTGACGCAGCTGTTATTGGCTGTGTGGTTAATGGCCCGGGTGAGGCAAAAGCAGTTTCAGTGGGTCTGACAGGTGGAGAGCCAAATTTGATGTATGTAGAAGGTAAGACAGACCAAAAAGTCAGTAATGAAAATTTGGTCGATGTTTTAGAGGCAAAAATCAGAGCTCAGCTCAAGCTTAATTTGGATAATTTATAGCTTTTTTGAGCGTCTGTATACTCGATATCGATAAATAAACTGCACGCCAAAGTAGCCAAGTAGTGCACTAACAACAGAAACCGTCAAACAACCTAATAAGAAAGGCTGCCAGATCGTATCAAATACTTGCCAAACATATTCAAGCGACATAACAACATCAGACTCGATTTGCACACCCAATAACCAAGCACCTAGTTTGTAACAGCCATAGTAAATAGGTGCCATAGTGAGTGGATTGGTAATCCATACTAGAGCAATAGATAAAGGTAGGTTAGCACTAAAAATAACCGCACCTGGTGCAGCTAGTAGCATTTGAAAAGGCACAGGAATAAAGGCAAAAAACAGACCTACTGCAAAGGCTTTAGAGATTGATTTTCGATTAAAATTCCACAAACTAGGATCATGTAAGTGCTTACTAAGCCAGCCTAAATGTTTATGGTTTTTTACCTCATGAGGTTTGGGGCTATAGTGTTTTAAGAGTTTTTTCATGCTTGGCTAGCAGCAATAATAGCCTGAGCATCTAAGCCATACAATGCATGTAGCTGATCTTGTGAGCCTTGTTCGGTAAAGATATCAGGCAAGCCAAGAATTTTAAGAGAGGTGTTAATGCCTTGTTGATGGAAAAATTCACTCACACCGCTGCCAGCACCGCCTTTAATGGCGTTGTCCTCAATAGAGATAAATTGAGTATGGGTTTTGCTCAGCTCAATCAGTAGCGCTTCATCTAAAGGCTTAACAAAACGCATGTCAACCACGGTTGCATTGATTGATTCTGCCGCTTCTAAGGCAAAATCTAGTAGAGTGCCAAAGGCTAAAATAGCAATATTCGCACCTTGTCGAACCACCTCAGCTTTTCCAATTTGGATTTGCTCAGTGCTAACATAGCTTTCAATGGCAGATACCCCTCTTGGGTAGCGCACGCAAAATACACCGGGCGTTGCAAATGCGGTATTTAACATCTGATACATTTGAGCTGAATTGCTTGGTGACATCACCACTAGATTTGGAACGCAGCGTAAAAAGCTTAAATCAAAGCTGCCTGCATGGGTGGCGCCATCTGCTCCCACTAAGCCAGCCCTATCAATGGCAAAAACTACATTTAAATCTTGTAAGGCAATATCATGAATAAGCTGATCATAGCCTCGCTGTAAAAAAGTAGAGTAGATAGCGACAATTGGCTTAAACCCTTGTACAGCTAATCCGCCTGCAAAAGTAATAGCGTGTTGTTCGGCAATACCAACATCAAAATACTGCTCAGGAAAGTCTCTTTCAAAATCGCTCATACCCGAGCCGGTACACATAGCAGGGGTGATGGCGATTAAATCTGTATTTTGCTTGGCGGTATTGTTAATCCAAGTGCCAAAAACATCGCTATAGCTGGGTAGTGTATTAGCCTGAGATTGTGCAGGCGCTACGCCATGGAATTTACAAGGATCTTTTTCAGCGCTCTCAAGACCATAGCCTTTTTTGGTAATAATATGCAGCAGACGAGGCTTGTCTTGTCGCTTTAAATTCTGTAAGGTTTTAACCAGTGTAGGTAAGTCGTGGCCATCAATGGGTCCAAAATAATCCAAGCCTAATTCTTCAAACAAAGTGCTTGGCAATACCATGCCTTTTAAGTGCTCTTCAGAGCGTCTGGCAAATTCATGAATCATGGGTACTTTTTCAAGAAAATCCAACGACTTGGTTTTCATGGTTGAGTATACTTTTCCAGAGATAAGCTTGGTCAGATACTTGTTCATGGCACCAACATTTTTGGAAATGCTCATGTCATTATCATTCAGAATAATGAGTAAATCAGCATTTGAGTCACCCGCGTGATTAAGTGCTTCAAATGACATGCCACCTGTTAAAGCGCCATCACCAATCACAGCAATAGATTTCTTGTCATTATTATGCAGGCGATTGCCAATGGCAATTCCCAGTGCGGCGCTAATTGAGGTGGAAGAGTGCCCGGCACCAAAGCTATCGTGCTCACTTTCGCTGCGTTTGGTAAAACCTGAAAGACCATCTTTTTGGCGTAAAGTCGGCATCTGCTTGAGTCGACCAGTTAGTATTTTGTGTGTATAGGCTTGATGACCGACATCAAAAACAAAGCTATCTTTAGGTGTATCAAACACGTAGTGCATGGCAAGCGTCATTTCAATGGTGCCAAGATTTGGCGCTAAATGCCCACCTGTTTTTTGAATAGTTTGGATCAAAAAATCTCGAATTTCATCTGCCAAGGATTGCAACTGATCTAAATCGAGTTTTTTAATATCCTGAGGTGAATGAATTTGATCAAGCACGCGTATATAACCTTGTTGCAAAGAATGCTATTATACGTGAGTGGATTTGGGATCTACCAAGAAGGGCGACGGATTTTTTGCTCAGGATCTTTTTTAATATTCTTGTTTTTGATTTTAATTTTTTCATCAAAATTTCGAGCGATAAAACCAAGCTCAGGCTTTATTTCAGGCATTGGGATCCACACTCGATAACCACTGCCCTTGGCAACGTCGAGTACTTCATTGTACTCAGTGACCATTGACTCAATTTCAATATCAAAACAACCACTCGGCAAAACCACCTCAACGGAGTCACCAACACTAAACTTATTCTTGGCTTCAATCAGTGCTTTTCCGTCTTTATACTCTAGAATCTCACCCACCACTTGTTGCTTGTGTGAGCGAGAATAATTATCAAAATAAGTTTGCAATTCCTCAGGCTGGTGGCGGCGATAAAATCCGTCAGTATAGCCACGGTTGGCCAGATTTTCTAACACGCCAAAGGCTTCCGGGTTAAATTCTCGTCCAGCCACTGCATCATCAATCGCTTGGCGATATACTTGCGCCGTACGCGCGGCGTAGTAGTGTGATTTTGTGCGTCCTTCAATTTTAAGGGAGTTAATTCCCATGGCGCTAAGTGTGTGCACATGTTCAATGGCGCGTAGGTCTTTTGAGTTCATGATATAGGTACCGTGCTCATCTTCATAAGCAGGCATTTGCTCACCTGGACGACCCTCTTCTTCTAATAATACAACCTGATCTATCGGTGCTTTGATCTCCACTGCTTTAATATCACCCTCAAGAGTTTCTTCTGCTTCTTTAACATCATATTTCCATCGGCAAGAATTGGTGCATGAGCCTTGGTTAGGATCTCGATGGTTAAAGTAGCCTGAGAGTAAGCAGCGCCCAGAATAAGCGATACATAAAGCACCATGTACAAATACTTCGAGTTCAATATCTGGGCATTCTTGGCGAATTTCTCTGACTTCGTCGAGTGATAATTCTCGCGAGAGAATGATGCGACTAATGCCTGCATTTTTCCAAAACTTTACCGTGGCATAATTAATGGCATTGGCCTGCACAGAAAGATGAATGATTTGCTCGGGGAATTTCTCCTTCACCATCATAATTAGCCCGGGATCTGCCATAATCAGTGCATCGGGCTTGAGCTCAATCACCGGCTCAATATCTTCCATGTAGGTTTTTATTTTGGCATTGTGCGGAATGATGTTGGATGCTACGAAAAACTTTTTACCGGTCTCATGTGCCTCGCTAATACCTTGTTTGAGCGTGTCAAAATCAAAGGAATTATTGCGTACTCGCAGTGAGTATCTAGGTTGCCCCGCATAAACGGCGTCAGCACCATACGCGTATGCATAACGCATGTGTTTTAGCGAACCGGCAGGAGAGAGTAATTCAGGTCTTTTCATGTTGGTTTATTCCATCATTGAGCCAAATAATGCTCGTATAAATTTTTAAGTAGGAGTGATATTATACGGATATTAACCTTATTATTAATAGGGTTTGCAACGATGCACATAACTCTATTTTATAGATTGAAAAATATGCCTTTACGGTAAAATAAGCATCATTTATTCTATTACTAGTTTTTTATGTTTTCAGTTTGTGCCTTATACCAGTTTGTTCGTTTAGACGATTTTGAGGATTTTAGTAAGCCTTTGCGAGAGTTAATGGCCAAGCTGGAAATCAAAGGGACTATTTTGCTTGCTTTGGAAGGTTTGAATGGAACCATATCAGGGCGTCAAGAAGCGATTGATCAGTTGCTCGATTTTTTAGACAAAGATGGGCGCTTTAATCAATTAGAAATTAAATTTTCTCAAAGTAAAGAGCTGCCTTTTAAGCGTCTTAAGGTCAAGCTCAAAAAAGAAATTGTGACATTAGGTGTTGCCGGTATTGATCCAAAAGAGTCTGTGGGTACGTACGTTTCCCCACAAGATTGGAATGCACTCATTAGCGATCCTGATGTAGTGTTGATTGACACGAGAAATAATTACGAATATGAAATTGGCACCTTCAAAGGCGCTATTAATCCCGTCACTGAAACTTTTAGAGAATTTCCAGAATACACCAAAAATAATTTAGAACAATATCGAGATAAAAAAGTCGCCATGTTTTGTACCGGCGGTATTCGCTGTGAAAAATCAACGGCCTATTTAAAAACCCAAGGTTTTGACACGGTTTATCATCTGCAGGGTGGCATCCTCAAGTACCTTGAGCAAATGCCACAAGAAGGCAGCTTGTGGGAAGGCGAGTGTTTTGTTTTTGACGATCGTGTTGCAGTTAAGCATAATTTAGAGCAAGGTCAGTATGATCAATGCCATGCTTGTCGTTATCCGATTACCGAGCAAGATAAGGCACACCAGCATTATGAAAAAGGCGTGTCTTGTCCAAGGTGTTATGGTTCCAAGAATGAAGATCAGGTTAATCGCTACCGAGAAAGAGAAAAACAAATTCAACTAGCTAAAGCCAGAGGTGAAGAGCATATTGGTGATAATGCCAGCCAAGTTATTGCCAATAAGGCCAAGAAAAAAGCGCTAAAACAACAACAAAAAAACAACCATGTTTAATCGACAAGACATTCCAAAACTCAAACAAGATCTACTCATCGAGTCTAACTTACTTGGATCTAAGCTAAATTTAAAAACCCGTTGGGGTGTGTTTAGCCCTAGAGCCATCGACGACGGTACGATTTTATTTATGCAGTATCTTGATATTGCTAAGGACGACAAATGCTTAGATTTGGGCTGTGGGTATGGCCCGATTGGCTTGAGTGTGGCCAAATCTTGCCCCGAGGGTGAAGTGCATATGGTTGATAAAGATTTTGTAGCGGTTGAGCTCTCTAATGCCAATGCTAAGCTTAATCATATCAATAACGCCGAGGCTTATTTATCCGATGCTTTTTCAGCGGTTAATAAGCAAAATTATTTTGACCAAGTATTGTCAAACGTGCCTGCCAAGGTTGGTAGAGAGCAACTAAGTATTATTTTGTATGACGCTTATGATGCGCTCAAACCAGGCGGTAAAATCACATTTGTGACCATTAACGGCTTACGACATTTTATTAAAGATAATTTTAAATCCGTGTTTGGCAATTATAAAAAACTTAAACAAGGGCAAAAATACACCATTGCTCAAGCAATTAAACAATAAAAGTCTAATATACGAGTAAAATACTCGGTAATTATTATTGATCAGGAGTAAACAATGGATGTAATGCAAAGAATTCAAGCGCAAGTAGATAGCGCACCAATCGTACTTTATATGAAAGGTACGCCTCAGTTTCCACAGTGTGGTTTTTCAGCAACAGCTGCGCAAACGCTAGCTTCTACTGGTGTTGAATTTGCTTATGTGAATATTTTTGAAGATCAAGAAGTTATGCAAAACTTGCCAGCTTTTCAAGATTGGCCAACTTTTCCGCAAATTTACATGAACAGCGAGCTTGTAGGCGGTGGTGATATTATTGTTGAAATGTCGCAAATGGGCAGTTTAAAAGCAGCCATGGAAGAAGCAACAACTAAGTTTAACGATAAATAAACGTTAAATTATAGCTATAGGTTTTTTAACTTATGGCCGTTATCTTGAAGCCAGCGTTTGCTGGCTTTATAGTTTGGTAGCATCTGCGCTACAAGATTCCAAAAATCTTTTGAGTGGTTTTTGTGCTTAATGTGCGCCAGCTCATGCACAATAACATAATCAATAATAGCAATAGGCGCTCTAACTAGCAAATAGTTTAGATTGATATTATTGACACCACTGCACGATCCCCATAGAGTTTTCTGATTTTTTAATCGTACTTGTTGATAAGCCAGTTGATGCTTTTTGGCGTAGTAGTTAAGCCTAGGTAGGCCAACCTCTCTAAATTTGGTCTTATACCATTCTAAAAATATCGCCTTATTGGCAGCGCTTGATTCAAAAGTTACCCCGTTAAAATTCAGTTTGGTACTTTGATTAAGACTAATATTGAGCGGATAAGTATTGCCTAAATATAAAAATGCCTCACCTTGTTTATAGTCAGGTCTGCTTAGTTGTTTATTTGAGCGAGCGCGCATTTTTAAATCAATCCAAGTGGATTTTTCATTAATAAATTGCTCTATTTTTTTAACAGATAATCGATTTGGCGCACGCACAACAAGCTCAGCATTGTTGTTAATTTGCAAGCTTAAGGTTTTGCGTTTTGAGCGAATCAGTTGATAGTCCATAACGACATTTAACCTGATAAAAACCTAAAAAATATCCCATTGTTAAAATTTCTCAAATTTTGTAATTTTCAAAATAAATATAAGCTAAACCCTTATAAAATCTGTGTTTTATGCCTTAAAGTGTCATCATTAATCCACTTTTGGTAAATAATTCATGTTTTATTGGCTGTTTAGATTGCCATTTGCATTATTTCCTAAATTTTTTCACCAAGATATAGGTAAAAAATGCATAATAACGCTTACAAATAAAACAAGTTGAGCCTATGAAATACGCTAAACTTTAACTTTACAATTGTTTGATTCAAGTGTCGCTACGGACTTGTATTTTGCTACTCAATTAAAACTATAACTTTAAAAAAACTTATGAAACTAGAATCTATAGCGTTACACGAAGGCTACAAATCTGAAGAAACCACTAAGGCAGCTGCCGTTCCTATTTACCAGACAAGCTCTTATACATTTGACGATACTCAGCACGGTGCAGATTTATTTGATCTGAAAGTACCGGGCAATATTTACACACGCATCATGAACCCAACGACAGATGTTTTAGAAAAGCGCATCACCGCAATGGAAGATGGTATTGGCGCTGTTTGTGTTGCTTCAGGTATGGCTGCTATTACTTATGCACTTCAATGTATCTGTGAGTCGGGGGATAATTTTGTGAGCACTAGCGAGCTTTATGGCGGCACTTATAATCTATTTGCTCATGCTTTGCCAAGACAAGGTGTTGAGGCGCGCATGATAAAACACAATGATTTTGAAAAGTTTGAGCAATCAATTGATGAAAAAACCAAAGCCATATTTTGTGAATCTATTGGCAACCCTGCTGGAAATATTGTTGATATTTCACGCTTAGCAGATATTGCACACAAACACGGTATTCCTTTAATTGTTGATAATACAGTTGCTACGCCATATTTATGCCGCCCTTTCGAGTTGGGTGCAGATATTGTGGTGCATTCATTGACCAAGTATATTGGTGGCCACGGCACATCAATTGGCGGCGCCATCATTGACTCTGGTAAGTTTGACTGGGTCGCTAACAAGGAGCGTTTTCCTATACTTAATGAGCCCGATCCGGCTTATCATGGCGTTGTATACACAGAGGCCTTAGGTGCGGCGGCTTATATAGGTCGTTGCCGTGTTGGTCCACTAAGAAATACTGGTGCAGCGATATCGCCCATGAATTCTTTTCAAATTTTACAAGGGCTTGAAACCCTTGGATTGCGTATGGATCGCCATTGTGAAAATGCGCAAAAACTTGCTGAGTACCTGCAACAGCACGAGAAGGTTGAATGGGTTAATTACGCGACATTGGCCGATAGCCCTTATAATGAAAACTGTAAAAAAATCACTTCTGGTAAAGCCTCTGGAATTCTAAGCTTTGGCATTACTGGCGGAATCGAGCCTGCAACCAAGTTTATTGATTCTCTTGATATGATTTTACGTTTAGTCAATATAGGCGATGCAAAATCGCTTGCTTGTCATCCTGCCTCTACCACTCACAGACAGCTTAACGACGAAGAGCTTGCAGCAGCAGGAGTTGGTGCTGACTTGATAAGGATTTCTGTTGGCATTGAGCATATTGATGACATTATTGCTGATGTTAGTCAGGCGCTAGATAAGGCGTAAAACAAGTTAACAGGGGATAAATATGAATTTAACAGTATATCTTTCGGGTGAAATACATACAGACTGGAGGCAGCGTTTAAAAGAGGGGTGTGAAGCACATAATTTATCCATTACTTTTACCTCTGCTGTTACTGATCATGATGCGAGTGATGCCGCAGGCGATGTTCTTGGTGTGGAGAGTGTGAGTTATTGGCGTGATCATAAATCTGCAAAGGTGAATGCAATACGCACCAAGACTTTGATTGAGAGCTGTGATATTGCTATCGTACGTTTTGGAGATAAGTACAAACAATGGAATGCCGCTTTTGATGCTGGGTATTGCGCCGCGCTGGGTACGCCGTACATAACACTTCATAATGAAGATATCATCCACCCACTGAAAGAGGTTGATGGGTCAGCTATGGCGTGGGCTACTACACCAGAACAGGTGATTGAAATTTTAAAATATACGCTAACTAAAGAATAACCCCCAGCCTATTTATTCGAGATCAATCTATGCGTTATGAATATTAGTATTTTTCAATATTAAGAAAGATATTGCGCATTTTCTATTGACATAACAGAATCTACATTCTATTATGTGCTAATGAAATCCGCTTCAAACAATTCGAGTCGAAATACGCCAAAAATGATTACAGAGGCGGCTCTACATTTATTCACAACGCAGGGCTACTTTAACACTTCGATACCTAATATAGTGAGTGAATCTGGTGTTAGCACCGGTGCAATTTACCATAATTTTGGTGATAAAGAGAATATTGCAAAAGCCTTGTTTGAGACATTAGTAACACGAATGAATGAGGAATTTAATCACATAGAGCAGCAGCATGATAGCGCACAGGCCCGTTGTCAAGCTGTTATTAAGTTACTATTCAAGATAACTGAAGAGGAGCCGGAAGTAATGATTTACATGCTATTCATAAAGCATAAAGAAATTATGACTAATATGACGCCTATTTGCTCATCAAAGCCATTTCGTCAAATGCGTCAAATGATCGCTGACGGTATGGCTAATGGTGAGGTGCGTCAGATGGATGATATGGTTGCTGCAGCTTCTGTATTTGGTGGCGCATTACGTTTAATCAGTTTACGTCTAGATGGCGTTATAGAACAACCGCTGGAACATTATTTTAATGAAATCTGGCATTGTGCTTGGCAATCAGTTCGAAAATAGGATTGCTTTTTTTTAACTAAAATACAGAACGAATGATCGTTCTAGGAGAAATAAAATGAAATCAATGACAATTATTGTAAGAGAAGATTCGTATGACAAAATTTTAACCCCACTTGCATTTGCCTATTTACAGGCATCAGAAGGGATACAAGTTGATATGCTTTTTGTCAATTGGTCAGTGCGCGTATTAACAGAGGAAGGTGCTAAAAATATTAAAGTACAAGGTGAATACGCAGATCAAGATCAGTGGGTAAGGAGTCAGGTAGAAAAAGTGGGAATACCAAATGATATTTACACTCTTTTAAAGGCAATAAAAGAAATGGAGTGTGTCAATTTTTATGGCTGTAGTCTTGCTGCTGCAGTTTTTGGAGTTGATGAAGACAGTCTTATTCCTGAAGCAGAGGGAATAGTAGGCGCCTCATGGTTCTTAAACGAAAAGGCGGATAAAGCAGATTACAACCAAACATTCTAAAAAGGATATATTATGAGTGAACATAAAATAGCAGTGACACAATCGTTGGATACATCTGGGCAATGCTGTCCCATGCCGATGATTGACTCTAATAAGGCCATGAAAAAGATGCAGGCTGGCGATATTCTGGAAATTATCGCAACAGACTCAGGGACTCGTAGTGATATTCCATCATGGTGCGAACGAACGGGTAACAAGCTCTTATTATCTGAAGAAGAGGGTGATACGCTTAAGTATTACGTCCAAAAACAAGGTTTGTAAGAAAATAAATATCTATTCACACTGTTAGATTTGAGAAGGTACGGTTGGATCAATAAAGTGTCAGAATTTAACTAACCCAAGTTCTAGCATTTTCAAACATTCTCATCCATGGGCTACGCTCATTCCAGTCTTTCGGATGGTGTGAGTATTGCACTGCACGGAACACGCGTTCAGGATGTGGCATCATAATGGTAACACGCCCTGAATCATTGGTAACACCTGCTGTTGCTTGCTCTGATCCGTTTGGATTGTGTGGGTAGGTTTGGGTGGTTGCACCGCTATGATCAACATATTGCAGGGCAATATTATTAGCAGAGCCATTGTCAAAACTTGCTTTTCCTTCGCCGTGAGCAATGGCAATTGGCAGGGTTGAGCCAGCCATATCTTTTAAGAAGATAGAGTTTGACTCGCCAATTTTAACGCTTGAGAAGCGCGCTTCAAATTGTTCTGACAGATTGCGATTAAAGCTTGGCCAGTTTTGTGAACCGGGAATAATTTCAGTGAGATTTGAAAGCATCTGGCAACCATTACAAACGCCTAAAGCGAAGCTATCATCACGATTAAAGAAAGCTTCAAATTCATCTTTAGCGCGAGCATTGTAAAGAATTGAGCTGGCCCAACCTCTGCCGGCGCCTAGTACGTCACCGTAGGAGAATCCGCCACAAGCTACCAAGCCTTTAAAATCCTCTAAAGATAGCCTGCCTGAAAGGATGTCGCTCATGTGTACGTCAATCGCCTCAAACTGTGCCTTGTCAAAAGCGGCGCCCATTTCTACTTGACCGTTGACACCTTGCTCACGCAAGATGGCAATTTTCGGCTTAACGTTGGTTTTAATATAAGGGCTAACGATAGACTGATTAAGATCAAAGCTTAGGTCTGTTTTAATACCGTCTGTTGATTGGCTGATAGCGTCAAATTCTTGTTGAGCACACTCAGGATTATCTCTAAGCTTGGCAATCTCGTAAGAGGTGGTCGACCAAAGTGTTTGTAAAGCGCTGCGAGGCTGGCTGTAAATGGTTTGGCCATTAGTGATAATCTCAATACTATCTGAGTTATTAAGCGTTGCAATTGAGTGCGTGCAAGACTCAAGACCCGCTGCTTTTAAAGCATCAGCAACGGCGTTTTTATTTTCAGATTTAACCTGAATAACACAACCAAGCTCTTCGTTAAACAGGCTTTCAATACTGGCATCTGTGTTGATGGTGAGGCCTGTGTGTGAGGCAAATGCCATTTCTAGTAAGGTGGTAATAACACCGCCATCAGAACGATCATGATAAGCGCTAATTAGGTCGTCTTTATTAAGCTGATTAATAACGGTGAAGAATGATTTAAACACGGCGCTATCGTCAAGATTCGGCGCAATATCGCCAACTTGATTGTACACTTGCGCCAGACACGAGCCACCCATACGATTTTGGCCAAAACCAAGGTCAATGAGTAATAACTCTGAATCTGAATCTGTTTCTAGTAATGGGGTTTTTTGGAGTCTAACATCGCTGGTTTTTGAAAAAGCGGTGATGATTAGTGACAGGGGCGAGGTGACGGATTTATCTTCGCCATTTTCATTCCAAGAGCTTTTCATACTCATCGAGTCTTTACCGACTGGCACAGTCAAACCAAGCTCAGGACACAAGTCCATGCCTACTGCTTTAACGGCTTCAAACAGTTTAGCGTCTTCACCTTTGTGGCCAGAAGCGCTCATCCAATTAGCACTAAGGCTAATATCGTGAATATCTTCCACGTAACCACCAAGCATATTGGTTAAAGCCTCGCCAATAGTCATACGCGCTGCAGAGTTTGCATCACATAAAGCCAGTGGTGTGCGCTCGCCTAAAGACATAATCTCACCTTTGTAGCCCACATAATCAGCCACAGAAATAGCGCAATCAGCCACCGGCACTTGCCATGGACCTACAAGCTGATCACGCGCTACCATACCCGTAATGCTTCGATCGCCAATGGTGATGAGGAAGTTTTTACTGGCAACAGTTGGTAATTGCAAAATTCTAGAAATTGCTTCATCAAGATCAATATCGCTAGTGTTTAGTGGGTTAAGATCGATGTTTTGTGTGCTCGCTTCAATGCTAACTTTAGGCGGGTTGCCTAGTAAAACCGACATTGGCATGTCGATTGGTGTATCGGCAAATAATTCATCACTCAGCACTAATTCTTGTTCTTTGGTTGAATCACCCAAAACAGCAAATGGTGCGCGCTCACGCTCACAGATTTTGCTAAATAAGTCTAGGCTCGATGGGGCAATGGCAAGTACGTAACGCTCTTGAGATTCATTACACCAGATTTCAAGTGGTGACATTTGGTTGTCATCATTTGGGATATTTCTAAGCTCAAACTTACCACCACGTCCTGAGTCATTGACTAACTCTGGTAGGCCGTTAGATAAGCCACCCGCACCGATATCATGAATAGAGATAATAGGATTGTCATTACCCAAATTAGCACAGCGATCAATCACTTCTTGGGCGCGTCTTTCCATCTCAGGATTGGCACGTTGAACCGAGGCAAAGTCTAGATCTTCGCTTTGCTCACCACTTTTAATACTTGATGCAGCGCCACCACCTAAACCAATCAGCATGGCTGGACCGCCTAAAACAATAATTTTACTGCCGACAGGGATTTCACCTTTTTGAATGTGTTGTTCTTGAATATGACCCAGTCCACCAGCCAGCATAATTGGCTTATGGTAGCCACGAATATCACCATCAGGGGTTTGTTGCTCGTAACTACGGAAATAGCCTAAGATGTTTGGACGACCAAACTCGTTATTAAAAGCGGCTGCGCCAATTGGTCCTTCAAGCATAATATCAAGAGCTGAGACGATTTGCGAAGGCTTGCCGTGGTCTTGTTCCCAGGGCTGGGCGGCATCATTAATTTTTAAATTAGAAACACTAAATCCGCATAAACCAACTTTAGGTTTAGAGCCTTGTCCTGTTGCGCCTTCGTCACGAATCTCACCACCAGAGCCAGTCGCCGCACCTGGGTGCGGGGCAATGGCAGTAGGGTGGTTGTGAGTTTCTACTTTCATTAAAATAGCACGATGTTCTTTTGAACTAACGTATTTGCCGTTTTCATCTGCATAAAAGCGTTCGCCTTCATGGCCAGCCATAACTGCTGAGTTGTCAGAATAAACGCTTAACAGGCCTTCAGGGTGTTTGTGATAGGTGTTGCGAATCATGGCAAACAAGCTTTTGGCTTGCTCGGTATCATCAATTTTCCAATCAGCATTGAAGATTTTATGACGGCAATGTTCAGAGTTTGCTTGTGCAAACATCATCAGCTCAATGTCCGTCGGATTGCGCTCGAGCTTAGTAAAGCTTTCTACCAGATAATCAATCTCTCCAGCAGATAGCGCCAAACCAAGCTCTATATTGGTTTTTTCTAAGGCTTTTTTGCCCTGGGTTAAAATGTCAACACTGGTAAACGGCTGAGGCTCGAAATGATCAAATAAGGTGTGCGCATCTTCTATATTGCTAAGTTCTGACTCTGTCATTTTGTCCATGACACAGGCCAAAACTTTTGCTTGATTGGTGATTTCAGCGTCAAAATGATAAATAACAGCGCGCTCTATGCGCTTGATTTGCGCCAGAGCACACAAGTGCATAATATCTGTTGCTTTAGAAGACCAAGGAGAGATTGTGCCTAATCTTGGAATAATAACAAGACTGGATTTGGCATTGTTAATTGTGAGTGGCTCACTATAAGAAAGGAGTTGTGTTAATTGATTTGATTGATTTTCATCAAGGCTTGCACTTAGGTCGGCAAAGTGAATAAACTCAGCGCCTAATAGCGATAAACCAGGCTGAGCTTGAGACAATTTAGCTTGCAAAGCCTGGGTTTTGAAAGCGCCTAGTGCGCTAATACCTTGATGAATGTGAATCATAATTGTGCCATGACCTCTTCAGAAATATCTGCATTGTGATAAACCTCTTGTGTGTCGTCAAGATCCTCTAGTCGGTCAATAAGCTTCATAAATTTTTCCGCATCACCTAAGTTAAGCTCAACGCGAGTTGAAGGCTCCATTGTTACTTCTGAATGCGCACTTTCTAGACCTACCTCAGTCAAGGCATCTTTAACAGTAAAAAACGCTTCGGGAGAGGTAATAACGTCAATAGAGCCATCATCATTGGTAATAATATCTTCAGCGCCTGCATCGAGCGCTACTTCCATAATCTTGTCTTCGTCGCTACCTGCAGCAAAGCTAATAAACCCTTGCTTGGTAAATAAGTAAGAAACAGAGCCATCAGTGCCTAAATTACCACCATGTTTAGTAAAAGCATGACGCACATCAGCCACAGTACGATTGCGATTATCTGTTAGTGTATCCACCATAATAGCTGTACCCGCTAGACCGTAACCTTCGTAGCGTACTTCATCATAGTTTTCACCATCTAAGTCGCCTGAGCCACGTTTAACAGCACTTTCAATTGTGTCACGTTTCATGTTGGCAGCGAGTGCTTTATCGATCACCATTCTAAGGCTTGGATTATTTTCAATCACGCCACCACCAGCTTTGGCAGCAATAACGATTTCTTTAATGAGTTTGGTGAAGATTTTTCCACGTTTGGCATCCTGTGCGCCTTTACGGTGCTGAATGTTATGCCATTTACTATGTCCTGCCATTTTTTTTCTCCGGTGAATATAGGGGTTAAATTTTACCTTTTATGTCTAAACGTTATGCGGTAAAGTCGAGTAATTTTTGTATAGAATTTTGTGCTTTTTGATTAACCAGTGGGTCAATTTTTATTTCATTGCCAGCTGTTTTTAAAGTGCGTAGACAGTTGTCTAGTGTGTTCATTGCCATCCATTCGCAGTGAGCGCACGATTCACAATCTGCGCCTTGTCCTGCAGTGGGTGCTTCAATTAGAGTTTTGTTGGGTGCAACTTCACGCATTTTGTGAAAGATGCCGTTGTCTGTTGCCACAATAAAAGTTTGCTCATCTCGATCTCGAACCGCATTAATAAGTGCGGTAGTTGAGCCGACAACATCGGCCAAATCAACCACTGATTGTGGCGATTCTGGGTGTACTAAAACGCCCGCTTCAGGGTGATGTTTTTTCAAGTTAATCAGGGCGTCAGCCTTAAAGCGCTCATGCACCACACAAGAGCCTTGCCATAGTAGCATGTCTGCACCGGTTTCACTTTGCACATAATTGCCAAGGTGTTTGTCTGGTGCCCAAAGGATTTTTTTACCTTGGTTCTTAAGATGTTGAGCCACCTTTAAAGCGCTGCCCGAGGTTACTACCCAGTCAGCTCGCGCTTTGACTTCTGCACTGGTATTAGCATAAACGACAACGGTGCGATCAGGGTGTTCATCGCAAAATTTAGAGAAATCAACAATCGGGCAATCTTCATCCAAAGAGCAGGTAGCACCCTGATCTAAAACCAATACGGTTTTTTCAGGAGAGAGGATTTTAGCCGTCTCGCCCATAAATTTTACGCCTGCAACGACAATGGTATCGGCACTACAATTTTGACCAAAACGCGCCATCTCTAAAGAGTCAGAAACAATGCCGCCACTTTCTTCAGCCAAAGTTTGCAGCTCAGCACTCACATAATAGTGCGCTACTAAAACAGCATTTTTAGCTTTAAGCTCCGCCTTTATTTGATCGGTAATACGACTCACAAAATTAGTCTTTTTTCGCTAAGCTCACTTGCACGCTTAACTCGCGCAGTACTTTTCTTGGAACCTCAGCAGGTGCGTCGGTTAATAAGCAAGCAGCGGTTTGAGTTTTAGGGAAGGCGATTACATCACGAATAGAGTCAGAGCCTGTCATGATCATCACTAAACGATCTAGGCCAAATGCCATACCACCATGAGGTGGGCATCCGTACTCGAGTGCGTCTAACAAGAAGCCAAATTTATCTTTGGCTTCTTCATCAGAAATGCCTAATAATTTTAAGACAGTTTGTTGCATTTCAACCTGGTGGATACGAATAGAGCCGCCACCTACTTCAGAACCGTTAATGACTAGATCATAAGCTCTTGATAGGGCGGTTGGTGCAGTTTCTTCTAAAGTTTTTGCATCAACATTAGGTGCGGTAAATGGATGGTGGATAGCACTTAATGAGCCATCGTCATTTTCATCAAACATTGGGAAATCTATTACCCAAATTGGTGCCCATGGTTTATCAAATAAATCCATATCTTTGGCTAATTGCTCTCGCAGGTTGCCCAAGGCTTCATTCACAATTTTGGTTTTATCCGCACCAAAGAAGATGATATCACCTGTTTGTGCACCAGTCATCTCAATGACTTTAGCGGTGACATCGTCGCCTAAGAATTTTAAAATTGGTGAAGCCGGGCCATCTTCGTTAAGCTTAATGTAAGCCAAGCCTTTGGCGCCATAAATACTAACGTATTTGGTGTATTTATCAATTTTCTTACGACTGATGGAAGCGCCGCCTGGTACGCGTAGTGCAGCTACGCGCGAGCCATCACTACTAGCAGGACCAGAGAATACTTTAAAGTCAACGCCTTGCATAAGCTCGTCCATGTCGGTCATTTGCATTGGGATACGCATATCAGGACGATCAACACCGTATAAGTGCATAGCATCCGCATAGGTGATGCTAGGGAATTTATCGCCTAAATCAACATCGATAGCGTCTTTGAACATGCCACGTGTTAATTCTTCCATCATATTCATAATTTCATCTTCATTCATAAATGAAGTTTCAACATCAAGCTGGGTGAATTCTGGTTGACGATCAGCACGCAGATCTTCATCTCTAAAACATTTAACGATTTGATAATAACGCTCAAAGCCCGACATCATTAGCAGTTGTTTGAACAACTGTGGAGACTGCGGCAAAGCAAAAAACTCACCTGGGTGAGTACGTGAAGGCACTAAATAGTCACGCGCACCTTCAGGCGTTGCTTTGGTTAAAAAGGGGGTTTCAATGTCTAAGAAATCATGGCTGTCCATAAACTCACGCATAAAGTGAGTAACCTTTGAGCGCAGACGCATACGTTTTTGCATGGCATCGTTACGCAAATCTAGGTAGCGATATTTAAGGCGCACTTCTTCCGAGGTGTCAGTCGCATCAATCTGGAAAGGTACTGGCTTAGAGGTGTTAAGGATTTCAATATGGTTGGCAACAATTTCAATATCGCCCGAGGCTAATTTTGGATTGGCTAGACCTTCTCCTCTAGCAATAACTTGGCCAGTAATTTTTAAGACAAATTCATTACGGATGGTTTCAGCAATCGCAAAATCAGCATTATCAGGATTGATAACAACTTGAGCAATGCCGCGCTTATCACGTATGTCTAAAAAGATAACACCGCCATGATCACGTCTACGATTTACCCAGCCGCAAATCTCAACGGTTTGGTCAATATTGTCTTTATTTAATTCGCCACAATAGTTCGTTCTCATAGTTTTATCCTTTTGGTAATTCGTTTGGTTCTACCACACCGGTAGAGATAATTAGTTTAAATGCTTCATCAACACTCATGTCTAGTTCAATCGCTTCGGCTTTAGGCAGCATAATGAAAAAGCCAGAGGTTGGATTTGGGGTAGTTGGCACATAAATATTGATAATTTCTTCGCCAATTTTATTGGCGATTTCGCCTTGGTAATTGCCTGTTTGAAAGGCGATTGTCCATAGACCTTTGCGCGGGTATTCAATTAATAGCGCTTTTTTAAAGCTATTGCCTGTCGGACTTAAAACCGTATCAGAGAGTTGTTTTAAGGCCTTGTAAATACCGCGAAATCCTGGAATTCTATTTAGGAGTTTTTCCCATAATTCGACTAATTTTTTACCGATAAAGTTGTTCACTAAAGCGCCAGTAATGATTAGAATTAGTATTACCCAAACAATGCCGGAGCCAGGAATGCTGCCTTCAAGGTTAAATAGTGCTTCAGGTAAATACTCAGGCGGTACGATGTCGTTAACCAATTCTAAAAAGAACTTAATAACAACAATGCTTAATCCTAATGGAATCCAAAAAAGTAGACCAGAAATAAAATAGTTTCTTAGGTTTTTCAAGGTTTAAATATAAACAGCAATAAAAAACGTTTATTTTAGCACAGGCAGATGCCTATCTAGATATCCTCTTCAGCTCTAAGCGTGAGGATTTCATAACCGGATTTAGTGACTAAAATGGTATGCTCCCATTGCGCTGAAAGCGAGCGATCTTTGGTGGTTACTGTCCAGCCGTCTACTTTAGAGGTGGCCACTTCAAAACCGCCAATATTTACCATGGGCTCAATTGTAAAGGTCATACCTTCTTCAAGAATAGGGCTGGTGTCAACGTTGCCATCGTTGTAATGCACAACTTGAGGCTCTGTATGAAACTTGAGACCAATGCCGTGACCGCAATAATCATGCACAATTGAGCAATTGTTTTTATCAGCATGCGCACCAATAGCCATACCAATTTCCCCTAATTTGATACCTGGTTTAACGGCCTTAATGCCAATATACAAACACTCCTGAGCAATACGACAAATTCGCTGAGATTTGACACTAGCCTTGCCAATGACAAACATTTTCGAAGTGTCACCATGGTAGCCATCTTTAATAACCGTAATATCGATATTAACAATATCGCCTTTTTTAAGGTGCTTGTCCGATGGAATGCCGTGGCAAACAACGTTATTAATACTGGTGCAAATGGATTTTGGAAAGCCGTGATAATTCAGCGGAGCAGGGATAACGTCTTGTTCATTGACCATATAATCATGGCAAATTTTATCAAGCTCGTCGGTGCTGATACCCGCCTTAACATGTGGTGCAATCATATCTAGTACGTCGGCTGCCAAGCGCCCAGCCACGCGCATTTTTTCTATTTCATCAGCTGATTTAATATCGATAGCCATAATTATCCTTGTGTTTTTGCACGAGCCTCTAAAGCGGCAATACGGTCTTCGATCGGTGGATGAGAAGAAAACCAAGAAGCAAAGCCTTTTTTATCATTAATACCAAAAGCGGCCATTTGCTCAGGCAAGGCTTGTGGCTCTACTTGGCCAAGACGCTTTAGTGCGCTAATCATGTTTTGATGTCCTGCTAAATCAGCACCGCCAGTATCAGCTACAAATTCACGTTTTCTAGAAACATACATGACAATAGTGGAGGCTAGAATTGAGAGAATGATTTGAGCAAACAGCGTGGTGACAAAATAACCAATACCATGTCCGCGTTGATTTTTTAAAATAACACGGTCAACAAAATGTCCGATGACGCGCGAGAAGAAAATGACAAAAGTATTAACCACGCCTTGAATCAGTGTTAGAGTAACCATATCACCATTCGCCACATGGCTCATTTCATGGCCAACAACCGCTTCAATTTCATTTTTATTCATGCTATCAAGTAGGCCTTGAGACACAGCAACAAGTGCTTTATTTTTGCTTGCGCCAGTGGCAAATGCATTCATTGAAGTAGATGGAAAAATAGCCACTTCAGGCATGCGAATACCAACAATCTTAGCTTGCTTTTCAACCGTTTCAATGAGCCATTTTTCAAGATTACCATTCGGAGTTTTAATCACGACTGCGCCCGTCATGCGCTTGGCCATCCATTTGGAGATTGCCAGAGAGATAAAGGCACCACCAAAGCCAAACACTGCTGAGAAAATTAGCAGAGCATTTAGGTCGAGATCTGAGCCGTTCTCAGCCAGAATTCCCTCAACACCTAATAGACTGAGTGTAATGCTCAGCAAGACGAGAATAGCAATATTGGTCATTAAAAATAAAAAGATTCTTTTCATGAGTGATCCTAGTTTGATATTAATTGAGTATTAGATAGGGGTATTATCCAATAGATTCAAGTCTATTGGGTTACAATGCAATTAATGATTAAATTTTTTATAATACTGACTCTACTTCTTCCTGGTTGTGAAGATCAGAAAAATGATCAAAATCCGGTCTTAAAAGAGCCGGCCACTTCGATGATTAAAAAACATCGTCACCCACCAGCGCCAGAAGAGCCTGCAATTTGTGCAGAGTTGTCAGTTATGGAGTGTTTAAGGATTATTATTCCTGCTATTTGGGACCAAGAAGTGGAGCGAGATTGCTCTTAATTTAGAGTTTTAGTTGATCTTCACGGGGTAGGGTGATGTTGATTGGTTGTTGATCAATTGGGCAATCAAAGGCTAGATTAACAGCTTGTAATTGTAAGTCTTCTGGATGATTTTTCTTAGCAGTGCCATATAAACGATCACCGATAATAGCAAAATTTATTTCACTTAAGTGTTTTCTAATTTGGTGTTTTCTGCCGGTTTCAATATGTACGCTAAGCAAAGATTTTTGTGAATTTTGCACAAGCTTGCTGATGTGGCTTAAAGCGTGTTTTCCATCAATATCAGTGTTTAAGCTGATTTTTTTATGGGGAAAATCTCCAGCTACAATAGCCAGATAAGTTTTCTTAATCAGTCTATCGGCAAATAATTTAGACAACTCTCTGGCCATGGTTTTTGAGTGGGTGAGTATCATTAGTCCGCTGGTTGCACGATCAAGACGATGTACTAAGAAAGTGGGTCGATCTAGTTTTTTCTCAACCAATCTGGTGAGTGCACAATGATCGCCCCATTTTGAGCCCTGAGAAAACACCCCTGCTGGTTTAAACCAAATGCTATAGCTGTTTTTGTCTAGTAGCAGGGTAGGCTGGCTGGGTATTGAAGATAAGATTTTTTCATTAAAATAAATAAAAACTTCATTACCTATTTTTAAGGGTTTTTTAATACGCCTAATTCGATTAATTTTTTTGCCTGTTTTTAGCCAAACACAGCCCTTATCTAGAGCGCTTTTAAGGCTTTGTTTTGATAAGTTAGTTGCTCCAGCCAAAGCGTCAATCAAAGATTGGTTGTCGGTATCAATGGTAATTTTTCTTTCAATCACTTTTTTACTTGTATCCCTAGGTATAAATTAAAATCATACCTATGAATATACATACAAGATTTTTATTTAAAGATTTGAACGTTCGCGGCCAGCACTTATCACTCGATGATGCTTGGCAAGATATGATTCAAAATCGAGGCTACAATCCTTTGGTGCGTCAATTATTTGCAGAGCTAAGCGCTTTAGCGATTTTTTTGGCCAATGGCATGAAGCACAAAGGTAAGCTTACTTTGCAAATTCAGGGTGATGGGATTGTGAATTTGTTGTTGGTTGAGGTGAGCGATGATCTAAAAATTCGCGGCATGGTTAGAGCAGAGGGCACTATTAAAGAAGATGACTCTTTAGATAAAATCCTAGGCGAAGGGCAAATTGTTGCTACTTTGTACAATGCACAAACTGATCATAGCTTTCAATCATTAGTGCCTAGAAACACCCAAGGTTTGATTACCACCTTTGAAGATTACTTTGCTCAATCTGAGCAATTAGAGTCTAAACTATGGGTAAGTTCAACCCCTGATAACTTGAGTGCTATGCTCTTGCAAAAAATGCCAGATGCTGATCAGTGCGACAGCGAAGGCTGGCATCGAGTTGGCATTTTGGCAGATACTGTTACTCAGCAAGAGTTGGTCAATCTTGATACAGAGTCTTTATTGCACCGCCTATTCCACGAAGAAACAGTAGAGCTTTTTAAGGCTGAGTGGGTTAGTTATGAATGTCCGAAAAATAAAGAGCGGTTTGAAAAAATCATTCAAGATTTAGGCGAACAAGATGCGCGTGATTTGCTCAAAGAACATGGGGAAATCGCCATTCATAATGAAATCTGTAACGAGCATTTGTTTTTTGATGAACAAGATGTTAATCGTATTTTTGCCTCTAAAGCCCAAAAGGAATAACAATGGAAAATATTATTTGGACTAAGCCAAATTGCTCATTTTGCACTCAAGCCAAATCAATGCTTGACGAAGAGGGTATTGAGTATGAGGCTCGCTTAGTTGATGAAGTTAATTGGACAAACGACGAGATGCTTAAAATGGCACCAAATGAGTTAACTTATCCTCAAGTTTTTCTAGACGATAAACATGTTGGTGGGTGTGATGATCTTGAAGCGTACTTAATGTTAAGAGAAATGGGGATAGAGACTTAATAAAAAATACACTAAATAGCTATTTTTAATCCGTAATCACAGTAGGGACGGAATTTTCCATGTCGCCTTGATCTTTTATTACCTTGGCAGGATCTGGCTTTTATTATTCTTGGAGTTAATAAGCTCTCCATCGTAATAACATACAAGCATTTCCTCGATTGTATTCCAACGAACGCTATACATATAATCATCATATATGTATGTTTCTAAAGGCTGGTTTCTATTGATGGGTTTAGAATCAACTAAAACACCTTTTTTCATTATATTTATACAGTCTCTTAGAGAGGGTTGATTATTTTCATAATCACTTTTGTCAAGTATCCAGCTGTTAGAAAAGGCAGAGGTTGAGATGAGAAAGAAGATTGTCAAGAAAACCATTTTGAAATAACTAATTATCATTGCCCCCCCATTTATACGCATACAATTTTTATCAACATTGTACTGATAAGCCGACTCATTATCAAGCAATTCACATTTCAAACTAATATCGCTAAACAATATATCTGAAGCGCTTATCTTTATATAGATTAGTTAGCTTAAGGTTTTTTATATATACACCGTAACAATTGCCAAATAAATTGCCCGTAAAAGGGCACGGAAAGAGGTTTTCCTATGTCTTTATTTGAATGAAGTTGTCTGCGAATACAGACAGAATGTGGGGCGAGAAACGGGGTTTGAACCCGCGACAACCGGAATCACAATCCGGGGCTCTACCAACTGAGCTATTCCCGCCATAAACTTGGTGCGCCCTTCAGGATTCGAACCTGAGGCCTACGGCTTAGAAGGCCGTTGCTCTATCCAGCTGAGCTAAGGGCGCATAAACCTAGAAAGGTGCTTTTTTGTTGAAACTCTAAGGATTCATCAAAAGTTTATGAGCAAATTTATAATATGGTCGGAGTGAAAGGATTTGAACCTTCGACCACCTGGTCCCAAACCAGATACGCTACCAAGCTGCGCTACACTCCGAAAGAAAAGAATTATACTTTGTTAAGTTGAAATGTAAATAGCTAAATTTAGGATTTTTTATAATTAATCAATCTTTAAATCTGACCAGATATTATCCACTCTTTGAATAACGTCATTATCCATCACAATTGGCGTACCCCACTCTCGATCGGTCTCCCCTGGGAGTTTGTTGGTGGCATCAATGCCCATTTTTGAACCTAGGCCAGAAACGGGCGAGGCAAAATCAAGATAATCAATCGGTGTGTTGTCAATCAGGGTGGTGTCACGCGTTGGATCAACACGCGTGGTCATTGCCCAAATAACCTCTTTCCAATCTTTTACATCAATATCGTCATCGACAATAATTACAAATTTGGTGTACATGAATTGACGTAGGAATGACCAGACACCCATCATGACGCGCTTAGCATGACCAGGATATTGCTTTTTAATACTAACCACAGCCATTCGATAGGAGCAGGCTTCTGGTGGCAGGTAAAAATCAGTAATTTCTGGGTATTGTTGTTGTAATAAAGGTACAAATACCTCATTAAGCGCAACGCCTAATATTGCTGGCTCATCAATTGGCTTGCCCGTATAGGTAGAGTGATAAATTGGATTTTTGCGGTGAGTGATACGTTCTACCGTAAACACTGGAAAGCGCTCCACTTCATTATAATAACCCGTGTGATCACCATATGGCCCTTCATCCGCCATCTCGTCTGGATAAATAACACCCTCTAAGATAATTTCAGCATTTTCAGGTACTTGTAAATCGTTGCCAATACAGGTGCATACTTTGGTTTTTTTGCCGCGTAATAGTCCAGCAAATGCGTATTCACTCAAACTGTCAGGAATAGGGGTGACAGCTGCAAGTGTGGTGGCAGGGTCAGCACCAATAGCGACTGCTACGGGATAAGGCTTTCCTGGATATTTTTCACACCAATCTTTAAAATCCAACGCACCACCGCGATGCGATAGCCAGCGCATAATAAGCTTGTTTTTGCCGATGACTTGTTGACGATAAATACCTAGATTTTGACGTTTTTTCAAAGGACCTTTAGTGATGGTCAGCCCCCAAGTAATCAGCGGCGCAATATCGCCTGGCCAGCAAGTTTGAATTGGCAGTTGAGATAAATCTACTTCATCACCTTCAATAATCACTTCTTGACACAGGCCTTTTTTGACAGTTTTAACGGGCATGTTGAGTACTTTTTTTAGGGTTGGTAGTTTTTCAATAGCGTCTTTTAAACCTTTAGGCGGTTCCGGTTGTTTTAGTTCCGCTAAAAGCTTTCCAAGCTCTCTAAGTGCCGCTAAATCTTCTTGGCCCATGGCGCTAGCCACACGACCGGTGGTGCCAAATAAATTAGCCAAAACAGGAATACTAGAACCTTTAACGTTTTCAAACAAGAGTGCTGGCCCTTGCTGATCTAAGGTACGACGACAAATCTCAGTAATTTCTAAATGAGCATCCACCTCAGTTGTAATGCGTTTTAGCTCTCCGCGCTTTTCAAGCTCAGAGATAAATTCTCGTAAATCTTGGTAATTCATAAAAAATCCTTAATCATTACGTTTGTGAAAAATAATTTTGGTGCGCTTCAAGCTCTTGTGCATTGGCTTCAACTACTTTAATGGTGCCAATATCACGCTTAACTCGAATAATCTTCTGATTTTTCTGGTTTTGTTCGTCAGAGGATTGTTCGCTACTAAACAAAGTAGATTGCCCGCCTGTCATGGCCAGATAAACTTGAGCCAGAATTTGCGCATCGAGTAGTGCGCCGTGTACGGTTCGAGCACTGGCATCAATTTCAAAGCGACGACATAAAGAATCTAGATTGTGAAGCGTACCCGGACGCTGTTGTTTAGAGAGTTCTAGTGAGTCGATAATCGTACATTGGTCTTCAATGCGCTCATCAGATCCAAATAATTTAAGCTCATGATTAAGAAATCCTAAGTCAAATGGGGCGTTGTGAATGACCAGTGTAGCGCCCTTAATGTAGTCCATAAATTCACTAACAATTTCTTCAAATTTGGGCTTTCCTGTTAGAAATTTATCAGTAATACCATGAATTCGTACCGAATCGCCAACGTTGCGTTCAGGCTGGACGTATTGATGGTATTCATTATTCTCGGTAATTTCTCGGTCAACGATTTCAGTGCAGCCGATTTCAATAATACGATGCCCTTCAGAGGGTTCGATGCCGGTGGTTTCAGTATCTAAAACAATTAGTCTTTCCATAAAATATTGCGTTCGTTAATTTTCGTGTAAAATTGATTGATTTTATCATAACTAAAAGTTAGAGAGTATTATGGCAAGAGTAACTGTTGAAGAGTGTTTGGATTTTGTAGATAATCGTTTTGAGCTAGTGTTGGTTGCTGCAAAACGTGCCCACCAGTTGAGTTCAGGCGGTCATAGATCAACTTTAGACGTCGGTAAAGATAAGCCAACAGTGGTTGCGCTTAGAGAAATTGAAGCGGGTCTTATTAATGCGTCAATCTTAACTGAAGAATACGCCATGGAAGAAGAGCTAACAGCACAGCAAAAGGCGAACGATGCACAAACGACTCAAGAAATTGAGGCGGAATTATCAACATCTGCTGTTGATGAGGGTGTAGACGAGGTGACCGAAGTCGCTGATACTAAAGAATGATTTAAAGCTTTTATAGGTTGGATAAAAATGACGCTTAGGCGTCATTTTTTTTTGCCCGTTTTTCAAATAGTGATTTTTTATTTTATTATTGTTGACAATAATTACTAAACTTAGTAGAATTTTGCTTAATTTAGTTTTTATTTGAAATATTGTTAACAATATGAGTATTAATTCTTTACAACCTAGCAAACAGGATACGCTTTCTGAACATGTCTTTGAGCAGATCAAAGAAGATATCATTACTGGCGTCATCCCTCAAGGGCAGAAAATAGGCGAGGCCGACTTGGCTAAATCGTATCATATTAGTCGTGGGCCGTTGCGCGAAGCTTTGCAAAAGCTGGAGTCTATTCATCTGGTGGATCGTCGTCCACATTCTGGCTCTAGAGTAATCACGCTAGATAGTACAATGATGCGAGATGTTTATCAGATGCGCGAAGCTATGGAAGGGTTTGCAACTCGATTAGCATGTGTTTCCATGTCTCAAGCCGATATTGATAATTTATATCGATTATTGGAAAAGCATGAGAGTTCTATCAGGCGCTCAGAAGGGCAGCGTTATTTTCAAAAGGAAGGGGATTTGGATTTTCATTATTATGTTTTTTCCAAATGTCAAAATCAGTGGTTGATCGATTATTTGAATAATAAATTGTATCAAGTGCTGAGAATGTGCCGTCATCGCACCAGTCAAATACCCTTTCGAGTAGAGCCTGCCTTGCATGATCATTATGCAATTGTTGATGCGATCAATAATCGAGATCCTGAGCTAGCAGAGATATTAATGCGCAGACACATTAGTGGCGCATGGAAAATGGTAGAAAATTTATTAAATCAAGAAGAAAATAAGGAATAAATATGAGTGCAGGCAAAGCGTTTCGTCAAGCAGTAGAAGATAACAATCCATTACAGGTCGTTGGTGCAGTTAATGCCTATTCGGCAATTATGGCAGAAAAAGTGGGTCACCAGGCTATATACCTTTCAGGTGGCGGAGTTGCTGCTTGTTCAATGGGTATTCCAGATCTTGGTATTACCACTATGAAAGATGTCTTGGAAGATGCTTATCGCATTACTGATGCGACTGAACTACCTTTATTGGTTGATATTGATACAGGCTGGGGTGGTTCTTTTAATATCGCTAGGTGTGTGCGTGAGTTTACGCGTGCGGGTGCGGGTGCTGTTCATATTGAAGATCAGGTTATGCAAAAGCGTTGTGGTCATCGCCCTAATAAGGCAATTATCAGCCAACAAGAAATGGTTGATCGTGTCAAATCCGCTGTTGATGCAAAAACAGATTCTGATTTTGTGATTATGGCACGCACAGATGCACTAGCGGTTGAAGGTATGCAATCTGCTATTGATCGTGCTATTGCCTGTGTGGAAGCTGGCGCTGATATGATTTTTCCAGAGGCTATTAACACCTTAAAGCAATACGAGGAGTTTGTTCAAGCAGTCGATGTGCCTGTATTGGCCAATATTACCGAATTCGGCGCAACGCCTTTATTCTCATCTGAAGAGCTTGCGGCTGTTGGTGTCAAACTACAGCTGTACCCTTTAAGCGCATTTCGTGCCATGAGTAAAGCAGCGCTAAATGTCTATGAGCATATTAAAGCCGATGGCCATCAGAATAATGTGGTTGACACAATGCAAACTCGCATGGAGTTGTATGACTTTCTGGGATACCACGAATATGAACAAAAATTAGACCAACTATTTGCAAGCGAGGAGAAATAACAATGAGTGAAACTAATCAAGCGACACCTGGATTTAAGCCAAAAAAATCAGTGGCTCTGTCAGGCACGCCAGCAGGAAATACGGCCGTATGTACAGTAGGCCGTACTGGTAATGACTTGCATTATCGTGGCTACGATATTCTTGAATTTGCCGAAAAAGCGGAATTTGAAGAAATTGCACATCTTATTATTCACGGCACATTGCCCAATGCTTCACAGCTTAAATCTTACAAAGATAAGTTAAGAGGTATGCGCGGATTACCAACTGCTGTCAAAACAATTCTAGAGAACATCCCGCCATCAGCACATCCAATGGATGTGATGCGTACAGGCTGTTCTGCTATGGGTACTTGTATGACAGAAAAGGACGATCATCCTGAAGCGGAAACGCGAGCTGCTTTAGATCGTTTGATGGCGAGTTTTGGCTCAATGCTGCTTTATTGGTACCATTTTAGCCATAATGGCAAGCGTATTGAAACGCAAACTGATGATGATTCAATTGGTGGGCATTTTTTACATATGCTTCATGGTGAATCGCCTTCTAAAGAATGGGTAAAAGCCATGCATGTTTCGTTAATACTTTATGCTGAGCATGAGTTTAATGCCTCAACTTTCGCAGGTCGCGTTATCGCTGGCACTGAATCAGACGTCCATTCTTGTATTACTGGTGCTATTGGTGCATTACGCGGGCCAAAGCATGGTGGTGCAAATGAAGTGGCTTCTGACATTCAAAAACGTTATAACAATGCAGATGAAGCTGAAGCAGACATTCGTGAGCGTATGGCTAAAAAGGAAATTATTATTGGCTTTGGCCATCCTGTTTACACCGTTTCTGACCCACGTAATGAGGTGATTAAACGCGTTGCCAAGCAACTGTCTGAATCTAATGGCAATATGACTATGTTTAAAGTGGCTGAGCGTATTGAATCTGTGATGATGGATGAAAAGAAAATGTTCCCAAATCTAGATTGGTTTTCAGCTGTTTCTTATGAGCAAATGGGTGTTCCAACAGCTATGTTTACACCACTCTTTGTTATTGCTAGAACAACAGGCTGGGGCGCTCACGTGATTGAGCAGCGCCAAGACGGAAAAATAATTCGCCCATCGGCTAACTATATTGGCCCTGAGAATCTCGATTTTGTACCTTTGGCTGATCGTGGGTAAATAACTATTAATCCAACTAACGAAAAAAAGAATTTATGAATACAAATTACCGTAAGCAGCTTGAGGGTACAAATTTAGATTACTTTGATACGCGTCAAGCAGTTGAAGCGATTGATCCTGGGTCTTATGCCAAGCTACCTTATACTTCCCGTATTCTTGCTGAACAACTGGTTCGTCGTTGTCAGCCGGATATGCTGACGGATTCGTTGAAACAACTTATTTATAGCAAGCAAGATTTAGACTTTCCTTGGTATCCTGCTCGTGTCGTTTGTCATGATATTCTAGGACAAACAGCGTTAGTGGATTTAGCAGGTTTGCGTGATGCAATTGCAGATCAGGGTGGAGATCCTTCTAAGGTTAATCCAGTCGTTCCAACTCAATTAATTGTTGATCATTCGCTCGCAGTAGAAGCGCCTGGTTTTGATACAGATGCATTTGCTAAAAACCGTGCTATTGAAGATCGTCGTAATAAAGATCGTTTTGAATTTATCGAGTGGTGTAAAACTTCTTTTCAAAATGTTGATGTTATTCCTGCGGGTAATGGTATTATGCATCAGATTAATTTGGAAAAAATGTCGCCCGTTATTCAAGCACGTGAAGGCGTTGCATTTCCTGATACTTGTGTGGGCACTGATTCGCACACACCACACGTTGATGCACTTGGTGTAATGGCAATTGGTGTGGGCGGATTAGAGGCGGAAACGGTTATGCTAGGTTTGCCATCTATGATGCGCCTGCCTGATATTATTGGTGTTAAGCTAACGGGCAAGCGTCAAGAGGGTATTACCGCTACTGACGTGGTATTAGCAATCACTGAGTTTTTACGTAATCAGAAAGTGGTATCAGCTTATCTTGAATTCTTTGGCGAGGGTGCTAAAAGCTTAACCATTGGAGATCGTGCAACCATCTCTAATATGACGCCCGAGTATGGCGCTTCAGCGGGTTTGTTCTACATTGATGAGCAAACCATTGACTATTTAAAGTTAACGGGCCGTGAGCCTGAACAGGTGGCTTTAGTTGAGCAGTATGCGAAGCAAACAGGTCTTTGGGCAGATGATCTTGTTGATGCTCAATACCAGCGTGTACTAACGTTTGACCTGTCATCGGTTGGGCGTAATATGGCTGGCCCATCAAACCCTCACCGTCGATTGGCAACTGCTGATCTTGTATCAAGTGGCATCGCAAAAGAGCTTGATAAGGCTCAGGCCGAAGAAGCTAAAGGCAGAATGCCTGACGGCGCTGTTATTATTGCAGCCATTACTTCTTGTACTAATACTTCTAATCCACGCAACGTTGTTGCTGCTGGTTTGGTTGCACGTAAGGCAAATGAGCTTGGCTTAGTTCGCAAGCCTTGGGTTAAGACTTCGTTTGCACCAGGCTCAAAAGTTGCTGAACTTTACTTAAAAGAAGCGGGTTTATTGAGCGAGCTTGAGGCACTTGGTTTTGGTATTGTAGGGTTTGCATGTACGACTTGCAATGGCATGTCTGGCGCACTTGATCCTGTTATTCGAGATGAAATTATTGAGCGTGATTTATATGCAACCGCAGTTCTTTCTGGCAATCGTAACTTTGATGGCCGCATTCATCCTTATGCTAAACAAGCATTTTTAGCATCACCACCCCTGGTGGTTGCTTATGCTATTGCAGGCACTATGCGTTTTGACATCGAACAAGATAGTCTGGGTAATGATAAAAATGGTAATCCAATTACATTAAAGGATATCTGGCCTACAGATGCAGAAATTGACGAAATTGTAAAAAGCAGTGTTAAACCGGAAATGTTTCAACAAATTTATAATCCGATGTTTGACCTTGGCACCATACAAGAAGCAAAGAGTCCTTTATACAGCTGGGATGATAAAAGCACTTACATAACTCGCCCACCTTATTGGGAGGGTGCGCTAGCAGGTGAGCGTACTATGAAAGGCATGAGACCTCTTGCTGTATTGGGTGATAATATTACCACGGATCATTTGTCTCCATCAAATGCGATTATGTTAGAAAGTGCTGCAGGGGCTTATTTGCACAAAATGGGCTTACCAGAAGAAGACTTTAACTCTTATGCAACGCATCGTGGTGATCATTTAACCGCGCAACGTGCAACATTTGCCAATCCTAAATTATTGAACGAAATGTGCCGTGATGGTGCTGATGGAAAAACAGGGGAGATTAAACAAGGGTCGCTCGCTCGTGTTGAGCCAGAAGGCCAAGAAATGCGCATGTGGGAAGCAATTGAAACTTATATGCAGCGCACGCAACCCCTTATTATTATTGCAGGTGCTGACTACGGCCAAGGCTCATCTCGTGACTGGGCGGCCAAAGGTGTTCGTCTAGCGGGTGTTGAAACAATTATTGCTGAAGGTTTTGAGCGTATTCATCGTACCAACTTGGTGGGTATGGGCGTTCTCCCACTTGAGTTTATTAAGGGTGAAACACGAGTAACTTATGGTATTGATGGCGGTGAGACTTTTGATGTCGAAGGTGAGATTGCACCAGGATCTAGCTTAACTGTGAAGATGACTCGCGCTAATGGTGAATTGGTTAATATTCCTGTTAGTTGTCGTTTAGATACAGCAGCAGAAGTGCATGTTTATTCGGCTGGTGGTGTACTACAACGCTTCGCTCAAGATTTTTTAGAGGAAAATGCATAATGACTTTTGCACCTCAAATTCAAATTCCTGCTACGTATATGCGTGGTGGTACCAGTAAAGGTGTTTTTTTTAATCTGGAAGATTTGCCTGAAGCGTGTAAAGTTGCAGGCCCTGCACGCGACGTAATGTTGCTTCGAGTTATTGGCAGTCCTGATCCATACAAAAAACAAACAGACGGTATGGGGGGTGCAACTTCGAGTACCAGTAAAACTGTTATTGTTTCGAAAAGTTCAAAATCAGATCATGATGTTGATTATCTCTTTGGTCAGGTATCCATCGACAAACCTTTTGTAGATTGGAGTGGTAATTGCGGCAATTTAACAGCTGCAGTTGGCTCTTTTGCGATCAGTAATGGCTTGGTTGATGCAAATCGTATTCCTGAAAATGGAATAGCCACTATTCGCATTTGGCAGAAAAATATCCAAAAAACTATTATTGCTCAAGTGCCGATAACCAGTGGTGAAGTTCAAGAAACTGGTGATTTTGAATTAGACGGAGTAACTTTTCCAGCAGCAGAAGTGCAAGTAGAATTTATCAGCCCTGTCGATACCTCTGACGCTATGTTTCCAACTGGAAATTTAGTGGATGATTTAGAAGTTCCAGGGGTTGGCACTTTTAAGGTGACCATGATCAATGCAGGTATTCCAACAATTTTCTTAAATGCTGAGGCAATCGATTACACTGGCATAGAGCTTCAGGCTGACATTAATAGTGATAAAAATGCACTAACAATGTTTGAAACTATTCGAGCCTATGGCGCGTTAAAAATGGGCTTGATAGACAATATTAAAGAAGCGGCTAGTCGTCAACATACGCCTAAAGTTGCTTTTGTTGGTCCAGCAAAAAGCTACACTTCTTCCAGCGGTAAAAAGATCAATGCAGATGATATTGATTTGAATGTTCGCGCTTTATCCATGGGGCTATTGCACCACGCAATGATGGGTACAGCCGCTGTCGCTATTGGTACAGCTGCCGTTATTCCTGGAACATTGGTCAACCTCGCAGCAGGTGGTGGCGTGCGTAAATTGGCTGCCTTTGGACATCCATCTGGTACTCTAAAAGTGGGCGCAGAGGCGGTGAAGAGCGAAGAGGATTGGATTGTGAATAAAGTGGTTATGAGTCGTAGCGCTAGAGTTTTAATGAAAGGCTCGGTTTATATTCCGAGTAATGTTCAATAATAGGAGATTTAACATGAGCTATCAACAAGAATTAAATGCATCAAAAAACAATCCAGAAGAGTTCTGGAGAGAAAAATCAAAAGCCCTTGAATGGTTTAAGTCGCCACAAAAAGTTTTAACACAGGATGAGCACGGTATTCATCACTGGTTTGCGGATGGTGAAATGAATACAGCTTATATGGCGCTTGATTATCATGTTGAAAACGGTCGTGCTGATCAAGCAGCCTTGATCTATGATTCACCAGTTACAGATACAAAAAAGACTTACACTTACCGTGAATTACGCGATGAAGTAGCACAAACTGCAGGCATGTTAAAAGATTTGGGGGTGGAAAAAGGCGATCGTGTGATTGTTTATATGCCAATGATTCCTCAAGCAGCAGTTGCTATGTTGGCTTGTGCTCGTATTGGTGCAATTCATTCGGTGGTTTTTGGTGGTTTTGCTGCACCTGAGCTAGCTCTTAGAATTGATGACGCTAAGCCAAAAGTCATTTTGAGTGCCTCTTGTGGTGTTGAGATAAAGCGCATTATTGAGTACAAGCCATTAATTGACAATGCTATCAGAATTGCTGAGCATACACCAAAAAATGTCGTTGTATATCAGCGCCCTGAAGCAACATCTGAACTTTCCCAAGAGGGCGATCTGGACTGGGTAAAAGTTGTTAGTAAAGCTCAGCCAGCGCAGTGTACGCCCGTTAAAGGATCTGATTTACTTTATATTTTGTACACTTCTGGAACCACGGGCAAGCCTAAGGGTGTAGTGCGTGAAAATGGTGGACATGCGGTGGCCATGAAATATAGTATGGATGCTATTTATGATATGAAGCCGGGTGAGGTGTTTTGGTCTGCTTCTGATGTGGGTTGGGTGGTAGGACACTCTTATATTGTTTACGCACCACTGTTACAAGGCTGTACCACGGTATTTTTTGAAGGAAAACCGATTATGACGCCTGATGCAGGTGCTTTTTGGCGAGTGGTTTCTGAGTATAAGGTAAAGTCGTTGTTTACCGCACCAACCGCGTTCAGAGCGATTAAAAAGGAAGATCCAAAGGGTGATTTTATTAAGCAATATGATTTGTCTTCTCTAGAGACTTTGTTTGCTGCTGGTGAGCGTCTAGATCCGCCAACTTATGAATGGCTTAATGAACAATTTAAATTACCAGTTATTGATCATTGGTGGCAAACAGAAACAGGTTGGGCGATCTCTGCTAATATGCGAGGCATTGAAAAAATGCCTGTTAAACCAGGTTCTTCAACCGTACCTGTACCAGGATTTGATGTGCGTATTTTGGATGATAATGGCCAGGAAGTTGCGGCTAATCAGCAAGGTAATATTGCCATTAAACTGCCTTTGCCTCCTAGTTGTTTAACCAGTGTATGGGGCGATCTTAATCGATTTAAAGCGAGCTATTTAGAAACTTTCCCTGGTTTTTATGTCAGTGGCGATGGCGGTTATATTGATGATGATGGTTATTTATTTGTTATGGGGCGTACTGACGATGTAATTAATGTGTCAGGCCATAGATTATCTACGGGCGAGATGGAAGAAATTATTGCCACACATCCTGCAGTAGCAGAGTGTGCTGTTATTGGTAGAAGCGATGACTTGAAAGGGCAAATGCCGCTAGGTTTTGCTATTTTAAAATCAGGTGTTGAAACAGATCAAGCAGATATTAAACAAGCGTTGGTTCAATTAATGCGAGATAAAATTGGCGCTGTAGCATGTTATAAAGACACTGTTATTGTTGAAAGATTGCCTAAAACACGTTCTGGAAAAATTCTAAGAAAAACACTGCGACAATTGGTAGATGGAGAAGATTATGTTATTCCATCAACCATTGATGATCCGGCTATTTTGGATGAGATTCAACAAGCTTTATCAGAGTAACAGATTTCGGCTTGTAGCATGTCTATAGGCATAAAAGTTAAAAAACTAAGTTAAAAAACTAAGTTTCAAAACCTTTATTAAATCGATCTTTGATTGAGTGGTATTTTGACGTCCTAATATATCTTTCTAGAAAACTTTCTGGAAAGATATATTAGGAAATAATGATAGTTAAAACAGGTGTTGATATTCGGAGTATCATTCAACATGAAAAAATAATAATAGGGGAAATAGAAATGAGCGAGAATATGAAAGACCAGAATACAATTAGTCGTAGAAACATGTTAAAAGCTAGTGCAGCATTAGCAGCAGCACCAATGTTCTTTACAAAGGGCGCCTTTGCAAAAGACTTTACTAACAATCCAGGTAATTCATCTACAGTCACATTAGGCTTTAATGTGCCACAGACTGGTGCATACGCTGATGAAGGCGCCGATGAATTGCGTGCTTTTAAGCTAGCAGTTAAGCACTTAAATGGCGAAGGCGATGGTGGCATGATGAACACTATGAGACCAATGAATTTAACTGGCAATGGTATTTTAGGTAAGAAAGTTACCTACGTTACAGGTGATACGCAAACTAAGTCAGATGCAGCGCGTGCTTCTGCTAAGCGTATGATTGAGAAAGACGGTGTTGTTATGTTCTCTGGTGGCTCATCATCAGGCGTGGCAATCGCAGTACAAAGTTTAGCACAAGAGGCTGGCGTTATTTTTATGGCTGGTCTAACACACTCAAATGATACAACGGGTAAAGATAAGCGTCGTTATGGTTTCCGCCATTTCTTTAATGCAAAAATGACGGGTTCTGCTTTGGGTCCTGTGCTTAAAGAAGAAATGGGTGCTGATAGAAATGCATACCACTTAACTTCTGACTACACTTGGGGTTGGACACAAGAAGAATCTATTAAAGAAACCACAGAAGGTTTAGGCTGGAATACAACTGCCACTGTTAAGACACCAGTAGGTGCAGGTGACTTCTCTCAGTTCATTACACCAATTTTAAATTCAGGTGCTGATACATTGATTCTTAACCACTATGGTAAGGATATGATCAATTCATTAACTCAGTCAGTTCAGTTTGGCTTGCGTGACAAAATGGTAAATGGTAAGCAGTTTGAAATTATCGTACCTTTATATTCTCGTCTAATGGCACAGGGTGCTGGTGAAAATCTTCAAGGTATCTTGGGAACAACCAATTGGGATTGGCAGTTGCAAGATGAAGGCTCTAAAGCTTTTGTTAAATCATTCGGTACAGAATACGGCTTCCCACCATCAATGGCTGCACATACTTGTTATGTACAAACATTACTTTATGCAAATGCATGTGAAAATGCTGGCACATTCTATCCACCTGAGGTTATCAGACAATTAGAAGGCTTTAAGTTTGACGGCATGGGTAATGGTGAAACTGAATATCGTGCTGAAGATCATCAGTGTTTCAAAGATGTTCTGGTTGTGCGCGGTAAGCAAAATCCAAGCACTCAATTTGACTTGCTTGATATTGTTCAGGAAGTTCCACGTGCTCAGGTTGAGTACGATGCATCAATCTTTGGTGGTAACTTAGGTCCTTACATAGTTTAGAAACCTAAGTTTTTAACTTGAAATGCCAATTGCAAATTAGTTGCGGTTGGCATTTTTTTTACGATTTGAATTTATTGTAACTTAATCGGAGAGACTCTCTCTTATTAAGTTACAATAAATATTTTTAGTAACTTAATAAGAGAGGGTTTATTATGGACGCTGTTTTAATACAATTGCTCAACGGTCTAGATAAAGGCGCTGCTTACGCTTTGATTGCGCTTGGATTGACGTTGGTGTTTGGTACATTAGGTGTGGTGAATTTTGCACATGGTGCGTTATTTATGTTGGGTGCTTTTTGTGCGGTCACGTTTCAGAAAATCTTAACCATTTCGGTTAAAGTGATTGATCCGAGTATCACTTTTTTTACGGCCTACAAGGAGCAAGCATATTTAGAAATATGGTTTGGAGATGTGGGTTTGGCCATCATAGATTATGCAGTGCCACTGTCGATCTTGATGGCAATACCGGTGATGTTGTTAATTGGCCTAGCCATGGAAAGAGGACTGATTAGGCACTTTTATAAACGTACCCATGCAGAGCAAATATTAGTCACATTTGGTTTGGCTATTGTTATTCAAGAAGTGATTCGTCATTTTTTTGGCGCCAACCCAATTCCAATGCCAGCACCTGATGTTGTTTCTAGTAGTGCAGCAATCGGTACTTGGCTAGGTTTGAGTGACAACCTGGTTTATCCTTGGTGGCGTTTAATCTATCTATCTTTTTCGTTATTAGTTATCGGCTCAGTATTTGCATTCCTGCAGCTAACTACTTTTGGAATGGTGGTAAGAGCAGGTATGTTTGACCGACAAATGGTTGGTTTTTTAGGTATTAATGTGCAGCGAAAATTTACCATTGTATTTGGTCTTGCATCCGTTGTCGCAGGTGTCGCAGGGGTTATGTATGCGCCAATTTTGCCCCCTGATTATCATATGGGTATGGACTTTTTGGTTCTTTCTTTTGTGGTTGTTGTGGTTGGCGGCATGGGCTCTTTACCTGGCGCTGTTGCTGCAGGATTTTTATTAGGAGTTTTGCAATCATTCGCATCTATGACTGTTGTAAGCCAGTTTTTACCGGGCATTGATCAAATTATTATTTATTTGGTCGCTGTGATTATTTTATTAACACGCCCTCGTGGATTGATGGGACGTAAAGGCGTAATGGAGGATTAAACCATGCAAATTGAAAAAAAACGTAGTAATCTTTTTGTTATGGCAATTTTTACAATTGCTGTATTGAGCATGCCAATATGGCTTAGCCCTCTTGGTGCTAACTATCCAGACTTATTGCAAAAATTTGCTATTTTTGGTATTTTTGCTATTGGCTATAATATTTTATTTGGTTTAACTGGGTATCTATCATTTGGTCATGCTATTTTTATTGGCGTGGGCTCTTATACAGCTGTATGGTCATTTAAGTTGTTAAGTATGAATGCGATTCCAGCTATTATTTTTGGAACGCTACTTGCTGGTATTATTGCCGCTCTGGTAGGGTATGTAAGCTTACGTAGATCAGGTATTTACTTCTCGATCTTAACATTGGCTTTTGCACAGATGTTTTATAATTTAGCTTATTCGGTCCTAACACCACTCACCAATGGTGAAACTGGCCTAACAATTGCTGCTGATGATCCAAGGGTGCTTGATCGCTTATTTAGTGATGTAGCTACAGGAGGGGGGTTGCCTTCTACTGAGCTATTTGGTATCTCTATGAGTGGGTATTCAGGGTTTTATTTCACCGCTGTATTGCTTATACTGGCATTTTTTATCTCTTTAAAAATATTTAACTCTCCTTTTGGGTTAAAACTTAAGGCGATTAAATCTAACCAGCATAGAATGAAATATACGGGTTATAACACTCGACCATACTTAATTACTGCCTTTGTTATTTCTGGCATGTTTGCAGGATTGGCTGGCTCACTGATGGCAGTTACAGATCCATTGGCTGGTGCAGAAAGAATGCAATGGACTGCTTCTGGTGAAGTGGTATTAATGACTATTTTGGGCGGTGTTGGTACACTATACGGACCTTTATTTGGTGTTGCAATTATTAAGTACTTAGAGAATATTTTTTCAGCAGTTAATGAGGCTGTATTGCAAAGCTTCTTTTCCTTTGCGCCTCAGTGGTTAAATGATGCGTTGGTAGTAGTAATTACACCTTTTGTGGGTGAGGGTTGGCATCTAACTTTAGGACTTATGTTTATGGTGGTTGTTATATTCCTACCTGGTGGTGTTACAGAAGGCTTTCAAAAACTTACAGCTAAATTCAAAAAAAGCGATAAACAAAATGAAATAAAACAAGGAGGCGAATAAGATGAGCAATTCTGTTTTAAAAATTAGCAATGTTAATAAAACCTTTGGAGGCTTGAAGGCGTTAACTAACATTAATCTTAACATTGAAAAAGGCAAGGTTCATGCAATTATCGGCCCAAATGGTGCAGGTAAATCAACCTTATTAAATGTATGTATTGGTTTGTTGGCGCCTGATACTGGTGAAGTCTTGTTTGATAATAAAAATATTGTCGGTAAGCAAGCTCATGAAATTAATCAAATGGGTTTAGTAAGAGTTTTTCAGACACCAGAAATATTTGCAGATTTAACTTTGCTGGAGAATGTTATGATTCCAGCGTTAGCTAAACGAGATGGTGCTTTTAAGCTTACCATCTCTAGAGGCTTGGCAGATGAAACAGATATTATGAAGGAGGCTGTTGATGTATTAGCTAGTATCGGCATGCAAGACAAAGTGTATGAGATTGCTGGAAGTATGTCACGTGGCGATAAACGCCGACTTGAATTGGCCATGTGTTTAATACAGCATCCTAAATTATTACTATTGGATGAGCCAACCGCTGGTATGGCCAGACATGATACCAACCAAACCATTGAACTTTTAAAAAAGATCAAGGAGGGTGGCATGACAAAAATTATTATTGAGCATGATATGCATGTTGTATTTAGTGTTGCTGATACGATTTCGGTCTTGGCAAGAGGCAAAATCATTGCCACAGGAACGCCAGATGAAATCAAAGGCAATCCAATCGTACAAGAAGCTTATTTAGGCGGAGGTGAATAATGTTTGATAATAAAAGTAAAGCAAGAGTTATGGATAATAAAGCGAAGTCTATTGTTTCACAGGGTGCAGACCCTGCGTTTTTCTCCTGTTGGGATATTCATTCTTATTATGGTGAAAGCTATATTGTTCAAGGGGTTAGCTTTGACATTCGAGAGGGTGAAATTCTTGCATTATTAGGTAGAAATGGCGCGGGTAAAACCTCAACCCTTAGGTCAATTGCTCGCGCTTCTGATCCGCAGGTGAATCATGGAGAGATGTGGCTAGATCATCAACCTTTGCATGAAATGGAAGATTATCAAGTGGCACAGATAGGCGTTGCATTGGTGCCAGAAGATCGTTGTATTATTGGCGGCCTAACTGTAGAAGAGAATTTGAAATTGGCACAAATAGAAGGGCCAATTGGCTGGTCTATAGAGCGTATTTATGAGCACTTTCCAAGATTAGGCGAAAGAAAAGATCAAGATGGTATTACACTTTCTGGTGGTGAGCAACAAATGCTAGCAGTAGCTAGAGCATTAGCACGTGATGTTAAGTTGTTATTATTAGACGAGCCGTATGAGGGCCTTGCACCTGTTATCGTTCATGAAATTGAAGAAATTTTGCTCAGTATTAAAAAATTAGGCATTACGACAATTATTGTTGAGCAAAACGCAGTTGCTGCATTGCGACTAGCTGATAGGGCGCTTATATTGGATACGGGTAAGATTGTATTTGATGGTAGTGCTCAAGAGGTGCTGGATGACGAAGTACTAAGGCATCAGTATTTAGCCATCTAGTATATTTGCAGTTGAGTGGTGACAGGCTGAACTTCGTTTAATTTAGCCTGTAAAAAAAATCATTCCCAAAATCCGATTCTTTTTTAGGTATGATTTGTTCAAATTTTTGAATGGTGCGCAAATTAAAAAAAGATGATTAAGGTTGAAAATACAGAGATTCGCTTCCATGAAAATTGGCCTGATATAGATGTCAATCTAACCATGGTCGTGCTTAATTTGGGTCGAGCATCTTCTCAATTTAATCTATTGGTAGAGACTGTTTGTGAGCAGTTTAATCTGTCTGTATTTGAGCTGGAAGTGATGGTGCTACTCAGATCTTTTCCTTATCCACACCGATTAACGCCCTCGTTATTGTCTAGCTCACTGATGGTCTCTTCAGGAGGCCTGACTAAGGTCTTGATTAAGCTAGAGTCTAAAGGCTATATTGTTAGAGATGCCAATCCAACGGATAAAAGAAGTAAGATTGTTAGGCTAACCAAGCTAGGGATTGGCTTTATTGAAAAATATTATCCCCAGGTGCAATACATGTCCAAGCAGTTCTTTGAGTCCAAGCTATCTAAGCGTGAACTGGCGCTCTTAACCACCTTATTAACCAAACTTCTAAAGGATTAATTTTTTTCTTTTTTAGTAAAGTTTTTGACGCCCAATATAGCTTTCTAGAAAGCTATATTAAGAAATGATGATAGTTTATTTCACCTAGGTAAAGTGTGTATCATTTTCCAGTGATTTAATCAAAAAGGGGAGTCTAAATGGCCGACAAAAACAACAGCTACTGGAAAGCTAACATTGCACTAATTGTGAAATGTTTATCAATCTGGTTTGTAGTTTCATATCTATTTGGCATTGTGCTAGTAGATGTTTTAAATACTGTCAGAATGGGCGGATATAAACTAGGATTTTGGTTTGCACAACAAGGTTCAATTTATACGTTCGTAATCTTAGTCTTTTACTATGCGAAAAGCATGGGAAAAATCGACAAAGAGTTTGGCGTTGACGAAAAATAGATAAGGGGGGAAAAATATGGATTTACAAACATTAACGTTTTTATTTGTAGGCGTAACTTTTGCGATCTACATAGGTATTGCCTTCTGGGCAAGAGCCGGATCAACCAAGGAGTTTTATGTTGCAGGTGGTGGTATTCATCCTGTCGCAAACGGTATGGCGACAGCGGCAGACTGGATGAGTGCAGCGTCATTCATCTCAATGGCGGGTTTAATCGCATTTTATGGATACGGCGGTTCAGTATTCTTAATGGGTTGGACAGGTGGTTATGTACTACTAGCAATGTTACTTGCGCCTTACTTAAGGAAGCATGGTGCATTTACAGTGCCAGAGTTTATCTCTGATCGTTACTACTCAAAAACTGCACGTGTTGTTGCGGTAATTTGTTTAATCATTGCGTCAGTTACTTATGTAATTGGTCAAATGAAGGGTATCGGTGTAGCATTCTCAAGATTCCTAGAAGTGGATTATGAGACAGGCTTGGTATCAGGTATGGTGATTGTTGCTTTCTATGCAACTATGGGTGGTATGAAAGGTATTACATACACGCAAATCGCACAATACGTGATCATGATTATTGCTTATACAATTCCAGCAATCTTTATTTCATTCATGCTAACAGGTAATCCAATTCCTCAGTTAGGCTTAGGTAGTGAAATGGCAGATGGTACGTATCTATTAGATAAGCTTGATCAAGTGGTAACACAACTTGGTTTTGCTGAGTACACCACGCAAGCTAGATTAAGCACAACAAACATGTTTGTTTACACGCTATCTCTAATGATTGGTACTGCGGGTCTTCCTCACGTAATCATGAGATTCTTCACAGTATCTTCAGTGAAAGCGGCACGTGAATCTGCAGGTTGGGCTTTAGTATTTATTGCGCTACTTTACACAACGGCTCCTGCGGTTGCGGCAATGGCAAGATTAAACTTAATGCAAACGATTGATCAGCCTAACGCTGAGCAAAACTTAGCATATGCTGATCGCCCTTCTTGGTTTAAAAACTGGGAGACTACAGGTCTATTAAAGTTTGAAGATAAGAATAACGATGGCTTGATTTCATACACAGGCGATAAGAAAACAAATGAAATGGTTAAAGTTGATAGAGATATCATGGTTCTAGCGAATCCTGAGATCGCTGGCTTGCCAAACTGGGTGATTGCAATTGTTGCAGCCGGTGGTTTAGCAGCAGCATTATCAACCGCAGCTGGTTTATTGTTAGCGATTGCGTCTTCGATTTCACATGACTTATTAAAAGGTGTGTGGAGACCTAATATCACTGAGAAGGAAGAGCTTAGATACTCTAGAATCTCAATGATTGGTGCTATCTTGATTGCGGGTTACTACGGCTTTAATCCTCCGGATTTTGCCGCAGGTACGGTTGCACTAGCCTTTGGTCTAGCAGCATCTAGTATCTTCCCTGCACTGATGATGGGTATCTTCTCTAAGAAGATGAACAAAGAAGGTGCAATTGCAGGTATGCTGTCAGGTATTGGTATTACATTGTTATATGTATTCCAGCACAAGGGCATCATGTTTGTTAAGTCAACGTCTTTCTTAGGTGACATGGATCCGAACTGGTTCTTAGGTATTGAGCCTAATGCGTTCGGTGCTATTGGTGCCGTGGTTAACTTCGCTGTTGCGTTCTTCGTAATGAGTCGTACAGCTAAAGTACCTGCAGAGGTTGAGAAGATGGTTGAGAATATTCGTGTTCCAGCATCTAACTAAAAAAACTTTTTAAGTTTTTTACTTCGACACCCGGCAATGCCGGGTGTTTTTTTATTTAAAATAAAGGAATTATGTTTTTTAAAAATAAACACGTTATTACATCAATGATTGTCGCCCCTATCTTGGCGATTATGAGTTATTTTGCAGTCGATTACTATGTGGCTGAAGTCCCTCATAAGGCCAAAGACGGTCAATTGTATAAAATGCTTGCTAAGCCAAATTGTCGTTGGGAGAGTGGCCATTGTGATTTAGTGAATGGCGATTTGGAATTGTTAGTGACTTCTGATACTCAACAATACGGCCAAAACCATTTTCGCTTGCAGTCTGAAACACCCTTGCAAGAAGTTAGCTTTGCTTTGGTCAATGAAAAAGGTGCCCACTCTCAGCCAGAATCTATGAGCTTGGTAAAGCTAGGTAGTCAACTATGGCAAAGCTCTTTAGTTGATGTTAAAAGATCTGACTATTTACAGTTTGTGATTTCTGTTAGTGGTAGTGTTTTTTATGCAGAAGTGCCCGCTATTTTTACTTATCAGGATAAGGACTATTAAGCCATGGATATTGAAGAGTTAGAAGTTATTGATTTTCTTAAATCAACGCTGCCACTTGATAGTGCTACCTCTTTGCAGCTTGAGTCTTTAGTTAAAGAAATACAAATTGGCTATAGAAAAAGAAAGCACATCCTGACCCTTAAGCCGGATTTTTTATATTTAGTACGCAAAGGCGCTGTCCTAATCGAGGATGAAAATGAGCAGTTATTTTCTATTCTGGGTGAGCGTCAGTGGTTTGGCTATAGTGCTCAATTGGTTTTGTATTCGCATAGTTGCCAAGAAGATACGCTGTTTTACAAAATACCCAAAAAACTATTTTTTGAGTTATTTTCAGAGCAGAGTAACGTCCATCATTTCTTTATTGATGCTGGGCTAGAGTCTAGCATTAAGGTGCAAAATATTGCCAAGCAGAATAGTCTGCTTGATAATTCAGTGCTCTCCATGTCCCGAGCCAATGATGCCTATACTATTGATTCTAGTACTAGTATTCGTGATGTTGCTCAACTCATGAGTAGTAAAAACGTGACCTCGGTTGTGGTGACAGATGACAATGTATTAAAAGGTATTGTAACTGACAGAGCTTTTTGCACTAAGGTTGCAGCCACTGGGCTAGATATCACCTCCCCAATTAGTGATATTATGACCACCAATCCAATTTCGATTGCGCATTATAAAAGTGGTGTTGAAGCGATGTTGTTAATGGCCAATTCACATATCAGGCATTTACCTATTGTAAAAAATAATCAGGTAGTGGGTGTGATTACTGCAGCTGATTTATTAAGAAAGCAAAGTCATAATGTGGTTTTTCTAATCAATGAAGTATTAGTCTCTGAGACAGTTGAGGATTTAAAGAAAATATCTGAGCAAGTGCCACTTCTCTTGCAGCATAGCTTTGAATCCAACATGGATGAGCACGATATTACTTACTCAATCAGTTCGGTGGGTCGCTCTATTAATCAGCAGTTATTAAAGCAAGCAGAAGCCTTGTTAGGCCCTGCACCTGTTGCTTATGCGTGGGTGGTGGCAGGTTCTCTTGCAAGATCTGAACAAATTGCACATACTGATCAGGATAACTTACTTATTTTGGCGGATGATTATGATGAAAAATTACATGGAGAGTATTTTTCTAAACTAACTAACTATGTGAGCGATGGTCTTAACGAGTGTGGCTATGTCTATTGCCCAGGCGAGGTTATGGCAACCAACCCTAAATGGCGACAGCGCATTTCTGTTTGGCGCTCTTATTTTAATAGCTGGATATCAAGCCCCGATCCAAAAGCACTGATGTACGCTAGTATTTTCTTTGATTTAAAGTGCATTTACGGCAGCTCCGAGCTACTGGATGATTTGCTGCCAAGTGTTTTAAGAAAAACGAAAAAAAACACTATCTTTCAATCACATATGGCGCATAACGCTGAACACTACACGCCACCTTTAGGTTTTTTTAGAAATTTTATTGTAGATCGTCATGGTGCGGATAAAAAAACCCTGGATTTAAAAAGAAAGGGTGTGGTTCCCATTGTTGATTTTGCTCGAGTTTATGCATTGTCACAGGGAGTTAGGACGATTAACACTCAAGACAGATTAAGAGAGTTAATGGATATTAGCGCCCTTAGCAGCTCTGGTGCTAATGATCTAATTGAGGCTTATAAATTTATTAATTTGGTCAGAATTGAGCATCAATCCAGACAAATAAAAAATGGAAAATCTATTGATAACTTCGTTCCTACCAAAGAGATATCCTCTTTGGATCAGAAGCACCTAAAAGATGCATTTGATATTGTAACCAATATGCAATCAGCCATGAGTTCTCAGTATCAAACATCCATATTATGAAAAAATTGGCCTATTACTTATTCCCGAAGTATTACCAAAAAACACTGTTATCGAGGTCTAATTTATCACCTGCACTCAGGCAATATTTACTCAAACCTTTAGTTGATAAAAAAACACCTATTAAAGATATTGAGTTTTTAGTGCTTGATTTTGAAACAACTGGATTAAGCCCCGCTAAAGAAAAAATTATTAGCATGGGATACACCATCATTAAAGATTTGCATTTGATGGCTGCCTCAAGTCGGCATTTACTCATTAATCCCGAGCAGTCATTGACCGAAGAAAATGTGAGTATTCATCAGTTAACTGATGACGATTTAAGCCAAGGAGTAGGCTTGAATGATGCTATGGATCAACTGTTTAGTGAAATGCGTAATCGAGTGGTAATTGCACATTTTGACAATATTGAAAAAAGATTTATCAATTGTGCTTGTCAAAAATTATACAAAATTAATTGCTTGCCTATGATGATGTTGGACACCTTAAAAATCGAGACTAAAAAAATTATTCGCACCAAAGGCTATATTCAGTCTGAAAGTTTGCGTTTATTTTCTTTAAGAGAGAAATACAATCTGCCAAGATATAAAGCCCATAATGCCATGCAAGATGCCATCTCAACGGCTGAATTATTTTTGGCACAAGTGAGTCATATGGGCGACTCTCACTCGATAGAATTAAAAGGCTTGATGTCGTAAATAACTTTCTAGAAAATCAGTTTTTAGGTATTATTAATTTAATTTCTTGAATTAGCTATTGTTATGTATCCAATTATCCAGTCAGACAAAACCCCTTTATGTGATGAGCAAAAATATGAGTCAATGTATAACGACTCGATTAATAATTCCGATGAATTTTGGGCAACCCAAGCAAAAGAATTCTTGCAGTGGGATAAAGACTGGAATGAAGTTTCTAATGTGGATTACACCCAAGGAAAAATAGAATGGTTTAAGGGTGGCGAATTAAACGTCGCTTACAACTGTATTGATAGACACTTGCCTCATAGAGCTAAGCAAACAGCCATTATTTGGGAGGGCGACGATCCTAATGTGAGTCAAAAAGTTACTTACCAGCAGTTGCACGACGAAGTAGCAAAGCTTGCTAATGGCTTAAAGAATTTAGGGGTTAAAAAAGGCGACCGAGTTTGTATTTACATGCCGATGATTTTAGAGTCTGCTTATGCAATGTTGGCATGTGCACGTATTGGTGCTATTCACTCAGTTGTATTTGGTGGGTTTTCACCTGAAGCGCTCAAAGATAGGATTCTAGACTCTGAGTGCAAAATTGTGATCACAGCTGACGAAGGCTTGCGTGGTGGTAGGTCGACAGCACTTAAGGCGAATGTTGATTTAGCTATTGAAGGTTGCGACTGTATTAGTAAAGTTGTGGTTGTGCAAAATACCAAAGGCTCAGTTGAATGGGGCGATAAGGATGTTTGGTATCACGATTTAGTAGCAGACGTGCCGAGCGAATGCCCTTGCGAATCATTTGATGCAGAGACACCATTGTTTATTCTTTACACCTCTGGATCTACTGGCAAGCCTAAAGGTGTTCTACATACTTCAGGTGGTTATTTGTTGTATGCAGCGATGACACATAAATATGCATTTGATTATCAAGAGGGCGATGTTTATTGGTGTACAGCTGATGTAGGCTGGGTAACAGGCCACTCTTATATTGTTTATGGTCCGTTGGCCAACGGTGGAACAACATTGATGTTTGAAGGTATTCCAACCTACCCAGATGCTTCACGTTTCTGGCAGGTTATTGATAAGCATCAGGTTAATACCTTCTATACAGCGCCAACTGCTATTCGTGCACTTATGGGTGCGGGCGATGAGTTTGTTGAAAAAACTGATCGTTCTAGTTTGCGTATTTTGGGCACAGTTGGAGAGCCAATTAACCCAGAGGCTTGGGAATGGTACTACCATACCATTGGCCAGTCTAGATGTCCTGTTGTGGACACTTGGTGGCAAACAGAAACAGGCGGTCATATGATTCTGCCATTGCCATACGCTACTGCTTTAAAACCTGGATCGGCCAGTAAGCCTTTCTTTGGTATTGAGCCACAAGTTGTTAACGAGAAAGGTGATATTCTAGAAGGCGAAGCTGAAGGTATTTTGGTACTAGCCAGATCTTGGCCGGGGCAAATGCGCACACTTTACAATAATCATGAGCGCTTTATGGAAGCTTACTTTTCAACTTTCCCAGGTAAATATTTTGCAGGTGACGGCGTGAAGCGTGATGCAGATGGTTATTACTGGATTACTGGACGTGTTGATGATGTTTTAAATATCTCTGGACATCGCCTAGGTACGGCTGAAATCGAATCAGCACTAGTCTTGCATGAGAGTGTTTCGGAAGCTGCAGTAGTGGGCTATCCGCATGATATCAAGGGACAAGGTGTTTATGCTTATGTTTCTATTATGAGTGGTGTTGAGCCAACTGATGCGCTAAAAACAGAGTTAGTTAAGCTGGTACGTAGTGAAATTGGTCCAATTGCAACGGTCGATAAAATCCAGTTTGCACCAGGCCTACCAAAAACACGTAGTGGTAAAATTATGCGTCGAATCTTAAGAAAGATTGCAGAAAATGACTTTGATAATTTAGGCGATACCTCTACTTTGGCAGAGCCAGAGGTGGTGGTAGACCTAATTAACAATCGAATCGCTTAGGCGTTATCTTAATGGGCTTGAAGTTTTTTCAAGCCTTTTTTAATTCTATCTTTTAAGCTTACTTCACATTGGTTGTGGTAGCTTTTTTGCATAGTGCCATCTAGGGAGATCACTTTGCCAAATACTTGATTTTCAAGTTCAATGGTGTTTTTAATATTGGCACAATAGTTGTCAATCTCTTCAGTTGTGTATGAAATCAATGTTGCTACACCGATAGCTGGAACGATTAATCCGGTTACTGCAATGCCGCTAGAAGTCTCTTTAAGTTCTTTAATTCTGGCAATATTTTGCTCAACGGTTGCTTTATTTTGGGTTTCAAACACTTGCTCAAGATAGCTAAGTTTTTCCGCAGAAATATTAAGTTTTTTCTCAATAGATTGCAAAGAGCCTTTTAGGGTTTTAAGCTGGCCTCTGGCATCGTTCATTTGAGAAATTTCATCACCCAAAACACTGGTTTTACTCGTCACTAAAGAAAGTTTTTCTTGGGAGATTTTAAGCGCCGATTGTGTCTTAATAAGCTGGTTATTAAGTGTTTCAAGTGCTGAATGAGCAGTTGAATTATTCGTTGATTTTTCTGGCTGTAAAGCCTCTAATTTATGATTGTACTCTTGCGTGATTTGCGCAACTTCTTGTTCTAAGGTGTTTAATTTTTCACTATAAAAGAAATAGCCTGCAATCAGTGCAAAAGCTAAGACAATAGCGCTAAAAAGTGATTTGTTTTCCATGGTGAGTTCTCATTAATTGGGTAGGTAATTAGGTGCATATTATACACTAATTTGAGAACTATATAAGAATATTATTATATTTTAATATAAAGTAAGAATCACTTAAGCCATTTGGCGGCTTGCTTGGCGTAGTAAGTTAGAATTGCATCTGCACCCGCACGCTTAAAAGATAGTAAGGTTTCAAGCGCCACCTTTTTTTCATCAATCCAGCCATTTTGGCTCGCTGCTTTAATTTGTGCGTACTCACCACTAACATGATAAGCAAAAGTTGGCATGCCAAATGTTTGCTTAATACGATAAACAATATCTAGATAGGGCAGGCCAGGTTTGATCATTACCATATCAGCACCTTCATCAATATCTAGTCCAACTTCACGAATAGCCTCGTCAGAATTGGCTGGATCCATCTGGTAAGTTTCTTTACTTGAAGTGCCTAAATTAGCTGCAGAACCTACTGCATCTCTAAAGGGGCCGTAGTAGTGAGAGGCATATTTAGCTGAATAAGACAAAATATTGGTATAAATAAAGCTGTCCTCTTCTAAGGCATCACGAATCGCGCCAATGCGCCCATCCATCATATCTGAGGGTGCAACAATATCTGCTCCCGCTTGAGCGTGAGACAACGCTTGTTTAACGAGTACTGCGACCGTTTCATCGTTTAATACATAGCCTGATTCATCAATAAGACCATCTTGTCCATGTGTGGTGAAGGGGTCAAGTGCTACATCAGTGATAACAGCTAATTCACTGAATTGAGCTTTTAGTGCACGCACAGCTCGTTGAGCCAGACCTTCTGGATTAAAAGCTTCCTCAGCATTTAAGGATTTTCTCTCATCTGCCACGACCGGAAATAAAGCAACGGCGCGAATGCCCAAATCAACCAACTCTTGCGCTTCGATTAATAATTGGTCAATACTGAGGCGCTCTATATCAGGCATAGAATCAATGCTTTCACGCTTATTTTCACCTTCAATAACAAAGATCGGAAAGATCAAATCGTCGGTGGTTAGGGTGTTTTCACGCATTAATTCACGGGTATGTGCGTGTTTTCTCATACGACGTGGTCTATGGGTTAAAATTGTCATCTTAATTTAAATTCTAATAATTTCATCGATTATACAACAATGAAGCAATCAAGCGAAACCTTAACAAGCATGTCAGGCGTCAAAGAGGCGTTTATTCAACCTTTTCCCAATTCTCACAAGATTTATGTCGAGGGTTCACGCGCTGATATTCAGGTACCAATGCGTGAAATTACGCTCACTGAAACTATCGGCGAGTTGGCTGAGAAAAACGATCCTATTCATGTCTATGATACCTCGGGCGTTTATACAGATCCAGATGTATCGATCGACTTGCGTAAAGGTTTAGACAACATCCGTGAAACTTGGATTGATGAAAGACAAGATACACAAACGCTTGAAGGTATGAGCTCAACTTTTTCAAACGAGCGTTTAGATGACGCCGAATTAGACGCTTTACGTTTTGAGTTTTTAAAAACCCCTAGATGCGCTAAAGACGGTAAAAACGTCACCCAAATGCATTATGCTAGACAAGGTATTATTACTCCAGAAATGGAATACATTGCCATTCGTGAAAATTGTAAATGGCAAGATTATAAAGACCAAATCGGCCAGCAAAAAGGCGAAAGTTTTGGTGCCGATATTCCTGAAATTATTACTGCTGAATTTGTTCGTAGCGAAGTTGCTCGCGGGCGCGCCGTGATTCCTGCCAATATTAATCACCCTGAAACTGAGCCGATGATTATTGGGCGTAATTTCATGGTGAAAATTAACGGCAATATCGGTAATTCAGCTTTGGGTTCTAGTATTGAAGAAGAAGTAGATAAAATGGTTTGGGGTATTCGCTGGGGTGCAGATACCATTATGGATTTATCAACGGGTAAAAACATCCATGAAACCCGTGAATGGATTATTCGAAATTCGCCAGTGCCAATCGGTACCGTGCCTATTTATCAGGCTTTAGAAAAAGTTAATGGCGTGGCTGAAGATCTGACTTGGGAAGTGTTTAGAGATACCCTTATTGAACAGGCCGAGCAAGGTGTGGATTATTTCACCATTCATGCCGGCGTACGCTTACAACACGTACCTTTAACCATTAATCGTATTACGGGTATCGTTTCTCGTGGCGGCTCGATTATGGCTAAGTGGTGTTTGGCGCATCATACCGAAAGCTTTATTTATACGCATTTTGAAGATATTTGTAAAATCATGAAACAATATGATATTACTTTTTCACTCGGTGATGGTTTGCGTCCTGGTTGTATTGCCGATGCAAACGATGCAGCGCAATTTGGTGAGCTTGAAACCCTAGGTGAGCTGACTAAAATCGCTTGGAAGCATGACGTACAAACCTTTATCGAAGGCCCAGGCCATGTGCCAATGCAGATGATTAAAGAAAACATGGATAAGCAATTAGAAGAATGTGGTGAAGCACCGTTCTACACGCTAGGTCCATTAACAACAGACATAGCACCCGGTTATGATCATATTACTTCAGCGATTGGCGCAGCCCAAATCGGCTGGTATGGTTGCGCAATGCTTTGTTACGTAACGCCTAAAGAGCACTTAGGTTTGCCAAATCAAGATGATGTTAAAGAAGGTATTATTGCTTACAAAATTGCTGCGCATGCAGCGGATTTGGCCAAAGGTCATCCAGGCGCGCAGATTAGAGACAATGCTTTAAGTAAGGCGCGTTTTGAGTTTAGATGGGAAGATCAGTTTAACTTAGGCTTGGACCCAGATACGGCGCGTAAGTATCATGACGAAACCATGCCTAAGCAAGCCGCAAAAACTTCACATTTTTGCTCCATGTGTGGCCCTAAGTTTTGTTCTATGAAAATTACTCAAGAGATTAAAACCATGGACGCGGCAGAAATTGCTAAGATTAATGCCATTCAAGTAGAAATGGATCAAAAATCAGTTGAGTTTTTAGCCAATGATTCTGAAATTTATATGAAAGAGGAGTCTTAAAGCGTATTTACGTTTTTTGCGAAATTTCTATGGCCTTAAAGGCTTTTAGGCAGCATTGCTTGCTGGGGTTAAGATTTTCACAGTTACAGTAGTTGTGTTTGGTCTGAAACACCACAAAATCCTTTAAAACCTCGCCTTTTCCAGCTTTAATCGCTTCTAAATAGGCGTTTTCGCTAATGTTGAAGCAATAGCATAGAGGTTTTTCGTCAGTCTTGGTGTTACAACAGCCCATTTTGATTTTTTCCTAAATTTTTTCAGTACAATTGGCACCTCTTATTATAAGGATTTTCCCTATGTGGCTTGCAGCATTAATTAACACCATTATTGTGACACTCAGTGTTCTGATTCATTATGAATTTTTGTATCGGGCTACCAATCTACTTCCTAAGATTCGAATCAAACATCGATTCAGAATTTTAGCCGTTGTTTTTATTGCTTTAATTGCTCACGTGGTAGAAATATGGCTATTTGCGATCGCCTATTTTTTAATGAGCAAAGATAAAGCTTGGGGTGAAATACAAGGTAACTTTGATGGTTCATTTATGGACAGCGTTTACTTTTCATTTAGTAATTTCACCACACTCGGATTTGGCGATATTGAGCCTTTTGGCTCTATTCGGTTTTTAGTGGGTATGGAGGCGTTAGTAGGTTTTGTACTGATTACCTGGACAGCTTCTTTTTTGTATTATGAGATGCAGCGTTACTGGGACGCTAAATAATACTTTCAACGAGTTTAGCGATTTTTTTAACCGCACCTTGTTGCGAGTCAAAATACTGTTTAGCATTAGTGCCTAGGTTGTTCAGTTGTTCAGGCGAGTCAAGTAGATCAATAATTTGTGTAAATAATTCATCTGCATTTTGCACTTGAATAGCACCCTGATTGTTTAGCAAATCGCTAGAAATTTCAGCAAAATTAAAGACATTGGGTCCAAAGATAATCGGCTTGGAAAGGGCGGCTGGCTCGAGCATATTGTGCCCGCCTGTTTGATTAAGACTACCGCCCATAAAAACAACATCACTGATAGAAAAATAGCTCAACATTTCACCTATTGAATCACCTAGTAATATTTGTGCGGTGGTATTTGGCTTAGCGTTTGAGCGACGAGCGCTTGTTAAAGAGGCGTTTTTAGCCAATTTTTCCACTTCATTAAAACGCTCGGGATGTCTTGGAATGATTACCAGTAGTGCATCAATGCGATCTTGAACTTTTAAATAGCTTTTAATAATTTGAGCCTCTTCCCCGGCGTGTGTGCTGGCAAAGCTGATGACTTTTCGCTGCCCAATGATTTGTTTTAGCTCATCTGTGATGGCGCTATTAGCAATTGGATTAAGATCAAATTTAATATTTCCCGTATTAACAACCTGGTCTTTTGGCGCACCTAATTGAATAAATCGAGCCGCTGAATTTTGATTTTGCGTGGCAATTAAGTTTAGATCATTTAAAGTTTTGCGAATTAGAGTTGGGGCGTATTTTTGATATTTTTCTAAAGATCGCGCCGATAATCGAGCATTAATTAAAATACTGGGAATACTGTATTGCTTTAACGCATGAATTAAATTTGGCCAAATTTCAGTTTCCATAAGAATGCACAAATCTGGGTTGATGCGCTTAATGTAGCGTTTCACAATCAGGCTTTGATCAAAGGGAAAATAATGGTGCAAAACTTGCTCACCATAGTGCTGTTTAAGTGCGCTAGATCCAGTTGGCGTGGTGGTAGTAACTAATATTTTATGCTGAGGGTGTTGCTTGATTAGAGTATCAATCAGGGTGATGGCGGCTCTAAACTCACCCACTGAAACACAATGAATCCAAATAACAGCCGCGTGGTTTTTTGGAACGAAACCTAGTCTTTCTAAAACTCTTTTTCGGTAAGCGGGCACCTTGATAGATTTCGCAA
>ERZ1048872.239-NODE-239-length-66447-cov-6.575596_pt1 | contig 66447 bp, 51 predicted proteins | sample MGYA00383100_ERZ1048872 | MGnify/ENA primary metagenome ERZ1048872 (study PRJEB29581, sample SAMEA5548370) | metagenome | biome: marine; feature: coastal; material: water | depth 50 m | study: Short-term variability in the microbial, nano- and picoplankton...
GCTTTGATATTTGCTGGATAGTCAAATAATATAACAGGGCATTTAAAGTGTTTTTCAACTAAAAAACGTTCGTGTTCACTTTGTAAATCAGCTCCCCATTCATTAATTATATATTGAAATTTCTTCTTTTTATTAGGTTTGCAATTTCTTAGTATATCAATGGCTTCTGAATAGGTAACTCTTTTAAAATTATTCTCAACAATAAAGTTTAAACGTTCCAATAATGTCATTTCACTGCGTTGATTGGCAGGTTTTGATTTCTCTTCTTGTGTTAATCTATTGTCTAAAAATTCTAAATCATCTTTACAATTGGTAAGTACATATGTTAATACCGATTTAATAAAATCTTCAGCCAAATCCATATTATCATCTAGGTTGTTAAAAGCAACCTCAGGTTCAATCATCCAAAATTCAGCTAAATGGCGTGTAGTATTTGAATTTTCAGCTCTAAATGTTGGTCCAAAAGTATAAACTTTACCCAAAGCCATGGCGTAGGTTTCAGCTTCTAATTGGCCAGAAACAGTTAAGTTGGTTTCTTTTCCAAAAAAGTCATTAGAATAGTCTATTGCACCATTTTCGGTTTTCGGAACGTTTTTTTTGTTTAAGGTTGAAACATTGAACATTTCTCCAGCGCCTTCAGCATCTGAACCGGTAATTATTGGTGCGTGAAAATTGTAAAAACCGTTTTCTGTAAAATATTTATGTACCGCAAATGACAAAGCAGATCTAACACGCATTACTGCACTAAAAGTATTTGTTCGTATACGTAAATGAGCATTCTCACGTAAAAATTCAAAGGTGTGTTTTTTAGGTTGAATAGGATACTCATCGGGGTTTGAATCACCCAAAATATCAATTTTTGAAACTTTAACTTCAAGACTTTGACCTTTACCTTGACTTTCAACCAAAGTTCCTTTAATGGTAACTGCAGCACCTGTTGTTATTCTTTTCAAAATTGATTCGTCAGTACTTTCAAAATCAACTACACATTGTATGTTTTTTATGGTTGAGCCATCATTTAAAGCAATAAACCTATTTGCTCTAAATGTACGTACCCAGCCTTTTATTTCAACTTCTTGTAAAATATTTTCTGAAGCTAAAAGCTCAGCTATGTTACTTTTAATCATGTTTTGTTTTTTAGGAAATGTAAAGATACAAAACTATTGAAAGTTAAAAAGACTTGAAAGTTGAAACTTTAGCGATACGTTCATTTATTTTTCACCTTCTTCATTAGGGGTAAGAATATCTAAAGTGGGCTCTTTAAAAATTTCTTTATTAGCAATACTTTTCTCTAATGAAAGTAACAATGAAGGAAGTAAAATTAAGTTAGAAACCATGGCAAAAAGTAAGGTGATTGAAACTAAGCCACCTAATGCAATAGTACCTCCAAAACTAGAAACTGTAAACACTAAAAAACCAAAGAACAAAACTATAGATGTATAAAACATACTTACTCCGGTTTCACGAAGTGCGGCATACACCGACTGTTTAATTCGCCAATTATTTGCAATTAATTCTTGGCGATATTTTGCTAAAAAGTGAATAGTATCATCTACTGAAATACCAAACGCAATACTAAATACTAATATGGTTGACGGTTTTATTGGAACACCTAAATACCCCATTAAACCGGCTGTAATTAATAACGGGAAAATGTTTGGAAGCAATGAAATTAAAATCATTCTAAACGATCGAAACATGAATGCCATAAAAACAGCTATTAGTATTATTGCCAATGACAATGAAATAACTAAATTGTTTATTAAAAAAGTTGTTCCTTTTAAAAATATAAGAGCACCACCAGTCATTGATACTTTGTAGTTTTCTTTTGGAAACACTTTCTCAATCTTTTGATTCATTCTTTCCTCAATAATAGCCATTTTTTCAGTACCAATATCTTTCATATAGGTTGTCATTCGAGCATATCTTCCAGTTGAATCAACAAAATTGTTTAATAAATCAGAATTTGATGTTGAATTTTTTGTGTATGATAAAATCCAGTTTTTTTCCTGATTAGTAGGTAATTGATAGTATTTAGGTTTGCCACTATAAAATGCCTGTTTCGAATATTTAACTAAGTTTAATACGGAAATTGATTTAGAAAGTTGAGGGATTTCATCAATAGTTTCATCTAATTTATCCATTCGTTTTAAGGTAGAAAGTTTCATGACACCTTTTTCTTTTTTAGTGTCAATCATTATTTCTAAAGGCATTATTCCTCCAAATTCTTCTTCAAAAAATACAATGTCTTTGAAAAATTGTTTTCCTTTCGGCATATCCTCAATTAAACTTCCTGATATTTTAATCATGTAAATACCAATTATACTTACAATAATTAAAGTAATAGTTGTTAAATACACACCTATACGGTGATTTCTAACTATAGATTCCATCCAGTTTACAATCCCATCAATCCATTTACGCTCTAAATGTTTTAAATGTTTTTCTTTTGGTAAAGGCATAAAACTATACATTATAGGTATAATCAATAATGCTAAAACAAATATTGCTAATATATTGATGGATGCAATAGTTCCAAACTCTTGTAATAACTGGCTTTTAGTGAAAATGAAGGTTGCAAAACCTGATGCTGTAGTAACATTAGTCATTAATGTAGCATTCCCAATTTTAGAAATTACACGTTGTAATGATTTTGCTTGGTTTCCATGTTTTTTAACTTCTTGTTGATATTTATTTATTAAAAATATAGCATTTGGTACTCCAATAACAATAATTAATGGTGGAATTAAAGCCATTAAAACGGTTATTTCATAACGGAATAAACCTATGAAACCAAAAGCCCATATTACTCCAATACTAACAACAACTAAAGTTATAAAAGTAGCTCTGAACGAGCGGAAAAAGAAAAAGAAAATAAGAGCAGTGACAGCTAATGCAAGTCCAACAAACATACCAATTTCATCAATTATATTTTGGGCGTTCATTGTTCTGATATAGGGCATACCTGAAACTTTAATATCTATATCATAATCTTTTTCAAATTGTTTAATAGTTGGGTTTAGTGAATCAAAAACGAAGTCTTTTCGTGCAGCAGTGTTTACAATGTCTTTTCTTAAATAAACTACAGTTCGTATTGTACCTGTTTTTTTATTATATAAGAGATTATCAAAAAAGGGTAAATTTTCAAAAAGTTCATGTTTAATTTTTAAAACTTCTTCGTTGGTTGTAGGTGTTTTATCGTATAATGGTTCAACATCAAACTTTTTTTCTTTGGAGTTTTTTTTCAGCTTTTGAATATCTCCAACAGCAACTGTAAAATCAACCTCAGAAAAGTTGCCTAATTTATTCGATAAATTATTCCAGGCATTAAATTTTTCGGAAGTAAAAATAGTAGAATCTTGAACGGCTAAGATAACCAAGTTACCTTCTTCACCAAAAAGATCTAAAAACTTGTCGTAATCAACATTTATTTCATGATTTTCGGGTAACAGGTTAGCTTCTGTATACGAAAATCGCATATGCTCCATTTGAAGAGAAAGATAGTAAGTGAAAGCTATAATTACTGCTAAAACTAAAAACCTTCCTTTTAAAATAATACGAGAAACAATAGTCCAAAAATTCATTAAAAAAATTTCTGCAAAGTTAATTAAATTGTTGATTAAAAGCGATTATAATTTTTAAAAACCTAAGCTAAATTTATAGGTTAATTTTAAAGCCAAATTATTACTCACGTGCGAGTTTTGATTTGGACCATATCTGTAAAATGCACTTGCACCAAATCCTTTAAATAATTTGTTCAATTCTAACCCGCTTTCTAAGTAAATTTTATTCAAGTTTTTGAAAGTTATATTTTGGTGAAAATGCTGATTTTTAATATCTCCAATTGCAAATCTTGTAACCAATGTAAGTTGAGGTTTGAATTTATTGGTGATTTTGTATGGTTTTAACAAATGTTTGATATGTAGTGCTGCATATCGGTCTGAAATAAACTCATTGTAACCCATGGTTTCAAAACTGTATTTACCTCCAAAAGTAATTCGTTTTATCCAAGGATGTTTTAATGTATAGTTAGGTGTAGCATTGTATAAATGAGTGATTGGGGCATCCCCTAATACAATTCCTCCATCTAATAAAATTGTAGTAGTTGCTTTACGTAACCTTTTTATTTTATGAAGTACTCGAAGGTTAAATTGTGTAAAATCAAAATCGCTTTCAAACACATTTTTTAGGCTTTTGCTAATTTGGAAAGTGAGTTGTGGATATTCTTTTTTTAAAGATATTTTACCAATAGGAGTATTCATATATTCGCTTTTTGGATTGTATTGTAAGCCAATTGCTGCGACTGTTAATTTATAATCTGATAATTTTTTGTCAGCTGAAACATATTGATAATCAAAAAGGGGATTGTATTTTCCGGTACTAAACTGAATTTTTGCTTCTAGGTTAGGTTGTAAATCGTGGATAATAAAAGCATTGATTGTTTTGTAATTGTAAAAAGTGCTAATGTTTAGATTTCGAGGATTTATTGGAGAAAAACTAGTGTTTTTAGTTATAAAATTTAAAGAAGCTGCTTCGGCAATATCATTAGTGTAATTTACACCTAACCAGGTGTTTCTGTTTTTATTTAATCTTACCGACCCACCATAGCTATATTTTATGGAATTGTCTTTGGTACCATACGCTATATAAGATTCAATATTAAATTTGGTTGAAAAATTAGTATTAGTAATACCTCCAAAACCAACTCGTAGACCTTCGTAATTATTTAAATTTATGATTTTGCCTAAGTTTAAGTTTATGTATTTGGTTGGATAAAATCCTTTTATGATGTTTCTGGCAAGGTTGATTTTTTTCTCAACATTTTCCTTTTCAGCGATACTGTCTAATTTTTTATAAGTATTTATACCTCTTTTTGTAAGAGAATCGTTTCTGTAAGATTCCCAAAATTCATGGGTTTTTTTATTTGCATCGTCGTTAAACTGTATTGTTGAAGACGATTTTTTGACAAAAACGGGAGTGTTGATTTGAATATTAGAATTTATAGTTTTAGAAACAAAATAAGTGATGTCGTCAGGTTTTTTTGAAGCACTATTAATTATGGAATCGTTCAATTTTCTCTTTGTAAATTTTATAGTTCCTCCAAACAACGAAATGTTTTTATCATTTTCCCCTTTTTTTAGAATAATGCTTTGGTTTGAAGGAAACCAAACATTGTAATTTGAATAATATTGATAATTTTGCTCAGCCTTTATGTTTACAATACCTTTTAATTCTGCAATTCCTTTAGTAATTGCAAATGTGTTGGTGTCTAAAAATAAGACTCCTTCGATTCCAACAATATCATTTGGGGCTTTAGGTTTGAAGTAAACTACAAAGGTAGTTTTATCTTGAATTTTGGTTGTATCTAATATTTTGTAGCTGTAGTGTTTTAAAGCATTTTTGGAAATTGGATTTAGGTATTTTGTTCCGGCAATTGAGTAATATTTGTTGTAAAATGAGAAGTCTTGTAAAGAAATGGAAAGCATCTCATACAAAGGTTGTTTTAAACCAGCCATTCTTGATGCTAATACTATTTCTTTTTTTTTCTTTCCTGTTTGAAAAATATATTCCGATATTTTTTCAGAAATATATAAGTGCTGTTGGTCTATTTCTTTTTTAAATTTATAGTTACTTGAGTCTAATTTTTTAAATGTTTTTTTGCCCTCTTTAAAAACGTAAATAGTGTCTATTTTGTTGCTGGCAGAATTTGGGTTAGCCGTAACTAATATTTTATTATAAGCATGAAATTTAAAAGTATTAACGGCGGTCTCAATATTGTTTTCCCTCTTGTTTTTAATAGCGTTTCGAATAATATTTAGTGCGGGATTTTCTTTAGCAGTAATTAAAACTTCATCCAAATTTTCAACACTTTGAAATAATTTTACACGAATAAATTTATCTTTTGTTGCTATTGGGATTTTAGTGCTTTTATAGCCAACATAAGAAATTGAGATGTATTGTATTGCATTGCTTGAAGTTATTGAAAATTCCCCATCAATATTAGTAAGTGTTCCGTTATTAGTATTCGTTAAAATTGCAGCAAAAGGTAGTGGTTCGTTCGTTTCATTATCAATTACAATTCCTCGAACATTATTTTGTGAAAATGTAATTATTGGAAAAAATAATATTAAAAGGAAAAATTTGTACATAAATTTTTATGTTGAAACAAATACAAATATAATGTAATAAAAAAAGCACCCAAATGAGTGCTTTTTATTTTGTGATAAGTTTAACTGAGTTAAACTTTCATTATTTCTTCATCTTTTATTTTATAATGTTGATCAACATCATCAATAAATTTATCAGTTATTGTTTGAATATCAATTTCGGCATTGGCTTTCATGTCTTCTGAAGTGTCAGTTTTTTTAATCTCATGCATAGCTTCTCTGCGATCATTTCTAATACTAACCTTTGCGTGTTCAGCTTCTGATTTTGCTTGTTTCGAAAGATCTTTACGTCTTTCTTCTGTTAAAATCGGAACATTAATAATTACCACTTCTCCATTGTTCATTGGATTAAAACCTAAGTTAGCAAGCATAATAGCTTTTTCAATTTCCTGAAGCATATGTTTTTCCCAAGGTTGAACCGTAATAGTATGTGCATCCATTGTGCCCACATTTGCTACCTGTGTTAAGGGAGTTTGTGTGCCATAATAGTCTACCGTAACACTGCCAAGCATAGCTGGGCTAGCCTTTCCAGCTCTAATATTTCTGAATTCTTTTTCTAAATGCGTGATGGCATTTTGCATTAATTCTTTTGTGCTGTCAATTATAAATTCTAATTCTTCGTTCATGATTGAAAAAATATTAATATTCTCTTTTATTTATCAACTAATGTACCAATGTTTTCTCCAGAAATTACTTTTTCTAAATTTCCTTTGGTGTTCATATCGAAAACTACAATTGGCAAACTATTTTCCTGACTAAGAGCAAAGGCTGTCATGTCCATTACTTTTAAGCCTTTGTTCATAACATCTTTATAGGTAATAGAGTCAAATTTAACGGCATCTTTGTTTTTTTCAGGATCTGAAGTATAAATACCATCAACACGTGTCCCTTTTAAAATAACATCGGCACCAATTTCAATTGCTCTTAATACTGCAGCAGTATCAGTTGTAAAATAAGGATTACCTGTTCCTGCACCAAAAATTACCACTCTTCCTTTTTCTAAATGCCGAACTGCTCTTCTTTTAATAAATGGTTCAGCTACTTGTTCCATTTTAATTGCGGTAAGTAAGCGTGTAAAAATACCCTCTTCTTCAAGTGCACTTTGTAAAGCTAAACTGTTAATAACAGTTGCCAGCATTCCCATGTAATCACCTTGTACTCTATCCATTCCGTTACTGGCAGCAGCAACACCTCTAAAAATATTCCCTCCACCAATTACAATGGCAACTTCAATACCTTTATCAACAATTTTTTTTATTTCTTCAGCATATTCAGCTAAACGCTTTGGGTCAATTCCATATTGACGCTCACCCATTAATGCTTCTCCACTTAATTTTAATAGAATTCTTTTGTAAGCCATAATTTATTTCAAAGTTATGCAAATATAAGAATAGTTATGAGTAAAATAAAATGTTAATGCTGAATTGAGATATTATTTGATTGAATAGGCTACTCCTTTTTTTTAGAAAAATAAACAATCAGTTTTTTGAAAGATTTTAAAGCAGCAAATTCCACATCAACAACAGGTTTTGATAATTTCAAAAATTGATTTGTAATATTTTGATAGTCCGTAGTTTTAAGATTTTCAGTTGTTAAAATGAATAGCAATGAATTGGATAGTTCTGAGAGGTTTTTTGATAAAGGCTCTACACTTTTTAAGATTGGGCTACTGTTCTGAATACTTGAAAATAATGTATAATTATGTCCCCATTTTTTTAAAAAAGTAATGAGTTCAGCTTTAGTTGTATTACTACTTGTTTCTAGATATTCAGAAACTAATTTGTTAAAAATTATTGCATCAGAAGCATCAGAAGAACAGGCATCAGCAAATAATGTGAACGGCGAAAAAGATTTGTATTCTGTTCCTCCTTTATTTCGTGTATAAATTTTTAAGGGTTCATAAACTTTAGTCAGTTGCACTAATGCCTCAATATTTTGATTATTAGTTATGTTCCTTAAAATCACATCCCTGTTTCTAATATGAGTAATATCTAATTCTTCCAATCTAAAGCTTATAACTTCCATCCTTTTATACAAGTTACTAATATCAGTTACTTTTTCCGATGACCAAAATCTCTCGGCAATGGCGGCTGTTCGGGGCCATAACCTGGAATCAATAGTTAATGGGGTTACTAATTCACTCCACATTGTCGCTTCTCCACCTAAAATCCTTGCCTTTTCTTCAGGTGTTAATTTATAGTTTTTAGGCATTGGGTCTACTTTATAATGCTCACTAACAGGTTGTAATAAATCGATATAATATCCATTTGAAAGAACTGTGTAATGGCCTTTCTTTGCCGCATTTACCAATGATTGACCTGGCGGAACACCTTCGTTAATGCCTCTCCATGAGTGGATTAGAGCAGATGTAGACATTTTAGGGGTCATTATTTCCTCCCACCCCATCAATGATTTATTGTATTTTGCCAATATTTTTTCTAAACGAATATTGAAAAAGGTTTGTAAATCGTGATTCGTTATCAGGTTTTGTTCTTTTTTAAACTCTTGAATTTTTTCATTTTCATCCCAATGTTTACCTTCATTCTCATCTCCACCAATATGAAAGTATTTTCCAGGAAACAGTTTAGACATCTCTCCAAATAAGTCGTCCAATATTTTGTAGGTTCTTTCATTTGTCGGGTCTAATGTAGGGTGAAAGATTCCGGCAAACCTTTCAATGGAATAAGGCATGGCTTTACTTCCTATTTCAGGATAAGCAGTTAATATTGCCGTTGCGTGTCCGGGAACATCAAATTCAGGAACTATCCTGATGCCTTTATTAGAAGCATATGTAACAATATCTTTGATCTGCTCTTGTGTATAATACTGCCCGTCAGATCCCAATTCATGTAATTTGGGATGGGTTTTAGACTCCACTCTAAAACCTTGGTCATCGGTTAAGTGCCAATGAAAAACATTCATTTTAACCGCTGCCATAGCATCTAAATTACGTTTTAAAACAGCGATAGGCTGGAAGTGACGAGCAACATCTATCATAAGTCCTCTCCAGGTAAATCGTGGTTTGTCTTTGATTTCAACTTCAGGTATAAAATAGGAGTTTTCATCGTTGCTAACTAATTGAAGCAATGTTTCTAAAGCATAAATTACACCTATATCTGTGATGGATGTGATAGTAATCTGATTCTTGGAAACGGACAAGGAATAAGACTCATCTTCATTTATCTCTAACGCTCCTTTTCTCTGGTAAGAAATACGAAGAGAGGGAGATGTATTTTCTGAAATGTTAAAGGCAAAGCCCTTATCAATAAAAACACCTGTTCTACCACTAAGACGTCTTAAAAACCGAGTTGTTGCTATTTCAATCCTTCTATTGGATTTATCATTTACTGCAATAGTGAAGTCTTGCTTAATTTCAAATTTGTTATTGCCGGTTACCACTTCATGAGGCCAGGGCATCAAGTTTAAATCAATTAATTGACAAGAGGGCACTAATGAACTAACTGTAAAAACTAATAATAGGACTTTTCTCATGAAATAACTTTAGTAGTAATATCTTTTAAATTCTTCAAGATCCGCATAATCGGCTAGGCCTAGATCATGATATTTTTGAGCTGTATCATGATTTCTTTCCTCTGCTCTTACCCAAAACTCTCTCGTATCATTACCCTGGAACATCACTCCGTCTTTTTGAGATTGATGATAAAAGATAGCTCTACGTTTTTTCAATACCTGATCTGGACTCATAGGTACTGCCATGTCTATTTGGTAAATATCCCATTCGTGCCAAGCACCACGGTATAACCAAACCCAACAGTCGTCCATATAATCGTTATGTTTTAATTTTTCCAAAGCAGCAAAAATTGCATCTAAACAAACTTTATGCGTTCCATGCGGATCTGCTAAATCTCCTGCTGCATAGATTTGATGAGGCTTAATTTCAGAAATTAAACTTGCTACAAGTTCAACTTCTTCTTGACTTAAAGGATTTTTCTTAACAGTACCGGTTTCATAGAATGGTAAGTTCATGAAATGGATGTTTTCATCAGGAACTCCAACGAATCGCGTTGCTGCTAGGGATTCTCTTTTTCGAATTAACCCCTTTAATGCACGTACCTCAACTTCATCCTCAATATCACCACCCTTGGAGTTTATTTTCTTAATAATTTCATCGATTTTAGCCTCATGTCCAAAAACATCTTTCATAACTTCTGCAAATTTAAGAGCTTCGTGATCAGAAACAGCTATATTACCGGATGTTTGGTATACAACATGAACATCATGACCCTGTTCAACCAGTCTGTCAAAAGTGCCTCCCATTGAAATTACATCATCATCAGGATGAGGACTAAAGATAATAACACGTTTTCTTTCAGGGGTTGCTCTCTCCGGTCTGGAAGAGTCATCAGAATTTGGTTTACCTCCAGGCCAACCTGTAATAGTATGTTGTATTTTATTGAACATTTTAATGTTCAGATCGTAAGCTGCTCCTTCCTGAACGAGTAAACCTGACATACCATGATCGTTATAATCTTTGTCAGTTAATTTAAGGATAGATTTTTTAGTTTTTTCACACAACCAAATCACTGCTTTACTAATTAATTCTTCATCCCAAATACATTGACCAACTAACCACGGAGTTTTAAATCTTGTTAATTCTTGGGAAGCTTCATCATTTAAAATGAAAGTAGTATTATTATGTTCCTGTAAATATGTTGCAGGAACGGCTGAAGTGATTTCTCCTTCAATAGTTTCTTTTATGATAGATGACTTGTTATGCCCCCAAGCCAATAAAATAATTCTTTTAGCTTGTTTTACAGTACCAATACCCATTGTAATAGCCTTTTTTGGTACATTTTCTATACCTAAAAAAGAAGGGGCAGCATCTGCTCTTGTCATGTTGTCAAGAGTAATACTTCTAGTGCCTGAATTATAGTGAGATCCTGGTTCATTAAACCCAATATGTCCTGTTCTTCCAATTCCTAACAACTGTAAGTCTAAACCACCATATTCTTTTATCTTTATATCATAATCAATACAATATTGATGTAATTCCTCTTGTGAAACTGCTCCGCTTGGAATATTAATGTTCTCAGGGTAGATATCAACATGATCGAACAAATGCTGGTGCATGAAGTAGTAATAACTATGTACACTTGTTCTATCTATTGGATGGTATTCATCTAGGTTAAAAGTAATAACATTGTTAAAACTTAATCCTTCTTCATTGTGCATTCTTACTAATTCTTCATAAACTTTTATAGGAGAAGATCCTGTAGCAAGTCCGAGGATACAAGGCTGATTTTGCTTTTGTTTGTCTTTTATTAGTTCTGCAATTTCTTGCGCTACGCAAATGGAACCTTCCTCGGAATTTGAGAATACTACATTGTGTATTTTTTCAAATCGGGTATCTTCAAATTTCCCTGCAGGTTTGTATTTAATATTGGTAGTAGTCATAGTTGGATATATCTATAAATAGAGATGTAAAAATATAGAATAGAATAAGTTATTATTAAATTTTTTCGACTAAAAGCATTGAATTAACTATTAAAAACAAATCTATATGTAATAGGATGCTTGATTCTGATTTAGAAAAGGTCTTCTGAAGTGTGGGAATAAATTTATTCATGACTGTTTTTGAACTGTAAGCAAAGAATAAAATAGTTGCTTTAAATTCATAAAACAGGATGTAAAGAGGGGGAAAGGGAGATAAATTTATTGCAGATCCAATAATTTTCGTTATTTAAATGAGAACACTTATTAGTTGTATTGAAAAAAGAGAAAGCAATAAGGTTTGGTTTTGATTTTTGCACGTAATTTTGATCTGATTTTAAAAATAAAATCTGCAAACAACGGCTTTAGTTGAATGAAAAACGTAATTTTTGGTATTAATAATTTAAAGAAGTTGTCTGAATTCAATTTCAGCAATAAAAATTTTGTATTGAGGTAAAAAACATCTAATTTTTCCAAATAATTAGAAAATGCGCCATTTCAGCCTACGATAATTTATGTTTATAAAGTTCAAAAATATGAATAGGTCTATACCGAGAAAATATCACCTATTATTTTGGGCTGTATATTTTTCCTTTAATGTTATAAGATGGGGAAGTTATTTTCACGATTATTGGTATTCTTTTAAGTCAAATCTGGTTGAATTTCCATTACATATATTTTTGGTTTATCTCAATATTTATTATTTAGTTCCAAAATTTATATTAACTAAAAAATACAAGGAGTATATTATTTTGTTATTGACGGCTTTAGGGGTACTATATATTGTTAGGACCGAGTTGAATTCATTGTTAGTTTCAGAAAACATCTGGCCCGAAGCTTATGGAGCTCAAAAAGTATATTCCTTCAATCATATTGTTGCTGTTGTTGTAGGAGAGCTCTATGTTTTGGCTTTGGCAACAGCTATTAAATTTGCAGTGGACTGGGTTTATGAAAAGAGACGTGTCGAAAACCTTAAAAAGGTCCAGTTAAGAACAGAGCTTAACTTTTTAAAGTCCCAGATTCAACCGCATTTTTTCTTTAATACGTTGAACAATTTGTATGCTCTGACTCTTGAAAAATCAGATGTAGCATCAAGTGTGGTTTTGAAATTGTCTGATATTATGCAATATGTTCTTTATGATGTAAGGGAGCCTTTTATAAGGTTATATGATGAAATAAATTATATTCAGAATTATTTGGACCTGGAGCGATTAAGATATGAAGACAGAGTAATTTCAAATACTGATATTATCGGAGATATTGATGAGGTGAAAGTTCCGCCTTTATTGTTTTTGCCATTCATTGAAAATTGTTTCAAGCATGGTGCAAAAGAAAATGATCAGATAGAAGTAGATATAAGTTTTGAAATTGATAAAAATAAATTACTTATTTTTAGGGTAGAAAACACATTTAGCAAAGAGATTGGTTCTAAAGTTAAACATGGTATAGGGATAAAGAATGTTAGAAGAAGGCTGGAGCTTTTGTATAAAAAGAATTTTGAATTAAAAACGATTATAAATGAACAAAAATATTATGTTCATATGAAAATACCCATTTAATGAAGATAAAATGTATTATAATTGATGATGAGCCGTTGGCAGTAAAGGTGTTAAAAACACACTTAAAGGAATTTCAGAATATGGAGTTGATAGACACTTTTAATACTCCTATTGCTGCATTACCTCTAATTGAAAGTGGAGATTTGGATGTGATATTTCTAGATATTAACATGCCTAAAATGAATGGGTTAGACTTTTTAAAGTCCTTGTCTGTAATTCCTCATACTATTATTACCACAGCATACAGAGAGTTTGCGGTAGAAAGTTTTGATTTAGATGTTTTGGATTATTTAGTGAAACCAATTTCTTTTGGAAGGTTTTTAAAAGCTATTAATAAAGTAAGTAACAGATTAAGTCTTGAAAAAGAGAAATCGGAAGAGGTTGCCTTTAAAGAAGAACCATTTATTTTTTTGAAAGTGGATAAAAAATTAATGAAAATCAAACTTAATGATATCTTGTACATTGAAAGCCTCAAGGATTATATCAAAGTAATTACGTTGTTAGGAGACTATTTGGTGCATAAATCTATGACAAGTATATCTGAAGAATTACCAAGTGAGAATTTTATCAGAATTCACAGGTCTTTTGCCATTGCTATTAATAAAATTAAATCGGTAGAAGGAAATTCTGTTGAAATTGCCAATAGAAGAATTCCAATAGGAAGACATTATCTACAATTTGCAAAACAAAAAATATTCAATAGCACTAATTTAATGGAGTAATAGGGAAATTTGATTTTTGCAGACTATTAAAAAGTGTTTATGTCTTAAATACGTTTGTTGGGCTGTTATTCAATGTCGAATAGAGAAAATTATTATTTATAAATTTATAAAATGCTATTTTAGAAAAATATTGTAAAGGATAAAAAAGTAGTTAAGTTTCAGAATCAAATTAATATTTTTAATTTTATAACATGAGTTCAGTTTCAACACAAAAAAGTACCACAGTACCTATTATCATCATCGCCGGATTATTTGCCATATTCGGGTTTGTTACTTGGATAAATGGAGCATTAATTCCATTTTTTAGAACAGTTAATGAATTAACGGAGGCTCAATCCTATTTGGTAGCTTCAGCGTCATACATATCTTTTGTGGTTATGGCCTTACCTGCTTCCTATTTACTAAACAAAATTGGGTATCGACGAGGTATGTCTGTAGGATTGGTTATAATGGCATTGGGTGCTTTGGTATTTATTCCGGCAGCTGAGGCAAGAACTTATTGGATGTTTTTAACTGGAATTTTTATTCAAGGGGTAGGAATGACCATTTTGCAAACAGCTGCAAATCCTTATATAACAATTTTAGGCCCAATTGAAAGTGGAGCGAAAAGAATAGCTATTATGGGGATTGCAAATAAAGTAGCTGGTTCTTTGGGGTCTTTAATATTTGGAGCTATTTTGTTATCAGGTATTGATGAAGTGAAAGAACAGTTAAAAACTGCCAGCCTGGAGGAAAAAGAAGCATTATTAAGCTCTTCAGCAGATAATGTATTTTTACCTTACATTGTTATGGCTGCCGTATTATTTGTATTTGCAATCTTAATTAGAAAGGCACATCTTCCGCATGTAGAAGCTGAACCAATCGAAGATTCTGAAGAAGGAGCAACTTCGAAGACAAGTATTTTTCAATTCCCTCATTTGTGGTTGGGAGTTTTAACGCTGTTTGTATATGTTGGTGCTGAAGTTATTGCTGGTGATACTATCATAGCTTATGGAATTTCACTTGGGTTCTCAGGAGAAGAAGCAAAGTTCTTTACAACCTTTACTTTAATGGCAATGGTGGTTACCTATGCATTAGGAGTTTTCTTGATACCAAAATATATCAAGCAAGGAGTCGCACTTAAGATTAGTGCTTCACTCGGTATAATTTTTAGTATTTGTATATTGATGACAACAGGTTATACATCTGTATTGTTTGTTGCTTCATTGGGTATTGCTAACGCCTTGGTTTGGCCTGCAGTTTGGCCTTTAACTCTAGAAAGATTAGGGAAGTATACAAAGACAGCATCAGCTCTTTTGATAATGGCAATTTCAGGAGGTGCTATTATTCCTCCCTTATATGGTAGATTAGTTGATTCAGGAAAACATGAATTAATTGCGAGTGGATTAAATGAAGCCGAAGCAGCATCTACTGCCGCAACATCAAGTTATTGGTTGTTATTGCCTTGTTATATTATTATTCTATTCTTTGCAGTTTGGGGACATAAAATAGGAATGAAGAAAAAATAAAATTAGCTATGGTAACACAAACGAAAAGACTAGTAGCTCTTGATGTTTTGAGAGGCTTAACCATTGTATTAATGATTATGGTTAATAATCCAGGAAGCTGGGAATATGTATACGCACCATTACGCCATTCGGATTGGAATGGCTGTACACCAACAGATTTAGTTTTTCCGTTTTTCTTGTTTATAGTTGGAGTTTCTATGTGGTATTCGTTTAAAAAATACGGTGAGGGATATTCTAAAGATGGGTTAACTAAAATTGTGAAACGAACCTCAATAATATTTTTGTTAGGACTGTTTTTGAATGCTTTTCCAAATTTTGATTTTGAGAATTTAAGAGTCATGGGGGTACTGCAGCGTATTGCTTTAGCGTATGGTATAGGAGCAATCTTATGTATGTTTTTTAATTTAAAACAGCTTAAATATATTTTTACAGGTATTTTGTTAGGTTATTGGGGCTTGATATATTTTGGAGGTACGGGTGATGTGTTCGGTCTTACAGATAATGCAGTGCGTCAATTTGATCTTATACTATTTGGTGAAAATCACGTGTATGGAGGATATGGAATTCCTTTTGATCCGGAAGGCTTGTTATCAACAATTCCGGCTGTAGGAACTGTACTTATAGGTTATTTTGCAGGACATTCAATAGAGGTTTCTGCAAATACAATGACAAGTATAAAGAAATTGGTGATGTTTGGCGCTGTTGCTGTAGCCATAGGTGTACTTTGGGAGCCGCTATTTCCAATTAACAAACCTATATGGTCTAGTAGCTATGTTATTTATACCGGTGGCTTAGCAATGTTGTTTTTGGCACTTTTATTATGGGTAATTGATGTGAAGGGTATTAAAAAATGGTCTAATCCATTTATTCATTTTGGCACTAACCCATTATTTATTTATATGTTCTCAGGGGTTTATGTTGGAGCTATTATTTATTTAGTTAAAATAAAAACTGCTTCGGGAGAGACTTTAAGCGGCTACACTTATTTATATGAATATGTTTTTGTTCCGATTGCCGGAAATATGAACGGGTCATTATTATTTGCCGTAAGCCATATTATAGTATTTTGGCTGATAACCTATGTACTGTATAAAAAGAGAATCTTTATTAAGATATAGTAAAGTGAAAAACAAAAAAACCTCACAAATTTGTGAGGTTTTTTCATAAAATATATTTAGAATTCTTATACTAAAGAAGCTCTTTTAAATCCTGTAACTTCTAAACCTGCTTTTGCAACGTAATCAGCAACAGTAATTTTTTCGTCTTTAATAAAGTTTTGGTCTAATAAGCATTGCTCTGTATCAAGCGTAGTGTTATCAGAAATAAAACGCTCTAATTTTCCAGGGACAATTCTGTCTAAAATAGCTTCTGGTTTACCTTCAGCTAATAATTCAGCTTTAATATCAGCTTCAGCTTTTGCAAGAACTTCATCAGTTAATTGAGATCTAGAGATAAAAGTTGGAACATTTTTTAATGTTTTACCTAATCTTCCTAATTCAATGTTATCTTTTTCAATTACTGCAATTCTGGCTTCAGTTTCAGAAGCAACAAACGCAGGATCAAAATCTTTGTATGATAAAATAGAAGCTCCCATTGCTGCAACTTGCATTGACACATCTTTAGCAACAACGTCAGCACCATCAACACCAGCAGACAATGCAGTTACACTAGCAATTTTGTTACCTGCATGAATGTATGCACCAACAAAACCACCTTCTACTTTTTCAAAAGCTCCAATTTCTAATTTTTCACCAATAACACCAGTTTGCTCAATTAATTTTTCAGCAACTGTCATTCCTCCAAAGTCAGCAGCTAAAAACTCTTCTTTTGAATTAGTGTTTACTGCAATTGCAGCAAATTCGTGAGCTAAAGCAACAAAATTATCGTTTTTAGCAACAAAGTCAGTTTCACAATTTAAAGAAATAATAGCACCTTGAGTATTATTATCATTTACTTTTGCAATAACAGCACCTTCCTTAGAATCTCTGTCGGCTCTTTTAGCAGCAACTTTTTGTCCTTTTTTACGTAGAATTTCAATTGCTTTGTCAAAATCACCTTCTGCTTCAACAAGTGCATTTTTACAGTCCATCATACCAGCTCCGGTAGACTGTCTTAATTTATTTACTTCTTGGGCTGTAATTTTCGCCATTTTAGTATTATTTTTTTGTTGAATTTTTATTCAACTATTTTACATTAATTATTTTTTTTCTTCCGCTTTTTTTGCTTCGGCAGACTTTTCTTTGGTTGCTTTTCTGTCGGCTAAACCTTCAGCAACTGAATCAGTAATAAAACCTAAAATTTTATCAATTGATTTTGAAGCATCATCGTTAGAAGGAATTACATAATCAATACCTCTTGGGTCAGAGTTTGTATCAACCATAGCAAAAATTGGAATATTTAATTTTTTAGCTTCAGCAACTGCAATGTGTTCTTTTTTAATATCAACAATAAAAATTGCACCTGGTAAACGAGTCATATCAGAAATTGAACCTAAGTTTTTTTCTAATTTAGCTCTTTGACGGTTAATTTGTAGTTTTTCTCTTTTAGAAAGTGCGTCAAATGAACCATCTTGTTTCATTCTATCAATTTGAGCCATTTTTTTAACAGCTTTTCTAATAGTTACAAAATTTGTTAACATACCACCTGGCCAACGCTCAGTAATATATGGCATATTTACACTTGTAGATTTTGTTGAAATAATTTCTTTTGCTTGCTTTTTAGTAGCTACGAAAAGAATTTTTCTTCCTGAAGTTGCAATTTTCTTTAAAGCTTCAGCAGCTTCGTCAATTTTAGCTGCAGTTTTGTAAAGGTCAATAATGTGGACTCCGTTACGCTCTCCATAAATATATGGCGCCATGTTTGGATCCCATTTTCTTGTTAAGTGACCAAAGTGCACACCTGCATCTAATAAGTCTTGAATTTCAATATTTGTCATTTGTATTTAGTTTACGTTCCGTTGAGTTAGCAATAGGGAAGTAGCGGTATACGATCTTCCCTATTTGGATGCTAAACTTTTTACAGTCATTGACTGATCAACGACAACTTTGTTTTAATTTTATTTTCAATGAACCACCAAATAAATTGGCGACACAATTCATTAAAACGATTAACGTTTTGAGAATTGGAATTTTTTTCTTGCTTTCTTTTGACCGAATTTTTTACGTTCAACCATTCTTGAATCTCTAGTTAATAAACCGTGTGGTTTTAATAAAGTTCTATTTTCTTCATTAATTTCAACTAGCACTCTTGATATTGCTAAGCGAATAGCTTCAGCTTGACCAGTAACACCACCACCGTATACATTTACTTTAACATCGTATGCTCCCAATGTGTCAGTTAATGCAAATGGTTGTTTAACTTTATACTGTAAAGTTGCAGTAGTTAAATAGTCATTCAAATCTTTTTTGTTGATAGTAATGTTTCCTTTACCTTCAGAAACATATACACGAGCAACAGCTGTTTTTCTTCTACCTATTTTGTGAATTGTTCCCATTATCTAAGATCGTTTAAGTTAATTGCTTTTGGTTGTTGAGCTTCTTGATTGTGCTCAGTACCAGCATATACATATAAATTTCTGAAAAGAGCACTACCTAATTTGTTTTTTGGTAACATTCCTTTTACTGCTTTTTCAACAAGACGTGTTGGGTCTTTGTCAAACATTTCTGTTGCAGTTAACGATCTTTGTCCTCCTGGATAGCCTGTGTGACGGATATAAGATTTGTCTGTCCACTTTTTACCAGTTAGGTTAATTTTCTCAGCGTTGATAACCACTACATTATCTCCACAGTCTACGTGAGGAGTGTAATTTGGTTTGTATTTACCTCTAATTAGCATGGCTATTTTAGAAGCTAGACGACCCAACGTTTGACCGTCTGCATCAACTACTAACCACTCTTTGTTTGCGGTCTCCTTGTTAGCTGACACTGTTTTGTAACTTAATTTACTCACAATTAAATTCTTTGTTATAGTTAAACATTATTTTAATTTCCCTAAAAAGGGAGTGCAAATGTACAACTAATTATTTACATAACAAGCGCAAAATCAAGTGTATTTCTAGAGAGTTTTTAATGAAATAAACTTGTTAAATAAATGCTTAAAAAGGGGTGATATTAGTAGTTACAGATTTTACTGATTACTTGAGTTATTTCAATAAATAATTCTGTCTATTAACGTTGAATTTTTAATCCTTCATTTTTAAATAATTCAAAAGCAGTTTGATAAAAGGAGATGCCCTCCTTTAGAATTAATGAATCTGTTTCTTTTACTTTTAACATATTATTCTGAGGATTCCATTCATAAAAAGTATGACTTTTATGATTGTCTAAAACCAGTAACATATTTTGCTTTAAAAGTCCCAGTTTTCTATGATTTGCTATTAAAGCTCTTTCTTCATTTGGCTGCATTTTTGTGATGTCTTTTCCAAAAAAGTTAGATTCATAATCCCAATTTAAATAACCAAATAATGTCGGAAATATATCTATTTGAGAACTCAATGTATTAATTTCTTCAGGTTTTTTATTTTTTAAATTGTAAATAAATGCTGGAATATGATAGCCCTGAACATTAATTTCCGATCTGCCAGCACTATAAGCACAATGATCTGCTGCAACAACGAAAACGGTATTTTTAAACCAAGGCTTATTTTTAGCTTCTTTAAAAAATTCTTGAAATGCTTTGCCTGTGTATTTTACAGCTCCATCTCTGCTTTTTCCAGAAGGAATATCTATAACACCATCTGGGTATGTATAAGGTTTGTGATTGGTACTAGTCATTACAAAATTGAAAAAGGGCTTTTGTAGTTTGTATAGACTATCTGCCTCTTTTATAACTTTCTTATACAAATCCCCATCACATATTCCCCAAGCATTCTCAAAAGTAACCTCATCATCTGTAATTTGCGTTCTTTTTGTTGGAAATACTTCATTTAATCGGTGCTTCTTTTTTCTATCAACAATATTAAAACCATTGTTGGCAAAGAATATATTCATATTATCAAAATGGCCATCTCCACCATAATAAAAAGTATTAGTATACCCTTTTTGCTTAAAAATTTCACCAATAGTAAATATGTTATGGATGTTTTCTCGTTTCAAAATACTCCTACCTGGAGTTGGAGGGATGCATACCGCCATTGCCTCTATACCTCTAACAGTTCGCGTTCCTGTAGCTTGCAAATTTGTAAAAAATATAGACTCTTTTGCTATAGAATCAATTGAAGGTATAAGATTTTTTTTGTTGCCAAATCGCTTCATAAATGAACTGCTTAAACTTTCTAACCCAATAAAAATTACATTTGGTTTTTGCTCCTCTCCGGTATTAAAAACATATCGTTTAATACTTTTTGAATCATTTGTTAAACTATCATTTTTTATGCTAACCAAATTTCTAATAGTATTGTAAACAGTATCTGATGGTTTGGTTTGGTAAAAATCATTATAATTTAATTCATTACTATTATAAGCTGCAAAAAAAGAATAAATACCAGATTTTGTTATTTCATTTTCATATTGATTTTCAAAAATTTCGGCTTGATTATTTTTAATATTTGTATGAAATCCACTTAGAATTAGAACCCAAAATAAAGCTGGAATTAATTTTAGGATAAATGTGTCTGAATTATTAAAAACAGCTTGATATGCATTTTTATTTTGGGCTATTTTAATAGAAATAAAAGTGAGCAGAACTAATAAACCAATTAATGCTGGTAATGAAAATGATTGATTGATGTTTTGGACAACCTCATAAGTATAAAATAAATAATCTACAGCTATAAAATTATAGCGCTTTTGATATTCTTCCCAAAAAGGAAGTTCTGCTAAAAATGAAAATATCATGATAAAAAGTACAAAAGCATACGAGAATTTTGTTAAAATTTTATCCAATTTACTCCCATAAAATTGCTTTGGTATTATCAATAAATATATTGAGTAGAACATCAAAACATAGGAAAGACTTCCTACATCAAATAAAAATCCAAATCCAAAAATTTTAATAAAATTAATAAATGAAAATTCAATCTTACTAAAAGACCAAAAATATAATATTAACCTAATTACAGAGGCAAATACTAAAAATGTTGCCGCAAAGGTTTTTACTAAAGAAAATCGTTTTGGAAATAATAATTTTAGCATAAGTAATATTTAATGAGCTTCGAGCCAATTATTACCTTCTCCTAAATCTACTGTTAAAGGTACGGAAAGGTTGAACGCATTTTCCATTTCGTTTTTTATTAATTGTGTTAGTAAGTCTTTTTCATTGTTGTGCATGTCAAAAACCAATTCATCATGAACTTGGAGTAACATTTTAGATTTGAAATTTACTTCTTCCAATTTTTGTTGAATTCGAATCATTGCAATTTTAATAATATCGGCAGCGCTACCTTGAATTGGAGCATTAACAGCATTTCGTTCGTCAGCAGCACGCACAATAGCATTTTGAGAATTGATGTTTTTCAAATACCTGCGACGACCCAAAATAGTTTCTACATAACCATGTTCTCTAGCAAAATCAACTTGACGAGCAATAAATTGTTTAAGTTTTGGGAAGGTTGTATAGTAGTTATCAATTAATTCTTTGGCTTCAGTTCTTGATTTTTGTAATTGTTGGGCCAATGTAAAAGCTCCTTGTCCATAAATAATTCCAAAATTTACGGCTTTTGCATCACTTCGTTGGGATCTGGTAACTTCATTTAATGGAACTCCAAAAACTTTAGATGCAGTGGAGGCGTGAATATCTTCACCTCTTTTAAAAGATTCAATCATACTTTCATCTTCGCTTAAAGCAGCTATAATTCGTAATTCAATTTGAGAATAATCGGCAGCTAATAAACTGTAATTTTCATTTCTTGGAACAAATGCTTTTCTAACCTGTCTTCCTCTTTCGGTTCTAATTGGAATATTTTGAAGGTTTGGATTGTTAGAACTCAATCGTCCGGTTGCAGCAACTGCCTGACTGTATGTTGTATGAATTCTTCCAGTTATTTTATTTACTTCATTTGGCAATGCATCAATGTATGTGTTTTTTAATTTTACCAAACCACGCCATTCTAAAATTTCACGTACAATTTTATGCTTAGGAGCTAATTTTGATAAAATTTCTTCACCTGTTGCGTACTGCCCAGTTTTTGTTTTTTTTGGTTTTTCAACTAATTTTAAGTGTTCAAATAAAACATCTCCTAATTGTTTTGGTGAAGCTAAATTAAATTCTACCTCTGCTTCTTTATAAATAGCATCTTCTAGCTTTTGAATATCATTTTTAAGTGCATCAGAAAGAGAATTTAAAAAAATATCATCTAATCTTATACCTTCTAACTCCATAGAAGTTAATACTTTTAAAAGTGGTATTTCAATTTCATTGTAAAGCTTTGATAGATTATTTTTCTCTAATTCTTGTTCAAAAAGTTGTTTTAGTTGAAATGTTAAATCAGTAATTTCAATAGCATAATCAGCTTGTTTTTTGATATCAATTTCAGGAATTGAGAGCTGATTTTTACCTTTTTTACCAATTAACGTTTCTAAGGTGGTTGGTTGATAATTTAAATAAGTTTCAGCCAATACATTTATATCATGTCGCATATCAGGATGCAATAAATAATGTGCTAATTTTGTGTCAAATAAAGAGCCTTTTAATTGAATATTAAAATTGTTTAAAACTTTACTGAAGTATTTACTGTTATGACTTATTTTTTCAATGCGTATATCTTCAAAAAAGGGTTTAAAATCTTTTAAAATATCTGACTGATTTTCGTTTTCAATCAATACATAATATCCTTTTCCTGTTTCATAAGAAAAAGAAATTCCTACAATTTTAGCTTCAAAACAATTTTCACCAATAGTTTCTAAATGAAAAGCAACTGAGTGTTGTTTTATTAATTTGGTTAAGAGTAAATTACGTGAAAATTCGGTGTTGACAAATTGATATACTTGATTGGTGTTTTCAATAGTTTTGTATCCTGAAATATTTTTCGAAGTTTCTTCAGGCATTGAAAATAAATCAAATTGTTGCCCAAAAGTTGTTTGGGTTTGTTTAAATTCTTTTGGTAAATCTTCTTTTTCCTCTTGAATTTGCGCACCATACGCTGGGAAAGATTTGAAAATAGTTGGAAGGCTTTCAGCAATTCTTCTAAATTCCAATTCTTTAAAAACTTCATTCGTTTTTTCAATATCGGGGTGATTTAATTCGAAATCTTCTTCGTGAAATTCAACAGGGCAATCTAACATTATAGTTGCCAGTTTTTTTGATAAAATACCAAGCTCTTGGTTAGCTTCCACTTTTTCTTTCATTTTACCTTTCAGTTCATGAGTGTTAGCCAATAAATTTTCTAAATTGCCATATTGTTTTAAAAACTTTTTGGCGGTTTTATCTCCTACACCAGGTAAACCAGGAATATTGTCCGCTGCGTCACCCATCATTCCTAAGTAATCAATAACTTGTTCTGGTTTGTCTACTTCAAATTTTTTCTGAACTTCAGGAATTCCCCAAATTTCAATTCCATTACCCATTCGAGATGGTTTGTACATAAATATATTTTCGGATACCAATTGTGCAAAATCTTTATCAGGAGTCACCATAAATGTTTGATAACCCGCTTTTTCAGCTTGCTTTGAAAGTGTTCCAATTAAATCATCTGCCTCAAACCCTTCTTTTTCAATAATTGGAATGTGCATAGCTTCCAATATTTTATGAATGTAAGGAACAGCAATTTTGATAGCTTCAGGAGTTTCTTGGCGATTTGATTTATATTCCGGGAAAGCTTCGTTTCTTGCGTGTGAACCTCCTTTATCAAACGCAACGGCTAAATGATCAGGTTTTTCACGTTTTATTACATCTAACAGCGAATTTGTAAACCCTAAAATAGCTGAAGTGTCCATTCCTTTAGAATTAATTCTTGGGTTTTTAATTAAAGCATAATAGCCACGAAAAATGAGCGCATAAGCATCTAAAAGGAAAAGTCGTTTTTTTGAAGACATTAATTTGAGTTTGATTTTTTAATTGGAGTAAAAGTACTAAAATCAATTTTAACATATCATTAATTAAGTAGCTAATAATTGTTTCGACTAAAGAGTTATATTTACTACCAAAAACTTATAAATGCTACGTTGGATACTTTTTACAATCGTAATTTTATGCTTAGACTACTATGCTTTTCAAAGTATAAAAACTGTTACTAATAAAAAAACCGTTTTTGTAATTTATTGGATACTTTCAATTGCTGTTTTGCTGAATTTATATTATAATCTTTTTACATTCAATGATTCAAGAGGGTTAGCACAGCCCATGATGTTGGCTTTTGGATTGGTAATTTTATCTGTTTCTCCAAAATTGATAGCATTCATTGTATTGCTTAGTGAAGATGTTTTTAGGGTAGGAAAATCAACATTGAATTTTTTTTTAAAAACAACAGAACATGATTTCTTTCCTGGTAGAAGAGCTTTTGTAAGCAAAATGGCATTAGGCTTAGCGGCAATTCCTTTTGGTTCTGTCCTTTATGGAATGATGCGAGGGAAATATAATTATCAGGTTTTAAATCACACATTATACTTCGATGATTTACCTGAAGCATTTAACGGATTTAAATTAACACATATTTCTGATATTCATAGTGGTAGTTTTGATAATGGAGAAAAAATAGCCTACGGAATTGATTTAATTAATGAGCAAGAATCTGATGTGATTTTGTTTACGGGAGATATTGTAAATAATACTGCTGATGAGATGAATGATTGGATTCCGTATTTTAAAAAACTCAAAGCAAAAGACGGAAAATATTCAGTTTTAGGAAATCATGATTATGGTGAATATGCGCGATGGAAAACTACAGAAGAAAAAAGACAAAATTTTCAAGAAATCAAAGATATTCATCCAAAAATTGGATTCAATTTAATGCTAAATGAAAGTGTTTATATTGAAAAAGGAACCGATAAAATAGCTTTAATTGGAGTTGAAAATTGGGGAACGCGGTTTAAAAAAGCAGGAGATTTAAAAAAGGCCTCTGAAAAAATTAATAATAAGGATTTTAAGATATTAATGAGTCATGACCCTTCTCATTGGGATGCCGAAGTAAAAGAAAGTGACACAAATTATCATTTAACTTTAAGTGGGCATACCCACGGAATGCAATTTGGAATTGAAATTCCGGGGTTAAAATGGAGTCCGGTTCAATATGTTTACAAACAATGGGCTGGTATATATGAGTCTCTTGGTAGATATATTAATGTGAACAGAGGTTTTGGATTTTTGGCATTTCCTGGAAGAGTTGGAATTTGGCCAGAAATTACGGTTATTACTTTGAAAAAGCAGAAGAGTTAAATGTTATTATAACTTAGTCTTAAAGTTGTTATTTAATTAAAGGTATCATAAAAAATGTGAAATAGACATAGTTCACAATAATTTAAAGACTAACTACTTGGTTGTTATCAAAAAATTCATCAATTTCACGTCTTGAATTAATTATGGCAACAGAAATTTACTTATTAAATATATCAGGTCAAGACAAACCAGGGTTAACATCAGCATTAACAGATGTTTTGTCAGAATACGGCGCAAAAATTTTAGATATTGGTCAGGCAAATATTCATGATACCTTATCATTAGGTATGATGTTTGAAATTCAGTCTGGGGAAAAATCAGCAGCTGTGCTGAAGGATTTACTTTTTAAAGCATACGAGTTAGGTATTTCAGCAAAGTTTAACCCTATTTCACTTGAAGATTATGAAAAGTGGGTGAAACTTCAAGGTAAAGACCGATATATTATTACAATTTTAGGTGAAAAGTTAGAGGCAAAACAAATATCGGAAGTGACGAAAGTTATTTCTGAAAAAAAATTAAATATTGACTCTATTAAGCGTCTTACAGGTCGTTTATCTTTACTGAAAGAAGAAGAATATCCCCGAGCATCTGTTCAGTTATCAATACGTGGTAAAATTGATGATAAATCTGAATTTACAGAGAAATTTATGCAAATATCTCATGATTTGGATGTTGATATTGCTTTTCAAGAAGATAATATTTTTAGAAGAAACAGACGTTTGGTGTGTTTTGATATGGACTCAACTCTAATACAAACTGAGGTTATTGATGAATTAGCAATGCGCGCAGGTGTTGGTGAACAAGTAAAAGCCATTACTGAATCTGCGATGAATGGTGAAATTGACTTTAAAGAAAGTTTTAAAAAACGAATGAAACTTTTAAAAGGTTTAAGCGAAGATGTGCTACAAGATGTTGCCGTAAATTTACCTATTACCAAAGGCGCAAGACGATTAATTGATACATTAAAAAGTTACGGGTTTAAAACAGCTATCCTTTCAGGAGGTTTTACCTATTTTGGAAATTATTTGCAGAAAGAGTTAGGTATAGACTATGTGTATGCCAATCAATTAGAAATTATAGATGGCGAATTAACTGGGAATTATCTTGATGAAATTGTTGATGGGAATAAAAAAGCAGAATATCTTAGAGATATTGCCAGAAAAGAAGGCATAGATATTGCTCAAACCATTGCAGTAGGTGATGGTGCAAATGATTTGGCAATGCTTAGTGTTGCCGGTTTAGGTATTGCATTTCATGCAAAACCAACGGTGAAAGATAATGCACAAAGTTCTATTTCAAGTATTGGATTAGATGGAGTGCTGTATCTGTTAGGTTATCATGACAGACAAATTGATTTGTTTGGTTAATAGAGCCCCTTTATTTGGTAAATTGCCTTTATACAATTAAAGTGTTACATTTGTATAGTTAACACCCATTTAATTATAGGGTTTGTAATAAAATAGTTATTAAATATGGCAAAGTTTGGAGAGTTAATTAGTTCAGATATTCCAGTTTTAATTGATTTTTATGCTGAATGGGAAGAAGAAGCTAATAATTTACATAGTACATTGCGTGATGTGGCAGCTGCATTAGGAGACAAAGCAAAGGTGATTAAAATTGATATTGAAAAAAATGAAATTTTAGCCAACGCATTGAGAATTAAAGGGAATCCAACCTTTATTATTTATAAAGATGGCGAAATGAAATGGCGTCAATCTGGAGATCAGGATGCCAATACATTAATTAACTTGGTACAACAATATGTTTAAGCAATTGCTTTAAAATTATATCCTTTTTCAGAAAAATATTCTAAAATTTGTGGTAAAACAAATTTTACTTTTTCAAATGCTTTTATACTATCATGAAAAACAATGATACTTCCTTTCGAGGTATTTTTCACAACATTGTGCATGCAAATTTCTTTAGAAATTTCAGTGTCAAAATCAGCACTTAACACATCCCACATTATAATTTTATAGCCTTTTTTACGTAGAATTTTACTTTGACTTAACTTTAATTTTCCATAAGGAGGCCTAAAAAGTTTTGATTTTTGAGTAGTGCTAAGGTTAATAATTTTTTTAATTTCTTGTTCAGCTTCTAAAACATTTTGTATGTATTTTTCTTTAGATGTTTCGAAGCTTTTTAAGTGGTTGTTGGTATGATTGCCAACGGTATGTCCTTGATTTACAATTTCACTAAATAATTCAGGATTTTGCTGGATATTTTTTCCAATACAAAAAAAAGTGGCTTTGGCATTGTGTTTTAGCAATTGTTCTAAAACCCAATTAGTCACTTCGGAGGTTGGCCCATCATCAAAAGTGAGGTACAAAGTTTTTTCTTTTTTTGTAAAACTCCATTTCCATTTATTAAAAATAAGTTTTGCTAGCAAAGGAGTTTTTACAAAATAATGTTTCATTTCTATTACTCACTTATTAAAAAATCAAAGAGCTTTAAGAAACCAATATATTCTTCTTTTAACTTTGCAGCATAGGCTGCATCATCAAATTGTGAGGCAGTTTTTATTAGTTGGTCATACATTAACAAATTACGCTCTATTTGATCAAAAACACTTTCAATCTCACTTTCTGAAAATTGACTATAATAAGTTAGTTTCTCTTGAAAAACTATTTTTAATTCACTTGTAAGTTTCTGAGCTTTTTCTTTTTTGTCTAACTCATAATACAAGTCAACATATGAAATTAACATGCTGTAATGTCCAAATTTATGTACAGGCATTTTTTCTAAAGAAATGTCTAAAATTTCTTCAGCTTTATCATTTTTATTTTCAGTAATCAATGTTTTTGCCAAGCGTTCCATGTTGTTTCTGTATGAAACCGAGTTTTTCCTTGTTTCAACATCCAAATAAATATTATCATCGGTTATGTTACGCCAATCCCAGTTTTTTACGTTTTTATACATAATGGTTGAATTGATGCGTCCCATTTCAAAGAAATTTCCATCGTTTGGAGTTTTTATAGGAACAAATTTATACGACATGCCGTCTAACTGTAAATAGTCTTTTAACCAAATATATTCTTCATCAGCCTGCGCTCCTCCAGTAAAATAAATTGGTTTTTCCCAATTGTTATTGGCTAAAATATCAAGCATTAAAATTCTATTTTTTGACAATGCGTTGTCTACTTTAATATCAATATACGGAACAATTAGGTGTGCATCTTCTTTGGCGACTATTCCATTTTTAATAACCGCATCTTTATCCACAGGAATTCTAATTTTGTTTGTAGGAAGTATTTTTTCTGGAATTCCATCATCATCTAAATCAAAATAAGTTACTTTATTTTCGCTTTCAACCCACCTCATAAAATAATCAATAGTTACAACAGAATCTTTTAGTTGAGGTATTAATTCTTCAAAATAATAAGCAACATCTAAAGTTCCCCACTTGTATTTATCATGAGTTAATTGCGAAGGAATTGGATCAGCCTTATAGGTTTTTCGCTTCATTTGATCAATATACCAATCGGTTTGAAAGAGACTTGTATTAACAAGTTTAATATCAGTTCTATAATTTTCAACTTCCTGCATATACCAAAGTGGGAATGTGTCGTTATCGCCAATGGTAAACATAATAGCATTTTCAGCGCAAGAATCTATATAGGCTTTTGCGTTTAAATGTGAAGTATATCTATTCGAACGGTCATGATCATCCCAGTTTTCAGCAGCCATTAATGTTGGAACTGCTAATAGTGAAATAACTGAAACTGCGATAGCTACAGTTGTTTTATGAGCATACTTTTTAAGGTTTTCATACAATGAAAGCACTCCAAAGCCTATCCATATTGCAAAAATATAGAATGAGCCTACTACAGCATAATCTCGTTCACGTGGTTCAAAAGGTTTGGGGTTTGTATAAAAAATAATGGCTAAACCAGTAAATGCAAAGAATAGAAGTAATACATAAAAATTTTCTTTATCCTTTTTAAGGTGAAACAGCAAGCCTATAACCCCTAATATAAAAGGAAGAAAATAATAAGTATTTCTACCTTTATTGTTTTTAGCATCTGAAGGTAAGTTAGATTGAGGGCCTAATCGTAATTCATCAATAAATTTTATGCCACTTAGCCAATTTCCATTTTCTAAATCAAGCTGACCCTGAACATCGTTCTGTCTGCCAACAAAATTCCACATAAAATACCTTCCATACATATATCCAAATTGAAAATCAACCATAAATTTTATGTTTTCAATAAAAGTTGGTCTGCGTTTACTATTTTGAGGAATACCCGCTATTGCTTTATAATTTCGAACAACAGATGGGTTAGGGTTTACCATACGCGGAATAAATCCTTTATGTTTATCGCTCCAATTTGGTAAGGCGTCTTTGTAATTATTTACAATTACATATTTTCCTTTTTTATAATCTTTCTCATATTTAGGTTTTTCATCTCTTGAGGGATTTTTTTTATCCTGCTCTCTGTTGTACATCATAGAGTAGTAGGTGTCATAAAAAACATTGGCGTCACCATATTGTTCACGATTATAGTATGCTAGTAATTCACGTGCACTTGATGGATTATTTTCATTAATGGTAGTGTTTGCATTAGCTCTAATAGGAAGCATTAGCCATGATGAAAATCCAATTATTATGAATAAAACAGAAAGAATTAAAGTATTAGCACCAACTAATTTTTTTTGATGCGTGTATTTAATTCCAGCATAAAATAAAGCAACTATTAATAGTCCGGCAATAATACTTCCTGAATTAAAAGGTAATCCAATTGAATTCACAAAAAATAATTCTAAAGCACTAAAATACTTTAAGGTGTATGGAAATAACAATTTAAAAACAAAAGCTAAAACCAATATTGAAATAACATTAGCAATAGCAAATAATTTAAAATTATTGATAGTGTATTTTTTATAAATGTATAAGAAAACAATAGATGGAATAACTAATAATGAAAGTATATGAACTCCGAATGACAAACCTACAACAAAGCTTATTAGCAATAGCCATTTATTTCCTTTGGGTTTATCCATTTCTGTTTCCCAGCGTAATCCAAGCCAAAATAATAAAGCCATTAAAAATGACGACATTGCGTATACTTCTCCTTCAACAGCACTAAACCAAAAACTATCAGAAAAAGTATAGGATAAAGCTCCAACAAAACCGCTTCCTAAAATAGCAATTGATTTACTTTTGGTTAAATCATTTGGATTTTTAACTAATTTTTTCGCTAAAATTGTGATTGTCCAAAACATGAATAAAATGGTAAAAGCACTGGCTAAGGCCGACATAAAGTTTACCATTTTAGCAATCTCAGTCACATCAGAGGTGAACATTGCAAAAAATGCACCCAACATTTGAAATAAAGGAGCTCCTGGCGGGTGTCCTACTTCCAATTTAACGGCAGTTGAAATATATTCACCACAATCCCAGTAACTTACTGTAGGTTCGAGAGTTAGGGTGTATGTAATTAAAGCAATTGCAAAAATAAACCATCCTGCAATAGTATTCCATTTGGTAAAGTTGAACAAATTCATATAAAATTTTTTAACCGAGGCGAATTTAGTAAAATTAAACTTAAATATTGATACATAGAATGCTACAAGGCACTTAAAACGTATTAAATTGTTGTTAAAATTGATTTTGAAAAAAAAATTAAAATTTATTTGGCGAATAAAAACTTTAGATTAAATTTGCACTCGCAAAATGACCCATGGTGTAATGGTAGCACTCCGGTTTTTGGTATCGTCAGTCAAGGTTCGAGTCCTTGTGGGTCAACTGCTAAATTCCACAACCCTTTTATTAAAGAGTTGTGGTTTTTTTTATGTTTTTAGTGCGCCCTTATTGCACAATTTAAGCGAAGTATATTTTTTAAAACTTCCTCTTTTTTTACCTACAATGTTAATATAAAAGATTCGCAATTAGAAGATGTTATTTAGGACAATAACCACTGAGAGTGCGTTTAAATAGGAAAAAACTAATAATAAACACAAAATAAATAGTATATTTTTCATAGCATCAATTTTTTTTGAAGATTATAACTTATGTTATTTGCAATCTGTAAAGTGTTTGTTTTAAAAAACTAATAAACTAATAGAGAGGTAATTTTGTATTAGTAAAAAATGTAACTCAATTACCAAACACATTCATTGTTAATTTCAAAATAGTTGAATCAATTTTATTAATTCATTAAAGACTACCTATTTTAAATCGCCCTCGAAGTAAATAGGTAGTCGAAAATTGCAAGTGATATTATTCACTATAGAGACTTTAAATTCAATCTATTATAAATTTAATTTATTTTTAAATGTGTTTAAGTAATGACTTAGCGAATGGATTAAATATTATTATAAATGGTCATTTTTCACTCTTGGAAGTTTAAAATAAATAGAAAAAATCATTGAATTCATTAAGTGGGTGTAAGTAGGTTTAAGCTGAATATTTCTTTTTTATTTTTGAAAATCAATTTATTATAATAAAAAAATATTAAGTAAAATGTGAGTAATAGAAAAAGATTAATATGGCGTAATAAAGTTGTTGGGGTTATTTTTAATAAGTGTGTATAAGTTATTTTGGTTGGTCTATAATTAAATTTTAAGAATCCTAATTAGTATGCTAGTTTGCAATATTTTTTATATTTAATATTGTGCTAGAAGATTTCAATAAGTTAAAATTTAATAGGTTAAAACAGATTTAACACTATAATTATTTAATTTATTTTTGCCATTTAAAAAGTCTAATTGCATTATAAAATTACATTGAATAATTTCACCTCCAAGTTTCTCAACAAGTTTACAAACAGCTTCAGCAGTTCCTCCTGTAGCTAGCACATCGTCGTGAATTAAAATGCGTTCGCCTTTTTTTATAGCATCAATATGAATTTCAAGAGTATCAGTTCCATATTCTAAATTATAGGTTTGTGAAAGTGTTTTGTAAGGTAATTTTCCGGGTTTTCTAACTGGCACAAAACCAGCATTATAATGTTGTGCGAGCAAAGTTCCAAAAAAGAAACCTCTTGACTCCATACCTACAACTTTATCAATTTTTTTATTCCCTATAAGTTTTATTAAGTTGTCTAAACATAGTTTCATGCCTTTAGAATCTTGCAGTAACGTCGCAATATCTTTAAATTGAATACCTTTCTTTGGAAAATCTTGAATATCTCTTATGTAGTTATCTAACTCTTTCATATTGTAAATTTATATTTTCAAAATTAAAGAATTTAATGAAAAAGAGGTTGAATTTTCAACCTCTTTTATTTTTTTTGAAAATTTATTTATGATTATAATTTAAATGTAATTACTGGTAATTTAGCATGATTTGTTACATCTTCGCCAAGGCTTCCGCTAAATAAGTGTGCTAAGCCTCTTCTTCCATGCGTATTCAGTAAAATCATATCAGCATCAATAACCTTTGAAAAATTAAGAATACCTGCTTCAATTGAAACATCGTTGTAAATGTTTAATGTAAACTCACCTAAATCAAAGCCACTAATAAAGTTTTTAATAGCTTCACTCGACTCTTTTGTGGTTTCAAAGTTATGGATAGTGTTAATTTTAAGAAGATGAAGTTTCGCGTCAAATAACATAGCAAAGTCCAAAATATTAGGAAAAGCTTTTTTATTTTCATTTTTAAAGTTTGAAGCAAAAACAATGTTTTCAATTTTAAAATCTTTCGGTTCCTGTTTAATAACAAGAACTGGAATTTCAGAATTTCTAACAACTTTTTCAGTATTAGATCCAACAAGCATTTCTTCTAATCCAGAGGTTCCTTTCGAACCCATTACTATTAAATCTACATCGTGTTTTTTACTTTCATCAATTATCCCATCAAAAGCTTTGTGAAATAATACAGAATCTTCCATTTCAACTCCTTCTAAGAATGAATTGGTTTTAAATTCTTCAAATTTTTCGTGTGCACGTTTTAAAAATAATAGAGTTGTTGGGGTGTTGCTAGATGATCCATAATTTGAAGGGTCAATTACTCCCGATGGAAGTTCGAGCATATGTAGTAAAAACAATTTAGAATTGGTCTGTTTTGCTATGTTAGCTGCAACCTTAGCAGCGTATTCAGCTTGTATAGAAAAATCGATGGGAACAAGAATACGTTTCATAAATATTGAAATTGTAAATAATTTAAGATGCTTAGGGTAAAGTTAATAATTTTAAATTTAAAAAGAATGATTTCATCATTTAAAAAAATGTTGCTATATTTGCAGCGAATTTATAGAGTTAGTGGATAGGAGGGGACGTAAAGTCCCCTCTTTTTATACAAGTGATGGATAGAGAATTAGTTGAAAATTTAGTAAACGAAGCAATTGCTGAAAATTCAGAATTGTTTTTACTAGCATTGGATTTTTTGCCAGATAACAAAATTTATGTTGAGGTTGATGGTGATAAAGGTGTTCCTTTAAATGAATGCATTAGAATTAGCCGTGCCGTTGAACATAATTTGGATAGAGATGAAGCAGATTTTTCTTTAGAAGTAACATCTCCAGATGTTACAACTCCCCTAAAAGTTAAAAGACAGTATACTAAAAATATTAATCGTAAATTAAAGGTTAAGTTAAAAAATAATACTACTGTTGAAGGAGACCTTAAAGTTGTTACTGAAGAAAATATTACACTTGAATGGAAAGCTCGTGAAAAAAAACCTATAGGTAAAGGCAAAATAACAGTTGATAAGAAAGCAACTATACCATTTGAAGATATATTAGAGGCAAAAGTGAAAATAATATTTTAATAAACAGAATGCATGGAAAATTTAGCATTAATTGAGTCATTTTCAGAATTTAAAGGAGATAAAAATATTGATAGAGTTACCTTAATGGCAATTCTTGAAGAAGTATTTAGAGCGGCGTTGAAAAGAAAATTTGGGTCTGATGATAACTTCGATATTATTATAAACCCAGATAAAGGTGATTTAGAAATTTGGAGAAATAGAATTGTAGTGGCTGATGGAATGTCAGAAGATGATAACGAGGAAATTGAACTTTCTGAAGCACGTAAAATTGAACCAGATTTTGAAATTGGAGAAGATGTTTCTGAAGAAGTTAAATTAATTGATTTAGGAAGAAGAGCAATTTTAGCATTGCGCCAAAATTTAATTTCAAAAATACACGAGCACGACAGTACAAATACTTTTAAACAATTTAAAGATTTAGAAGGTGATATTTACAGTGCAGAGGTTCATCATATCCGTCACAATGCAGTTATTTTACTAGATGATGAAGGAAATGAAATTGTTTTACCAAAAAGTGAGCAAATTCGTTCAGATTATTTTAGAAAAGGAGAATCAGTAAGAGGTATTATAAAAACTGTTGAATTGCGTGGAAACAAACCCGTAATTATTTTATCAAGAACATCGCCACAGTTTCTTGAAAAATTATTTGAGCAGGAAATTCCAGAAGTTTTTGATGGTTTAATTACCATTGAAGGTGTAGCGCGTATTCCAGGAGAAAAAGCGAAGGTAGCCGTTGATTCATACGATGACAGAATTGATCCAGTTGGAGCTTGTGTAGGGATGAAAGGATCTCGTATTCACGGAATTGTTCGTGAATTAGGAAACGAAAACATTGATGTTATTAATTACACAAAAAATCAGCAACTATTTATTGCAAGAGCATTAAGCCCTGCAAAAGTTGTTTCAATGAAAGTACACGAAGAAGAAGGGAGAGAAGACGGAAAGAAAGGAAGGGTTGATGTATTTTTGTTACCAGAAGAAGTTTCAAAAGCAATTGGTAAAAACGGAGTTAACATTCGATTGGCTTCTCAATTAACAGGTTTTGAATTAGATGTGCAACGTGAGGGCGTTGAAACTGAAGATGATGTAGAATTGACTGAATTCTCAGATGAAATTGAAGCTTGGGTAATTGAGGAATTCAAAAAAATAGGTTTAGATACGGCAAGAAGTGTTCTTGAAAAAGATGTAACTGAGCTTTTAAAAAGAACAGATTTAGAAGAAGAAACTATATTAGACGTTCAAAAAATACTAAGAGAAGAGTTTGAAGATTAATAAAATTTCAGTATTCTAACACTAATAGGCTAAAAAACACATATATGGCTGAAGAAAAAAAATTGAGACTAAACAAAGTACTACGAGAATTAAACATTTCGTTAGACAGAGCTGTTGAGCATTTGGCAGGTAAGGGATTTGAAATTGAATCGCGCCCTACAACAAAAATATCTAGCGAAGAGTATGAGGTGCTTTTGGATAAGTTTCAAACTGATAGAAGTAAAAAAGCAGCATCAAAAGAAGTTGGAGAAGAAAAGCGAAAAGAGAAAGAAGCTATGAGAATAGCTCAGGAAGAAAAGCTTGAAAAACAACGTCTTGAAGAAGAAGCTAAGCATATAGTTGTAAAAGCCAAAGCTGAAAAGGTAGAGGTTAAAACAGTTGGTAAAATTGATATTGAACCAAAAGAAAAACCAATAGAAGAGCCTAAAGCTGAAATTGAAGTGGAAGTTGAAAAAGTTGCTAAGAAGCAAGTTGAAGCTGAAAAAATTGTTGAAGAAAAACCTAAGGTTGAGGTGAAAAAACCTGAACCAAAGGAAGAAAAGGCACAGAAAGAAGTCAAAGTTGTTGCTGAAAAAAAAGAGCAGAAGATTGAGAAAAAACCTGAGTCTAAAAAAGAGGTAATTGTTAAAGAAGTAAAAAAAGAAGCCCCATCGAAGGTAGCAGAACCAGCAGAATCCAAAACCTTAGAAACTAAGTACAAAAAGCTTTCAGGCCCTAAAATTACAGGTAAAACAATTGATTTAAAGCAATTTGAAAAACCTAAAAAGAAAAAACCTGAACCAGCAGCAGCTAAGAAAAAGGAGTCTGATCCTAATAAAAAGAAAAGAAAAAGAATTAGAAAGCCCGCTGCCCAAAGCGGTCCTAGACCAGGTGGGCCAGGAGGAAAAAGACCCGGAGGAGGTCAGCAAAGAGGAGGAAATAGACGTGGTCCAGTTAGAAAGCCAATTATTAAGGAAGAACCTACTGATGCTGAAGTACAAAAACAAGTTAGAGAAACCTTAGAAAAACTTCAGGGTAAATCTAAAAAAGGTAAAGGAGCAAAATACAGAAGAGATAAAAGAGATCAACACCGTGAGCAAACGCAAAAAGAGCTTGATCAGCAGGAAGCAGAAAGTAAAGTGTTGAAGGTAACCGAATTTGTTACAGTAAGTGAAATTGCAACAATGATGGGAATTCCTGTTACTAATATTATTTCTACTTGTATGTCTTTAGGAATGATGGTTACTATGAATCAGCGTTTAGATGCTGAAACCTTAACAATTGTTGCTGAAGAATTTGATTATACTGTTGAATTTGTAGGTGCAGAAGTCGAAGAATCAATTGAAGAACAAATTGATTCTGAAGAAGATTTATCAGCTCGTGCTCCAATTATTACCGTAATGGGACATGTTGATCATGGTAAAACTTCATTATTGGATTATATTAGAGAAGAAAATGTAATAGCAGGTGAATCAGGTGGAATTACACAGCACATCGGGGCTTATGGAGTTCAACTAAAAGGAGGTCAAAAAATCGCATTTTTAGACACACCAGGTCACGAAGCTTTTACAGCAATGCGTGCACGTGGTGGGCAAGTTGCTGATATTGTAATTATTGTTGTTGCAGCGGATGATGATGTAATGCCTCAAACTAAAGAGGCAATTAGTCATGCTCAAGCGGCTGGAGTTCCAATAATTTTTGCAATTAATAAAATTGACAAACCACACGCAAATCCTGACAAAATTAAAGAGCAGTTATCTGCAATGAATTTATTAGTAGAAGATTGGGGTGGAAAAATCCAATCACATGATATTTCGGCAAAAACAGGTTTAGGTGTTGATGATCTTTTAGAAAAAGTATTGTTGGAAGCTGAAATGTTAGATTTAAAGGCAAATCCTGATAAGCGTGCAGTAGGTACTATTGTGGAGGCTTTATTAGATAAAGGTAGAGGTTATGTTTCAACAATTTTAGTACAAGAAGGTACTTTAAAAATTGGAGATTATATGTTAGCAGGGAAACATAGTGGTAAAGTAAAGGCTATGTTTGATGAACGTGGAAACAATATGGATGCTGCAGGACCTGCAACACCAGTTTCAATTTTAGGATTAGATGGAGCACCCCAGGCAGGTGATAAATTCCATATTTTTGAAGATGAAAAAGAAGCTAAGCAAATTGCGACAAAACGTTCACAATTACAACGTGAACAATCTGTTAGAACACAGCGCCATATTACGTTAGATGAAATTGGAAGACGAATCGCTTTAGGTGATTTCAAAGAATTGAATATAATTTTAAAAGGTGATGTTGATGGTTCTGTTGAAGCGTTGACTGATTCTTTCCAAAAATTATCAACTGACGAAATACAAGTAAATATAATTCATAAAGGGGTTGGTGCAATTACCGAGTCAGATGTGTTGTTAGCGTCGGCTTCTGATGCTGTTATTATTGGATTTAATGTGCGACCATCTGGTAACGCAAGAATACTTGCCGATAATGAAGAAATTGATATTAGAACATACTCAATTATTTATGCAGCTATTGAAGACCTGCGTGACGCTATGGAAGGAATGTTATCAGCTGAAATTAAAGAAGAAGTTACAGGTAATGTTGAAATTAGAGAAGTTTACAAAATTTCAAAAGTTGGAAACATTGCAGGTTGTATGGTAACAAGTGGTAAAATATTCAGAAATTCTAAAATTAGAATCATTAGAGATAGTGTTGTAGTGCATTCTGGAGTATTGACTTCATTGAAACGATTTAAAGATGATGTTAAAGAAGTTGCAAAAGGATATGATTGTGGTTTGCAAATTAAAAACTTCAATGATATTGTAGTTGGTGATATTGTTGAGGCCTACCAAGAAGTAGAAGTTAAAAAGAAATTGAAATAAAGATTTAAGTACAAAAAAAGCGAGTTGAAAAACTCGCTTTTTTTGTACTTAAATCTTATCTTTTAATACAATAGCGCCAAAAAATTTTTCTTTAATTTTTAACAAAGCTCTGTCAGCTTCTAAGCGAGTTTTAAAATAAACTACTTGCGTTTTCCATTCAGGAGATTTGTATAGAACAATAGTTTCGTATTCTGGAAATAATGAATGAAAATTAGACTTAATTTTATAAGCTTCAGATTCATTTCCATTGTAAAGTTGAATTTTGTACACTACTGAGTTTTTCGTAGTCTTATTAAAAGTCTTTTTTTGTTCAATTATTTTGTCAATTTTTAAATTTTCACTTTGAGCTTTTAAATTAAAAATATTTAAAAAAGTGATGCAAAAAAGACTAAAAACTATTCTGATTGATATTAAATTCATTGAATTTTATTTATTTGTCAAATTTATAATTTTAAAAATTAATGTAACACTTGTTGGTGGTTATTTAGAATCATTATAAATTGTAAGTATCACTAGATTAGAATTTTCAAATGTGCATTTTAATATTACTTTTGTGAAATCGTTTTAGAATGACATATGTCATTCTTTTATCGATGTAAATATTGTACAAAACTAGTAAGAAAATATTTTATTTGAATATGAAAAGTGTGAAACACCACAGTGCATTGTCAAGACTAGCGCTCAGCTGTCTTACTTTCCTATTATTTTTTTCAATTAATTTATCGGCTCAAGAAGGTGATGCGGCAAATGGAGAGAAACTCTATAAGTCAAATTGCGCAGCTTGTCATAAGCTAGATAAAAACTTAATTGGACCAGCTTTAAAGGGAATTACCGAAAAAAGAGAACAAGAATGGTTAATTGCTTGGATTAAGGATAATAATGCCTTAGTTGCATCAGGCGATAAATTAGCAAAGGAAGTTCAGGATAGTAATCCTGCAGCTATGATTGCTTATCCGCAATTTTCTGACCAAGATATTATTGATATTTTGGAATATACAAAAGGAAAACCAGTTGAGAAAACAACCGAAGTTGCTCAAGAAGCAGATCCTGGAATTGCTGAGGGAAAAAGGTTATTTAAGGCTCAATGTGCGGCTTGTCATAAATTAGAAGGGAAATTAATTGGACCTGAGCTTTTAAAAATTGGAGATAAACGGGATGCTGATTGGCTAAAAGCTTGGATTAAAGATAACAATGCTTTAGTTGCATCGGGAGATAAATTAGCAAAAGAGGTGCAAGAAAGTAATCCTGCAGCAATGAATTCTTTCGCACATTTATCTGATGAAGAAATTGAAAATATTTTAAAATATTTAGATGTAGGTGATGTAGAGGTAAAACCTGTTGTTGCCTCTGTATCTGATGCAGAAATATTTGAAAAGCCTGGATTTGGAGTTATACCAACTTTAGTTTTTACAATTCTTGCATTTTTATTATTGTCAATAGTTATTGCAGCAACAACTAAGAAAAAAACTATTACTGACGAAGAAAAGGGCGAAAGTATACTGAAATCATTAATATTCAATCCATTTCTACGTTTCTTAGCAATCATCTTCTTTTTGTTATTAGGTGCATGGTTGTTTTTTGGTTGGTTAATGCAAATTGACATAAATGAAGGTTATACACCTATCCAACCTATTGCATTCTCACACGCTATTCATGCCGGTGATAATAAAATTGATTGTCAATATTGTCATTCTTCTGCAAAACACAGTAAAACTTCAGGGATACCAAGTGCAAATGTTTGTATGAACTGTCATAAATCAATCAACGAATATAATGGTGAATTATTTGGAGATTATACAAAAGAACAATTAGATGGTGAAATCCAAAAAATATACGATGCAGTTGGGTGGGATAAAGAAAGTTTCCAATATATTGAAGGATACGAGCAAAAGCCAATTGAGTGGGTGAGAATTCATAACCTAGCTGATTTTGCTTATTACAATCATGCTCAACATGTAACTGTTGCTGGACTAGATTGCCAAAAATGTCATGGACCTGTTGAAGAAATGCACGAAATGTATCAATATTCTCCACTAACAATGGGTTGGTGTATTGACTGTCATCGCGAAACAGAAGTTGACTTAAATGGAACTGAATATTACAAAAATATTCATGACCAATTAGCAAATAAGTACGGTGTAGAAAATGTGACTGCAGCTGAAATGGGAGGATTAGAGTGTGGAAAATGTCACTATTAATATTAATTAAGAAGTAAACAATCAAATATACAATGGCATCAAACAAAAAATACTGGAAAAGTGTTGAAGAGCTTAACGAAAATAGCTCTATTGTTGATACGTTAAAACAAAACGAGTTTGTAGAAGAAATTCCAACCGATCAGTTTTTAGGTGATAAAGGGAATTTAGAATCTTCATCAACCTCACGTAGAGACTTTTTAAAGTATGTTGGATTTACAACGGCTGCAGCTTCATTGGCAGCTTGTGAAGGTCCGGTAGTAAAATCAATTCCTTATGTAATTAAACCAAATGATATTATTCCTGGTGTTGCAGACTATTATGCAACTACTATGGTTGATGGTTTTGACTTTGCAAATATTTTAGTAAAAGTTAGAGAAGGACGCCCAATTAAAATTGAACCTAATAAAGAAGCTAATGGTAGTACCAATGCTCGTGTTCAGGCTTCGGTTTTATCTTTATATGATAGCAATCGTTTAAAAGCTCCAAAAAAAGGAGGAAGTGAAATTTCTTGGACTGATGCAGATAAAGATATTGTTACTAAATTAAATGAAGTAAAGGACGCTGGACTACCAATTGCTATTTTAACAAGTACTTGTGCTAGTCCTTCAACTAAAAAATTGATTGGAAAATTTAGTGAAACTTATGGTAATGTTGTTAAGGTAGCATACGATGCTGTTTCAGAATCAGCAGCGTTAGATGCTTTTGAAGCAATGTATGGAACTAGATGTTTACCAGATTATAATTTAGATAAAGCCAGTGTTATTGTTTCTATAGGAGCTGATTTCTTAGGCGATTGGCAAGGTGGAGGTTTTGAAGCTGGTTATGCAAAGGGGCGTATTCCTTCTGAAGGAAAAATGTCTCGTCATATTCAGTTTGAATCAAATATGACGTTATCTGGAGCAAATGCTGATAAGCGTGTAATTGTAAAACCTTCTGAACAAAATTTAGCTTTAATAAAATTATACCAGGCAGTTGTGAAAGGAGTTGCAACTCGCGAAGCTTCACCATTAAATGATGCTGTTCAAAAAGCAGCAGCTCAATTAAAGAAGGCAGGTAGTAAAGCAGTTGTTGTAACAGGAATTCAGGATAAAAATGCTCAACTACTGGCTTTAGCAATTAACAAAGCTTTAAGTAGTGAAGTTATAGATGTTGTTAAAACAAAGAATGTAAGAAAGGGTAGTGATGCGGCTGTTAAGCAATTGATAACAGATATGAATGCTGGGAAAATTGGAGCTGTAATTATTAACAATTCAAACCCAGTTTACACATTGCCAAATAGTGCTGAATTTGTGGAAGGGTTGAAAAAATTAAAACTTTCAGTTGCTTTTTCAACTCAAGATAATGAAACAATTCAAGAAGTTGAATATGCTTTGGCAACACCTCATTATTTGGAATCTTGGGGAGACGCAGTTATTAAAAAAGGCGAATTCAGTTTAATGCAGCCAACAATTAAACAACTATTTAATACACGTCAATTTCAGGATAGTTTATTAAAATGGACAGGAAGCGATGTTTCATATTATGATTTCTTAAAGGAATCTTGGCAAACAGATGTTTTAGCCGGAAATTCTTGGAATCAAGCGCTCCATGATGGTGTTTTTATAGCGGAAACTTCAGAAAAAGTTACTGCTTTAGAAGTTGATGTTGATGCAGCTGGTTCAGAACTGGCAAAAGTAAAAGGAAGTGATTTAGAACTTTCGTTATACACTAAGGTTGGAATGGGTGATGGTCAAATGGCAAATAATCCTTGGCTACAAGAATTGCCAGATCCAATCACTAGAACAACTTGGGATAATTATTTAACAATGTCTAAACCTGATGCTGATGCATTAGGAGTTGTAAATTACAATGTTGCAAATGGTGCTTTAAATGGTAGTTTAGTTGAAATTACTGTAAATGGTATTTCAGAAACATTGCCGGTATATATTCAGCCAGGGCAAGCAAAAGGTTCTTTAGGACTTTCACTTGGATATGGAAGATATCAAGGTTTAAAAACAGAAATGCAAACAGGTAAGAATGCTTACCAATTATATAAAGATTTTAATAATTTCCAATCTAATGTTTCAGTAAAAGTTGTTGCAGGTGAACATGAGTTTGCGTGTATTCAGTTGCACAACACCTTGATGGGGCGTGGAGATATTATTAAAGAAACTACGCTAGAAGAATACAATTCAAAAGATTCAAAAGAGTGGAATAAAGTTCCTATGGTATCTTTAGATCATAATGAAGTAGAAGCGACATCTGTAGATTTATGGGAAAGTTTTGATCGTACACTTGGGCATCATTTTAATTTATCAATAGACTTAAATGCGTGTACTGGATGTGGGGCGTGTGTTATTGCTTGTCATGCTGAAAATAATGTACCAGTAGTAGGTAAAGCTGAAATGAGAAAATCTCGTGACATGCATTGGTTACGTATTGACCGTTATTACTCTCACGAAGAAACTTTTGCTGGAGATGTTGAGAAAAAAGAAGGAGGAAAAGGAGTTATGGGTTATAAAAACACTATGGCAGAATTAGAAGATCCTTCTAACAATCCGTCAGTAGCATTTCAGCCAGTGATGTGTCAGCATTGTAATCATGCACCTTGTGAAACTGTTTGTCCAGTTGCTGCAACATCTCATAGTCGTCAGGGTCAAAATCATATGGCTTATAACCGTTGTGTGGGTACTCGTTATTGTGCAAATAACTGTCCGTATAAAGTTAGAAGATTTAACTGGTTCAATTATCCAAATAACAATGAGTTCGACTACAATATGAATGATGATTTAGGAAAAATGGTTCTAAATCCAGATGTGACCGTTCGTTCAAGAGGGGTTATGGAAAAATGTTCTATGTGTGTTCAAATGACTCAGGCAACAATTCTAAAAGCAAAAAAAGAAGGAAGACCAGTTGATACTAATGAATTTGAAACAGCTTGTTCTAATGCTTGTAGTTCAGAAGCCTTGGTATTTGGTGATATCAATAAAAAAGAAGATACTGTTACAAATTTAGTTAATGATAGTAGAGCTTATCATTTATTAGAGCAAGTAGGTACAAAACCAAACGTGGTTTATCAGGTAAAAGTGAAAAACACACAAGAAGCATAAAAATAATATTAATAGATAATACTTAAATAAGAATATGTCGTCTCATTACGAAGCACCTATTAGACAACCTTTAATTATTGGAGATAAAAGCTACCACGATATTACCGTTGAAGTAGCAGCTCCAGTAGAAGGTAAAGCAAATAAATTATGGTGGACAGTTTTTACAATTGCACTTTTAGCTTTCCTTTGGGGGTTAGGTTCAATTATTTACACCATTGGAACAGGAATTGGAGTTTGGGGTTTAAATAAAACCGTAGGTTGGGCCTGGGATATTACCAACTTTGTATGGTGGGTAGGTATTGGTCATGCCGGTACTTTAATTTCCGCTGTATTGTTATTATTTCGTCAGAAGTGGAGAATGGGTATTAACCGCTCTGCTGAAGCAATGACCATTTTCTCTGTTGTTCAAGCAGGTTTATTTCCGGTAATTCATATGGGTCGTGTTTGGAATGCGCACTTTGTATTACCACTTCCAAATCAATATGGAACTTTATGGACAAACTTTAATTCTCCTCTATTGTGGGATGTTTTTGCCATTTCAACATATTTATCGGTATCATTAGTTTTCTGGTGGACTGGGTTATTGCCTGATTTTGCAATGTTACGTGATAGAGCTGTAAAACCTTTCCAAAAGAAAATTTACAGCTTAGTAAGTTTTGGATGGTCTGGTAGAGCTAAGGACTGGCAACGTTTTGAAGAGGTGTCTTTAGTACTTGCAGGCTTAGCAACGCCATTAGTACTTTCAGTACATACAATTGTATCGTTTGACTTTGCTACATCAGTTATTCCTGGCTGGCATACAACAATTTTCCCTCCATACTTTGTTGCTGGAGCGGTATTCTCAGGATTTGCAATGGTAAACACATTGCTTATTATTATGAGAAAGGTTTCAAATTTAGAAGCGTACATTACAAAACAACATATTGAATTAATGAACATAGTAATTATGATTACTGGTTCAATAGTTGGTTGTGCATATATTACTGAATTATTTATAGCTTGGTATTCTGGTGTTGAATACGAACAATATGCATTTTTAAACAGGGCTACTGGACCTTACTGGTGGGCATATTTATTAATGATGAGTTGTAACGTGTTTTCTCCACAATTTATGTGGTTTAAAAAGTTACGTTCAAGTATTATGTTTTCATTCATTATTTCAATTGTTGTAAATATTGGAATGTGGTTTGAAAGATTTGTGATTATTGTAACTTCATTGCATAGAGATTATTTACCATCGTCTTGGACTATGTTTTCTCCAACATTTGTTGATATAGGAATTTACGTTGGAACTATTGGGTTCTTCTTTGTATTGTTCTTATTGTATGCAAGAACATTTCCTGTAATAGCACAGGCAGAAGTGAAATCTATTTTAAAATCTTCGGGAGATAATTTTAAAAAGTATAGAGATGAAGGCGTGCCAAATCCAGCACCTGTTATACTTGCAAAGGCTAAAACTGAAGTTTCTAAAGAGGATCTTTCTGCAAATGCACAAAACTTAATGGGAACTATTGGAGTTTTTGATAAAGAAACTCAAACACCTGATAATTTAAAATTAATTAGTGGTGTTGGTCCAAAATTGGAACAAAATTTAAATAGTTTAGGTATTTATAGTTTTGACCAAATTACTAAAATGACTGAAAAAGAGTATAACTTGTTAGATTCACTTCTTACTACTTTTAAAGGTAGAGCTAAAAGAGATGATTGGGCAGGGCAAGCTAAAAATTTAAAAAAATAACGGGTAATTATGAGCTCAAAAATAATACAAGCAATGTATAATGATGACGACATTTTAATGGATGCCGTTAAAAATGTTCGTGCAGCCAGTCATCATATTGAAGAAGTTTATACACCATTTCCGGTTCATGGTTTAGAAAAAGCTATGGGATTAAAAGATACCCGAATTGCAATTACGGCATTTATATATGGGTGTATTGGTTTTATTTTTTCTATTTGGATGATGAATTATATGATGATTGATCAATGGCCTCAAGATATTGGTGGTAAGCCTAGTTTTACATTTATGCAAAACATGCCTGCCTTTGTGCCTGTAATGTTCGAAATGACAGTGTTTTTTGCAGCGCATTTAATGGTAATTACATTTTATATGCGAAGCAAATTATGGCCATTTAAAAAAGCTGAAAACCCTGATCCTAGAACTACCGATGACATGTTTGTTATGGAAGTAGTAGTTGACGGAAATGAAAATGAATTAATTTCATTTTTAGAAAAAACAGGAACCGTAGAAATAAAAGTAACTGAAAAGCATTAATTAAAATGAAAAACATTTTAAAAATAACTATAGTATTGGCTTTCTTGGTATTATTATCATCTTGTTGGAGTGATAAAACAAAGCCAAATTATCAGTACATGCCTGATATGTATAAATCGGTTGGATATGAAACATATACACAAAATCCGAATTATGATAACGGAATGACGACGCAATCACCAACTGAAGGCACCATTGCTCGCGGTAAGGTGCCGTATGAATATGAAAATACAAGCGAAGGGTATGAGACTGCTAAATTATCATTAAAAAACCCTTTAGAGTTAGACGAAGCTAATTTAGAAAATGGAAAAAAAATGTATGATATTTATTGTATTTCTTGCCATGGGAAAACTGGAGCTGGTGATGGAATATTGGTTCAAAGAGATAAATTTTTGGGAGTTCCTAATTTTAAAGATCGTGAAATTACAGAAGGAAGTATTTACCACGTAATTATGCATGGAAGAAATATGATGGGATCTCACTCATCGCAATTAACATCTAAAGAACGTTGGCAAACAACTATGTATGTTCAACAGTTAAGAACTGAATTATTAAAATAACACTTTTACTAAGTTTAAGAATATGTATACCTTTTCAAGTAAATTAAAAACATTTTCATTCGCCTTAATGATAATTGGAGCATTAGGCGTTGGATTCGGATTTTTATCTGGTCCTAGCACAGTAGAAGATGTTAAAATAATGTTGCACGATAGTCATGATGCACATGTTGATGAGTCAGCAACTCATAACAATGAATCTCACGCACCGGCAGCAGAAACTAATAATACAAGCGCTCATTCTGATGACGCACATGCCGAGCATGTATTACATTTATTAAAAAACAGACCTTGGTCAGCATTGTATGTTGCATTGTTTTTCTTTTTTATGATTTCATTGGCAACCTTGGCATTTTATGCCATTCAACATGCTTCTCAAGCTGGTTGGCCAGTAGTTTTATTCAGAGTAATGGAAGGTATTACAGCTTATTTACCTGTTGGTGGAATTTTAATATTTGTATTTTTTGTAATGTCTTCATTGCATTGGAATCATTTGTTCACATGGATGGATCCAGAAGTTGTTGCACATGATGAGCTTATTCAAAATAAAGCAGGATATCTAAATGTTCCTTTCTTTTTGATTAGAGCAGCCATCTATATTTTAGGATGGACTTGGTATCGTCAACATTCAAGAAAACTTACCCTAGCACAAGATAATGCATCAGATTTAAGTAATTATACGAAATTATTTAAACGTTCTGCTGCATTTTTAGTATTTTTCTTGGTGTCAGAGTCTATGATGAGTTGGGATTGGATTATGAGTTTAGATCCACATTGGTTTAGTACTCTGTTTGGATGGTATGTATTTTCAAGTATGATTGTTTCTGCGATTACAACCATAGCCCTAATTTCGATATATTTAAAAGGAAAAGGATATTTAGAATTTGTGAATGATAGCCATTTACACGATTTAGCAAAATTTATGTTTGGATTTAGCGTATTCTGGAGCTATTTATGGTTCTCACAATTTATGCTTATTTGGTATGCAGATATTCCTGAAGAAGTTACATATTTTGTAACAAGATTTAGTGATTATAAAATTCCTTTCCTAGGAATGCTTGCACTTAACTTTGTTTTTCCATTACTGGTATTAATGAATAGTGATTACAAACGTGTACCTTGGTTTATTGTATCAACAGGGATTATTATTCTAATTGGTCATTATATTGATATTTTTGTAATGATTATGCCTGCCACTGTTGGTGATCAATGGTTTATTGGAATACCTGAAATAAGTTCAGTATTACTAGTATTAGGGTTATTTATATATGTTGTGTTTTCAGCACTTTCAAAAGCTCCATTATTAGCAAAAGGAAGTCCATTCTTAAAAGAAAGTGAACATTTTCACTACTAAAAAGATAAAAAATATTTTAGAAAAAAATCCTGAATTACGATTAATTCAGGATTTTTTTTATATTTGGAGCTACTATAACATCTAACTAAAAAAAATATGACAGCAATACTTTATGTTCTGCTATTAATTGTTGTAGCCATATGTGTTTGGCAAATAGCTAGTATATTGAACCTAAAAAGTGCAATAGCAACAGAAAAGGACAATAATACTCAGGGAATTTTATTTGCAGTTTTTGGTATTTTCTTTTATGCTTTAATGATTTTTTCATTTGTAAAGTATTCTGTAATACTTTTACCCGAATCTGCTTCGGTAGAAGGTGAAAACTACGATTTATTGTATTTAATTACAATGGTTTTAATACTGTTTGTTCAAGCAATTACTCAATTTTTATTGTTTTACTTCTCATTTAAGTATAGAGGTATCAAAGGAAGAAAGGCTTTATTTTATGCAGATAGTCATAAATTAGAAATGATTTGGACTGTGATTCCGGCAATTACTTTGGCCGGACTGGTTTTGTTTGGATTGTATGTCTGGAATGATGTTATGGATATCTCAGATGCTGAGAACCCTTTAATTGTGGAGGTGTATGCAAAACAGTATATTTGGGAGGCTCGCTATGCAGGTGATGATAATGAGTTAGGTATTGCAAATGTTAGAAATATTAAGGGTAGTAATACAATGGGTGTTGATTTGTCTGATAAAAATGCACTAGACGATGTTCCTGTGCGCGAATTACATTTACCTAAAGGAAGAAAAGTAATTTTTAAATTTAGATCTCAAGATGTGCTGCATTCTGCATATATGCCACATTTTAGAGCGCAAATGAATTGTGTGCCTGGAATGGTTACACAATTTGCATTTACTCCAAAATATACAACTGAAGAAATGAGAGCTAATTCAGCTACAATTGCAAAGGTAGCGGGTATTAATAAAATAAGAGCTGAAAAAGGAGAGGATCCTTATGAATTTGATTATTTACTATTGTGTAATAAAATTTGCGGAGCTTCACATTACAATATGCAAATGAAAATTGTTGTTGAAGAAGAAGCTGATTTTAATGCCTGGATTAAGAGTAAAAAAACAATTGCTCAAGTACTTCAATAAAAACTAACTACAACTAAAAAAATATTTTATGTCTAATCATCATCATAAAGAAACTTTTATAACTAAATACGTTTTTAGTCAGGATCATAAAATGATTTCAAAACAATACCTTGTAACAGGTATTTTTATGGGAGTTATTGGAGTATTTATGTCTATGCTGTTTCGTTTACAAATTGCCTGGCCAGATCATTCATTTAGCATTATCGAGGCATTTTTAGGTCGCCATCAAGATGGTGGCGTCATGTCACCTGATATGTATTTAGCATTGGTTACAATTCACGGTACTATAATGGTATTTTTTGTTCTAACTGCAGGTTTAAGCGGAACGTTCAGCAATTTATTAATACCATTACAAATCGGAGCACGTGATATGGCATCAGGGTTTTTAAATATGGTTTCATATTGGTTATTCTTCGTATCGAGCGTAATCATGTTAATTTCTTTATTTGTAGAAGCTGGTCCTGCATCCGCAGGTTGGACTATATATCCACCACTAAGCGCATTACCTCAGGCTATGCCAGGTTCAGGGTTAGGAATGACGCTTTGGTTAGTCTCAATGGCTATTTTTATTGCATCTTCTTTATTAGGGTCATTAAATTATATTGTAACTGTACTTAATTTAAGAACTGTTGGTATGAAAATGATTAGATTACCATTAACAATTTGGGCATTTTTTATTACTGCAATTATTGGTGTAGTGTCATTTCCAGTTTTGTTATCTGCAGCTTTATTGTTGATTTTTGACAGAAGTTTTGGGACATCGTTCTTTTTGTCTGATATTTTTATTCAAGGGGAAGTATTGCATTATCAAGGAGGTTCTCCAGTATTGTTTGAACACTTATTCTGGTTTTTAGGACACCCGGAAGTTTATATAGTTTTATTACCTGCCTTAGGAATAACTTCTGAAATTATTTCAACCAATTCACGAAAACCAATTTTTGGATATCGCGCTATGATAGGTTCAATTATTGCTATTGCATTTTTATCAACCATTGTTTGGGGGCATCATATGTTCGTGTCAGGTATGAATCCGTTTTTAGGATCTGTATTTACTTTTACAACATTACTGATTGCTATTCCTTCAGCAGTAAAATCATTTAATTACCTAACAACACTCTGGAAAGGAAATTTACAAATGAATCCGGCGATGTTATTTTCTATTGGATTAGTTTCAACATTTATTTCAGGTGGTTTAACAGGATTAGTGTTAGGTGATAGCGCATTAGATATTAATGTTCATGATACATATTTTGTGGTGGCTCACTTCCATTTGGTTATGGGGGTATCTGCAATTTATGGAATGTTTGCAGGAGTTTATCATTGGTTTCCTAAAATGTATGGAAGAATGATGAATAAAACTCTAGGCTATTGGCATTTTTGGATAACTGCTGTGGCTGCTTATGGAGTTTTCTTCCCAATGCATTTTGTTGGTTTGGCGGGATTGCCAAGAAGATATTACGCAAATACAGCTTTTCCTTTATTCGATGACGTTGCCGATGTTAATATTGTGATTACAATGTTTGCTATTCTGGGAGGAGCAGCACAAATTATATTCTTATCAAACTTTTTCATAAGTATTTATAAAGGTAAAAAGGCTACTCAAAACCCTTGGAAATCGAATACATTGGAATGGACAACCCCTGTTGAGCATATTCATGGAAACTGGCCAGGAGAAATTCCTCAAGTACATCGTTGGGCATATGATTATAGTAAACCAGGTTACAAGGAAGATTTTGTTTCTCAAACTACTCCTTTAATGGATGGAGAAGAGGAATCTTAATAAGAGAAATTTTTATATGTTTAAAACCTTTCTATTTTTTAGAAAGGTTTTTTTATTTCCATTATATTTGTTAATATGAATGAAAACTTAAATCCTGATAAAGAACATTTCACTTCAGAAGAATTAGATGTTGAAAAAAAATTACGCCCACTCTCGTTCAGTGATTTTACTGGTCAGGAACAAGTATTAGAAAATTTAAAGATTTTTGTTGAAGCTGCAAACCTAAGAGAAGAAGCTTTAGATCATACATTGTTTCACGGTCCTCCTGGTTTAGGAAAAACAACATTGGCACATATACTTTCAAATGAATTAAAAGTAGGTTTAAAAATTACATCTGGTCCTGTTTTAGATAAACCTGGCGATTTAGCAGGTTTATTGACCAATTTAAGTGAAAGAGATGTACTTTTTATTGATGAAATTCATAGGTTAAGCCCTATTGTTGAAGAATATTTGTATTCAGCCATGGAAGATTACAGGATTGATATTATGATTGAATCTGGTCCAAATGCTCGTTCTGTACAAATTGAATTAGAACCTTTTACCTTAATTGGCGCAACCACGCGTTCTGGTCTACTAACTGCTCCAATGAGAGCGAGATTCGGTATTAGTAGTAGACTTCAATATTATAGTACAAAGTTGTTAACAACCATTGTTCAGCGAAGTTCAGGAATTTTGAATGTAGCTATTTCTATGGAAGCAGCTATTGAAATTGCAGGACGAAGCAGAGGAACACCTCGTATAGCTAATGCATTGTTACGTAGAGTTCGTGATTTTGCACAAATTAAGGGTGATGGGACTATTGACATTAAAATTGCTAAATATGCATTAAATGCCTTAAATGTTGATGCACATGGTTTGGATGAAATGGATAATAAAATATTGACTACAATTATTGATAAATTTAAAGGTGGACCCGTAGGAATTTCCACCTTGGCTACTGCTGTTGGAGAAAATGGTGAAACTATTGAAGAAGTTTATGAACCTTTTTTGATTCAGGAAGGGTTTATTATGAGAACTCCCCGAGGTAGAGAAGTAACACATTTGGCATACAAACATTTAGGTAGAACAAAAGGAAGTAGTCAATCAGAATTATTTTAAAATGTGACTTGCATCACAATACTAAAATTCTATCCATATATTTTTGTGATAATAAAAGAAAACTTCAATAATGAGTTTTAAAAAATTTCTTCCGTTTTTAGTTTGGCTTCCTTTAACAAAAAATACTTGGAAAGATGATTTAATTGCTGGAATAACTGGAACAATTATTGTAATTCCACAGGCCGTAGCTTTTGCTTTAATTGCCGGACTTCCTCCAGTTTATGGTTTTTATACAGCCATGATTACTCCGGTTATAGCCGCATTGTTTGGATCATCTTATCATTTAATTTCAGGACCAACTACAGCAATTTCAATAGTAGTTTATTCAACACTTGTAAAATTTGTTAATCCTGAATCAGATATTGAAACCTTTATTTCTTTGGCGTTGGTTTTAACCTTTTTGGCAGGATTCTTTCAATTAATTATGGGATTATTAAGAATGGGAAAATTGGTAAATTTTGTTTCTCACTCGGTGATAATTGGATTTACTGCAGGGGCAGGAATTTTAATAGCGTTTAAACAATTAAAACATGTATTTGGAATTAAGGTTCCGCAGGGAAGTACAGTTATTGAAATAATTAGTTATATAGGAAGTCATTTGTCAGAAACTAATTGGGGTGTATTTATAGTGGCAACTGGAACTTTAGCCATTGCTTTAATAGTAAAACTTTTGATAAAACCACTTTCAAGGTATTATATGATAATTGCTATGATAGCCGGAAGCTTGATAGCAATGTTATTAGGAGGAGATTTGAATGGAATTGAAACTGTTGGTAAACTTCCTTCTAGTTTACCACCATTTCGAATCCCTGATTTATCGTATAGTAATATAAGTACCTTAAGTTCTGGAGCAATGGTTTTAGCTTTATTAGGATTAATTGAAGCTGTTGCAATTGCTAGATCAATAGCATTACATACTCATCAAAAAATTGATGGAAATCAAGAGTTTATAGGGCAAGGTTTATCTAATTTAATAGCTAGTTTTTTTTCAAGTTATGCGGGTTCAGGATCATTTACAAGGTCAGGTGTAAATCATCAATCAGGAGCTAAAACACCTCTTTCGGCTATTTTCTCTTCTGTTTTTTTAATGTTTGTATTATTACTTTTTGCCAACTATGCATCATATTTGCCTAAAGCAGCTATGGGTGGAATTATATTGATAGTGGGTTATAATCTCATTGATTTTCATCATATAAAACAAGTTTATAAAAGTAGCGGTAGGGAAATTATAATATTATTGATTACATTATTAGGAACATTGTTTTTTGATTTAGAATTTGCTTTGTTAGCCGGAATAATTACTTCTTTTTTCTTTTATTTAGAAAGGACCTCAAAACCCAATATTGCTGTATTGGCGTTAAATAAAAAGAAAAAATTTATAAATAAAATTAGAGATAAAGAAGCCTTAGAATGTTCAACTCTTAAAATTATTAGAATTGATGGTTCCTTATATTTTGGGTCGATTGAAAAAATTTCAGACTATTTTTCAAATTTATATAAAGAAAATAGTATTCAACACGTTTTAATAGCTGCAGAAGGTATTAATTTTATTGATTTGGCGGCAGCTGAGTGGCTTACCAATGAGATTGTAAAATGGCAAAAAAACAGAGGGGGAATTTACCTGTCAGGGCTAAAAATTGTGAGTAAGGAAATACTTGATAAAGGGGGATTCATTGACCAAATAGGAAGTAATAATATTTTTAAAAGTAAAGGTGTTGCTATAAAAGAAATTCATAAAAAAATAACTAAACCTTGTAATTTTAAGGTTTTTGATGAGTGTAAATTAACAATTGAATAGTGAAAAAATATTTTCCAATATTTGAATGGTTGCCATCATATAAGAAAGCATGGCTTAAAGGTGATTTAGTGGCTGGATTAACTGTAGGCGTTATGTTAGTCCCTCAGGGAATAGCCTATGCTATGATTGCTGGCTTACCGCCAATTTATGGTTTGTATACGGCCTTGATTCCACAAATTGTATATGCAGTTTTTGGAACTTCTAGGCAGTTATCTGTTGGTCCAGTTGCTTTAGATTCGTTAATCATTGCTTCGGGAGTTGCTACACTGGCCGAAATTGGAACAGAAAACTTTATTGAATTCGCTATTTTGCTAACATCTTTTATGGGTTTTTTACAAATTATTTTTGGGAGTTTTAAACTAGGGTTTCTTGTAAATTTTTTGTCACGTCCGGTTATTAGTGGATTTACTTCGGCAGCTGCTTTAATAATTGGTCTAAATCAGTTAAAGCATCTATTAGGTATTAATATTGAGCGTAATAATAGAGTTCAATATTTATTGCTCGATGCTTATAATAATATGGAAAACATTAGTTGGATAACTCCACTTATTGGAATTCTTTCCATACTAATTCTTGTAGCATTGAAACGATTTGCTAAAAAAGTTCCTGCAGCATTAATTGTCGTAATTTTAGGAATACTTTTGGTTAAATTTTTAAATTTAGAACAATTTGAGGTTCAAATTATTGGTAAAATACCTAAAGGTTTGCCAAGTTTTAGAATGCCTAATTTTTCTTTTGAAATTATAGAAAAGTTATTCCCAATTGCATTAACATTGGCGTTCATTTCCTTTTTAGAGGCTATTTCTTTGGCTAAAGCCATTGAGCTAAAACATACAAATTACAAAGTGAAACCTAATAAGGAACTAATTGCTATTGGACTTGGTAATCTTATCGGATCATTTTTTCAAACCTACCCTGCAACCGGTAGTTTGTCAAGATCGGCAGTTAACAATCAATTAGGTGCAAAAACTCCGTTAGCATCCCTTTTTTCTGCTTTTATTGTAGCACTAACATTAATATATTTAACACCTGTTTTTTATTATTTACCAAAGGCAGTTTTAGGAGCAATTATTATTGTGGCTGTATATAGTTTACTTGATTTTTCTGTTCCAAACCAATTATTGAAATCTTCTAAAAGAGAATTAATTATTTTGAATATTACCCTTTTAATTACTGCTACTGTAGGTATAAAAGAAGGTGTTTTAACAGGAGTTGCCTTATCAATAGCTACGTTGATTTACAGAAGTACAAAACCTCATTTTGTTGTTTTAGGTAAAGTGCCCGAGACACATTTTTATAGAAATTTAAGTAGGTTTGAGGGGTTGTTGGAAGTTCAAGATGAAATATTAATTGTACGTTTTGATGCACAATTATATTTTGCAAATGTTCAATATTTTAAAGATAAATTAGAGGAGTTTTCTTTAGGTAAAGGAGGAAAATTAAAACTTATTATTATTGATGGAGAAAGTATAAATAGTGTAGATAGTTCTGCTATTTATAGTTTAAAGGAAGTAATCTCAAAGTATCATAATTTATGTATTCAAGTTGTTTTTACTGGAATGAAAGGACCAGTAAGAGATGTTTTAGAACGAAGTGGTGTTATTTCTGAAATAGGTTACAATTCTTGTTTTATGAGTATTCAAGATGCAGTAGATGCCTTTAATAACGAAAAATTAAAAAATGAAATTGAAGTAAAATATACGGACTACATAAAACAAACAAATACTTAAGCGTTAATAATTATAATTGTGTAACCTAAATTACAAAAGATATATTTTCTAACTTGTAAATTTGATAAACACGAGATACAAGTTAAGATAACAAAATAAAAATCAGATAATTATGAAAGTAGAGCAATTGTTTACGGGCTGTTTGGCCGAAATGGCATACTACATTCATTCGAATGGAGAAGCTGCAATTATTGATCCTTTAAGAGAAACAGAGCCTTATATAGAAATGGCAAAAGTGGATGGAGCAAAAATTAAATACATTTTTTTGACTCACTTTCATGCCGATTTTGTTTCAGGACAAGTTGATTTGGCCAAAAAAACAGGAGCTACTATAGTTTTTGGGCCTAATGCTGAACCTAATTATAACATTCATCATGGAAAGGATGGTGAAACTTTTAAAATTGGGAAATTAACTTTAAAATTATTGCATACCCCAGGTCATACAATGGAATCTTCTTCTTATTTATTAATTGATGAAGATGGAAGTACGCCATATGTTTTTACGGGTGATTGTTTATTTATTGGCGATGTTGGTCGTCCTGATTTAGCTGTTAAATCCGATTTAACACAAGAAGTTTTAGCGGGACATTTGTATGATTCTTTAAGAAATAAAATAATGATATTGCCAGACGATATTATTATTTATCCAAATCATGGTGCAGGTTCTGCTTGCGGGAAAAATATGAGTTCGGAAACATTTGATACTTTAGGAAATCAGAAGAAAACCAACTATGCTTTAAGGTCTGATATGACCAAAGAAGAATTTATTAAAGAAGTTACTACTGGCTTAAAACAGCCTCCTCAATATTTCCCAAACAATGTTAGAATGAACAAAGGTATCAATACAAGTATTGATGAAATTTTACACAGAGGGACTACTCCAATAGATGCTGAAACATTTAAAATGTTAAGTGAACAAGAAGATATTTTAGTAGTTGATACAAGAGCTAAAGATGTATATTCTGAAGAGGGAACTGTTCCTGGTGCCTGGTATATTGGTGTTGAAGGTGGTTTTGCGCCTTGGGTGGGTGCATTAATTAAAAATATCAATCAAAAAATTATTTTTATTGCCGAAGAAGGTAGAGAGCATGAAGTAGTAACCCGTTTTTCACGTGTAGGATACGACAATACCCTTGGTTATTTAAGAGGTAGCATTCATTCATGGAAAACTGCAGGGTACAATGTTGATAAAATTGGCTCAATTTCAGCGACTGAATTTGCAAATAAGCTAAAAGATTCCTCTAATGAAGATGCATTGCTAGATGTGAGAAGAGAATCAGAATATCAATCAGAACACATTGTAGGAGTAGAGAATTTCCCTTTAGATTTTATTCATACAAATTTTGCAGAAATTAGCCCAGATAAAGAATATGTTTTACACTGTGCAAGTGGTTATCGTTCTTTAATTGCCGCTTCAATTTTTCAAGCAAATGGCGTAAAAAATGTGACCGATGTAAGAGGTGGCTTTAAGGATATTAAAGATACAGGAGCACCATTAACCGATTATGTGTGTCCAACAACATTGCTATAATCAAATAATTATTAAATTTAATGTGCTAGGGAGTTTTTTAACTCCCTTTTTTATTTATAATTAGTAACTTTAATCACACTTATTAAATATTGTAGAATTAAATTTGCTTAAAAATCAAAAATATATGAGAACAACAATAAAGATGACCTTATTAATTTTTATTGCATTATTAAATGGTAATTGTAATAGTAATCAATCATCAAAATTAGCAAATCATAAAGGAAATATAGATGTTCTTTTACCTATTGAATTCAACCAAAAAATGGAAAATCAACTGCTAATTGATATTAGAACTCCAAAAGAATTTGAACAAGGACATATTGAAGGTGCAGTAAATATTAATTTCTATGAAGGAAATTTTTTAAATGAAATTTCAAAGTTCGATAAAACCAAGCCAATATTTATATATTGCCGATCTGGAAACAGAACATCTTCTGCTTCCGAAAAAATGGCAAAACTAGGTTTTATCAAAATATACGATTTACAAGGAGGTATTAAAAAATGGCAAAAAAATAAACTTAAAATTGTTAAATGATTATGGTTAAAAATGGTCTAATTATTCTGCTTTTAAGTAGTATAATATCTTGTAATAGTGGTTTTACTGATAAAGAAAGAAGTGAGTATTTAAAAAACGGAAAAGAAATAGCAACAAATTCATTTAAAGAATTAAGTACTCAGCTAACTACTCAAATGGAAGCTGGTGGACCTGCGCAAGCAATTCCATTTTGCAAAGCAGAAGCTTTGAATATTTTAGGGGAACTTTCTGAAAAACATAATGCAATAATTAAGAGGTCTTCAGATCAATTACGCAGTTGTAAAATTGGGCCTACACATAGAGAATTAGATGTAATTAACATGTATAAACAATTAGTTTCGGAAAAAAAAGAGCTAAATCCAATTATTGAAATTGATGCTGCGAACAAAAAACATTTTTATGCACCAATTATAATGCAAGCAAAATGTTTGACCTGTCACGGTGAAGTAAATAAAACGATGACTGTCAAAACTGATTCAATTATAAAATCGATATATCCGTTTGATATAGCTACTGGTTATAGAGAGGGAGATGTTAGAGGTGTTTGGAGCATAACATTTAATAAATAAATTCAAAATCATAGCCGTTTCTAAAGTATTTCCAAAATATAATAAGAGATTGAATATTTTTATAGTAAATTATTTTAAATTTGAAAGTGCTGTAGATTATTGTAAGAATATATTGTTAAAAACGACTGATTTATAAAGAATTAAGAAATTAACTCAAAGAAAAATTTATGAAAAAAATTATAAAAATAGTAAATTTAAAATGTGGCGGTTGCGCCAATTCAATAAAAAAAGGTTTACAAAACATAGAAGGAGTAAATGACGTTGAAGTTGAATTGGAAACTTCAAAAGTCACTGTCGGTATAGAGAGTGAAACAGTTATTGAAGAAGTTAAAAAGAAATTGACGTCAATGGGTTATCCTGAAGTTGGAGATGCTAATACTGTGATTCATAAAGCGAAATCTTTTGTGAGTTGCGCTACAGGAAGAATGTCTTCCGAAAATTAATTAAATTTCAACAATTCAATTTAGATATTTTATTGTAACTTATTTTAGTCAATTAAAATTTTTTTACCAATGAAAAAAAATGTAGGCACTAATGATCGAATAATTCGAATAATTTTAGCTGTTGGTATTGGTTATTTTGCGTTTTCAACTGAATTTCAAATAGGCTGGACACAAAGTATGTTGTTCATTATTTCAGTAATAATGTTGTTAACGTCTATATTGGGAAGTTGCCCATTATACAGTTTATTTAGAGTAGATACTTGTAAATTTAACTAGTTATACTACACCATTAAAAACCCATTTCCTAGGAAATGGGTTTTTTTTAGTTAAAATTTTAGTGTTGCTCCAACTAAAAAGTTTCTGGTAGCTTGTGGGTAATAACCTTGAATTTCAAAAGAGTTACCTGGAGTTGACCAATAATCTAAATAAGTATATCCTCTGTCTACATACTCTTTATTAAAAATATTATTAATAAGTCCTGATAAAACAATTGATTTAAAAATTGATTTTGTTTTTATCTCGTAGGTTAAGTTTAAATCACTTGTAAAATAACTGTCTAATTTTGAGGTTTCAGTATTTGTATTGCTTAAATATTGTTCTCCTACAAATTTTGATAAAAAGTTAATAGTTAAATTTTCAATAGGTTGGTAGTTTATTGAATTTCCTGCAATAACATCTGGTGAAAAAGCAATGTTAGTTGTACCTAAATTTATACTGTTACCATCTCTTTCTAAAGCAAAGTTTTTAATTTTATTTGAACTTAGAGTAAAGTTTGGACTAACTGAAAATTTGCTTGAGAGTATAATGTTTGCATCAACTTCTAATCCTAAACGGTAACTATCTTCTACATTTTCTCGTAAATATTCTCCAACATCATTTAAACCTCCAGTTTGAATTAACTGATTTTTATACAACATATAATATATATTGGTATTTAAACTTACAGCATTATTTTTAAAACGCCATCCTAATTCAAAGTCGTTTAATGTTTCATTTTTAACATTAGGTCCATTCTTAAAATCATCTCTATTAGGTTCTCTGTTCGCCTTAGCAAAAGATGAATAAATACTATTACTATTATTTATTTTATAGGTTAAACCTAATTTCGGATTGAAAAAACTATATGATTTATTAATGTTTAATGGATCTCTATCTGAAGTTAACCCATCTGTTTGATAATTAACAAATCTTCCTTGTAAGTCAACCAAAGCATTAAGATTGTTATTCAATTTAAAAGATGCTTTTGAATAAATGCTAAATTCATTTTTTGTAGCATCACTAAAATAATATTGATCTCTAATGTTTGCATTGTCTGCAAATTGTTTAGCCCAAATTACCTCACCAAAATGGTCGCCTTTGTAGTGACTTGCTGAAATTCCTGAAATTACTTCGTAATCACGGTTTTTGTAATTTGCATTAAAGTTTAAAACATAGAAATCATTATCTAACCATCTTCTAACAATTAAATCGCTTGCCGGACTTCCATACCAGTTAGTTCCAGTTGCTTCAACGATATTATTATATTTTGATACGGCACTTCCTTCTTTGTATTGTTCAAAATATCCTTTTCCTTTCGTATAATTTAATCCGAGATTAGTAGACCAGTTTTCGTTTAATTTTTGATTCCAATGTAATTGATAATGATCTTGCCAATAATTATCGGTTTCATTTTCATATGTATATGGATTTTGTTTTCTATCCTCTTTTAGTTCTTCAGCACTTAAACCATACCAGGCTTGGTATGTTTTTTCTTTATTACCAAAAGTGATTGCTTTAATTAAGGTATTGTCGTCTACATAAGAGGCTTGCAAGAAATACGATTTTAAATCGGAAAATGCCCTATCAACATATCCATCAGAATCAATTTTTGAAAAACGCCCTGCTATTTCAATATGGTCATTTATTTTACCTGTACTAAACTTAACGGTATTTTTATAAGTATTATAAGATCCTATTGCACTGCTAATTTGACCATAAGCATTTTCAGAAATAGCATCAGTTAATAAATTTAAACTTGCTCCAAAAGCACCTGAGCCATTTGTTGAAGTACCAACACCACGTTGTAGTTGCATACTTTGTGTTGATGAGGTGAAATCACCTAAATTTACCCAAAAAGTACCTTGACTTTCAGTATCGTTATAAGGAATTCCGTTTAAAGTTACATTAATTCGTGAAGCATCAGAGCCTCTTACTCTTATATAAGTATAACCAACGCCTGCTCCGGCATCAGAAGAACTTGTAACCGAAGGAAGGTAATTAAGTAATACAGGTATATCTTGACCTAAATTTCGTTTATCCAATTCCTCTTTGGAAACATTACTATGGGTAACCGGTGATGTTGCTTTTACGCGAACTGCTGAAACTAAAACTTCATCTAATTTCACAAAACTATCTGATAAATCAATTGTTAATGTAGTATTTTGATTTAATTTAACATTAACTTCTTTTAGGGCACTTGCAACACTTACAATTAAAGTGTGGTCACCTTTGTTTAGCGACAAACTAAAATTTCCGTTAAAATCGGTTGAAGTTCCGGTATTAGTTCCTTTAACTAAAATAGCAGCTCCAGAGATGGCTTCTTGTTTATCAACTACTTTTCCTGAAATGGTAAAAATTTCCTGCGCATTTGCAGAGCTTACAATAATTAAAAAAGCTACTAAAATATTCACTTTTTTAAAAGATGGTTTTAAAAATTGTTTCATTTTACATAAAATAAAACGATTTAAAAAGAGGTAATTAATCGATGTTTTGAATAAATTACATTTGCCCTTACGATTACTCGTTTTTGACGTTCCTTAACAGCATTACCTGTTCAGGTTCAATGGGTTTGATCTCAGCCGTTATAGGCACCCCTTTTGAGATGGTGTAAAATTAATTAATAAATTGGAACTGCAATGCAAATTGTAAAATATTTAGTTTTTCATTTGTAATCAAATTTTTATGTCTGGTTTGTGTAGTTTAGAGTCAAACAATTTTTGTATATTTAAATTAACTAATTTTTAAACTTATAAATATGAGCTCCTTAACTTTAAAATTAAAAGTATTAGATTCAAAAACAGATAAAGCTTATGCGTTGATTAGAATATTTTTAGGAATTGCGTTATTAATAAGAGGTTGGTTAATACTTGCTAACCCTAACTCTTTAATTGAATTAGGAGTTGAAAGAGAACTCTTTTTTTGGGTATCTTTAGTTGGAATTGTTCATATAATAGGAGGATTATTACTTTCCATAGGGCTCATTACTCGTATAGCAGCATTAATACAAATTCCAATATTACTTAGCGCTATTTTTTATGTTCATAGTCATACTCAATTAATGATGGGAGGTCAATCTTTAGAACTTGCTATTTTGGTATTGTTTTTATTATTCCTGTTTTTTATAGTTGGCTCTGGCCCTATATCTGTAAGTCAATACTTACCAAATAAAAAGGTTTAAAAGCTAATTTGTTTATACTTCAGGTTTTTTTCGAGATGCTTTTTTATAAGCCAGTTTTTTCTTTTTTTCTAGGCGTTTATGAATACTTGACTTACTTGGTTTTGTAGCTTTTCGTTTTTTTGAGACTTTTAAAGCATTCGTAATAATTTGTAGAAATCTTTTTATAACAATTTCTTTATTTTTATGTTGACTTCTACTTTCTGAGCAAGTTAAAATTAGAATATTATCCTTCGAAATTTTGGGAGCTAATTTAGAATGAAGAATTTCTTTTTCTTCAGAAGTTACTCCGCTGGATGTTTCCACATTAAAGAAAAGTTTTATTTTGGAAGAAACTTTATTTACGTGTTGTCCACCAGCTCCACTACTTCGAACTGCTTGAAATTTTAATTCGTGTATGATAATTTCTGAATCCAAATCAATTTTACTTCGAATACTTTTGTAAGTTAGGCATTTCTCGTATAATTTTATCAATAGCCTCGATAGCAGTTTCTAATCGAGTAGTTTTATTTCCTTTTAGTAAAATGTAAGGTCGGTTATATTTCTTTAAAGCATTTTCAAAAGCATTGAACATTTCCAAGCGTTGTTCGGGTCTGTCTCTTAAATCGTCAGCTTCCCACGGAGTGTCTATATAGGTGAGTAAATATAAATCGTAAGTATTTACTCTTGCTGCTGCTTCTAACTTTGGATCAACAAAGCCACCATAAAATTCCTCAGAATATACTTTTGTTTCTAATAAATCGGTATCACAAATAAGTACTTTATCTGCTTTTTTTGCCAATTCGTTTTCTAATTTCATTTGCCCAAAGGCTATTGGAATTAAATCGGAATTTTCACAGGTTTTACGTTCGTTATTCCATTTATTTTGTAAATATTCGCGTGCGTATTCACGCACCCAAACCGTGTTGTAATGGCGAGCAAGTTTTTTTGAAAGTGTTGTTTTTCCTGTACTTTCAGGACCAAACAAAACAACTTTTATAATGTTTACTTCTTCTTGTTTAAGTGTTTTTTCCACGCTAAATATCCAAAAATTGCTATAAATGTAAAACCTAAATATTGTAGACTTGTAAAAGTTAGGCCTTTGTAAAAATACAAAGGAACTGATATAATATCTCCAATAATCCAGTAAATCCAGTTTTCGATTTTTCTTTTAGCCATTAACCACATGCCTACAAAGAAAATTGCAGTTGTAATAGTGTCAACATAAGCAACCCAACCAGTCCATTTATCAAATGATTTATAAACTATATATACAAAAATAAGTGTAGTAATAAATATACCAGCACTCATAATTTTTTCTTTCGAGGTCGTTTTAGTTATTGGTGTTACGTGTGTTGCATCTACTTTTCTAGTCCAAATATACCAACCATAAACACTCATACTAAAATAGTAGCCATTAATCATCATATCACCTAGCAACCCCCATTTTAGTAATAAATATACAAAAATAGAAGTGCTAATCATTCCTGTTGGGAACACCCAAATTTTATTTTGTTTGGAGTACCAAACAGACAAAAAACCAAAAAATACAGCTATTATTTCCAGAATAATATCTATATTTTCATAGGTGGTGTATTGACCGAAAAAGAAATTAAAAAATTCGTTCATTTAAAATTTATTTTGTTCAAAAATAGTACTCTTTACTTGTAAATATGCACTGTAAGTATTTTTTTAAATGGTTTATTAGTTTTTTAGGTGATTTAGAGTTATGTTATTTGTCTAACAATGCGTAAACTAAAGTAAAACCATCAATTTGTTCAAATCTAATGTCGTAATTTTTGTTCCAACCTTCAACTTTTATATAACCAGTAGTTTTTTTATTTGCAATTTGAAATGAATTGATGTCAATATCGTTTTTAAAAGTCAATCCTCCATAAGGGTAAATTTTATATAAACTTTCTTTAGCACCCCAAATTACAGTAAGTTGTTCAATATAATCATCGTCTTTATGAATAAAACCTCTTTCGAAATTCACAAACTTATGTTGGATTATTTTGATTTTTTCTCTGTTTTTTTCAATATCAATACCAGCCTCTTTATTACTTACGATTATAGCCGAAAAAGTAAATGAATGAGTGATTGAAATGTGTTTTCCATCTTTTAAATGAGGTTTTCCATTGCTGTTATAGAACAAATCACAATCGGTGTAACCAGCTTCTTTTAATAAATGACGAATACTTAAAAATCCACGTCGATGAATTTCACTTTTCATTGATAGCATTCGGTTTTCGCTATTTTCGGTTAATTCAATATGTTCCGAAAGTTCATCAAATGAGGCTTCAATTTTCCACACATAAACTGTTGTGTGTTTGTTGGGTTTAATTGTTTTGTATAAAGGCATTTAAAATCTCAAAGGTATTTTGTATTTTTGCAAAACTTTAAAACTAATTTATACTAGTTTTAAATAAACTACAAATCTAATAAATATGAGTACAGAAACATCAACTTACGTAAAATTTAAAGTAAAAGATATCAATCTTGCAGATTGGGGACGTAAAGAAATAGAATTAGCTGAAGCAGAAATGCCTGGGTTAATGAGTTTAAGAGAAGAGTATAAAGGGCAAAAACCTTTAGCAGGCGCGCGAATTGCAGGTTGTTTGCATATGACTATTCAAACAGCTGTATTAATTGAAACTTTGGTTGATTTAGGTGCTGAGGTAACTTGGAGTTCTTGTAACATATTCTCAACACAAGATCAGGCTGCTGCTGCAATTGCTGCTGCAGGAGTTTCGGTTTATGCATGGAAAGGAATGAATGAGGAGGAATTTGACTGGTGTATTGAGCAAACATTGTTTTTTGGAGAAGATAAAAAACCATTGAATTTAATTTTAGATGATGGAGGTGATTTAACAAATATGGTGTTAGATAAATACCCTGAATTAGCGGCGGGGATTAATGGTTTAAGTGAAGAAACTACAACAGGAGTTCACCGTTTGTACGACAGAATGAAAGCAGGAACATTGCCAATGCCGGCAATTAATGTAAATGATTCTGTTACTAAATCTAAATTTGATAATAAATACGGATGTAGAGAAAGTTCAGTTGATGCAATTAGAAGAGCAACCGATGTTATGTTAGCGGGAAAAAGAGTTGTTGTTTGTGGTTATGGCGATGTGGGTAAAGGAACAGCAGCTTCGTTTAGAGGTGCTGGTTCAATTGTAACTATTACTGAAATTGATCCAATTTGCGCACTACAAGCGGCAATGGATGGTTTTGAAGTGAAACGTTTAGATACTGTTGTTGGTAAAGCGGATATTGTAATTACTACTACAGGAAATAAAGACATTGTTCAGGCGAAGCATTTTAAAGCAATGAAAGACAAAACGATAGTTTGTAATATTGGCCATTTTGACAATGAAATTGATATGGCATGGTTGAATGAAAAATATGGTTCAACAAAAGTAGAGATAAAACCTCAGGTTGATAAATATACACTTGACGAAAATGAAATTATTGTGTTGGCAGAAGGTCGTTTGGTAAATTTAGGTTGTGCAACTGGGCATCCAAGTTTTGTTATGAGTAATTCATTTACAAATCAAACATTGGCTCAATTAGAACTATGGAATAACAGAGATGCTTATGAAAATAAAGTGTATATGTTACCTAAACATTTAGATGAAAAGGTAGCTCGATTACACTTAGCTAAGATAGGTGTAGAATTAGAAACGTTGCGCAAAGATCAGGCTGAATATATTGGAGTTAAGGTTGAAGGACCGTTTAAGCCTGAATATTATAGATACTAATTTTTATTGGTGATACTGAAATCTAAAAATAATCCTCAAAAAAAAACTCAAATACGTGTATTTGAGTTTTTTTTTGAGGATACTTGCTAGGAATTTATCTTTACATTTATACACATTTTATATACGTGATTTTCAATACCTGGCGATTGAATTTTTTTTGAATTCACATTATTTCTCAGGTAATTTTTTATATCTCTTCTTTGAGAATCAACACCCAATACTACAATTTCTCCGTTTCGATTAAAAGTAAATGAAAAGTTAACTTTAAAATTTGTTTTTGTTTCAAACTTCGCATCATTGAACAAAGTCACAACTTCTTTTCTTATTTCTTTATTTCTATCCTCCTCGTTAATTCCAGAAGCAAATAAGCTTGACATTCCGATTAAAAAGGCTACTGTAAATAATTTTAAATTTTTCATAATTTAAGTTTTTAGTTAATATTTTTATTTTTTGACTTTAACATTTATACACATTTTATATACGTGGTTTTCAATACCTGGCGTTGGAATTTTTTTAGAATTCACATTATTTCTCAGGTAGTTTTTGATATCTTTTCTTGCAGAATCAACATCTAACACTACAATCTCTCCATTACGATTAAAAGTAAATGAAAAGTTAACTTTAAAATTTGTTTTTGTTTCAAACTTCG